>ERZ1066123.775-NODE-775-length-21606-cov-6.469955_pt1 | contig 21606 bp, 13 predicted proteins | sample MGYA00382770_ERZ1066123 | MGnify/ENA primary metagenome ERZ1066123 (study PRJEB33369, sample SAMEA5778353) | biofilm metagenome | biome: Industrial cooling water; feature: Water cooling tower basin; material: Biofilm | place: United Arab Emirates | collected...
GGCCGTCCTGCGGGAGCCGCCGCTCGGCGATGTCGAGGTTCGCCATCACCTTGATCCGCGACGCGATGGCGGTAGCCAGGTGCCGGGGCGGCGGGACCATCTCGTACAGCACGCCGTCGCACTTGTACCGCATCTTGTATTCTTCTTCGAACGGCTCGAAGTGAATGTCGGACGCATGGTCGCGGATGGCCATCAGCATCACCATGTTGATGAGCTTCCGAACCGGGGCGGAGTTCGCCTGCTCCTCCAGGCTGTTTAGGTCGATGCTGGTCTCGCGCTTCGTGCTCTTGCCGAGCTCCGGGTCGGCCTCCATCGCGGCGATGATGGACGCGATCGACTCCTCGTCCTTGCCCGTGTACGACCGCTGAATGAGGGCCTCGACGGCTTCGACGGGGGCCAGGATCGGGATGACGTGCTTGATGCCGAGGAAGTTGCGGATGTCGTCCAGGGCCTGCATGTTGTGCGGGTCGGACATGGCGACGGTGAGGATGTCCCCGTCGACGGACAGCGGCACGAGCTTGTAGAGCTCGGCCATCGTCTGCTGAACGCGCTTCAGGGCCTCCGGCGTCGGCTTCTCGTCTTCGAGGAGCGACATCTTCATGCCGTGGACTTCGGCCGTGGCCTGGAGCAGCTGGTCCGCGGTGACGAGGCTCCGCTCCTTGACGATGTCGCCGAGGCCGGCGTCGATCGTCCGCATTTCCTCGAAGATTTCGTCGAGCTGGTGGTCCTCGATGAAGCCCAGGTCGACGAGCTTCTGCCCGAGCTGGCGGGTGTTGTTGTCGATGTGGGCGAGCTTGTTCTTGGTCGGCGTCGGCTTCTTCGGGGGCGGGGGCGGCGCGGGCGTCTTCGGGGCCGGCGGCTTCGGCGGGCCGCCGGTCGGCCCGCCGAGCTTCGGCGTCGTGGTGGTCATCGGCTTCGGGCCGCTGCCGGACACGGGGATGCCGGGCTTGCCCTGCGGCGGGGCGGGCGGCTTCGCGCCGGGGGCCGGGGGCGTCCCCGCGGGACGGGGCGTGCCGCTACCCGTGACCGGAATGCCCGGCTTCCCCTGCGGCGGGGAGCGCGGCTTGGGGGTGCCACCGCCGGACACGGGGATGCCGGGCTTGCCCTGCGGGGGCACGGGCGGCTTCGCGCCGGGCGTCGGCGGCGTGCCGGCCGGCTTCTTCGGGTCGTTCGGGTTCGGAGGGGTCGGGGTCATCGGTGCGGCCTTCGCGCGTTCGGGAGGATGGCTCGGGAAGACGGCTGGAGCCCGCCAAGTCACTGGCGGGCACGGGGGTCACTGCTTCTTGTAACGCCGACGCGGGGTGTCTCCCTCGTCGTCGTCCTCCTCCTCGTCCTCGTCGTCGTCATCCTCATCGTCGTCTTCGTATTCCTCGTCCTCGTCGTCGTCCGCGCCGCGTTCGGCCTGGGCGATCTTCGCCGCGAGTTCGGCCGGCTTCTGGGCCTTGAGCAGGACTTCTTCCTTCTCGACGAGCCCGTCCTTCCAGTGCTTGTACAGCGACTCGTCGAGCAGGAACATGCCGTGCTTCCGGCCCGTTTGAATGGCCGAGTCGATCCGGTACACCTTGTTTTCCCGCACGAGGTTCGCGATGGCCGGCGTGACCACCATCATCTCGTAAGCGGCGATGACCCCTTCCGGCTTCTTCGGCAGGAGGGCCTGCGACAGCACCCCCATGAGGGCCGTGGAAAGCTGCGTCCGGATCTGGTCCTGCTGGTCCTTCGGGAACACGTCGATGATCCGGTTCACCGTGGAGGCGGCCCCGGACGTGTGCAGCGTGCCGAACACGACGTGCCCGGTCTCGGCGGCCTCGATGGCGGCGTGGATCGTTTCGAGGTCCCGCATTTCGCCGACGAGGATCACGTCCGGGTCCATCCGCAGGGCGCGCTTCAAGCCCTCCTTGAAGTCCCCGACGTCGACGCCGATCTCCCGCTGGTTGACCGTACACTTCTTGTGCTTGTGGAAGTACTCGATCGGGTCTTCGAGCGTGATGATGTGCCGGTCGTAGTTGTCGTTCAGGAAGTTGATCATCGACGCGAGGCTGGTCGTCTTCCCGGACCCGGTCGGCCCGGTGACGAGGAGCAACCCCCGCGGCCGGACGATCAGCGACCGGATCGCGTCCGGCATCTTCAGCTGTTCGAACGTCAGGAACTGGCTCGGGATCCGCCGCAGCACCATGCCGATCGTGCCGCGCTGCTTGAAGATCGCGACGCGGAACCGGTAGCCGTCGACGTACTCGATGGCGAAGTCCGAGCCGCCCTTTTGCTGGAGTTCCTGCTGGCAGCGGTCCGGGGTGATGGACTTCATCAGGCCCGCGGTGTCGTCGCTGTCCAGAATTTTGGCGTCGAGCTTCCGCATCCGGCCCTGGTGGCGGACGACGGGGGGCTGACCGACGGTGATGTGGAGGTCGCTGGCCTTCAGTTGAATCACTGTGGACAGCAACTTCTCCATCGCAACAGTTGCCACGAAATGAACCTCTGTCAGAGGGTTGCGACCGGAGAGGCACGGCCGTGGGGTCGCTCCCCCGACAGCCGCATTATCCCGCCGCCGGTTGGCGGGACCAAAAAGCGGAGACTTTTCCAGACGGGGTCATTCGCCGGCCGGGGCGAACGACCCTGGAGAGTCGTCAGTGGGCACTCGCGTCGGCCGTGTGGCAGGTGGCTAGCACCTCCTCCAGTGTGGTTTGTCCCTTGAGTGCCCGTGCGATGCCGTCGTCGAGCAGGGTCCGCATCCCGGTGGCGCGGGCTTTCCGCCGCAGTTCCTGCGCAGGAGCTTGCGCAAACGTCGCTTCACGGATGGCCGAATTCATCTTCAAAAGCTCGAAGATCGCCTGCCGCCCGCGGTAGCCACCTTGCCGGCAGTAGTTGCACCCCTTGCCGCGCATCCAGGTGGCCTTGGCCTCCATTTCCGGGGTGACGCCGGCCGCCTTCATTTCCGCGTCGGACGGCTTCCGCGGCTCCTTGCACTTCGGGCAGTTCACCCGTACCAACCGCTGGGCCATGATGGCGATGACCGACGACGCGATCAGGAACGGTTGAACGCCGATGTCCACCATCCGGGTGATAGCACTGGGCGAGTCGTTCGTGTGGAGTGTACTGAAAACCAAGTGTCCGGTCAGGGACGCTTGGACCGCGATCTCGGCCGTTTCCTTATCTCGAATCTCGCCCACCAAGATGATGTTTGGGGCTTGCCGCAGCATCGCCCGGATGATGCGGGCGAAATTCAGTCCGATGTTGTGCCGAACCTCGACCTGATTAATCCCCGGCAGGTAGTACTCGACCGGGTCTTCCGCGGTGATGATCTTCCGGTCCGGCCGGTTCAGTTCGTTGAGCGCCGCGTAGAGCGTGGTCGTCTTGCCGGACCCCGTCGGGCCGGTGACGAGGAAAATCCCGTTCGGCCGTTTGATGATGCTCTGGAACTTCATGTACTCGTCTTCGCCGAAGCCGAGACCCTGGATGCTCACCTGAATGTTAGTCCGGTCCAGAATCCGCATCACCGCCGACTGGCCGTGAACGCTCGGCAGCATGCTGACCCGAAGGTCGAAGTGTTTCCCCTGGACCGTCATCTTGATCCGACCGTCCTGGGGTCGGCGCTTTTCGGAAATGTCGATGTTTCCCATAATCTTGATGCGGGAAAGCATCGCCGCCAGGAGCCGCCGGGGGGCCTGGTCCCGTTCTACCAGCGCCCCGTCGATCCGGTATCGCACGCGGATTCGATCGACGAACGGTTCAATGTGAATGTCCGACGCCCGCGACGCGACTGCCTCGGAGATGATGAGGTTGACCAGCTTCACGACCGGGGCGTCCGAGTCGTCCGCCATCGCGAGGGTCGCGCTGCTCTCGACCTGCGTGAACTCGATGGCGGTGTCCGTGAATTCGACCAGCATCGAGTCGACCGACTCGGTCTCGGACTGGCCGTAACTCCGGTTGATCGCCTCGATGATCTGCTCGTGGACGGCGAGCACCGGCTGAATGTCTTTATTCAGAATGAATTGCAGCTTTTGGAACGACTCGTAGTTCCCCGGATCGGAGGTCACGAGTTTGAGCGTGTTCCCCTCGACCGCCAGCGGGATGACCATGTTTTCCCGCGCCACGGACTCGGGGACGAGTTCCGTCACGTGCTTCGAGATTTCGACGCCGTTCAGGTCGACGAACTGCAGGCCGTGGTGCTCGGCCATCGCGGACATGCTCTCGGCGAGCGTGGCGTAGTTCATCTTCGCCAGGGCGTCCGGCAGTTTGATCCCCGTGGACCCCGCCAGGGCGACGGCCTCGTTCAACTGTTCCGGGCTGAGAACTTTCTTCTTGAGGAGAACGTCCGTGAAGTCGCCGCGAGACTTGGCCATCGGTCACTCCTGGGTGAAAACAATCGAACGACCCGGCGTCCGGACGGTTCGACCGCGGTGTGCGAGTTCGGGGAAGTCGGCCGGCGGTCGGGGCGAGGGGCCGACCGCCGGGGTGCCGATCAGGTCCGTGCCGGCAGTGGGCGTTGAGAACAAGTTCGAGCGCCGGAACGGAACGGCAAGAAGATGAAAGCCTTATGTACACTATTTTCGGAAGCGGCGGCCGGCACAAGAGAAATTTTTGCGAATCAACCGTGAAGTTCCCGCGTTTTGCTCGCCCGGTCCCCCCGCGGCACACGCACGACGCTAAGATTGACGGCGGGATTCGATCCCATGACCTCCGCCCGCGGGCGGGCCGATTCGCGAGGGGGTTCGCGTGCGCCTTTCTTGTACCAGCCTGTTCCTCATCTCGCTCGCCCTGAGTCCGGTTTCCGCCCAGGAAACCCGGACCCTGTCGCGGATCGCCTTCGGGTCGTGCGCGAACCAGGACAAGCCGCTGCCGATCTTCGACAAGATCGCCGACGCGAAGCCGGACCTGCTCCTCCTCCTCGGCGACAACATCTACGCGGACCTGGACAAGTCCCAGAAGGTGACGCCCGAGCTCATCAAGGAAAAGTACGAAACGCTCGGCAAGCTCCCGGCGTGGCAGAAGCTCAAGGCCGCCTGCCCGATGCTGGCGATCTGGGACGACCACGACTACGGCCGCAACGACGCCGGCGAGGAGTGGGAGCTCAAGGACGAGTCGAAGAAGCTGCTGCTCGACTTCTTCGAGGTGCCCGCCGACGCCCCCCGTCGGAAGCGGGGCGGGGTGTACGCCGCCGCGGTGATCGGCCCCGTCGGCAAGCGGGTGCAGGTCATCATGCTCGACGGCCGGTACTTCCGCAGCAAGCTGGAGAAGGCGAAGGAGCCGGACCCCGTCTTCAAGGTCAAGGCTTACATTCCGAACGACGACCCGAAGGCGACGCTCCTCGGCGAGGAGCAGTGGAAGTGGCTCGAAGAACAACTCAAAACCCCGGCCGAAATTCGCCTCCTGTGCAGCGGCATCCAGGTGATCGCCGACGAGCATCCGTTCGAGAAGTGGGCGAACTTCCCGAAGGAACGCGAGCGACTGTTCAAGCTCATTTCCGACACCAAAGCGACCGGGGTCATCGTCCTCAGCGGCGACCGGCACCTCGCGGACCTGGCGTGCGTGAAGGGCGTGCTCGACTACCCGCTGTTCGACGCGACCGCCAGCGGGTTTAACCAGGGGGCCGACTCCTGGCGCGCCCCGGAGAAGAACAGCTACCGCATCGGCGGGATGCCGTACGGGGACAACTTCGGCTTCCTCACCATCGACTGGGCCGCGGCCGACCCGCTGCTCACGCTGCAGCTCCGGGACGCGACCGGGGACGTGGCGGTGAAGCACTCGTTCCCGCTGAGCCTGATCCAGGACAAGAAGCCGGCCGACCCGAAGGACCCGCCCAAGGACCCGGCCCCCCTCCCGGACGGCGTGGTCGGCCCGGCGGACGCGCTGAAGCTGAAGGTCGGCGACACCGCCACCGTCCAGATGGACGTGAAGGCCGGCAAGAAGCTCGCCACGCGGATGCTGCTCAACTCGATGAAGGACTTCAAGAGCGACGACAACTTCACCATCGTGCTGGAGAAGGGCGCGCTCGGGGGCAAGTTCAAAGAGTTGAAGGAAGCGGACTTCATCGGCAAGGCGGTGAAGGCCAAGGGGAAGATTCAAACGTACCAGGGCCGGATGCAACTCGCCGTCACCGACGAGGCGGACGTGGAGATCGTGGGGAAGAAGGAGTGACAACCGATTTTCAGCCCCAACGGGGCGTCCGACGGTAGCCAGGGGTGGAGCGCAGCGCAACCCTTGGGAGTCGCACCAATGAGGACAGAGCCCCGAAGGGGCGACCGGGTTTCGCCGTTCGGGTCGCCCCGTCGGGGCTAGAAAAGATAGTCTGTGCGATTGACCAGGGGTTTCGCTCCACCCCTGGCTACCGTCGGACGCCCCGTTGGGGCGACACCCGACATCAGAGTCCGCGTCCGTCGTTCGAGTACCCCTCTCCATGTTCTGGCGTCTGTTCGTCACCTACCTGTTGCTCGTCGTCATCGCCGTGGCCGTGGTCGGGCTGCTGATCCTCCAGCGGGCCGGCGGGACGGACCTGTTCGCCGAGCTGGCGTTCGCGGTGATCCCCGTCGTCGGCGTCATCTGCGCGGTCGCGGTCGTCCCCGCCTACCTCCTCGCGGCGCGGTTCACCAAGCCGCTGAACGAACTGACGCACGGGGCCGGGCGGCTGGCGGAGGGGGACCTGGGGCACACGATCCACGTCGACGGGGGCCGGGAGTTCGCCGCCCTCGCCCGGTCGTTCAACGCGATGAGCGAGCGGCTCGGGGCCAGCTTCGCACAACTGGAGCGGGACCGCGAGCAACTGCGGACGATCTTGTCCGGCATGGTCGAGGGGGTCGTCGCGTTCGACAACGAACAGCGCGTCCTGTTCGTGAACGACCGGGCCGCGAAGCTGCTGGAGTTCCCGCCGGACCAGGTGGTCGGCCGGAAGCTGTGGGAGGTCACCCGCCACCGGGCCGTCTGCGGCATGGTCGAGAAGGCCATCGCGGACGGCGGCCCGCACCGGGACGAACTCGACTGGCAGGGGGCCGTCAAGAGCCTGGCCGTGTACGTGTCCCGCCTGCCGGGGCCGGACGCGCCGGGGGCGGTGCTGGTGCTGCACGACACGACCGAGCTCCGCCGGCTGGAACGCCTCCGGCAGGACTTCGTCGCGAACGTCTCCCACGAGCTCAAGACGCCGCTGGCGAACATCAAGTCGAGCGTCGAGGTGCTGATCGACGGGGCGGTCGAGGACCGGGCGAGCCGCGGGCAGTTCCTCGACGAGATCGCCGACGCCGCCGACCGGCTCGACGCCCTGATCCAAGACCTGCTGACGCTGGCCCGGATCGAGTCCGGGGAAACGGGCCTGCACCCGGAAGCGGTGCCGGTGGAGGAGGCGGTCCACACCTGCCTGGACCGGCACCGGACGCGGGCGGAGGCGAACAAGCTGGCGCTCCACGGCGTCGCCCTGGCCGGGTGCCCGCCGGACCTCGCCGTGTGGGTGGACGAGGAGGCGCTGGCGCAGGCCCTGGACAACCTCGTCGACAACGCGATCAAGTACACCCCCGCCGGCGGCCGGATCACGGCCCGGTGGGAGACGGCCGGCGGCATGGTCTGCATCGAGGTGGAGGACACCGGCGTCGGCATCCCCGAGCGCGACCTGCCCCGGATCTTCGAGCGGTTCTACCGCGTGGACAAGGCCCGCAGCCGGGAGAAGGGCGGCACCGGGCTCGGCCTCGCGATCGTCAAGCACCTCGCGCAGGCGATGAAGGGGAGCGTCAAGGTGACGAGCGAAGTGAACAAGGGCACGACGTTCCGCGTCTGCCTGCCGCGGGCGGAACGATGATCGACACGCTTCGCTTCGAGCCCGCGTCCGCGTCCGAGCCCACCCGGGTGGCGATCCGAACGATGCTGGCAACCGTCCCCCCGGACCCGGACCCGGCCGCGCTCGCCGCGCGCATCCGGGCCGCGATTCCGTTCGGCGTCGAACTCGTCGGCACGACGCCGCTGGCAGTCGCCTCCCGCCTCGCCGGGCCGAACCCCATCCCGCGGATCGGGGCCTACACGCCGGGCGAGGTCGAACGCCTCACCGCATCCTGGCGGGAACTGCCCTGGCGGATCCTGCCCGAGGAACCGCTGGCCGCCGTGCAGAACGTCGCGGTCGACGAGGTGCTGGCCGACCGGGTCGCCGCCGGGGACCGCCCGCCGACCCTGCGGTTCTGGGGCTGGGCGGAACGCGCCGTCGTGCTCGGCCGGTGTCAGTCGGTGGCGAACGAGGTCGACCCGGCCGCGGGCGCGACCGTCGTCCGGCGGATGACCGGCGGCGGGGCCATGTTCGTCGAGCCGCACGGGGCGATCACGTACTCCCTGTACCTGCCGGAAGCCGCGGTCGCCGGGCTGACGATCCGCCAGAGCTACGAGGTGTGCGACGCCTGGGTCGTCCGCGGGCTGCGGTCCCTCGGGGTGGACGCGCACCACGTCCCGGTGAACGACATCGCGTGCGCGGCCGGCAAGATCGGCGGGGCGGCCCAGGCCCGCCGGCGGGGCGCGGTCTTGCACCACGCCACCCTCGCGTTCGACATGGACCCCGCCGACATGGCCCGCGTCCTGCGGGTCGGCCGGGCGAAGGTCCGCGACCGCGGCGTCGCGAGTGCCGCGAAGGTCGTCAGCCCGCTGACCCGGCAGACCCGGCTCCCGCGCGAGGCGGTCGTCGCCGCGCTGACGCAGACCTTCCGCGAGTCGTTCGGCGGCAGCGTCGACCGCCTCGCCCCCGAAGAGTGGCACGCCGCCGAAGAACTCGCCGCCGCCAAGTACGGCACCGCGGCGTGGACCGGGGATTTCGAGTAACGCCGGACGAGTCGAGCCCGGTCACTTCTTCTTCACCTCGGCGGTCGACTTCGTGCCGGTCGAGGTGATCTGGACGAGCAGGTCGGCGTTCGGCACGTCGCCGACCAGGTCGGCGGTCACCTTCATCTTCATCGTTCCGGTCGCCTCGCCGCCGTCGATGCACCCGTCGCCGGTGGTCTCGATCCGCATCCGGCTGCCGGTCTTCAGTGACAGCGCCTTGTCGCCGGTGCCGGCCTTCGTGACGACGAGGTCGAGCGTCAGGGCGACGACACCGAACTTGTGGCCGTTCTTGTCGTACACCTTGATGAGCCGGCCGGTCCCGCTGGACAGGTCGGCGTCCAGCGTCAGCCCGCTGTCGGCCATCGACTTGACCACCCGCGTCGCGTCGATCTTCCAGGTCTCGCCGGGCTTGATGGGGGTCGTCGGGAAGACGTCCTGCTCGCTCATGTCCTTGCCGAAGTGCCGGAACTTGGCGGCGAGGTAGTCGGCGGCCTTGCCCTCCGGGGCCTTCCCGTCCGCGAACGTGACGGCGAACGCGTCGCCGGCCTTCTCCGCGAGGACGGCCTTCCCCTCTAACTTGTAGTCTTCCTTCTTCGCGTCCTTGCTGAGCTCGAACGTCTTGTACTCCCGGCGGACCTTGCGCGGGGTGCCGTCGGCGGCGACGGCGAGCAGCTCCTGCGTGTACGCGACGCGGGACTTCTCCTTCTCGAACCGCGCGTCCGACCGGCCTTTCACGGTGACGGTGGTCTTCGTGACCTTGTCGTCCGTCTCGGTCACCTCGATGACGTCCCCGGCCTTCGGCTTGTGGGGGACGATGGTGACGGCCCCGTCCTGGGCGAGCACGGCCCCGGCGGCGGCCGTCCAGAGTGTGGCCACGATCAGTCCTCGTCGCATGGCGGCGTCCTCGGGGTGGGTCGGGGGCGTGGGACGATCATACCCGGAAACCGGCCGGTCGCCAGATGGGGCACGAGTTCGGGTCACCGTGCGAACTCCTCGCGGAGAAACGCCTGGGACTCGTCCCAGAGGTCGGCGGCCTTCTCGAAGTCGACGGCCATCCGCTTCACGTCCGTTCTCGCGGGGAGCCCGGCCGGCATCGCGGCGGTCGCGTCGGGGTTCACCGGGAACTGGAAGCCGCCGCCCTCCGCGAGCCGCGTCTCCGTGGCGGGGAGGAGCAGCTTGTCGACGAGTTGCCTCGCCCCCGCGGGGTTCGGTGCGCCCTTGATGACGGCCAGGGTGTTCGGCAGGAACAGCGTCCCCATCCGCGGGTTGACCGGGTGGCCGGCGGAGTCCGGGAACACGATCGCGACCGGCTTGCCCGCCTTGAGCTCGATGATCGCGTCGTCGGTGTCGGTGGTGCCGACCGCGAACCGGCCGGCAGCGACCTCCGTCGCGACCTGCTTGTTGCCCGCCACGACGTGAACGTCGTTCTCCTTCAGCCCTCGAAAAAACCCCTTCGCCAGGTCCGGGCCGAGCACCTCGAACAGGCAGGCGGCGTGCGTCGCGGTCGTGCCGAACTGCGGCTTCGCCATCGCGACCTTGCTCTTCCACCGCGGGTTCGTCAGGTCGAGCAGGCTTTTCGGCCGATCCGCTTCCGGCACGAGTTGCGTGTTGACGATCAGCACCCGGCCCCGCTCGGCGAACGCCTGCCAGGTGCGGTCCTTCGCCTTCGACCACGCCGGGAAACTCGCAGCCGACGGGCTCTCGTAAGGTTCGTACACCCCGGCGCGGGCGAGCCGGATCGTGCCGAGGATCTCGTTGTTCCAGTGGACGTCGCACCGCGGCCGGGCGGCTTCTTCCTTCAACTCCGCGACGAGCGACACGGACTTATTGGCCTCCGTGTCGAACTTCGGGGCGACGGCCAGCTTCGTCTCGGCGGCGAGGTCGGCGAAGATCCCTTCGGCGAACTCGCGGTCCTGGGCGCAGTACACGACGATGCGGGATTCCGGCTTCGAGCAGCCCAGCGCGACCAGGGGAAGCAGTAAGTGGAGACGCATCGGCGGTTTCCCACACGGCGAGCGGCGGGGCGTCGTGGTTGTCCACTCGAACCACGGCGGGCTGACGCCCCGCCGCTCGCCCGTTGCGTTCGCTTTACGGGCCGGAAGGGGGCGTTCAACGCCGGTCCCTTGCCGCCGCCCTCCGACGGAGCGAAAACGTCCCCCACCCTCCCGGAGTTTTGCCGTGCCCGAACCCCTTCGTTGCGTGCCGCCCGACGCCCTGATTGCCGGCCTCGACTTCAGCACCGGCTCCGTGAAGGGGCTGCTGTTCACCTTGCAAGGCGTGACCGTCGCGGAGGTCCGGTTCCCCACCGACCTGTGGACCGAGGGCGGCGTCTCCGAACTGTCGCTGATGCAACTCGAAGGGCAGGCCCGGGCCGTCATTCGCGGGCTCGCATCGAAGATGGACAAGTCGGCCGCGATCGGCATTTCCGCGACGCACCACTCGGCGGGCCGCATCGACGACGCCGGGAACCAGATTCGCCGGGCGATCTGCTGGAACGATCAGACTCTTGGCAAGTACCACGCCGAGGGCTTGAAGCGGCTCGGCGGGCAGGAGCGGGCGAAGGAACTGACCGGCGGCCCGTGGGCCGTGCGGTACTCGCTGTCGCACCTCGTGAAGGACGAGCAGACGCTCTCGGAAGCGGACTGGAAGCGCACCTCCTTCGTGATGCAGCACGGCTCCCTGGCGGCGGCGTACCTCACGGGGCGGTACGACTGCGTCAGCGTTTCCGCGGCCGCTTCCACCGGCATTCTCGACCTGCGCACGAACCGGTGGCGGAAGGAAATGCTCGACGCGATTGCGAGCCCGGCCCTCCGCGAACTGGCGTGGGACCAGCTTCCCGAAGTGATCGACATGCACGACCCGGTCGGCCCGCTGTCCGACTCGATCGCGCTCGACGCCCGCCTTCCCGACGGTTGCCGGCCGCTGGTCTTCCCGACGCTCGACGACCAGGCGGCGGGGCTCGTCGGCGGCGGGGCGGTCGATGCGGGTCAGGTGGCCGTGATTCTGGGCAACTCCGCGGTGGTCAACTCGTCGTCGGCCACGCTCCCCAAGTCCGGCAACCTCGACGCGATGAAGTTGAACTGGGGGCCGTACCTGTGGATGCGGTGCTACTCCAACGGGGCGCAGTTCCTCGACCGCGTCGTCGGGGCGAACCCGGACTGGGCGAAGCTCGAAGCGGCGGCGCGGGCCGTTGAACCCGGCTGCGGCGGGACGGCGGTGCTGCCGTTCGCGCTGTCGGAGCCGTCGATCGGCGTGAATGCCCCGCGGTTCGACTGGCTGCCATCCGAGCCGACCGACCCCGGCGTCCGGCTGCGGGCGTCCTTCGAGGCGATCGCGTACCTGATCGCGCTCGGGGTGAAGGAGCACGAGGCCGCGGGGCAGACCGTCACCCGCGTGACCGTGTCCGGCGGCATCGCCCGCAGCGACCTCATGGGCGAGATCCTCGCGAGCGTGCTGAACAAGCCGCTGGAACGGCTCGTGTCGTCCGAAGGCCCGGCCCTCGGCGCGGCGGTGACGGCCCTGGCAGGGCTGGAAACGAAACTCCGCCGCGAACAGGGCATCGAGGAGGAGTACACCACCGCCGACGCGGTCGCGGCGCTGGTGAAGTTCCGCGCCCCGGTGAACCCCCGGCCGGAGTGGGCGGCACCGTACGCGAAGGAACTTGCCGCGTTCGCGCAACGGGTGCGGGGGTGAACGGCCCGACTACTTCTTCGGCGGCTCGGCCTTCTTCACGTCGATCTCGGCGAGCTGCCCGCGGACATCTTCCTCGTACCCGCTGACCAGGGCGGTCGCGTGGAACGACGGCCGGTGTTGCCGCGGGGTCAGGTCGGCGGCCAGTGACACCGGAACGTCAATACCGTCGGCCCCCTTCGGGATCGTGACGTGCTCCGGAATCGCGAACCCCGGCGACGGCTGGATTTCGAGCTTCACGGGGCCGTCAAACGTCTTCACGCGGGTGACGCTGAGCCGGACGGTGCCGGACTCGCCGGGGAGCAGCGACAATTTCGCGGGCTCGCACTTCAGGGCGAACGCGGGCGTCAGGTCGAGGTCGAACGTCCGCGTGAGGCTGACGCGCCGGCCGGCGTGGGTGCCGGTCGCGGTCACGTCGATCCGGGCTTTCGCGGTGTTGGACAGAATCTTCGACACGGCCGTCCCCGTCACGTTCGGCGTCTTCGCCGTCGCGTCCGGGAACTCGGCGTAGACGCGGGTGCGGCCCTCGGTCTTGTCCCCGAGCTGCCCGCCCTTCACGGCGAACGAGATCGGCCCGTCGAACCCGGCGACGCGGGTCGTGACGGCGGGAATCGGCGCGGTCTGGTACCGCGGGAGGGTCACCAGCGATTCCGGCAGTTCAAACGTGAACGGGCTCGGCGGCGCGACCATCAGCGCAAATCGGTCAGTGAGCGCCGGCGGCAGCCGCGTCTGATCTTCCCGGAGCGAAATCGGGATGAGGTCGACGTTCCAGTACTTTTTGTCGATGAGCGGGCGGGTCGCGACGAGCGTGCGTTCCACACCAGATGCGGAGTCGCTTTCCGCGACGATTTGCACCGTCTGCAGTCCCAGCAGCGCACTCGCATCGGCTTCGAGCTTGCAGACGACCGCGTTCTCTTTCTCGCCGATCACGTCGGGTGTCAACTTCACGCCGGCGGGCGCACCCTGCAATTTCAAGCGAATCGGCCCGGCAGTGCCGGTGCGGGTCACGGCGATCGGCACCGTCTGGTACGACCCCTGCGGCACGGTCAGCCCTTCCACGTCGGCCGAAAGTCGCGGCGGGAACGGGTCGTTTCGGACTTCCACGCGGTAGGCGAACGCCGGGCCGCCGTCGCGGAGGGCGTCCCGGACGATGAGCCCGTACTCGCCCGCGTTCCCGGCGGCGAAGTCGAAGTTCACCTCGTCCTTGGTTTCCCCGGTGCGGCGGAGTTCCCTGCCGGTGCGGTCCGTGAGGAGCACTTCGAGGTCGGCCGGCGAGTTCAGGTCGTTGGCCTGCGCCCGGACGGAGATCTTCTGCCCCTTCTCCAGCCTCAGCAGGAAGGCGTTCCGCGAACCGGGGCGGTTGAGCACGCCGCACAGGGTGCCCGGTATCGTCGCCGGGGTCGCCCGCATCGGCCCGTGGGCGATGTGCGCGTTCAGCGCGAGGAACGGGCTCACCCGTTGCGGCGTCAGGTTGTACGCGAAGTTCACCGCCGGCGAGGTCGCTTGCGCGTAAGCGTCCGCCAGGGCCGCGTCCGGCTCCGCGCACATCGTCACCGGGCCGCGACCCGTTACGACCGGTGCCCACGCGGAGGCGATGTCGTCCTTGCCCTTGAATTCCCGGTACGAAAGCGGTGACACTCCACTGTCACCGGCCTTCGCGACCGCCACCGGGTTCGCCGTCCTCTCGGCCGGGAACCGCCCCACCCGCAGGACGTAGTGGTTCGCCTCGGAAGCGCGGAACCGAGCGTCCCGCACCTCGACCGTGTACGCCCCGGCCTTCTCGAATGTGTGCGCGAATCGGCAGTCGAAGTACAGGCCGGGGTCGTTGTCCTTCTCGGCCACGAACTTCCCCGCCGCGTCGCGAATCGTCACCAGCGGGTCGGCGTCCTTCCCGAGCCGGTTCGACACGACCTCGAACGCGAGCCGTTCGCCCGCCTTCGCTTCGATGCGGTACCGGTCGACGGCCGAGTCCCCGAAGGTGCCCCACGCCGCGGCCGGGGGAGCCAGTGACACCGGGCTGTCACCGTCCGGCCTCGCCCGCACGGGCAGGTCGTCGACGAGGAACAGCGCCGCGTTCCCGAGGCCGTCCCGCGTGGCACAACCGGCGGACGCAGGTGCTCGACGGCGCGTTGGGCTAACGCGATTGCGGGAACCTTCACAACCGCGACGTCGACGTTTAGCCCCGTGGCGACGCCGGGCGCGGGCCTCCCGCCCGGTGACGCTTCATCCCGTGGAGTGGGGTCCGCGCTCGGCGTCGCCTCGCGGCTAAACGGGGAAGACCCATCCGTGCGGTGGAATCTCATCGAACTGGCTCGACTCGAAGGGCGCGAACCCGTTTCCGAATTCGCGGTGTGGCGGGATAGACGAGATGGTATACTGTCGACGACCGAAATGCACGCCAGAACTCCCGCCTGCCTTCCCGCCCCACCCACCGGGGCCGCGTCCCGGAGAATCGCCATGCTGAACCTGCGGGCCAATGCCCCGACGCCGTTCCTCGACCGCCGGGAAATGCTGCGAGTCGGCGGGCTCGGCCTCGCCGGCGTCACGCTGCCGATGCTCCTCGGCCCGACCGCGCAAGCATCCACCGCGGCCAAGCCGGCGAAGAACTCCAAGAGTTTCGGCAAGGCCAAGAACTGCAGCAGCCTCTACCTGTCCCCCGGCCCGGCCCAGCTCGACACCTACGACCCGAAGCCCGACGCCCCGGACGACATTCGCGGCGAATTCGGCACGATCCAGACGAACCTCCCCGGCGTGCGGTTCTCCGAACTTCTCCCCAAATCCGCGAAGTGGATGCACAAGTCCGCCCTCGTCCGGAGCATGTGGCACGAACACAACGACCACGGTCGCGGGACGTACTGGATGGTGACGGGCTACCCCTACCTCGGCTCGGTCCCGGACGTGAACTCGATGAGCCGGGCGGACATGCCGCACATCGGGGCGTGTCTGGCGAAGCTCGCGCCGGGGGCCGGGCCGCTGCCCGCGTGGGCGATGGTGCCGCACCGCATGGACGTGGCCGGCGGTCGGCGGGCCGGGCAGTTCGCCGGCTCCCTCGGGCCGAAGTACGACCCGCTGCTCCCTGGGGGGAACCCGAACGACGACGACTTCAAGCTCGACCACCTGCCGCTGTCCGCGAACCAACCGGCGGAAGTCGTCAAGCGCCGGCTCGGGCTCGTCGACCAGCTCAACGCGCAATCGACGGCCCTGAACGAACTCGCGATGAGCCAGACGATCAAGGACAGTCAGGCGAAGGCGGTCGGCGTGCTGTCGTCCGACGCGGTACGGAAGGCGGTCGACCTTTCGGCCGCCCCGAAGGCCGAACGCGAGCGGTACGGCCGCAACCTGTTCGGGCAAAGCGTGATGCTCGGCCGGCGACTGCTCGACGCGGGCACCCGGCTGGTGCAGGTCAACTGGCAGCGCAGCCAGGGCGTGGACGGCTTCGCGTGGGACACGCACTGGAACAATTTTGCGGCCCACAAGGAGTACCTCGTCCCGCCGTTCGACCTCGCCTTCGACGCGCTGATGACGGACCTGGACAAGACCGGCCAACTGGAAGAAACGCTGGTGGTGGTGGCGTCCGAGTTCGGCCGATCGCCAAAAATCACGAAGAGCAACGCGGGCCGGGAGCACTGGCCGGAGTGTTTTAGCGTGCTGTTCGCCGGCGGCGGCATCAAGGGGGGCCAGGTCTACGGCAAGTCCGACAAGATCGCCGGCCGCCCCGCCGAGAACCCGATGACCCCCGCCGACTTCGTGGCGACGATCTACCACTGCCTCGGCATCGACCCCGCGGGCGAAATCCACGACCAAGCGAACCGGCCGATTTCGCTGTCGAAGGGGGCACCGGTGATGGCGCTGGTGGAGTAAAATCTCTTCAGGCCAACGGCCTACGAATATCTCTTCAGGCCAACGGCCTGGGAGTACTCAGCCCAGGGCAACGCCCTGGGTTCGGAAGAAGTTGGATTTTCAGGCTGAAAGCCTGAGAGAAGGTTGTGTCAGGCCTTCAGCCTGAAATGTGGATGGCGATTAAACCCAGGGCGTTGCCCTGGGCTGAATACTCCCAGCCCGTTGGGCTGAAGAATAGGCGAGACTCGAACTCGCAGGCATATAACGCAGTTGCCGTTGGACACCCTCAAAGCGGAGGGCGTGACCCATGCCGACCACTCGCATCCGTCGGATGCCCGACTCGTACTACGAGATGGTCCGTCGGTTCCCCCTGACCCGCATCGCCGACGACAACGAGTTGACGGCGGCCCTGGGTGTCATCGACGACTTGCTCGCGAAAGAGTTATCCGCCGGGGAGGACGCGTACCTGTCCGCCCTGACCGCGCTCGTCCACGTTTACGAAAGCGAGCATCACCCCATTCCGGACGCCACGCCTGCGGAAGTGCTCCGTGAGTTGGCCGATGCGAGCGGGTTGACGGGTGCCGTCATCGCCGAGCGGTGCGGGATCGCGGCGTCCACGGTGTAGGCGATGTTGTCGGGCAAGCGTCGACCGACCCCCGAGCAAATGACCGCCCTGGCGGGCCTTTTCCGCGTTAGCCCGGCGGCGTTTCTTCCCGCGACAAGTGGGAGTTGAAGGCGCGGGTGGAGTGACTCGGTAATGCTTAAGATGACCGCTAAACGAGTAGGACTCCAAATCAGTCATGGCAGTTCCGTCGTAACCTTTGACACGACGCGTCGGGAATATCTCTCGTTCCAGCGTGCGAAACCGCCTTCGCCAGATGCTGAACCTGACGAGCTATCATTAGATGAGGTTTACATCGAACGACGCGGTCAAGGCTGGGCGGCGCGAGGCGGTATTGAGTTTTGTCAGCTTTACAGGAATTCTTTGCAGCTTCGCGTATCAGACTCCACTGCTCGCCGACTTGGTGAAGAGCATGAATTCGAGATTACATTCAAGATCGGCGACGACAAATACACGCAGTTGAGGGACATGATGCGGTCTGTATTTCGGGGACAAACGACATTTCACGAGGCTTCAAATCAGCCCATCTTGAGATCGACTGAATCGGGTGAAGTCCCACTCGAAGCCCTGAGTTCGTAGTGATGACTCCCCCCTCCCGCCAACTCCCGATTCTCGCGGTTGACTCCGCCGGGGCGCATCCCAAATCGGATTCGCTCGCGGTGGAGGAACCGCTCGAAATTCGCGTCGGGTTCGGGCCGGCGAACGATCGGGCGCGGAAGGCCGTTTCCGTCACGATGCGGACGCCGGGGCACGACGCGGAGCTGGCAGTCGGGTTTCTGTTCAGCGAAGGCATCCTCACCGACGCGGGCGACGTGCTGGATGTCGTCGAGGCGGCGGGCGGGAACGCGGTGCGGGTCGACCTGCGGCCGGGGGTGGAAGTCGACCTCGCCCGGCTCGAACGGCACTTCTACACCACTTCCAGTTGCGGCATCTGCGGGAAAACCTCGCTCGACGCGGTCGAAACCGCCTGCGAACCCGTCGGCGGGCACTTTCGCGTCCCGGCATCGGTCATCCACGCACTTCCCGGTCGGCTCCGCGAGTCGCAGCCGACGTTCGACCTCACCGGCGGGCTGCACGCGGCGGCAATCTTCGATGCGTCCGGGAATCTGCTCGCGGTGCGGGAAGACGTCGGCCGGCACAACGCGGTCGATAAACTGATCGGGTGGGCGGCGCGGGCCGGGCACCTGCCGCTGCGGGACCGCATCCTGTTCGTCAGCGGCCGGGCCGGGTTCGAGTTGATCCAGAAGGCCGCCGTCGCGGGGGTGCCGGTGTTCGCCGCGGTGGGGGCACCCACGAGCTTGGCCGTGGAACTGGCCCAGCGCGTGGGCCTGACCCTCGCCGGGTTCGTACGCGACGGGCGGTTCAACGTGTATGCTGGACGGGAACGGATCGAAGCCGTTTTGTAGGGTGGGTCGAGCCGGCTTTGCGGCGAAGACCCACCGAAACGGCAACGAGCGACTGCCATGCCGGTGGGTCTTCGCGAAACGCTCGACCCACCCTACAAGAAGAGGCGTGCCGATGTCGGACTCCCCCTCTCCCCTTTGTCCCGAAGCGTTCACCGGGCTGTCCGTGTCCGACCCGAAGACCGTCGCGGTCGGGCTGCCGGCGGTGGTGTCGTCGCTGGCGCACGTCTACTCGCAGGCCGGCGTGCTCCGCGGGACGAAGGCGCTGCTCGCGCTGAACCAGGCGGGGGGCACGGACTGCACCAGTTGCGCCTGGCCCGACCCGGACCACCACCGGGCGATGGCCGAGTTCTGCGAGAACGGGGCAAAAGCCATCGGCTGGGAAGCGGACGCGCGCACCATCACGGCCGACTACTTCGCGAAGCACAGCGTCGAAGACCTTGCCAGGCTGTCCGACTACGAGCACGGCCAGCTCGGTCGGCTCGTGCAGCCGATGGTCCTCCGCCCCGGTTCCCGGCACTACGAGCCGATCTCCTGGGACGATGCCTTCAAGCTCATCGCGGACGAACTGAACGCGCTCGCGTCCCCGCACGAGGCGGCGTTCTACACGTCGGGCCGGACCTCGAACGAGGCGGCCTTCCTGTACCAGCTGTTCGTCCGGGCGTTCGGCACCAACAACATGCCGGACTGCTCGAACATGTGCCACGAGTCGTCGAGCGTGGCGTTGCCGCAGACGGTCGGCATCGGCAAGGGGACGGTGAAGCTCGACGACTTCGAGAAGGCGCAACTCATCCTCATCCTCGGGCAGAACCCCGGCACGAACCACCCGCGGATGCTGTCGGCCCTGCAAAAGGCGAAGCGGGCGGGGGCAAAAATCGTCGCGGTCAACCCGCTGAAGGAAGCGGGACTTCTCGCGTTCAACAACCCACAAGAAGCCCGCGGGATGCTCGGCGTCTTCAGCACTTCGCTCGCGGACCAATACCTGCAAGTCAAACTCGGCGGCGATCAGGCGGTGCTCAAGGGCGTGATGAAGTGCCTGCTCGCGAAGGGGGCGGTGGATGAAAAGTTCATCGCCGAGAAGACCGACGGCTTCGACACGCTGAGGGAATCCCTTTCCGGAATCGAGTGGGACGCGATCGTCGAGCAGTCCGGCATTTCCCGTGCGGACATCGAGAAACTCGGCGACCTCGTCGCGTCGTCGGAGCGGATCATCGCGTGCTGGGCGATGGGGCTGACGCAACAGAAGCACGCCGTCGCCACGATTCAGGACGTGGTCAACGTGATCCTCATGCGCGGCAGCGTCGGCAAGCCGGGGGCCGGGCTGTGCCCGGTGCGGGGCCACTCGAACGTGCAGGGCGACCGCACGATGGGCATCAACGAGCGGGCCCCGGACTGGTTCCTCGACGCGGTCGACCGGGAGTTCGGCATCACCTGCCCGCGGGAGCACGGGTTCAACGTCGTCGAGGCGATCCACGCGATGCACGAGGGGAAGGCCAAGGTTTTCTTCGCGATGGGCGGCAACTTCCTGTCGGCGACGCCGGACACGGAGTTCACGGCGAAGGCGCTCCGCAACTGCCGGCTGACGGCGCACGTGTCGATCAAGCTGAACCGCTCGCACCTGGTGACGGGGCGCACGGCGCTGATCCTGCCGTGCCTGGGGCGGACCGAGCGGGACATTCGAAACGGCAAGGAACAACTTGTCACGACCGAGAATTCGATGGGCGTCGTGCAGGCGTCGCGGGGGAACCTGCAACCGGCGTCGAAGCAGTTGCTGAGCGAAGTGGAGATCGTGGCGCGGATGGCAGTGGCGACGTTGGCCAAACGCGACCCCTCCCTCCAACCCTCTCCCCGAAACGGAGGGGGGGGGGAAAACCGTTCTGACTCCCCTCTCCGGTCGGGGGAGGGGTTGTCTTCAAGCATCCCCTGGCTCGACCTCGCCGCCGATTACGACCGCATCCGCGACCGCATCGAGCGCGTCGTCCCCGGCTTCGAGGATTTCAACCGCCGCTGCCGCGAGCCGGGCGGGTTCTACCTGCCGAACAAGCCCCGCGGCGGCGAGTTCCCCACCGCCACCGGCAAGGCCCGCTTCACGACCCACCCGCTACCGGACCTGCGGCTCGAACCGGGCCAGCTCGCGATGATGACGATCCGGACGCACGACCAGTTCAACACCACCGTCTACGGCCTCGAAGACCGCTACCGCGGCATCCACCGGGAACGCCGGGTCGTCCTGATGAACCGCGACGACATTGCCGACCGCGGCCTGAAGCCGGGCGACGTGGTGGACCTGACCAGCCACTTCCGCGGCGAAACCCGACACGCTCCGCACTTCCTCGTCGTCGCCTACGACATCCCCCGCGGCAACGCCGCGACCTACTTCCCGGAAACGAACGTCCTCGTCCCGATCGACAGCGTGGCGGACCGCAGCCACACTCCCACGTCAAAATTTGTGGCGATCACCGTACTCAAAGCAGGGGGGTGATCGTCGCACCCCCCGGACCCTGTACGGGAGGCGGTCATGCGGTGGTTGTTCGCGGTGGCGGTCGGGCTGGGGGTGACGGCCGCGGGGTCGGCCCCGCTGCCGAAGGCGCGCCCGGTGCGGCCGGCGCTGCTGTGCGCCGAGGACATTCCGGACGACGAGCCGGTCGGCCCGGACGGGGCGGTCGTCCGGTGGTTCCTGGTCGACCCGGACGGGACGGGGAAGCGGCCGTACCGGGATGCGAACGGCCGCACCCCGGTCGTGTCCGTGCCGGGCCGCCCCGTCGTACTCTACGACCACTTCGACGCGGATGTCAGGGGGTGGCGTAAGCGGAAACATCCCCACTCAAAGACGATCCTGCTGGCGAACGGCACAGAGGTCAATCTGAAAGTCGGCGAGAACTTCGTTGTGAAGGCGGCCCGGGAGGATCGATGTGCTCAGCTGGTGAACTGGACCGTTCATGCAGCCAAGTACACTCTTCAGTACGACCTCGATCGGGCAAAGGGCTGTTTGGTACGAGCCAGAAATCAGCTATGCCATCTAATTGACGAGTCAAATATAGGCTCATATGGTCAAAGCATGTTTTCGATTCCTGTCGCGTCTTCTCCCGACAAATCCAGGGTTTTGTTCTACTTCCGACAAGTGGTACCCGTAATGTCCAACTTCCGTCATGTGGTACCCGACACCAGCGACTTAGAAGTTGAAGTACGCAGTTTTCCGTTCGTTTACGACGTCAAGCGGCAGCGGATCGACTGGATCCACAACTTGGTCCGGCAGCCCCGCGGGTGGGAGCA
>ERZ1066123.776-NODE-776-length-21582-cov-7.110512_pt1 | contig 21582 bp, 21 predicted proteins | sample MGYA00382770_ERZ1066123 | MGnify/ENA primary metagenome ERZ1066123 (study PRJEB33369, sample SAMEA5778353) | biofilm metagenome | biome: Industrial cooling water; feature: Water cooling tower basin; material: Biofilm | place: United Arab Emirates | collected...
GATCGTCATAGCTGTACGTCGCCAGCACGCCGACGCCGCCCGTTGCTCCATTCTCGCGAATGGCGCTCACCTCGCCGGTGGTCAGGTAATCGTAATCAACGAAGAAGCCGTCCCCCCAGGTCAGTCGAGTTCGACGTCCGGCGAGGTCATACATCATGGTCCGCGTCGTCCAGTTGCTCGCTTCGCTTATTCTGCGCCCCAGCGCATCATAGACGAAGCTGGCGACATGGGTGCCGCTGTCGAGGGCCTGCTTCAAACGGCCAAGCAGGTCATACGAGTAGCTGATGTCAAACTCAGCCCAGTACTGGCTGGGTATGTCCTTGTAGGTGAGGCGCCCCAGCGCGTCATAGGCGAACCCGATCGTCTGCCCGTCACGCAGGCGCGCCTGGGTGACGTTGCCGCGGCTGTCGTAGGTCGCGCCCGCATAGTCGGTCGTCGAGCTGCCGCCGCCCGAGGCGAGCGGGTAACGAGTCTTCGCGAGCCGATCAAAGCCATCATACTCGAGCGTGGTGATGTGGCCCTCGCCATCGGTGAAGGTCTGCACCTGGCCGTTGTTCGTGAAGGTGAGGCTGCCGTCGCTGCCGACCTCGGCCGTGCCGTAGCCGCTCTCGGTCTTGGTCAACCGGGACGTCCAGTCGTAGGTCGCCTTGGTGATCCGGTCCGGGCCCTGGCTGCCCTGAGAGCCGAGCGAACATGCCGACGACGGCAGGCTCGCAAAGACGGCAGGGTTCATGCGGAGGGCGGTGCAGTCGAGCCGCCCCAGAGCGTCATGGCTGTACTGCGCGACGCTGTAGGTCGTGCCGCTCGCCGTCATCGCATCCTTGGTCTTGCGCGCGTTGCTGTCGAAGGTCGACTGGACCTGCTGCAGGCTGCTAAACGCGGCCCAGTGGCTGTCAGACTGGCCGTTGGTGGTGCCCTGCTCGGCAAGGGTGACCTGGCCGTCGGCGTTGTGGGTCATCCTCGCCGCGCGGTGCTTGAGCGCGCCGCCGCCATCGGGATCCGGTCCGATCACGCCGACCACCTGGCGCGCGGCGTCGTAGATGGTGCGGCTCGTGTCGGCGGTGCCGGCAAGCGGGCCGTCGACATGGGTCCGGTTGCCGATCGCGTCCCAGCTGGCGGCGGTCGTCGCGGTCAGCGATCCGTCGCCCGCGCCCGCCGACGTGCTCACCGGCAAGAGGTTGCTTGCCGTGCCCGCCGATTGCGGGCCGTAGGCGATCACGGACTTGGTCTCGTCGGCCGTGCCGACGCAGCCTGCATTGTTCTGGCAGGCCGATGTGCCGGTCAGCAGATAGGTGGTCTGGCCCGAGGCAGCGGGTGATCCGCCTGCCGATTGCCGGTAGTAGCCCTGTACGCCGGTATAGGCATAGCGGGACTGCGGCCGGGCCGCTCCGGCGGTGGGTGCCGGCAACGTCACAGTCAGTACCCCGCCATGCGTCGCGTCATAGGTGTAGTCGGTGACGGCACCCGCGGCGTCGGTAGTCGTGTAGGGCTTATTGCAGGTCTTCGGATTGGCGCAGCCCGCGTCATACCCGGCCGTCGTCACGATGTCGGCAAGGCCGGAGCCCGCCTTGGCGACCTGGCGAACTTCGATTACATTGCCGCGCGCGTCATAGGTGTACTGGGTGTAGTTGCCCTCGGGCGCGGTGACGCGGATAACCCGGCCCTTGGCGTCGTGCTGGTAACTGGTTGTCTGCCCGAGCTCGTTGGTCACCGAAGTGAGCAGGTTGGTGACGGTATCGCCAACATAGACGCGGAACTTGCCGAGCGGATCGGTGACGGTCGTGGTCCGGGTCGAGCCGCTGTCGACATAGCCGTAGGAGTAGCTCACGCCCTCGCGGGTCAGCGTCGACACGCCGCTCGCGCCATAGGCGATAGTCACGTTGTCGGTCGCGGCGCCAGGTCGTTTGATGGCAGTCATTCGAGCGGAGCTGTCGCTCGTGTAGCGGGTCGCACGATTGGCGGAGTCGGTCACCGTGTACTGGTTGCCGACACGCAAGAACGTCGCCTGCGGCCAGCTCTGTGCGAGGCTGCAGCTGTCGGCTGCGCCGTTGCAGAACTCGGAACCGAGATTGATCGCCTTGACGCTGCTCAGCTGGCTCCAGCTTTCATAATCCGTACCCGCGCCCAAAGGATCGATCGTGTCGGCGGCGTAGCTGAACTTGAGCATATAGCCGTTGCTGTTGGTGACGCTCTGCAGCCGCTCGGCGACGCGGTTCTTGCCTGTTGGGCAATAGACTTGCTCATTCTGATCGACCGCGGGCTCAAGGCAGAAAGCCAGGCGCTTGTAGAGGTAGGTCACCTTCAAGCCGTTGGGTCGGATCATATTGAGCGGCCGATATTGGGGCGCATCGTAGAAGGGCGCGCCGCCGGTATTCAGCTGGAAGGTCACGGTGGTGCCGTCGCGCGCGGTATAGGTCAGCATGCCGAGCGAGCCGGTCAGCGTCGAACCGCTGCCCTCCGTGCTGTCAAAGCTGCTGCCGTTATAGGTGAACGTCTCCGACGCGCCGTTCATGGTGACGGTGTAGGTTGAGCCGGCACTGCTCAGAAACGCCTGGAAGGCGTCGCGATAGCCTGCGTTGAAGCTCTGGAAGGTGTAGGCGAAGCCGTTCTCCGGGTCGGCCCCGATCGACAGCGGCGTCTGCGCGGTGTTGAACGTGCCCCTGAGCACGTCAACGCCGTGTTCGTCGACGTTCTGTCGCACCGGCGGTGCGGGAATGGATCCGGGCAGCTGCGCCAGGGCGGGCGCGCTCAGGCAGGTTCCGGCGAGCAGCGCGCACAGGCCTGCGCGCCGCGAAAGCGACGTTGTCATGTGATGTCTCCGAAATTGAGGGTGCCGGCCTCACGCCGGCCGGATCAGCGCCTTAAGGCGCGCCAGTGATGGTCTTGCGCGTGCGGTTGTGGGCGCGGTCGAACTGGTAGGCGGTGTTGACGCCATTGTTGATCGAGCCGGTCTTAGCGACCTGTTTCAGGCGGCCGCGGGCATCATAGGTGAAGGCGGTCGTCTCAGCGGCGCCAGCGACGCTGCTGACGGCGGCAGTCGCGAAGCCTGTGATCATGATGATGGTGCGCATGAAAGTCCGATCCTTTGCTCCGGCGCAGGCCGCGGGAGGGGAGGAACCCGCTTCAGCCAACGCCGGAACAGATCAGGAACTACGAAGCCGAATCCGACACTTCTCCGACAAAATCAGTCGAGCTTGCGGCCCGTCCAGACCACCCGTCCGATGACGTCGATCTGATCGGGCCGGCAGTCGGGCCAGCTCGGATACGCTGGATTGTCGCTGCGGATCGTGATCAGGCGCGAGACCGGGTTGAGGGCCAGGCGCTTGACCATCAGCGCGTCGTCCAGCCGAAGCACGTAAATGCCGTCACGCAGCCGCTCGGCCGCGTCGCCCTGATTGACCATGATCTCGTCACCGTCCGACAGCGTCGGGCTCATCGAGTCGCCCTGGACCCGGATCATCGAGAGCTGGTCGACCCGCCCCCGCACGAGATTGCGCAACCAGCGTCGGTCGAAGCTGACCGGCAGCAATGGCAGCTCGCCATCGACGGTCGACCCCACACCTGCCGAGGCACCAATATCAAGGCGACGGATCGGCACAAGCGGGCTGTCAACGTTGAAAGTGCTAGGCAGATGCTCATCCTCTCCGCCCAGCAACGCCTCGCTCACATTGAAGTAGCGCGCGAGCTTCCGACGATCATCGCCGTCCAGCTTCTGCGGCACGCCCCTTTTGATATGCTGTTGAATATAGGCCGGGTTTCGCCCGAGCAGCCTAGACATCCCGGCGTAATCCTCGCCGCGCTCCTTGATCAGGCGGTCCAGCGCCGCGCGTGTGTCGCTCATGCTCATGATCTTCCTATTACAGTAGTCATATGCCTAGACAAGTAGGATTTTGAGGATGACCCTAAGCACATGATGATTCGGAGATGATCATGTTGCTGAGGCGTATTGAGACGTTCATGCGGGCGACGCGGATGCCGCCCGCCACCTTTGGAAGGCGCGCCGTCGGCGACGCCAACTTCGTGTTCGACCTGAAGAACGGCCGCGAGCCGCGGACCCGGCTTGTGCGGAAGGTCGATGCGTTCATCGCATCTTATGAGGACCAGCCGCAGTGATGCGCTGCCCTGACCTGGCCGGCTTGCTTCTCCTGCTGACGGCTCTCTCCGGATGCGCGGCCGTGAGCACGCGCATCGGCGGTCGATCCTTGCTGGGCGGCTACAAGATCATGGACGCGCCAACTGCCGACATGCCGATCGGCGCGCTTTGGAAACAGGGCTACGGCCCCGTGGGACCGGGCGCCACGCCCGACAACCTGGTCACCCGCCGCAGCTTCAGCTCGCTGACCCTCAATCGGGCGGCGCGGCGGGGTGTCGAGGTCCAGCTCGCCAACTATCTCGGCCTGCAGCCGGAAAGCAGCGCAAGGCTGACCGCCACCATTTCGGAAGTAAGCATCGCGTCCGTGAGGGATGTCGGGGCGCTCGGTTACCAACCAGGCGATGCCTTCCTGTCCGACGGTATGAGGGCGTCCAAGATCGCCATTTCAACCGAGAGCGAAGCTGAGGCGCAGCTGGTCGCCGGGCTCCAGGCCCGCGGCCTGCGCGTCACGGGGCAAGGTTCGGGCGGTGGTCGTGAAGTTCTAACGGTCGAGGGCGTCGACTTGTTCTTCGCCTATCGCGTGGTCCGCCTGAAGTCGCGCGGGCGCCGCGGAGGCATGCTGACCCGCGTGCTGAAGCGCCCTCGCGCGCCGGGCTGGTAAACTATGCCGGTCCTGGACGAACTCGAGCCGCGGTCCCGGAAAGCTGTCGCGCAGACGATCGAGATCTGCCGCGACGCCGGCTTCCGGATCATACCCTACAAAGGCTATCGCAGCCCCCAGGAACAGTCACGTTTGTGACGACAGTCGCGGGCGCGAGCGCAGATCGACGCGCGCCTAGGGCAACTCAGGGCGGCTGGGGCCGGGTCCATCGCTGACCTTATCGAATCCGTGGGTCCGCAGCACGGGCCGTATGTCACCAACGCCCTGCCTGGCCAGAGCTGGCACCAGTTTAGGCGCGCTGTCGACTGCTATGTCGAGAGCCCTCGCACTGGTCAGCTGCTTTGGCGGGACCGTATTCGCGACGGCGACGAGTTCGGCCTTGCAACACAGCTCTATGGCCGCTTCGGCGAGATCTCGGAAAGTCTGGGCCTTACCTGGGGCGGGCGCTGGGCGATCGGCGACCACGGTCATGTCCAGGATGCACGCCACCTCGATCCCGTACGAGAACTGGGATGGGCGGAAGTCAGCCGATTGGTGGCCCGGATAATACGGACGGATCGGGTTGTCTGAAATGGCTAAAGGTTAGTCCTTCTACGAACCACGTCCGCCCAGAAAACGACGTCTTTCTTCCGCAGCAGCGCCATCCGGGACCGGTCAGCTCCAGCTGCCCCATCACCTTACTCATCTGCTCAGGTCCAAGAAGCACCTCGGCGGCGGTCAGCCAGCACGCGGATACATGCGGATGGGCCGCATTATGCGCGCCACGCGCCAGCGCCGCAGCCAAATAAGAGACCATCGAGACAACCAACGCGGCCGTGAAAAGCTCGGCTAGAACGACGGGCAACACAGCCCGCGCGAATATGATCGCGGGCCCGCCACTGATGAAAACCGGTGCCAGCCAGAGCGGCACCACATACGGTGTGCGGAGGTCGTGCCAGACCAGGATTCGGTCGACTAGGCCAGGTTCCTGACGGCCCGTTATCGGCGTCGCGATCATGGCGTCTTCTTTGGTTCAGGGGTTGCCGAACGGGTCGTGGCTCGACGACCATGAACTCTGGGACCAGGTGTCGAACATCGATCCCGACGACGATGACGATCCGGACCAGTGCGAGCTCGACGACGAGGGCCAACTCGACCCGCTGTCGGTCGATGACCAGGCCCCGGTCGGCGTCGAACCCGCACTCGAGATCGACGGCGTTTCGTGATGCCAGTCGCTGCCGGCAGAGCGCGTCCCGTAGGTGTTTCCACCCACGTCCGGGCTCCCGATCCCGCTCGTCAGGGGCAACCCTGTCGCCGGGTTTATCTCGGGCTGATGGCTCCGAGAAACTGTCGTCGCATCGCCCGTCCAGCGCTTTAGCCAACCGATGATTCCCATGCCGTTTCTCCAGCCTGAGTAGGTCACTTTCTACAACGTTTTGGGGGCTCAATCAGAGCCCGACCGGTCCGGGGTTGGGCCTTACTTGTCGTGAAATTTCTCCATTCGATACGCGACTTGTTCAACCGCGGATCTTATGCGCTCTGGGCTTTGCTCGCGCATCGACATGTCCAGCAAAACCGAGGTGTATTCGACCACCATCGCCATGCGGCGGAGGTTGACCTTTTCGCTCTCCTTGGCGTCGCAATAATGCGCTACGGCCTTGCGGATAACAGCCGCTCGTGTGAGCCCGCGCTCCTCTGCGATCACGTCTAAGCGGCGTACGTCAGCCTTGCTCAAGGACGCCGTAACACGCTCGACTTCCGGGATCATTTGGTCCTCCAGCGGCCTGAAGCCGAGCATTCAACTGTGAAAGCCGAGAAGCTAGGTGATGCTATTTCGCACCACTTCCCTGCCAAGTAACCTGCTCAGAACGTTACCCTTTTCAGGTGTGCATCATAGTGCATCAATTGTATGTCAAAGTGGTGCGCGCCTCAAGCAGCCTAAGTGATTGTTACAGCGCGGTTTTCTTTTGCGCGGCAGCGCGTAGGGTGTGCGACTGAATTTACGTGATCGGGCTGTGTTTTTGGCCTGTGGCTGAGGTCTTAATGGCATCAAGGATCCGGCTGTTCCGGAACCGGACGGCAGTCCTCGGCTGCACTGATCTCCCCCACTTCGCGTGGTCCCTCTGATAGCCTGTTTGAAGGGTGATCCTGACCGCATCGGCCGGTGCTGGCCGGCGAACCTCGATAAACCGGACCAGCTCGATCCCCTCACCTCTCCCGGCCCGATTTCCGGCCCGCCAGACGCCGATTCAGGCCCGGCGGCGCGTAGCACCGCCGGGCAGCCCTATCGCCCTCCACGAACTCCTGCAGGCCCGCTAGGGCGCTCCTCGCTTGCCCTAACTTGAGCTGGATGCTCGACGCCGGTTCGGCCCCGATCGGCCTGCTTTTATCCTCGCCGCCCGATCTCGGCTGGTCAGGTGACGACGCCATAATCTGACCAACTCGATAGGATGTTTTCGGGTGCACAGGATGCCGGCGTTCTCGTCTCGGCCGTCCCGATCTCCGGCTGCCCACGAAAAGCAAAGCGATGTGTCCCGGTGACTCTCTGTCAACTCGGCTGGCGCCGAAGTCGGCCGCACATTGCCTTCCTCGCCTATCAAGTTTTAAGGCCGAAGGAGCTTGAAGATCAGGCGGCTTCCATCGAAAATTCGGTGAACCTGCGATCGAGCATAGCTTGACCCATTCCAGTTATATCGACGCTGATCTCGGTCAGGAGGGCCATGTGCGAGATCGCTTTGACCAGCTCGGTCGCATCCCATAGTTCCGCTCCTTCAAGCACCTGATCCTCGCGATCGGTCCTGTGAGCGTAGTGGTTGCGGGTTGCGACCACCCGCCCCACGAAGCGGCTGCGAGTCTGTGTCGGTCGCAAGGCAGCGATTTCGGCCGTCATCGTATTCCAGTAGTCTCGAAGCCGCTGCCGCAACCCCGGCTCGTGCGCGTGCGCCAGGACGCCCGCCACACGATCCACAACGCCATTGGGAACACCCCGATCTCGCAACGCAGCCAGTACCGGCTCAGCATCAATCGGGTCGGCGACGGACGGCGCGGTCCTGCGGTGCAGAGCCTCAAGGGCCTGCACGAAAATCTGGAACCGGAGCTCGACCGGCAGCCTGCGCTGCTCCAACGCGCTCGTGTGAAGCCGTATTGCGTCCTCAAGCTCGTCGTATCTGACCAACCAGCAATCTAGCATCCGCGCCAGCGTGGGTGCGTCCGCTTGCCCCACCAGCCGTTCCGATGGCTTGTCAGACGGTTCAGTCGGCAAAAGCCCATGGATGGGCATGTCGTGTGGTCGGTCTTCCACCTCGAAACGCACCGACGCCTCGGTGATCGGCAGCATGCGCCCCATCAACATGGAGAAGAACAGACGCACCCGGTGTATCATTTGTAGCGCGGCATCCGGCTCGACCTTTTCGGGAAAGACTACCTCGGCCGGGTAACTGAGTGAGACGCTCGGGCCCCTGATGATGTCGCCGCCTGTCCGGATATGCTGGCCCAACCTGATGGTGACGCCTGCATCGGGACACTCGAGCACAACGGCCGGGGGCGACGCAATCGTCCAGTGCATGATGAAGCCGCCTTGCTCGGGCATGATCATGTGCTGGTGCACGCCATTCACGTGAATGATCTTGGCGATATCCTCGACGTGCATCGACCATGACCGCGACCTGATCTCCTCTTCCGAAGAAAAGTAACCGCTCTCCAATGCGAGCCGCGCCGCGTAGGTCGACAGGCTCCCTACCCCCAACCGAGTGTTGACGCTCCTGCGGAACAGACTGAGCAGGGTAAAATAGCCGGTATTGCTGGTGAAGCGCAGGAGACCGATCCGCTCGGACAACCCGTCCACCATGTCACCCGACCCGACTACCTCGAGCGTGACGCGCCCAGTCTCCAACGTCAGTGTCGCCCCGAGCCGGAGCTCGCCAAACTCGCATTGTCCACGGTGTACGATGGTAGCCATGCCGTCGTCATGGAACGAAACATCACGTTTTCAAAAACCATGGCCGGCTACGGCCTCCAGCTCTGGCCCATCCTCTAGTACATACACCAGCTCAAAGCGATCTACGGCGACAAGGCCGGCACCTTCCCGTCCAGCGCCGGCGTCGTCCGGGCGTTCGGGGTCAACGACCATGCCACCGCCGACCTGCTCCCAAAGACGCTCGACAACACCACCATCGAATACACCACCTACGGCACGTCGCGGGCGGCAAGCATTTTTTCGGACGGCGCGGCCACCACCAGCGCCAGCGGACACGTCTCCGCCCGCCGGCTCGCCACGCCCGACGAGATTATGCGGATGCCGCCCGACCTCCTCCTGCTGCTCCGCCAGAGCGAACGTCCGCTCGTGGTCGACAAGCTCCGCTACTACGCCGATCGCGAGTTCGCCGGTCTGCACGATTTCGTCTGATGGCCGTAGAAGCGCGATAAGGCGCTGCGAGTCCGATCGCCCTCCCCTGCCCGGTTTCGCGCTCCACAGTTAGGGAAGCGCGCCTGCTGGCCCTCTCCGCCGGGCACCGTCGCTCGAAGGTACGCGCTGCCGATCGCGCTTGGCTTCCTCGGAAGCCTGCGGCCGTAGGCCGCCTAAGGTGACGCCGAAGGCGGCACGCAACCAAAGCGCATCGGCCCGTCAGGGCCGATTCCGCTTACCCCCTGCCCTGCTCGCGTGCGCTCCGCTGGTGGGTGGGCGCTGCCATTGCCGGCTACAGCCGGGGTTGTCTTCGGTTCAGGCGGGCCGTTCGGGGTTAAGTGATTCTGTTAAAGAGGAACTGTTAAGAAGTTAAAGGCTCTAGACAGCGGAAAATTTGTCGCTGTGTCAGTAGCTTGGAAATATGCCCGGTGGGTGAAACCCCGTGATTTGGTGTGTGAAACCCCGGTAGTGCGGTGGGTAATCCCCCGAAGCAATGGTGGGTGAAACCCCGACTCCGCCGATCCTGAAAACCGGATTCCCGGGCCGTTTGTCCACAAGCTGACGGTCTGCTCGCCCCCGATCGCGGTGCGTCTCAACCCGTTGGTCGACTTGGCCCGGTGTGCGAAAACCCGATAGTTGGGCCTGCGGTGGGTGAAACCCCGATAGTCAGCGCCGCCGGGCGAGCTGGTCCATGAGGGTGTCCACCTCATTGGTGCGCCGGCGATCGGCGTCGAAGCGCGCGCGCCGCTCCTCCTCGGCCCGCATCCGCTCGGCGAGCGCCAGCGCCTCGGCCTCACCGCGCCGCCTGAACTGCACTGCCGGGCTTTTGTCGGCCGTCTCGGTCAGCTCCATCGCATAGTCGGGGAGCTGGTTGGCTTCGACGACCTTGCGGAGCATCCGGTTGAACTCCTTGGGCTGGGCGTCGCTGCCGGTTTTGTCGCGTAGTAGCTCGACCCGGCACACCCACCCACCCTGCTGCGAACCGACATGCTTACGCGCGATACGATAGAGCGCTCGTTCCAGCCCACCGGACAGGAGGAAATAGTCGGGGTGCATGGTCAGCAACGACTTCTCGTTGACGATCCCCTCGTAAACCCAATCGGAAAGGGTCAGCGTCATGCCGCGGGGCTGCTCGGTGTCGGCGTCGGTGTCGAACGTCCAGCTATCGAGCCAGTTGAAACCCGCCTTTTGCCGCCGCTTGGTGGCACGGATCGACGTGGTGATGCTGGTGGTCTGGAGCCGGAGCAACGCCGCCTGCAACTCCTGGTAATCCCTGCCTCCAGTGCTGCGCTTGATCGCGCGCAATAGGTCGTAGGGCGTCGTCGTCAGCGTACGGGGTATGTCGTTCACCCCCTGCTGCTTCATACGGTTAAGGGTGGACGCCGCCCATATCAGAATATCGGCGTCCCATATGGTCGCCATGCCGTAGTCGGGGATCGCCTGCACGCGCACCCATGCTTCGCCGTCCGGGCTCTTATACTCGATCGGCTTCAACCGCTTGCGCTTCTGGAGCGAGAAGAACGGTCGTTCCATGACCTCCCGCTGGTCCTTAAGCGGAAGGTCGCCGATCGCCGGGATGAAGAGGTCAAACTCGGGGTTGGGGTCTCTGCGCTTGCTCACGGCGCGAACCTAGTATGGCCCCGCTTGACCAGATACTGACGCAACAGGCGCTCAGTGACGACGGTAAGCGGCTCCCCGCCCTCTTCGACGCTGAGCTGGCGCAACGCGCGGTGCATGTCCTCGGGGATGTGGATCAGCACCGGCTTCTTGCCGGGATGGCTGCTGCGCCTAGTCGGCGCGGCCGGTGCCGGCGTGTCGACCGCGCCTCGCGCTCGGCGCGGAGCTGCCGCGGCGATCGACGCAGAAGCGGGTTCGGCGACTGGGGCCGGGGCCGGCTCGGCGGGCTCGTCATCGAAGATGCTGGCGAGCGCGGAAGGCTTCTTCGCCATTATGCCGCCTCGCTTACTGGCTTAGTTGCATAGCCGCTTAGTCGCTTAGTCTCCACGTAAGCGGCGCGCAGCTCGGCCGCCGCCTTGCTGTCCGGCTCGATTTCAGACGCCGTGCGCCCCAGCGGCGTCGCCTTGTAGAAGTCTTTGCGGAAGTGAAGCCGGTTGTCGAACATCGTCACGCCCTTGGCCGCGAAGCCGGCATGGGCTTCCTGCCCCTCCCCGCCCTGGTGCGGAACTTGGGTCAAGATGACGGCGAACGGGGTGCCCGCCTGCTGCACCTGCTTGACGGTCTGCAATACCGAATGAACGTCCAGCCCGCGCGGCGCGACCGGGATAATGACGAAATCCGCCTGCTCGGCCGCGAGCATGGCGATGTCCTTGGAGTTCGCCGGCGTGTCGATAATGATAAGGTCGATCTTGCCGCTGCCCCGCCCGCGCGAGACGTGAAGCGGCAGGCCGGCGACGCTGCTGTCCTTGACCGTCACGTCGTCGTCGTCGCGGCGCTCCGACCAGTAGAGCGCCGATCCCTGCCGGTCGTCGGCGTCGAGGATCACGACGGACGCCCCCTCCCTTGCCGCCTCGACCGCGAAGCCGGTCGATAGCGTCGTCTTCGACTGCCCGCCCTTCTGCGCAATGATCGCCCATACCTGCATAGCTGCTGCTCCTACTAAGCGGTTAAGCGACTTATGCCGCTTAGCCGCTTAGTGCAAGAGCGTCGCTTAGTCGCTTAGCCGTGGCCTAAAGGGCTAGCTGGGTGATAATTGCCGGAATCGAGGCGAGGTTGCGTTAAGGTACAGCGATGTCAGAAAGTACGAAATGACACTGTTGTAAGAAAGGTTTCTATGAGCGACCGGCTCATAAATGACCGAGCCGATCTGGCTCGCCTCATTGCTGCCTCTGGCGGTGGTCCCCATTACGTCTACCTGCTTCGAATGCCGGACGGAGAGCCAAAGTTTGGCGGCCTGGGTACACCATTCTATGTCGGGATAGGGCAGGGGGCTCGGCTCTTCGCCCACGAAGAAGAGGCCCGCGATCCGAAACGCTCGGGTGCCAAGGTGGAGACGATCCGATCAATCTGGGCCAAGGGCGGCGAGGTTGTCCGAACCATCGACAGCGTACACGCCGTCGAGCCGTGGGACCGGGAGGAGGAGTTAATCAACTCCATTGGCCGTCTGGCTGAAGGTGCAGGCCCTCTAACAAATGCCCAGACCTACGCCCCTTCACTCAAGCTCAATGGAATCGAGCTTCGCAAATATGCTGCCGATCATGCAGCATCCGGCGATGCGAACGCCATTCCTGCGAAGTTCAAGCTGCGGCACACCCGCTTGATGGCAGGCCCGAGAGAACCACGTTCTCGAACAAGCGTTTTCGGCAAGATTTACACGGTCGCTGAAGCCAATCCCGGTGCCACTGGAGAGGAGCTGATTAGCATGTTGAGCGCTGTGGATTTCACCGGAAACAAGTCGGCGTACACGCAAGGGGGACAGGTTTCAGCTTCGTGGCTGGTGGGTTATATTGAAGGCGGGTATTTTCGCAGTGACCGTCAACACCTTCAGGATTATCAAGAACGGTGACTGCCGCCGCATACATTGCGGCTAGGCTCGTCTGTATCAGCACGTGCTCCTCAGCATCCGACAACAACCAACCACCTACAGCTTTGCCCAACTACTAATCGCTTAGTGGCTTAGTCACTTAGCTAAGCTCGGTTGTGCCGCGGGGCGGAGCGGCTTTGGCGGTTCTGCGAACCCGTTGGATTAACCCTGAAAGGGTGGTGCGCGGCGGTTCACTCGGAAACCCGTGAACGCCGACTCCGCGCCTCTTATTCAGGGCTTCAACCCAATCGGAGGAACCTCGTTGGATACCCTGCTCGCCCTCTCTGCCATCGCCATTGCATTGGCAGGCGTCTGCCTCAACTACGCCCAGCTTCGACGGACGCCTAAACCTAAGCCTGACCCGGCTCCGCCTGTCTGCGTTACCATCATCGGCGTGCCGATGCACCGTGGACGCGATCTGCCATCTTACCGCCGGTAAACTGGAGAGTGGCCCTTTTCGGTTTCAGAAACCACCGCTGATTAGGCGCTGCACCTTCTCTATCTCTCTGGCTGCTCGCATGGTCGGACTGTCCTGCAGCTCCCGCATGGCGCGCATCGTCGGGCTATTGTGCAGCTCCTCGATAGCCCGCATGGTCGGGCTGGTGCGGAACTCCTCGATCGCCTTCATCGCGGGGCTCTCCTGATACCGCCGCATCGCTTCCTGCATCGCCTGCATGGCCGGGCTGCTCATCGCCTCGCGCATGGCGCGCAAGCCGGGATCATTCAGCGCCGCCTGAACCGACGCGAGATGCGATCCGCCCAAGGCGTCCTGCATTGCCCTCTGCGCCGCCACGAGCTGCCGGGCCGTGCGCGGAGAGTAGGGGACGCTCGCTCGACGTGCCGGCGCGACCGTCACCGCACGGCGCGAACGCGCCTGCGCCAGATACTCCTCCTTGCCTGCCCGCCATTTCACCTGCAGCCGCCGGATGATGGAAGGGTCCAGCCTATCGAGCACGCGCTTGATCGCGGTCGTGGGCCGCAGCGCCGGATTAGCGACGATCAGGTCCGCCACTTTGCTCAACGTCGGGGCATCGTCCTTGCCGGTACCGATCGGCCGCCCGCGGCCCCGCTTATTCTGACTGGTCATTGGTCGATCCTCTGCTTTGCTGCGCGGTAAGATGACCACGTATTCCTTCAGTTCAAGCGATAAGAAATTGAGACGAAAAGCGAGGATAAATGCTGCGAACAACTTGCTCGATTGCAGCGGAAGCGAGGATAAATCGCGATATTATCCTCGTCCCGGCTAGGGTCGGCCGCGTAGGTTTCCGTATGCCTGGCTCAGAACCAACAGGTGATCCGGCTCGGCCGCGAACCAAGCGTAGCTGCCCCATGCGAGGCTATCGACCGTCTTCTTGAACGGCCCGGCGCTGCGATCGAGAAAGGCGGTCACGAACGCGACATGCTCGGCCGGAAAGCCGGCTTCGGCGACCAGCTCCAGCAGCGCCTCCTTGCGGCGCTCGCTTACCGGCCCGTCCGTTGCAACGACCTCCACGAACACCAACAGCGGGTGGGCGGGGTGCAGGTCCACCAGGATCGTGTCGGGTAGGTTCTTGTCGGCTTGGATGGTGAGGCCGATCGACCGCGCCAGCTCGTCGTCGCGCGCCACCACCTTGTTCCCGCTCTCGCTCAGGAACACCACCGCGGGCTCGCCAAGAAAGGCCGGCGCGAACACCTCTACCACCGCCTTCGTGATCTCCGAACTCGGCCCCGGCTTCATCCGGCGCGTCTCGCCATTGGGGAAGGTGACGAGCACCTGGTCGGCGCTGATGCCACCCGCGCCACGGCGCACGATCGCCAGCCTGGCGAGCGCGCCCTTGCTCAGCGCCTCGGCCTGCCATGCCGCGATGCGGGTCTGCAGATCCTCGCCGGCAAACGCCGGATCGAACAGTGCGGCAAAGCCTGGCTTCAAGGCATAACGCGGCTTGCTCGATGTGGTGGGAAGGTCGGTGCGCTCACTCACCGCGCCGATCGCCACCAATCCCTCGCGCAACGTCTCGTCCCTGATCGGCTCGCGCGTGTTGTCCTGATACCAGCGCCGGCCCTCAACAGAGCTGCCTGTACGGAGCACGCCGGTTGCATAGACAGCGCGGCTCGCGTCATCATCCCGGGCTGCCTGCTCGTCGGTCATGCGATAGACGTGCTTGGGACCAAGGAACGTACCGGTGCCGTCGATCGCGTCGATGTAGAGCGCGGTGAACACCGTACTCGCCGCCAGCATCCGGGTCAGATAGCTGCGATTGGGCGCGCCCTCGGGGAAGATCGCCTGCAGCCGCTCATGCACCTGATCGCGGGTGAGGAGCGGCATCATGCCTGTTCCTGCCCGTAAAGCCGCGCCAGCTCCGCCTCGATCTCAACGCTGCAGGCACCCTTGGCGACGAGGCGCTCGACGCCGCGCATCGCGGCGGGTGAGGGGAGAGGGATGGCCTCCAGCTCGAACGCCGACACGGCCACACTGCCGTTGATGCAACGGAACAGCTCGTCGGCAATGCGGCTATTCAGGACCGCGGCAACCGTCGCCGGCGACACAGCGGGCCGCAACGTCGGCCGCACCATGTTCAAGTGGTTCTCCACCACCACACCGCCATGCTTGGCGATGAACTCGGCCGGCAGCTCGGCCGCGATCAGCCGGCGCGCCTGCTCCTTAGCAGTCGTGCGCTGCACGAGAACGCACGCCTCCTCAACCAACAGCCAGGCGTCGCCGCGCGCGATCTTGAAATATGGCGCGTGATTGCGCTTCTCGGCTCGGTAGATGAACCGGCCATCCGCCGTCACCGCCTCCGCCCATATCAGCGGGTGGACGCCGCGACCGGCGCGGTCACGCATTTGGTCTTTGAAGCGGTTCCACACCAACGGCCCTGTCGAGACGCTGTAGCCCCAATCGTCGAGCCGGGCGGGCATCGCCTCGGCCGCGGCGATCAGCCGGCTGTGTTCGGGGTGACGGGGCGCAAGCCACGGCTGCGACGCGGGGGAGGGCAGGCCGATGGTGCCGTTCCTGATGACACGCGCCTCGCGTTCGCTTGCGACTTCGACATAGTGGACCTGGGCACGGCCGGGCTTCGCGCCGCGACGATAGGCGGCAAGCAATGTCTCCTGCAGCACGTCCTCGAATACGCCACGGCGGGCATGAACGAAGTCGATCGCCGCAGGCGGGGCCTCCTTGGCGATCAGCTCGCGAAGCGCGGAATAGTAATGGCCCGAAAGGAAGCTGGTTGGGGTGAGATAAGCGATCGTGCCGCCCTTCCTGGTCCAGCGCACGGCTATGTCGGTGAACACGCCATAGAGGTTGGCATGGCCGTAGAGCCCGCGCGCGAAGCGGCGGCGCTGCTCGGGGGTGAGCGTGACGCGCCCATAGGGTGGGTTGCCGATTACAAGGTCGAAGCGGGCGCTGGGCGGCTCCTCCAGCGTATCGGCGACGCGCACAATCACAGGCGCGTCGCGACCTGCAGCCGCGGTCACGTCCGCCAGCAGCAGCTCGATCGCATTCTGCCCGAACCCGGCCGCGTAGGGGTCAAGCTCCAGCCCCAGCAGGCGCGCGCCGATCTGCCGGAGCACGAACGCCGGGTCGGCCGCGGGAAGGGCGGCGATCATCCGCTCGGCTGCGGGTAGCAGGAACGCGCCCCCGCCACTCGCCGGGTCCAGCACGCGCGCCTTGCTCCAATCGACGCCTTGCTCCTCGGCCATGTCGAGCAAGCGGGTGGCGAGGGCGGGCGGGGTGTAGAACGCGCCACGCGCGCCCCGCTCGCGGGTCGCAAGCAAGGTCGTGTAGAGACCGGTCAAATAGTAGGCGGCTTCGCCGATCGGGAGCGGCGCGGCCTCACGCCCTACCGCCTGCGCCAGCTCGGCAACGGCGCTGTCGAGCTGGCCGTAGGGCTGGGCGAACGGCGGGCTGAGCCGGGCATGGGGGCGGGCCTGCAGCCGGTAGGTGTCGAGCGCAATGCGTGTAAACAGCGCCGCCATGTCGCGCCGCCGCGGCTCGGGAAGGGTTCCGGCCCATGCCCGCGCGAGCTGACGCGCGCGTGCCAGCTCGTAGCGTTGCGCCTCTAGGTCTGCAGGGGCGCGGAAGGGAAGGGCAGGTGCTAGGCTCATGCCGCTTTCTCAAAGCGGTCGGCTTCGACCGATCGCACAAACCTGAGCATAGCCACGATCGTATCGAAGATGAAACGGGCCTCGTTAGGCTCTACGATCGGGTTGTCATGGGCGAACGACGCATTGTTGCGGACGTCGTTGAAGCTCTGGAAAATGCCGACACTGTTCTTGAATATCTGCTTGGTGATCGGCCGTAGCTCGCGCTCGGCCTCCAGCGCCTTCACGTATTTACCGACGCGGCTGTGCAGCGGCTCGGCCGTGTTCGTGTCGATCCCGCGCTGGCCTAGCAGGTGCGCGAACTTCTTCATGCTGAACGTATGCAGCCGGTCTAGGGCCGCTGCAGGCTTCCCGGCTTGGGCGTCGCGTTGGATCGCCTCGATCAGCTCGGCAAGGGTCTCGTCGCGCGAGAACGGCACGATCGCGTCAGTAGTCGGAGCAGCGCTGCCACTCTCCAAGCGGTCGATAACGGCAAAAAGCTGCTCCCGGACCGTGCCGGGCTCGTCGGGATGCTGAAAGACGGTTGTGGGTAAGGTGCGCCGGTATTCCCATAGCGCCCGCAAAGCGCGCGCGACGACGTGCGCCGGCTCGATTTCGACAAAGGCGCGAAGCCGATTGCCTTTGGAATCGCCTTTGAAGCGATAGCGTTCGGCGTCGATCTCGACGCCAAGCTCCTCCTCGAACCACTCGGCATAGGTCCGATCGCTGAAGTTGAGCACATAGCCGCTGCTGATGAAGGCATTATCGATCGCGCGGCGCTCTGAAAGTTTCGTCTGAACCATCCCGCTTCGCTCAGGCTGCGTCGGCGAGCGAGCTGCGCCCACCGGGAATATGCCGGTAGAGGGTGGACGGCTGCACCCCGAGCTGCTGCGCAACCTCCTCAACCGTGATGGTGTTATCGGCGAGCATCGCCTTGGCGCGCTTGATCTCGGCCGGCCCCATCGCCGGCTTGCGCCCGCCGCGGCGGCCTAGCGCCTTTGCGTGGGCGAGCCCGGCCTGTGTGCGCTCCAAAGTCAGCTCGCGCTCGAACTCAGCGACGGCCGCGAAGACGTGGAAGACGAGCCGCCCGCCGGGGCTGGTGGTGTCGATCGCTTGGGTAAGCACGCGAAGGCCGATCTCGCGCTGCGCGAGATCTTCAGCCGTCTCCACGAGCTGCCGAACGGAGCGCGCAAGCCGATCGAGCTTCCACACCACTAGCGTGTCGCCGGCGCGGATGTAGTCGAGGGCAGCTTGCAACTCAGGGCGGTCACGCTGCGCGCCCGATGCCTTCTCGGTGAACACGCGCTCGCATCCGGCTTGGCGGAGCGCATCTAGCTGTAGGGCAGGGGACTGGTCGCGGGTGGACACGCGGGCATAGCCGACGAGCAAGGCCGTTCTCCGAAAACTCAACCTGACCTAGCTTGTTTTCGGGGAAGGAAACAAGAGAGCGTTGCGAGATGCTTGATGCCGATCGTGGCGGCTTGTAAACGCTCGCGCTAAGTGGCGGCATTCTGATCGCGCTATTTGTCAGTTGCCGGGTCCGATGACGAGGCAATCGCGCGCGGCCTGAACGATGTCAGCGGTGACCTCCTCGACGCGGTTGAGGGTCATGATCCGCCGCATCTGCGCGAACAGGCGCTCCATGAGCCGGAAGTTGCCGCGCGTGATGCGGATCACGGCTGCCTGCGCTTCGATCGCGTCGAGTTGGGCCGGGTCGAAGCTGATCCCGAAATCGCCGGCGTGGGTCGCGAGCAGCAGCCGCATTTCGGTCTCGGTAAGCGGTTTGAACTCGTGGACGAAGCCGATCCGCGAGTAGAGCTGGGCATAGCGGGCGAGGCGCTTCTCCAAGCCCGGCATACCCATCAGGATCAGCCCGAAGCCGTGGCGATCGGCCATGTCGCGGAGATGTTCGAGCGACTTTATGGTCAGGCGGTCGGCCTCGTCGACGATGACGAGGGGGCAGGCGATGCGGGCGGCGTCATGGGTGATTTCGTCCTGCGAGCCGCCCGCGACCGTCAGCCGGGCATAGCCCAGCTTAATGAGGTTGAGGCCCAACACCGCGTCGATCGTCTTGGGCGTGTTGCTGACCGACACGGTGTAGAAGACGGCGCGGCAGCGAGCGACCTTTTCGCCAAGGAGCGCGGCAATGGGACGGAGCGCGGCATATTCCCCCAGGTCGGGGAAGCTGGAAAACTCGCGCGCCGATCGCGTCTTTCCGACGCCCGGCCGGCCATGACACACGCCGATATAGCGGTAGTGCGCGCAGGCTTCGGCAAACTCGACGAACCGGGCATGTTCGCGGGTCGCCAGGAACGGCTGCTCGACCAGGAACTCAATCGTCAGCGGCGTAGAGCCGGAGCCCTCGGTAGGTGGTGGGCCGGGAAGCCGTATCCTCTTGGTCGCCATCGAAGGTCTCCGTGGGGGCAGGCACCTGCTTGTCGCGCTCCTTCGCGCCGCGCCGGGCGCGCTGGATCGCGCGCAACGACGGGTGCCCAGCGTGCTCGGAGCTGAGCGCACGGCAGACGAACCGGCCCTGGTGGTAGACGTGGATCTCGGTCAGGTCGCGGGGGTCATAGACCGCCTCGACCTGCTCGCCGACGAAGGCCGCGAGCGTGGGTTCGACATAGCGCCTGCCCATCAGACGGATGCCGTCGCGCAGCACTTTACGGGGCTTGGGCACGTGCACGAGCAGCATGTCGAGCTGTTCAAGGCTGTCGGGCATTGCGGGCAGGAACCCGCCCTTCTGCCAGCGCGTGATCGGCGGTTCGCCGGTGCTGCCATGCGGGCGACGATGATAGACGCCGCACACGAACGCCTCGAAGCGGGCGCGCAGCTCGTCGAGCGTGAGCACTGGCGCCGACAGCGGCTTGCCCGCGATCAGGTGGCCGGGCAGGTCGGGCAGGAACATGTCGTTGATGGTGCGGAACAGCCGCTCGATCTTGCCGCGCCCGCGAGGACGCCCCGGCAGCGAATGGATGAGGCGGATTTTGAGGGCGATGCACGCCTGCTCGATATGCTCGGAGATGAAATCCGAGCCGTTGTCGACGTAAAGCTGTTCGGGAATGCCGCTGACGATCCATTCGGGATTGGGCTTGCGCCAGATCGCCTGCCGCAAGGCGAGCGCCGTGTTGAGGGCACTGGGGGCATCGAGGCTGAGGAAGTAACCGGCGATGGCTCGGCTGTGATCGTCAACGATGACGGTCAGCCAAGGACGCACCGGGGTTCCGGCATCATCGAGCACGAGAATGTCGAGAACGGTATGATCGGCCTGCCACATCTCGTTCGAGGTCGCGGCTTCGCGCCGATGCACTAGCTCGTGCTGGTCGCGGTAGACGGCCGGATCGGAGGCTGCGGCGATCTGGCTTGCCGGTATCGCCCTGACGACACGCGCGACGGCCGCATAGCTGGGGGTTCGGTGTCCATGCGCGATGGCGAGTTCCTGCACCTTTCGGTGAATGGCGGCGACCGGGGGTCGCGGGCGCTTGGTGGCGAGAGTGCGGGTCAGTTCGACCAGATGTTCCGGCAGGTGCAGCCTGCCCCGATCGTTGCGCGGCAGACGCGCGAGACCGGCAAGTCCTTCGGCACGGTAGCGCCCGAGCCAGCGCTGCAACGTCCGCTCGCTCAGCGTGCCGGTGCGGGCGAGGTCCGCGAGCGGGATGCCATCGGCGAGGTGCGGTTCAAGGACGCGGTAGCGCTCGATCGCCAGCGGCGGGGCAAGCGCCGGATGCGTCACCGCCGACGGTCCGTGTCGCAGGTAAGGAAAACGGAGATTTGCCTGCCCATCGCCATGCGAGTCCGCTCGCGTTGCCAAACCGGCCTGTTCGACGTAAATCTACCCGGTAAAGAAAACTAGGGCAACATAGACCTGCCGATGACGACTTTCTTCCCAAACCGCGCCCGATCGGGGCGCCACCGGCCCTACGCATGAAAATCGGTTACGCCCGCGTATCGACCGCCGAGCAGAACCTGGACCTCCAGCGTGATGCGCTGAAGGCTGCCGGCTGCGAGAAGGTCATCACCGACAAGGCCTCCGGGGCGACTGCCGCTCGCCCTGGATTGGAAAAGGTGAAGGAGCTGCTTCGCGCCGGCGACACACTGGTGGTCTGGCGCCTCGACAGGCTCGGCCGCTCGCTCCGTGATCTGATCGGATGGATGACCTACCTCGACGAGGAAAAGGTCGGGCTGCTGAGCCTGCACGAGGCGATCGACACGACCACCACGTCGGGCAAGCTTACCTTCCACCTGTTCGGGGCATTGGCGGAGTTCGAGCGCAACCTGATCCGCGAGCGGACCCAGGCCGGTCTCACCGCAGCCCGCGCTCGCGGCAAGAAGGGTGGCCGGCCGGCCGCACTCGGCAAGGACAAGCGCGACCTGGCCGTCAGGCTCTACCACGAGAACACGATGCCGATCGCCAAGATTTGCTCGATGCTCGGCATCTCCAAGCCAACACTCTACGCCTATGTGCGATCGGCCGAGACCAAGCCGGTAGCCGCGTAGCGACGCTCGCCGACAAATAGCGCGATCAGAATGCCGCCACTTAGCGCGAGCGTTTACACTCGTGGCGTGACCGGTCAGGGCCGCTGTCGCGAAACTTGAGAGTTACGCGACACCTCGCACGTGTCGGCCATAAACTATACGCTCCCGGACAGGGGGTGATCGATGGCCAGACGCGATCTGTTAACGGGCGACGAACGCCGCGCGTTGTTCGGCGTGCCCCTCGACCATGCCTCGCTCGCCAAGCATTACACGGTTGCCGATGAGGACCGGCCACTGATCGAAGCGAAGCGCGGCGACGCCAACCGGCTCGGCTTCGCGCTGCACCTCGCCCTGCTGCGTCATCC
>ERZ1066123.779-NODE-779-length-21567-cov-7.322099_pt1 | contig 21567 bp, 18 predicted proteins | sample MGYA00382770_ERZ1066123 | MGnify/ENA primary metagenome ERZ1066123 (study PRJEB33369, sample SAMEA5778353) | biofilm metagenome | biome: Industrial cooling water; feature: Water cooling tower basin; material: Biofilm | place: United Arab Emirates | collected...
CGCCGGGGTCGGGTCCGAAGTCTCCCCCGCGGCGGTCACGAAGCTGAGGCGGTACGCGCCGCTATCCTTCAGCGTGAGCTTGAACTTCAGCGAATCGCGGTTCGGGCCGACCACTTCGCCGGGGATCGACGGCTGGCCGTCGACGGTCATCCGGCCGGCCTTCAGGTCGGTGCGGTTCGTCTGGGCGGTCAGCGTCACCTGCACGCCGCGGAGGGCTTCGACGCGGGGTTCCTCGCCCTTTTCCGGGGGGATGCGGGTGTACGCGGGGTAGACGTACTCCGTCTGGAACGCCTTGAACATGGGCCGGGAACGCACCGTGACCCGGTGTTCCGGGGTGGCCGCGTCCCCGCCGGCGACCCGGTACCAGACGCCGTTTTGCAGGACGTGCGGCGGGATGCGCACCGACCACTCGCGGTTCGACGGCCCGGCTTCGAGCGGGATTTCGTCGTACTCGCCGGACGGGTTGTGCCGGAACTGCAGGCGGACGCGGTCGGGCGAGTCGGCGTTCGGCACGCTGCCGTCCACCGTGACGGCGACGGTGACGGACTCGCCGGCCGTGACGGTCACGTCGCCGTTCGCGGGTTCGGTCAGCGCCAGTTGCGTGCGATTCGCGATCGGGGCGGCCGTGAACGGGGTGAACGTTCGGCCGAGCAGCGAAAAGAACTGCGCCGGCTTGCACACGACGAACAGCACCGCCAGCGCCGCCACGCACGCCCCCGCCGCGGCCCCGAGCCAGATCAGCCGCCGGGAATCGACGGCGGTGCCGACGTCCGCCTCCGCGAGCCCGCTGGCGGCGCGGGCCGAGACCGACGCGCGGATCGGCGTCGCCAGGTCGCGGTCCTTCAAATCGACCCAGTTGATGAGGGCGTTCTTCGCGTCCGGGATGGTTTCTTCCACCTGCCGGGCGACGTACCGCGGGTTCACCGTCTGCCGGTACGGCCGCAGCACCAGGGCATACGCCAACCCCCCCGCGGCCGCGAGGAACCCGGCCAGTTGCAGTTGCCGGACCCATTCCGGGATGTCGAGCCAGCGGTCCAGCAGAATGCCGAGCACCGCGAACCCGAGCGACAGGACGGCGAGCGCCGCCGCCCCGGTCAGGGCGTCGTTCAGCCGCACGCGGTTCGCCGCCCGGCCGAGTTCGGACTCGACCTGCGTCTCGAATCGGCCGGGGCCGGACGGTTTTTCAGCAACGGCGGTGGCCATCAGACCGGCTCCGGATTGGCGGGCACGGGGTCTCGCGGTGCGGGCTATTCGCCCGGCGCGAACTTCCATTTGAAATTATACCTCCCCGTTCGGACGCGGTCGAACGCGGACGGGCCGGGCGTTACGAAGTGAAACACAGACGGGAGTCGGACGTTGGCCCGCGATTACCCGATCTTCGCCGCGATCGCCTCGGCCAGTTCCACGGTCCCCGCCGTGCCGCCGAGGTCGACCGGGCGGACCTTTCCTTCCGTCAGCACCGCTTCGATCGCCTTCACAATCCGATCTGCGGCCTCCGCGTGGCCCGTGTCGCGCAGCAGTTCGACGGCCGGCAGAATCAGCGGGATCGGGTTCCCCTTGCCGGGCGGGACGCGCTCGTAGCCGGCACCGTAGACCGCTTCATAGACCTTCACGCCGTCGCCGTGGTTGATCGCACTGGTGGTCGTGATGCCGCCGACGAGCCCCGCCCCGAGGTCGGAGAGCAGGTCGCCGTACAGGTTGCCGCTGGCCATCACCTCGAACTGGTGCGGCCGGCTGACGAGCTGCATGCAGGTGTTGTCGACGATCATTTCTTTGGCGGCGATTTCCGGAAAGTCCTTCGCCACCCGGCGGAAGCACTCCAGGTACAGGCCGTCCGCCATCTTGAGGATGTTCGCCTTGTGGATGCAGTGGACCGACTTTTTCCCGTGCTTCCGGGCCAACTCGAACGCGAACCGGAAGAACCGCAGGCACGCGGTTTCGGTGACGATCTTAAAGCTCTGCACGACGCCGGGGACGATCTCGTGCTCGGTAGTGGCGTACAGGTCTTCCGTGATCTCGCGGACGAGCAGGAAGTTCACCCCGGTGAACCGGCTCGGCAGCCCGGCCAGGTTGTGGACCGGCCGAACGGATGCGAACAACCCGAGCCGGCGGCGAAAATCGACGTTGTAGTTCGGCGGGTTGCCCGGCCCGAGCGGGGGCAAGAGCTTCGTCTTGAGGGCGAGTCCCGACGCGCGAACCGCTTCAAACGTGCTCGCGGGCAGGGCATCCTTCCCCTGATCGAGCGACGCCCGACCGGCCAGGTGGACGTCGAACTCGACCGGGACGCCGGCCGCCGCCAGAACCCGCGCGACCGCGGCCTGCTGGTCGAACCCGACCCCGCCGCCTTGAACGAACGTCACCCGCATCGTCGGCCCCCACGGTCGCGGAAAGGTGCGGGTATCTTATCGGGATGGGGACTGGAAACCGGATTCCGGATTCCTCGCCGGCTTCGGGAGAGCTACCGCTTCTCGAAAAGTTTCAACGACTCTTCGACGCTCGCGACGAGCTTGGGCTCCTTCTCCCGCACCGCCGCGACGAACGCCTTCGCCTCGGCCGTCGGGCAACAGAGCGCGTAACGCACGACGCCGCGGCGGAACAGCGGGGCGTTCTTCGAAGCGTAGACCGCCAGCACGTCCGCCGTGAGGTCCCACCATTCCCAGCGGCGCAGGTCGTCGATGGCGAGGTCGGCGAGTTCGCCCTGGGAAACTACGGCTCGGTAGCACTTCAACACGTCCGGCTTCGAATCGGGTCGGGTGCCCTGGAAGAACCGCACCGCGCCGATCGCCGCGAGGCGTTCGTGCGGCGGGCGTTTGCCGTCCGAAAGAATCGCCTCGGTGCGCTGCCAGCCCGCTTTCGGGTCGAGCAGCGTCAGCCCCGCGAGGACGCCGCCGAGGTTCGACGCGTACCGCTCCGGCAACGGGGTCGCGGCCAGTTCGGTCGCCAGCCACTCACCGTCCGCCTTGCCCCCGCAGAGGCCGAGCATCATCGCGAAGACGCCGATGTGCCCGTCCGGGGTCTTCGGGTCGGCGATGAGCTTGCGAAGTTTCGCCGGCTCGAGGTGCGGCTTCGCCTTCACGATCTCCGCGTCCGCCGCCTTGCCGAACTCGTGGAAGGCGTCTTCGGCGATGGTCTTGTTCTCGGAGTCGAGGTGCTTGAAGAAGTACGCGAGTCGGGCCTGGGCATCCTTCGGGTCGAGCTTGGCGGCCTCGCGGACGTAGTCGGCGACGGCGGCCGAGCCGGGGACGCCGCGGAGGGGGTCGATCTTCCCGTTCGCGACGCCGCAGAAGAGGACGTAGTCCGGCGGCGTGTCGCCGATCACCGGCATGTACCGCGGCAGGACGTGCGTCGGCTTCGCGACGGCGGGGTCGGTCTTCAGCGCCTGCGTGACGTGAAACTCGGTCGTGCCGCCGACGCCGTCGGGGTCGGGCTTCGGGTTCTTCAGCGTGCCGAGGGCGACGAACTTCGCCTCGAGGAACTGTTCCCGGAGGGTCTGTCGAGAGCCGAGCCCGCCGGCGCAGAACGTACACGCCGCAGCGGGGCGGTCGATGCAGATGAGGATGCCGACGAGAAGGAACGCGATCCGTCGCATCGGCATCTCGCTTTCTCCCTCCCCCTTGAGGGGGGAGGGTTGGGGTGGGGGTGAAAGGTTCACGCCCGAAGCGACCCCCACCCTCACCCTCCCCCCTCCCAGGGGGAGGGAAAGTCGGTCACTTCGCACCGGCCGTCTGCGGCGGTGTCGGCTTCGGCTGTTCGTCCTTCAGCATTTGCTCGACGAACTTCACCCGCTCCGGGTCTTCCTTGCGGACCTTCTCCACGTGCGCGGCCGCCGCCTTGTTCTCGGGCGGGGCCGACAGCGCGAACCGCAGGATCGCCCGGCGGACGATCGGCAACTTGTTATGGTCCGGTTTGTCCGCGAACTGCAAGACGAAGTCGGCCAGCTCCCACCGGCCCCACTTGCGGAGGTCTTCCATCGGCAGGTCCGCCATGTCCGCCTGGGCGACGAGCAACTTCATCGCGTCGAGCACCTTTTCGTTCGGAATCACGTCCGGCCGGTACTCCCAGAAGAACCGCAGCACCTTGAGCGCGGCGTACCGGACCGGGAACTCCTTCTTCGAGTCGGACACGACGGACAGGATGTAATCCCAGCCGGCCTTCGGGTCGAGCAGCACGTACCCGGCGATGACCCCGTCGAGGCCGCTGCTGTAGAGCTTGGAATCGTCCAGCAGGGTGCGGACGACCTTGGCGTCCTCCTTCTTCCCGCAGTGGCCGACCAACAGCCCGTACAGCCCGAACCGCGACGGCGGGGTGTTCGGGTCCTTCATCCAGCCGAGCACCTTCTCGGCCGGCAGCTTTTCCGCGAGGGGACGGACGTCCTTGTAGTCGGCGTTGCCGAACTCCATCATCGCGTCGGACGAGATCGCGATTTCGGGCGAATCGAGGTAGTCGAAGAAGTACCGCAGCCGGGCGGCGACGTCCTTGTTGCGGACTTCGAGGGCACCCTTCAGGTACTGGGCCAGTTGGGAATCGGGCTTCACCGATTCGCCGCGATACGCATCGACCTGGGCGAACTCGGGGTTCGCGAACACCGCGGCCGAGGCCACCGCGGAGACGGGCACGTCGCCGGGGCGGTTGTAGAGCGAGCAGAACACGAGGTACTTGTTGTCGTCCGCCTTGACGCGGACCTGCAGGAACCGCGGGATGGTCAGCACCTTCTTGCCGCGGAGGTAGTCGTTCGGCTTCACGACGGTCTCGATCGCGATGTCGGTCGTGCCCTTGGAAAAATCTTCGGGGTCGCGCTTCGAGTTCGTGACAGTCCCGAGCAGGATAAAGTCCGCGGACGCGACCTCGCCGGACAGCGTCTGCCCGCCGGACGCGCAGAACGGGCAGGCGTCGGCGACAGACCCGCCGACAACAAGTGCGGTCAGTGTTAGCAGGGTGCGGACGGAACTCATGCGGTGGCCTCCGGGGAATGCCAGATTATTGCCCGGCGCGACGGTCCGGAAAAGGGGGGAGGCAAGGATTCGTTTGTGTATAACACTGTTCGACTCGGTCAGACTCCGGTCTCGTCGCGCACGGCGGCCAACCGTGCGGCCGTCAGGGCGAACGCCGTCGCGGCTTCCGGCGGGAGGTGGGCGGTCATGGCGTCCAGGTAGCCGGACACCCGCCGCAGCGTCTTTTGCCGGGCCGCCGTCGCCAGTAGCCGACTGTCCGTCAGGTTGTCGTAGATGTCGGCGAGCTTGCACACGACGACCTGCCACGGGGCGGTCGCAATCGCGTGGTGGTACGCCGCCTCCCGCTCCGGTTCGGGGGACCGCATGTCCTTCGTCAGAGCCGCGACCCACCCCGCGACTTCATCGCCGAACCGCTCGGCGAGGTCGTCGTAGTCCGTCGGCGTGTCCTCGATCGTGTCGTGAAGTAAGGCAGCAGCGAGGACTTTTGGGTCGTCGACGCCGAAGACGTGCCGGACGACGAGGCAGACGCGGGCGGTGTGCGCGAAGTACGGCGTCTGGCCGTCTTTTCGCACCTGATTCCGGTGGGCACGCGCGGCGAACGACGCGGCCTCGAACAGGACCTCGTTGGGGTCGGGGGTCATGGGTTCTCGCATTTGAGGGGGATGGATTCGATAATAGCCGGTTGACGGACGATGTTCGACGTAGGGTGGGTCGAGCCGCTTCGGCGAAGACCCACCGAAGCGGCAATTACTCGTTGCCATTCCGGTGGGTCTTCGCCGAAGCGGCTCGACCCACCCTACAAGAATCACCCGGAGCATCGCATGTTCCTCGGCATCGAGATCGGCGGGACGAAACTGCAACTCGGGCTCGGCCACGGGGACGGCCACATTCACTCGCTCTGGCGCGGCCGCGTCAACACGGCCGAAGGCGGCGAGGGGATTCGCCGGCAAATCGTGACCGCGTTCCCGGAACTGCTCGGTTCCGCGAACGTCAACGCCTCCGACGTGACCGGCATCGGCGTCGGCTTCGGCGGCCCGACAGACGACGACTCGCAAACGGTGATCAAGTCCCATCAAATCGAGGGGTGGGACAACTTCCCCCTCGCGGACTGGCTGTCGGACCTGCTCGACAAGCCGACGGTCATCTGCAACGACGCGGACACGGCCGGCCTCGGCGAAGCGCTCTTCGGCGCGGGCAAGGGGCTGTCGCCGATCTTTTACATCACGGTGGGAACGGGCGTCGGCGGCGGGTTGATCATTGATGGGAAGATTTATCGCGGCTGCGGACGCGGGGCGGCGGAGATCGGGCACTTGCGAGTACAACATCCGGAAACTAAAGAAGCACTAACCATAGTTGAAGATCTGGCCTCGGGAAGAGGTATCGCAGGCCGTGCCAAGAGTCTGAATCGGATTTGGCAAGCATTTCAGAGTTTGACCGATAGTGACATCCCACTCACAGCCCAGTTACTTTCGGAAGCCGCAAAAAATGGTCATCGGCAGTCACGTCAGCTAATCGAACAGGCCGTTTCAGCTCTAGCCGATGGCGTAACTGAGACAATCACGTTGCTCTGCCCGCGGCGGATCGTCATCGGCGGCGGCGTCTCGCTGATGGGCGAAGACCTGTTCTTCGCCCCCCTTCGCCGGCTCGTCGCTGAGCGGGTGTTCGAGCCGTTCGCCGGGCTGACGGACATCGTCCCCGCAGCGTTGGGCGAAGAAGTCGTCGTACACGGGGCACTCGCGTTGGCCCGGCAAAAGTTCGGCGGGTAAACTGGTGGCCAGGAGGAATCCGAATGACCGCCGACGAATTCCTCGCGTTCTGCGACACCGCCCCGGACAATCGGCGATACGAACTCATCCGCGGCGAAGTGGCCATTTCGCCCCTTCCCACTCGGCCGCAAGGTGTGATCGCGGCGCAGGTCTCGTCGGGTTTCAGCGAGTCGGCCCGGACCGTCGGTTATCCCGCGATCGGCGTCGGGATTTTGCTGGGTCGCAATCCGGATACGGTTCGTGTGCCGCCGGTCGCTCTGTTTGCGGGTTCATGTGTCTTCGAGGAACTCGAAAACGGCTTCTCCGAAGAACTTCCCCTGCTCGTCGTCTTGATCGACACGGATGACGCAACCGTGAGCGATTACCTGAGTGCTGGGGTTCCCACGGTCTGGGTGTTGAACTCGTCGACGCGAAACTTGACCGAGCACGGCAAACCCGCACCGTGCGCCATCTGCTACAATGCCGCGGATTTCTTCCGCCTTCCGAACCAACCCCCTCCGAGCCCATAACGTGCCCACTGTCCGAATCAAAATCTGCGGCGTCACCTCGCCCGCCGACGCCGTCGCGGCCGCCGAGCTCGGGGCGGACGCCGTCGGACTGAACTTTTACCCGGACTCGCCGCGGTTCGTGACGCCGGACACCGCGAAGGAGATCGTCGCGGCGCTGCCGCCGTTCGTGGCGGCCGTCGGGGTGTTCGTCGACATGCCGGAAGACGCCGTCCGGTCGATCGCGTCGCGGGTCGGGCTGCGGGCCGTGCAGACGTATTCCTCCGAGCCGCCGAAGCGACCTTACTTCCCGGCGGCGTTCATCCCCGCTTTTCGAGTGAAAGACGCGGCGTCGCTCGACGCGGTGCGGCAGTTCGTCGATGCGGCGAAGCCCGCGGCCGTGCTCCTCGACTCGTTCGTGGACGGGCAAGCGGGGGGCACCGGGCACGTCGCGCCGTGGGGGTTGCTCGCCGGGTTCGCCCCCGGCGTGCCGGTGATCCTGGCCGGGGGGCTCACGCCCGAAAACGTCGGCGACGCGATCCGGGCCGTCAAACCGTGGGCCGTAGACGTGGCCAGCGGCGTCGAGTCCTCACCCGGCCACAAGGACCGTGGAAAGGTCGCCGCGTTCGTGCGGGCCGCGCGGGCGGCCGCCGCCGAGCTCGCCGAATCCCCTGCGAATCCGTCGTAAGAGCCTCACACCCCAACGAGTTGTCGGGGCGTGTCGGCACAAGCGGCCGGCCTTGACCATCCGACCCCCGGCCCTATCTCTTCTTCGCCCGACCCGATCCCTTGCCAGAGCACGCCATGAGCGACGAGATTGTTGCCATCCACGCCCGCGAGATCCTCGACAGCCGGGGCAACCCCACGATCGAAGTCGACGTCGCCACCGAAGCCGGCGTCATCGGCCGGGCGGCGGTTCCGAGCGGGGCCAGCACCGGGGCGCACGAAGCGGTCGAACTCCGCGACGGCGACAAGAAGCGGTACCTCGGCAAGGGCACGCTCAAGGCCGTCGAAAACGTCAACACCGTGATCGCGGACGCCCTCGAAGGGTTCGACGTGTCCGATCAGGTCGTGCTCGACAAGAAGATGCTCGAACTCGACGGCACGCCGAACAAGGCGAAGCTCGGCGCGAACGCGATCCTCGGCGTCTCCCTGGCGTGCGCCCACGCGGCCGCCCAGTCCGCCGGGCTGCCGCTCTACCGGTACGTCGGCGGCGCGAACGCCACCGTCCTGCCCGTGCCGCTGATGAACATCCTCAACGGCGGCAAGCACGCGGACAGCACCGTCGACTTCCAGGAGTTCATGATCGTCCCCGTCGGTGCGAGCAGTTTTCGCGAAGCCCTCCGTATGGGCGCGGAAGTCTTCCACTCGCTGAAGAAAGTCCTCCACGACAAGGGCCTGAACACGGCCGTCGGCGATGAGGGCGGCTTCGCCCCGAACATCCCGTCCGCGGACGACGCCCTCGCCACCATCTCCACCGCCATCGAGAAGGCCGGCTACAAGCTCGGCGACCAGATTTGCTTCGCACTCGACGCCGCGTGTACGGAACTCTTCGAGGAAGCCAAGCACAAGGGGAAGGACGGCTACTGCTTCTTCAAGTCCGCCCCGGACAAGGTCATCTCGTCCGACGAAATGATCGACATGTGGGCCAAACTTTGCGACAAGTACCCGATCATCTCCATCGAAGACGGCCTGTCCGAAGACGACTGGGCCGGCTGGAAGAAGCTCACCGACCGGCTCGGCAAAAAGGTCCAACTCGTCGGCGACGACCTGTTCGTGACGAACACGACCCGCCTGAAGCGCGGCATCGCCGAGGGGGCGGGCAACAGCATCCTCGTGAAGGTGAACCAGATCGGCACCCTGACGGAAACGCTCGAATCCGTGGAGATGGCGAAGCGGAACCGGTTCACCGCGATCCTCTCCCACCGCAGCGGCGAGACCGAGGACGTGACCATCGCCGACCTCGCCGTCGCCACGAACTGCGGCCAGATCAAGACGGGCTCCGCGAGCCGGACGGACCGCATCGCGAAGTACAACCAGCTCCTCCGCATCGAGGAGCAACTCGGCGACGCCGCCGTGTACGGGGCGGAACTCCGTCGGTCGTGAGGTCGCGTGGGTGTGAGGTGGTGAGGTCACCTCGCAATTCACCACCTCACCACCCCCACGACCCCACCACCTGACATGCCCCCGTTCCTCTCCGACCCGTCGCCATCGCTGTACCTGCTACTCATCGTGGCGGCGGTCGTCGCCGCGCTGTACGCCTACCGCAACCAGAATCGCCGCGGGCTCGTCGTCGGAATCGTGGGTGTCGGCCTGCTGCTCGTCGTGTTCCTCATCGACATCCTGTTCCAGAGCCCGCGAGAGGAAGCCGTCGCCGGCGTGACCGCGATGTGCGACGCCGCCTCGAACCGGGACAAGCCGGCGTTTCTGGCCCGCGTTTCCGAGCGGTTCGACCACCGCGGGGTGAAGAAGGATCGCCTCGAAAACCACGCGATCTGGACGACGCTGAAGGACCAACAAGTCCGCGTCGCGGCCTGGGACTTCTCCCGCGACGACGTGAAGACCCCGGCCGAGGATCAGATCGAAATCGGGTTCATGGCCAAGGGCGAGTACGCCACGAACCAGTACCCCGTCTACGTCCGCACGCTGTTCGCAAAAGACCCGGACGGCCAGTACCGACTCGTCGGCGTCAAGTTCTTCGACCCGCTGAAGCGAACCAACGACCCGGAAATCACCATCCCGTACTTCCCGTAAACCGGCCTGCCTGTGTGGTGCAAGATGAGCCGCAGACGCGATCCTATCCTTACTGCGACCGAGCAGGCGGCAACCGAACTGGCGAGTCGCCCATCTGCGGACTTGTTGCTGGGTACTCGTCGGTTGATATGGCGTAGCATCGGGAAGCGGTTGGAGTCGCCCGCCGATCGCGGGAGATCTCAGCCTCACATTCGCCGATACTCCCTTGCCAAACGAGCCGTCGAAAAAGTCCTTCCGATGTGGGACATGAGTTTCCCCACAGAAAAAGGACCACATCTGATGATTCAGAGCAGTCGAGACATTCTGGACAGACGCATTCGAGAGAAGCAAGCCCGTGCTCTCTGGGAGGAGAATTGGCACTTTGTGGACGATTTGGCTGACAAACATGATGACCCCGCAATCGCAGTTGGATACGCAGCTTGCCAGTTGATCCAAGTCGCAACATGCGACGAGTTGTTTGAGCCAACGACAACGGACTGGGCACTGACAGACCAAGACGTTCAGCCGGTTGAACTAGACTCCGCATTCTGTGCGTGTGCTGCCTACGCTCGCGGGGCGATATGGGATGACGGTTCCAGTGCCAATCTTCGCCGCGAGTTTTGGAACTGGTGGATCGCGACGGCAACTGTCCTGACAGAGTCGAAATGAATCTTTACGGCGTCGACATCGCGGATACCTTCGCCGAAGCCTTCCCGATGACGGCCGCACGGGTCGTTGTCACCGCGGAGACGCCGGCGTGGGCGCGCGTCGCGGGGCAGGCGGCCACCGGGTACGCGGCGTCGGTCATCGGCTGCGACGCGGAAGCGGGCATCGAGAAGGAACTCTCCCCCGCGGAAACGCCCGACGGCCGGCCCGGCGTGAGCCTGCTGTTTTTCGCCTTTTCTCGCGACGCACTCGGCAAAGCGATCACCAACCGCGTCGGTCAGTGCGTGCTGACGTGCGCGACGACGGCCTGCTACAACGGGCTCGTCGGGGACGCGGGGAAGGCCGTCAAGGTCGGCGGGAACCTCCGATATTTCGGCGACGGCTGGCAAATCAGCAAGTTGCTCGGTGGCCGGCGGCTGTGGCGCGTCCCGACGATGGACGGCGAGTTCCTCTGCGAGGACGAGTTCGGCACCGTGAAGGGCGTGGCCGGCGGCAACTTCCTGATCCTCGGCGAAACCCAGCGTGTCACCCTCGAAGCCGCCGAGGCCGCGGTCGAGGCGTGCCGGCACGTCCCCGGCGTCATCATGCCCTTCCCCGGCGGCGTCGTCCGGTCCGGCAGCAAGGTCGGCAGCAAGTACAAGAAGCTCCGCGCCAGCACGAACGAAGCCTACTGCCCCGTCCTCCGCGGCGCGGTGAAGTCGGAGTTGCCCGACGGCGTGAACGCCGTCTACGAGGTGGTCATCGACGGGCTCGACCTCGCCGCCGTGGAAGAGGCGACCCGCGTTGGGGTGCGGGCCGCGTGCCGGCCGGGAATCGTCCGCATCTCGGCGGGGAACTACGGCGGCAAGCTCGGGCCGTTCCACCTGCACCTGCGGAAGCTGCTCGCCCCCGCAGGTCCGTGACCCGCGCCGCGGCGGCTACTTCTTCTTCGCCTTCGCACGGCCGACGGGGGCGGCCGCGGGGGCCGGCGGCGTCCACTCGTACAGCCCCAGGTCGGCGGTGGCCGTCCCCTTCGGGGTCAGCTTGAAGTTTCCGCCGCTCAGTTCTTCGATGAACCCGTGGGCGACCAGCCAGTCCAGGTATTTCTGGTCGGTCCGGCTCATGGTCCGGATGTCGTCGAACTTGAACGTCTTGGAGCGGAGGGCGAGGCGGAGCATCCGCCAGCGGCTCTCGCCGATCGAGATCATGGCCATGTGGGGTCCTCGAGTCGAGCGAAGGGGTGGGCGTGCCGGTGCGAGCCAGCACCGGTAGTCTAGCTCACTCCGGCCTCCGAGGGAACGGTAAAACGCACTGCCTACCAAGAAAACGATCACCCCCAAGGATGAACGTCAAAACGAAGAGACCCCGGCACGCGCCGGGGTCTCTTCGTGCGGAATCCGGCCCGAACGATTACTTGGTCGCCTGCGCCTTCAGGCCCTTCAACGGCTGGCCGTTCTTGTCCACGAACCGGGCCGCCCCCTTCCACTCGCCGCCGCCGTTGCACACCTTCAGGATCAGCGTGTTGACGCCCTTCTTCAGCGACACGTTCGGGAACGAGTTCTGGTCCTTGTCCACCGCCCGGTTTTCGAGCACCTTCCCGACCTCCTTGCCGTTGAGGAACACCTTGCACCCGTCGTCGCTGCCGATGCGGAGGACGGCGTCCTTGACGTCGTCCGGGGCGACGACGTACACGACCGCGTAGCCGGTGCAGTTGTCGCCGTAGCCGAAGTCGACGAAGAAGGCGTCGCACTGCACCTTCTGCCAGGTCAGTTCCCGGTCGCCGACCTTGACCTTGTCGCCTTCCTTCGGCTCGAGCTTGGCCTCGTCCTTGAGCAGAGCCTTGTCCACCGCCCCGTTCGAGTCCGTGTTCGGCGGGTTCGGGACGGGGGCGAGGACGAGCCACTGGCGGAAGAACCCCTCGTTGTCCATCGGCTTGCCGGCCCACTGCTCGTAGGTCGCCAGCTGGTCGGTCACGTTCTTGGCCCGCTGCTTCAGGGCCGACCGCAGCCGCTCGGTGTGGTTCTTGTGCTCGCGGACGGCGTTCGCGTCGACCGTCGCCAGGGCCGTCTGGAACCGCTTCTCGGCGGCGTCCAGCGTCTTGATCAGGTCGTCGAGCTTGTAGTTGTTCTTCATGAAGTCGCGGTAGCGGTCGATGTACTTCTTCTTCCCCTCGGGCGTCTCCATCAGCGCCCGCGCGACGAGCCCGTTGAAGCCGGGGGCGACGGTGCCGTTCAGGTCCGCGAACATCTGGTCCATGCCGGACGGGACGATGTAAATCTTGTCCTTGTCCGGGTCGTGGTACACCCGGTAGTTGTTCGGCTTCATCGGGTAGCCGTCCCAGTCCCACATGAAGTTTTCCACGACGAGCAGGCTGACGAACTGGTCGAGGTCGAGCAGTTGGGTGAGGAGCTGGAACCGCTTCGCCTTGTCCGGCTCCCGGGCGGCGTTCACCAGGGCGGTCAGGTCCTTGCGGTCGGACACGTCCTTCTTGGAGGAGATCAGTTCGAGCGGCTGGTCGATGTCGCGGAGGAACCCGCCGTCGTAGAAGTTGCCGTTGGCGCTCTTGAAGTGTCGGCGGAGGAAGTTCTTGTCGTACCCCTCCTTGAGGTAGAACATGCCGAGCTTCTTGCCGTTGAGGGTGACGACGGCGTGGCTGATCCGGGCGGCGGGGACGCCGGCGGCCTTGCAGATCTCGCCGCAGATCAGTTCGGACAGGAAGCTCGGGTCCTGGGCCGAGTTCGCGAGGTGGAACTTGTCCATGCCCTTGTAGACGAGGTCGTCCGCGAACTTGTCCATGTTCACGGTCAGGCCGGGCTTGTCGTCGAACCCGCGGAAGCTGCCCGCCGACCCGCGGAGGTGGACCGCGACGTCGGTGTAGGTGGTGTCGCCGTCCTTGATCGTCGCCTTCACGTACTTGCGGGGTTCGCGCCTGAGGCTCTCCACGTCCTTCGGCGCGATCGTGATCGTCAGCGCGGGAATCTTCCCCTCGGCGAAGAAGGCGTCCGTCTCGGCGGCGTGCTTCTTCTGGGTCTCGGTGAGGGCCGGCGGCGCGGCCGCCGCGGCGGCCGCGAGCCCGAGCACGAACCCGGTTGCGATGCGGAACATGGACGTTGCCCCCGAAGCGGAAAACTCACCCGTTGTTCGGCTCTTTCCACTCGACGCCCTGGACGCCCTCGACGCGGTTCAGGTCCAGGATCAGGTTCACCAGCGTGCTGCCGGCCCGCAACCGGGCGGCGTAGGTCAGTTCGAGCGTCGCCCCCTGCCGCGCGGTGCCCACGGCCGTCACCCGGAACGCGGACAGGAACTTCGTCAGCGTCGGGTTCAGCACCAGGGCGGGGTCCGAGTTCACGCCCAGCTTCACGACGAGAATCCCCGCCCCGTTCCGGCCGGACCCGCCGCCCCAGAAGCTGAGGGCCGTGGCGGCGACCGCGACGACCGGCACCGCGACGGCCGCCACGACGTACAGGTGCGACCCGACCGCCATGCCCGTGATGACCGCGTAGATGACGAACGCCGTGTCCCGGGTGTCGTCCACCACCGTGCGGAACCGGACGATCGACAGCACCCCGGCGAGGCCGAACGCCCGGGCGAGGTTCTCGCCGATCACGATCGTCACCATCGCCAGCAGGATCGTCAGGAGGACGATCGTGGCGACGAGGGACGCGGTTTCCGACCGGCCGCGGCGCTGGGTCAGGTAGTAGATCGCGGCGACCGCGACCCCGTACCCCGCCGCCGCCGCGAGGCACGTCCCGACGTCCGTCCAGTGCGGGAGAGATTGAACGAGCCCCGTTCCCTGCAACCAGTCAGGCATCGACGCCACCCCTGCCTTCCGGACGGACCGTTCCCATGAACGTGCGGTACTTGGACACCGTCGCCGGGGCCAGCCCCAGGTCCGCGACGATGACCTTGAACATCGTCGGCATCGCGACGCGGAACTTGAACTCGCAGATGACCTGCCCCGGCAGCAGTTCGCCGCCCTCGACGGGGGTCGGGTCCCAGCCGTCCGCGACGGTGCCCCGGACGCGGCGGTCGAGCGTCACCCGCACCGCCCCGGCCTCGGACGGCCCCATGAACGCGACCCGCTCGTAGCTGACCCGGCAGACGGGCCGGAGCTGGCGGGCCGTCACCTGCCGGCGGAACCACTCGCCGGGCCACCCCTCGCAGGGCTCCGGCTCCGCGAGCGGGGCGAGGTGCCCGTCCGGGACGGGGCTGCGGCGCTTGCGGACCTCGTCGCCGCGCTTGGTCTTGCGCTCGGCGAAGACGGGTCCGGCGTGCCCGTACCGGCGGACGCGGTACTTCCGCGCCCCGAGGAGTTTCGTCCGGCGGAGCACGTCGAACGTGGGGGTGTCGGTGTAAACGCTCGTGGTGAGGTAGGCGTTCCCCAGGGCGGGGTCGGCGAACGGGTCCAGGGCGAGGTGTTTGGCGACGCGGGCCTGGACCTCGCGGGCCTGCGGTTCCGTCAGCAGGTATTTGAGTTCGTAAGCCGTCGGCCCGGCCCGCCCGGCGGCAAAAAGGGACGGGGACTCCACGGCCGCTCCGGTCCCGGAGTCGGACGCCGCCAGGCCTGCCTCAAAGCGATCGGACACGGTCGCGATCTCCTCGTTTGTCTGCGTGCGGAAGGGGCCGGCGAACACGAGGTGTCCGCGACCGCGGCGTCGCACGCGAACCGGTGGGAAGATCGTGGGAGATTGGCAGCGGTCTGTCCACGATCCGACGTCAACGTGTATCCGGTAAAAGGCGGGTGAATAAACCGAGAAGCCCGGATACGTCTCGTTAGCATGACAAGACCGGGGGGAAAAATCCAGCGGGAAGCGCCCCCGCGGCCGGGATTTCGGCGCGATTCGTCCGGATGGAACGGCCGGCCCGAGGGTGGGGTTCAGAAGCCGCCGAACGAAACGGCACTACGAGCCCCGCCCGGCTACCCCTCGAACTTCGCGGCCCCGCCTTCGACGGCGGCGGTTGCGGTGCTGATGTTGCGGATGCGCTTCTCGTCGATCTCCGCCCGGAACAGCGCGATCACCTCGGCCAACGGTTTTGGCCCGAGGTTGCGCTTGTTCTGGTCCGGGATCGACTCGTCCCGCACGGCGACGGTGCCCGCGGCGGCGTCCTTCTCGCCGACGACGAGCAGGTACGGCACCTTCTCCAGCGAGCCGACCGCCACCTTCGCGTTGATCTTCTCGCTGCGGTAGTCGCCGGTCACGCGGAAGCCGGCGGCCTTCAGTTCCGCCTCGATCTTCTGGCCGTACTCGTTCGACTTCTCCGAGATGGTGAGCACCCGCGCCTGTTCCGGGGCGAGCCACAGCGGGAACGCGCCGGCGAAGTGCTCGATGAGGATGCCGCAGAACCGCTCCATGCTGCCGAACGGGGCGCGGTGGATCATCACAGGCCGGTGGGTGGTGTTGTCCGCCCCGACGTACTCCAGCTGGAAGCGTTCCGGCAGGTTGTAGTCCAGTTGCACGGTGCCGAGTTGCCACTCCCGGCCGATGCAGTCGCGGACGATGAAGTCGATCTTCGGCCCGTAGAACGCCGCCTCGCCGACGCCGATGGCGTACTTCAGGTCGGTACTCGCCACGATGTCGGTGAGGGTCTTTTCCGCCTTCTCCCACAGCGCCGGCGGACCGACGTACTTGCTCGATTCCGGGTCGCGAACCGAGACGCGAACGCGGTAATCGTTCAGGCCGAGGGTCTTCAGCACAAGGAGCACGAGTTCGATTTCCGAGCGGAGGATTTCTTCCACCTGCTCGGGGGTGACGAACAGGTGCGCGTCGTCCTGGGTGAAGCCGCGGACGCGGGTCATGCCGCCGAGTTCGCCGCTTTGCTCGAAGCGGTACACGGTGCCGAACTCCGCGAGCTTGATCGGCAGGTCGCGGTAACTCTTCGGCCCGGCCTTGAAGATCTGGATGTGGTGCGGGCAGTTCATCGGCTTGAGAAGATAGCCTTCCTGCCCGGACATCCACGCCTTCAGCACGGCCTTCCGAGCGTCGGCATCCTTCGCCTCGCGGTACTCGGTGCGGAGCGCGATGGCGTCGAGTTTCACGTCGGCGAAGGTGTAACGTGGGATGTCCTGGTCCGGCGATTCCGGCGACTTCCCTTCCGCGACCGCATCGACAACCGCCAGAAACGCCTTCTCCTGTGCGTCGGTGAGCAGGTTCTTCTCGATGAGGGTGAACCAGGTGTCGACGGTCTGCACGAGCGGGTTCATGTACATCGGCGGGAACTGGGCGTCCGCGTAGTACGGGAAGTGGCCGCTGGTGCGGTAGAGGTTCAGGTTGCCGATGTGCGGGGTGTATACCGGCGAGTAGCCGCGCTTCACCAGTTCGTCGCGGATGAACGACTCCAGCAGGTGCCGGACGGTCGCCCCCTTCGGCATCCACAGGATCAGCCCTTGCCCGGCGATCTGGCTGATGGTGAAGAGTTTCAGTTGCTTGCCGAGTACGCGGTGGTCGCGCTTCTTGGCTTCCTCGACTTGCTTCAGGTACTCGTCGAGTTGCTTCTTCTCGAAGAACGCGGTGCCGTACAGCCGTTGCAGCTGGGTCTTGCTCGCGTCCCCCTTCCAGTACGCCCCGGCGATGCTGAGCAGCTTGAACGCCCCGACCTTCCCCGCGTGCGGGATGTGCGGCCCCCGGCACAGGTCGATGAACTCCCCCTGCCGGTAGAAGCTGATGCTGGAAAAATCCTTCAGCGACTCGTCGATGTGCTCGACTTTGAGCGGTTGCTTCAGGTCCGCGATGAGTTGCCGGCCGTCGGGGATGGTGTGCTCGAACCGCTCGAACGGTTCCGCTTCCTTGATGATCTTCGCCATCTCGGCTTCGATCCGCGGGAAGTCCGCCTCGGTGATCGGGGTCGGGCTGTCGATGTCGTAGTAGAAGCCGGTCTCGGTGGTCGGGCCGAAGGCGAGCTGGGTGCCGGGGAAGAGCCGCATGACGGCCCGGGCCATGATGTGGGCGGTGCTGTGCCGCAGCACGTCGAGCGAATCCTTGTCCTTGTCGGTGAGCAGTTGGAACTCGACTTCCGCGGGTTCGGCGGGGAACTCGCGGTCGAGGTCGACGATCGCCCCGTTGACTTTGGCGGCCACCGCGGCCTGGGCGAGTCGCTTACCGATCGACTCGGCCACGTCGCGGGGGCGGGCACCGGGGGGGACTTCGCGGACGGACCCGTCGGGGAGTTTGAGAGCGACCATGATTTGTCCGAACTCCGTTCGTGTGCGGCACGCCCCTACCACGGGCGTCGCCGATTCCCGGACACGCGGTCCGGGGGCGGGGTTCAGGATACGCAGGGTTGGGGAAAAGCGGAACACCGGTCAAGGAGCCGGGTTTCGAGAAAAAATGTTGACTTTCCGCAAAAATCAACCAAACTCCCACTTAATTGACAACCCGGACTCGGACGCCACACTTCTCCACTGGGGCGAATGATGACAACACCACACTTCCGCATTCGCGGTGCCGCGTTCACGCTCATCGAACTCCTGGTCGTCATTGCGATCATCGCCATTCTGATCGGCCTGCTCCTCCCGGCGGTGCAGAAGGTCCGGGAGTCCGCGTCGCGGACGAAGTGTGCGAACAATCTGAAGCAGATCGGCCTGGCGGTTCACTCGTACCACGACGCCAACAACGCCCTCCCGCCGAGCCGGACTTCGGGCAACAGCGGGTCCTGGACCGTGCTCATCCTGCCGTTCCTGGAGCAAGGCGCGCTGTTCGAGCGGTGGAATCTCACGCTGCCGTACTACAACCAGCCGAACGCGGACACCCGGACGACCCCGGTTCCGGTGTACTTCTGCCCGAGTCGCCGGGGGCCGGACGCCGGGTTGAGCGTGGAAGGAGACGGGCGGCTGACCGTCCCTCACCAACCCGGCGCACTCGGCGACTACGCGGTGAATATCGGCAGCGATCCCAGCCTCAGCGACGCAACCTTCCCCGGCCCGGGCGTCGGGCCGACCAACACCGCCCCCGGCCTGTCGAACGGCCCGTTCCTGTACGCCCAAGGCACGTCGGTCGGCCCGGACCCCAACTTCACGAACAGCCGGTGGCGGTCGACGGTCCGGTTCTCGGCTGTCTCGGACGGGCTGTCGAACACGCTGTTCGTCGGCGAAAAGCACGTCCGGGCGGGCGAGTTCGGCAAGTCCGCCGAGGGAGACAACTCCGCTTACAATTCGGACAACCGGTTCACGAACACGCGGTACGCGGGGGCGAGTCGGCCGCTCGTCGCCGACCCCCGGTCCGGCCCGTTCCGGGAGCAGTTCGGCAGCGCGCACGCCGGGGTGTGCCAGTTCGTGCTCGGCGACGGCGCGGTGCGGCCCCTCCGGACCTCGATCCCCGGAGCGGACCTCGCGAAGCTGGCGACGCGGAGCGGGAACGAGGTCAACCCGGATTACTGAGCGAGTCGCGAATCGCACGCCGCTGGTTAGACTGGCCATCCTTCACTTGAAATGTCTCTTGCCCGGTCGGACCGGAGCGGCTATTTCCGCTCTGGCCCCGACCAGGAGCCCGAGATGCGTGCCGTCGTGTCGGTCGTCCTGCTGGCGCTCGTGACGGGTCTAGCACGGACCGAGGAACCGCCGAAGCCGGCCGAGGCGGGGGAGTCCCCTGCGGTCGAGCACGCCCTGTTCCCCGAGAAGGAATCGGTCCCGCTGCGGGCGTCGCTGTCCGACGGCGTCAAGCTGTTCACCCCGGACGAGGAGTTCGTCCTCCGCCTGCACGTCATGGCCCAGGCCGACGGCAAGCTGTTCCTCCCCGGCAACCAGGACCCCGCCCGCAGCGGCGTCTACCTGCCGCGGGTGCGGACGTACTTCGAAGGGGACCTCACCAAGTCCTTCCAGTACGAAGTCTCGCTCCAGCGGAGCGTGGAGGGCACGTTCGACATCCTCGACGCGAACGTGAACTGGCGGCCGATGGAGCAGTTCCAGGTCAAGCTCGGGCGGTTCCTGGTGCCCTACAGCTACGACTGGTACGACCACCTCGAACAGTTCTTCATCACCCCGGAACGCGGCCTGTTCCCGCTGAACTTCGGCCTGTCGCGGGCCGGCGGCGGGATGGTCTGGGGGAAGCTCGCGGAGAAGCGGGTCGAGTACGCGGTCGGGTGGTTCAGCGGGCAGGTCGCCGGGCTCGCGGACACGAACACCACCCGGGACGCCGTCGCCTACCTGAACGTGCTCCCGTTCCGGTCGACGGACCGGTTCCCGGCGTTGCGGTATCTCAACCTCGGGGGGTCGGTCGCGATCGGGGACCAGCAGTACGCCGCGGAGCCGCTGCCGCTGCGGACGTCGCTCCAGTCGTCGGACAACGACGAGGCGGCGCAGGGGGCGTCGGCCGTGTTCCTGGACTTCTTCCCCGGCGTGGTCGCCCTCGGCACGCGGACCCAGGGGGCGCTCCACGCGGCGTGGTACGTCAACAGCCTGTCCGTCGAAACCGAGTTCGCGGCCGGGCGGTTCGGGTACGCGAAGGAGGACGGGACGATGACGGTCCTGCCGGTGGGGGGCTTTCACGCGGGGGCGGGCTACTTCCTGACCGGGGAGCAGGTCACGGACCGGTCGGTCGTCGAACCGCTGCGGCCGTTCAACCCGGTCAGCGGGCAGCGCGGGCCGGGGGCGATCGAGCCGTTCGCCCGCGTCAGCCACCTGCGGCTCGGGTCCGCGCTCTTCCGGGACGGCCTCGCCGACGCGAGCCTCTACACCGACCGCGCGACGATCGTCGACATCGGCTGGAACTGGTACCCGAACAAGTACCTGAAGTTCTACTTCGACTGGCAGCACGCCAGCTACGGCTCGCCGGTCCTGATCAACCGCAAGTCCGGCACGCTGCGGCAGACGAACGACCTGCTGTGGGTCCGGGCGCAGTTGAACTTCTGACCCGACTACTTCAGTTCCTTCGGCAGCTCCCCGCTGTAGCTCGCCCACAGGGCGTCGACCGGGTGGGCGGCCCACACGTCCGAGAGCCCGGCCTTCTTCAGGTGGCGGGTGATCTGCATCAGGCAGCCGACGTTCCCGGTGAAGACGGCCCGCGCGCCGGTCGCCTTGATGTTGTTCACCTTGCGGTCGCCGAGGTTGCCGGCCATTTCCGGCTGCGTCAGGTTGTAGCTCCCGGCCGCGCCGCAGCAGAGTTCCGTTTCGTTCAGCGGGACCAGCGTCATGCCGGGGATCATTTCCAGCAGCGATCGCGGCTGCTTCTGAATCTGCTGGGCGTGCCGCAAGTGGCAGGCGTCGTGGTACGTCGCGACGATCGGCAGCGGGTGCGTCGGCTTCACCGGGCCGAGGTCGTACAGGAACTCGGAGATGTCGCGGACCTTGCTGTTGAACCGCTGCGCGGCCTCGGCCTGCGGGTGGTCGTGCATCATGTGGGTGTAGTCCTTCAGCACCGCCCCGCACCCGGCCGCATTGGTCACGACCGCGTCCAGCGAGTTCCAGTCGTCCTTCGTCATGCCGAAGGCCTCGCAGTTGGCCGACGCGAGGGCCATCGCCTCCGGTTCCATCGCGGAGTGGTAGTGCAGCGCGCCGCAGCACTGCTGGGACCGGGGAATCCACACCTCGACGCCGTTCTTTTGCAGCACCTTCGCGGTGGCGTAGTTCGTCTGCGGGTAGAGCGCGTCCGCGACGCAGCCGAGGAACAGGCCGACCCGCGCCCGCCGCTTCCCCTCCGCGGGCAGCACTTCCGGCAGCGACCCGTAATGCTTCTTGAGGCTCGGCAGCATCCCGTGCATGGTGCGGAGGGAGTTCGGCAGCAGCCCGAGGACGCCGGACTTCCGCGCCAGCCAGTCCAGCCCCGTCCACTGCGCGAGCCGGGCCGGGGCGAGGGCGAGCCGGGTGCGCGTCTTCGACGGGAAGATGTGCATCAGCATGAACCGCTGGAGCAGGTTCAGATTCTCCATCGCCCGCCCCGGCTCGGCGTGGGCCATGTGCGCCCGGAACGGCTCGATGAGCTTGCCGTACTGCACCCCGGACGGGCACGCCGTCTCGCACGCCCGGCAGTTCAGGCACAGGTCGAGGTGCCCCTT
>ERZ1066123.782-NODE-782-length-21545-cov-6.555793_pt1 | contig 21545 bp, 23 predicted proteins | sample MGYA00382770_ERZ1066123 | MGnify/ENA primary metagenome ERZ1066123 (study PRJEB33369, sample SAMEA5778353) | biofilm metagenome | biome: Industrial cooling water; feature: Water cooling tower basin; material: Biofilm | place: United Arab Emirates | collected...
AAGGGCCAGGCCATGGCGCCGACGCCGACCGCCGCGAAGGAGCCCGCCACGAGCTTCAGGAAGTCCCGGCGGGGCTCGCCGTCTTCGCCGGGGGAAGCCGCCCCGTGTTGCGCCATCGTATCGGCCATATGCCTTCCACGTCCCTGGCTCCGGCCGCGACCCCGCCCGCACCCCGAGCAAGGGGGGATCGGGCACGGCGCACGCGGCCGATTGCGAATGGCGCGGCGGAACCGGGGGGCCGGCGCAAGGTGGCCGGCCGCGAGACGGTTCCGCCGCGCCGCGCCGCATATAATGGGAGCCTCCGCAGGGTGGCAATCCGCCCGGGTGGCGGTTCGCCATGGCGAGCCTCCGGGGCGACATCGCCGCCGCGGCACGGCGCGTACGGGTCGATGCGGCGGGGCGGGCCGAGGTGTTGCGCCGCCGCTTGAGCCGGGGCCGGCTTTGCCCGACCCTGCCCCGGCCTTTCCGCCGCCCCAGCCGCACGGGAGTTGCCCTTGGCAGACCAGCCCTCCGCCGCGCCGAGCCTCGGCGCCGCCGCCGCCGACCCGGCGCTGCACCCGCTCGCAGGCCCGGCGCGGGCCTGGTTCGAGACCCTGCGCGACCGGCTCTGCGCCGCGTTCGAGGCGCTGGAGGGTGCCCTCGCCGCCGGCCCGCACGCGGCCTTGCCGGCCGGCCGCTTCGAGCGGACCCCCTGGGAGAGGCCCGGCGGCGGGGGGGGGGTGATGGCGGTCATGCGCGGCCGGGTGTTCGAGAAGGTGGGGGTGAACGTCTCCACCGTCGCCGGCGAATTCTCTCCCGAATTCCGCCGCCAGATCCCGGGCGCGGAGGAGGATCCGCGCTTCCTCGCCACCGGCGTGTCGCTGGTCGCGCACATGCGCAGCCCGCGCGTGCCGGCGGCGCACATGAACACGCGCTTCATCTCGACCGGCCGGGCCTGGTTCGGCGGCGGCGGGGACATCACGCCGATGGCCCCCGACGCGCCCGAGTCGCATGAGGACGCGGCTGCCTTCCACGCCGCCTTCAAGGCCGCCTGCGACCGCCATGACCCGGACTACTACCCGCGCTTCAAGGCCTGGTGCGACGAGTACTTCTTCCTGCCGCACCGCGGCGAGGCGCGGGGCCTCGGGGGCATCTTCTACGACTGGCTCGGCGACCGCACGCCGGGGAAGGGGCCGGAGGCCGACTTCGCCTTCACCCGCGACGTCGGCCTCGCCTTCCTCGAGTCCTATCCGGCCATCATCGCCCGGCGCATGCACGAGCCCTGGACAGTGGCCGAGCGCGAGCGCCAGCTCGTGCGCCGCGGCCGCTACGTGGAGTTCAACCTGCTCCATGACCGCGGCACGCTGTTCGGCCTCAGGACCGGCGGCAACGTGGAGGCGATTTTGATGTCGCTGCCGCCCGAGGTGCGCTGGCCCTGACGCCCCGGCGGTGCGAAAGAGGGAGGCAGGCAACGACCCGCCCTGCAAGGAGCCCCCGCCGATGCGCGCCGCCTGGTACGAAAGGAACGGTCCCGCCGCCGAGGTGATCACCATCGGCGAGATGCCCACGCCCAAACCCGCCCCGGGCGAGGTGCTGGTGCGGCTGGCGACCTCCGGCGTGAACCCCTCCGACTGGAAGACCCGCAGCGGCCGCTCGCGGCCCATCGCCTGGCCGCGCGTCATCCCGCACAGCGACGGCGCCGGCACCATCGAGGCGGTGGGCGAGGGCGTGCCGCGCGGCCGGATCGGCGAGCGCGTCTGGATCTGGAACGGCCAGTGGAAGCGCGCCCACGGCACCGCCGCCGAGTGCATCGCCCTGCCCGCCGCCCAGGCCGTGCGCCTGCCCGACGGCACCGGCTTCGACGCCGGCGCCTGCCTCGGCATCCCGGCGCTGACGGCGCTGCACGCGGTGCTGACCGATGGCGGGGTGACCGGCCAGCGCGTGCTGGTGACCGGCGGCGCCGGCTCGGTCGGGCACTACGCCATCCAGTTCGCCCGGCTGCTCGGCGCGGCGCAGGTGATCGCCACGGTCAGCGGGCCGGAGAAGGCCGCGCATGCGCTGGCCGCCGGCGCCGATGCCTGCGTGAACTACCGCAGCGAGGATGTCGCCGCGCGCGTCCTGGACCTCACCGGCGGGCAGGGCGTGGAGCGGGTGGTGGAGGTGGACGTTACCGGCAACGCCGCGCTCTACGCGCAGCTGCTCAGCCCCTTCGGCCTCGCGGCCGTCTATGGCGCCAACGGGGCGGGGGCGGAGTTCAGCTTCGGCCCGGCCATCCTGAAGGGCGTCGGGGTGCGCTTCTTCATCGTCTATGAACTCACCGCGGCGCAGCGTGCCACCGCGATCGCCGCGCTGCAGGGCTGGCTGGAGGCCGGGCTGCTGCGGCACGCCATCGCCGCGCGCATGAAGCTGGCCGATTGCGCGGCCGCGCACGATGCCGTGGAGGCCGGGAGACTCATCGGCAACCTCGTGCTGGAGTGCTGAACAGGCGCCATGGCCGCGCGGCCTGTCCCGCCGCGGGCGCCATGCCCCGCCGCCCCTGGCATGGCGACGCGCCGTTCCAGGCCCCGCCCCACCCCTTGGATGACGACACCATGCTCCGCCGCCGCACCGCGCTGATCGCCGCTGCCAGCCTGCCGCTCGCCCGCCCCGCCCTCGGCCAGGCGCCGTGGCCCAACAAGCCCGTGCGCGTGCTGATCGCCTTCCCGCCGGGCGGCTCGCTCGACGTGATGACCCGCTTCGCCTGCGAGCAGATGCAGCAGCGCCTTGGCCAGCCCTTCGTGGTGGAGACGCGCACCGGGGCGTCCGGCAACATCGGCACGGAGGCGCTCGCGCGTGCGGCGCCCGATGGCTACACCATCGGCACGGTCAGCATGCACAACCTGCTGATCAACCCGAACCTGTTCAGCCGCCTGCCCTACGTTCCCGACAAGGACTTCGCCTGGATCAGCCAGATGTGGGACCTGCCGAACGCGGCGGTGGTGCCGGCGCAGCACGTGCCGGCGCGGACGCTGGCCGAGTTCATCGCCTGGGCCAAGGCGCGGCCGGGGGGGATCAGCTACGGGTCCTCGGGCGTCGGCACCACCATCCATCTCTCCGGCGCCTATTTCCTCGTGCGCAGCGGCATCACGGGCGAGCACGTCACCTTCCGCGGCGCGGCACAGACCATCCCGGCCATGCTCTCGGGCGACATCCATTTCGGCGTGGACAACCTCGCCAGCTACACCGGCGTCATCCAGCAGGGCGGCATCCGCGCCCTGGCGGTGGCGACGAAGGAGCGCTGGCCCACCCTGCCGGATGTGCCGACCATGGCCGAGGCGGGGATGCCGGACTTCGACTTCGGCCCCTGGCACATGTGGGCCGGCCCCGCCGGCCTGCCGGCGGAAGTCGCCGAGCGCCTCTCGGCCACCATCCGCACCGCCTGGGCCGATCCTGCCCTGCAGCAGCGCGCCATCGCCATCGGCACGCGCCTCACCGGCTCGACGCCGGCCGAACTGGCGGCGCGGCTGCGGCGGGAGAAGCCGCTCTGGGCCGAGATGGTGCGCATCACCGGGGCGAAGGCGGATTAGAGCGGGATGCGTTGAGGCAGAATCGCCGCAAACGCTGAATCCCGCGACCCAGCAAAGGCTGGAGCGTGTTGCGTGAGCGCATGCGAACGCAGCATGCTCTAGCCAAAGCCCCTTCAAGCGCAGGGGCTGTGGTGGCATCTCCCAGCACAGCCAAGACCGGGACCGCACCATGCCGAATCGCCGCACCCTGCTGCTTGCCGCCGCCGCCGCGCCGCTGGCCTGCCCCTTGCGCGCCCAGGGCAATGCCTGGCCGGACCGCACCGTGCGCGTGATCGTGCCCTGGCCGCCCGCGGGCTCCACGGATGTGCTGGTGCGCATCTATGCCGAGCGGCTGAGCGCGATGCTCGGGCAGAGTTTCGTGGTGGAGAACCGGCCCGGCGCCGGCGGCAACATCGGCATCGACGCGGTGGCGAAGGCGGCGCCGGACGGCTCCACGATGGGCATCGCCGCCGTCGCGCATTTCTCCATCAATCCCTTCCTCTACGCCCGCCTGCCCTACGATCCGGCGAAGGACCTGATGCCGGTCGGCGTGGCCTGGGAGCTGCCGAACGTCGCGGTGGTGCCGGTGCAGCACAACCCGTCGCGGACGCTGGCCGAGTTCATCGCCTGGGCCAAGGCGCGGCCCGGCGGCATCACCTATGGCTCGCCGGGGGTGGGCACCACGCCGCACCTCTCCGCCGCGCTGCTCGCCGTGCGCGCCGGCTTCGAGGCGACGCACGTGCCGTTCCGCGGCGCCGCGCAGCTCATCCCGGTGATGCTGAACGGCCAGCTCGACTTCGCGCTGGACAACCTCGCCAGCTACATGCCGCTGATCCTGGAGGGCAGGATGCGGGCGCTGGCCGTCACCTCCGCCACGCGCTTCCCCACCATGCCGGAGGTGCCGACGATGGCCGAAGCCGGGATTCCCGACTTCGTGGTGACGTCCTGGCAGAGCTTCGTCTTCCCGGCCGGGACACCGGAGGCGGTGATCCGCCGCCTGAACGGCGCGCTGAAGACGATCAGCGAGGATGCGGCGATGCGGAAGCGCTTCCTCGACATCGGCGCCGGCATGGCCTGGTCCACGCCGGAGGAGGCGCGGGCGCGGGCCGAGCGCGAGCGGCCGATGTGGCAGGAAGCGGTGCGGATCTCGGGCGCGCGGGTGGAGTAGCGGCGCGGCAGGACGCCGTTCCCCGCAAGCGGGGGAGGGCGGACCGGGCTACTTGCGCTTCGGGTCGTGTCCGTGGCGGCGGTCGCGTTCGCCGCCGCCACCGGCGACACGGCTGCGGTCCGGGTTGGTGGGCTGGCCGGGATCGGGTGCCCGGTCATCGCGCGTCCGATGGGCACGGCCGTGGCTGCCGCCCTGGTGGCTGCTGCCGGGGCCGCCCTCGTCGCGCCCCGTTTCGTGCTCGCCGCGCTTGCCGGTCATCGCTCAGCGATCCTGCTGATAGCCCTGGTGGTGCGTGTTCTGGTGCGTGTTGCCCTGTCGGCCCTGCTGCTCGGTGTTCCGGTTCTTCGATTCGATGTTCTGCTCCGCCACCTCGGCGGGCAGCGTGCCCTTGCCGGGCTCGGCATCGCCCTGCGGGCTCCGGTTGGCGGGCGGCACGGGCGGCAGGTGCGCTTTCGACACGGGGGTCCCCTTCGCTGGATGGACAATCCCGAACGCCCTGCCGCGCCGCGCGGTTCCGCGGGGTTCGCCGCCCCGCGGCCGGCGATCAGCGGCTGCCGCGGCCGCCCGGCCTGGCGCTGCTGTCGCGCAGCTTGCCCTGGCCGGACTGGGAGGCGGGGTTGTTGTTCCGCGTGACCTTGCCGGCGCCGGCCGAGCGGGTGTTGCGCGCACCGCCCGGGGCAGCGCCGGCGCCCCCCATGGGCGGGCGGCCACCGGGCGGGATCGGCGGCAGGCGTGACTTGGACATGGAAGTCTCCTGTGGATCGGGCACCCGGAACGCCCGGGCCGGCACGTTGGTCGCACTCGGTGTTCCCGCTTGCATCGCGCTTGCGCGGGAACACCCGTTCGTCTCCACGGCAGCGGACACTGCTGCGCGCGCTGTCAGGCCGGCGCGGCCTCGCCGCGCCGCGCCATGCGGGATTCGGCGAGTTCCGCCGCCGCCTGCGCCGCCGCCGCGGCCTCGGCCGCCGCCACGGCTTCCGACTGGCGCCGCCACATGCCGGCGTAGAGCCCGTCCGCCGCGATCAGCGCCGCGTGCGTGCCGCGCTCGGCGATCTCGCCGTCGCGCAGCACGATGATCTCGTCCGCCTCCACCACGGTGGAGAGCCGGTGCGCGATGACCAGCGTGGTGCGGTCGGCGGAGACGGCGCGCAGCGCCGCCTGGATCTCCCCCTCGGTGTGGGTATCGAGCGCGCTGGTCGCCTCGTCCAGGATGAGGATGCGCGGGTCCTTCAGGATGGTGCGCGCGATCGCCACCCGCTGCTTCTCGCCGCCCGACAGCTTCAGGCCGCGCTCGCCCACCATGGTGCGGTAGCCCTCCGGCAGGCGGAGGACGAAGTCGTGCACCTGCGCCAGCCGCGCCGCCCGCTCCACCTCCGCGTCGGTCGCGCCGGGGCGGCCATAGGCGATGTTGTAGCGGATGGTGTCGTTGAACAGCACGGTGTCCTGCGGCACCACGCCGACCGCGGCGCGCAGCGAGCCCTGCGTCACCCCGCGGATATCCTGCCCATCCACCAGGATGCGGCCGCCGGAGGCGTCGTAGAAGCGGAACAGCAGGCGGGAGATGGTGGACTTGCCCGCCCCCGTCGGCCCCACGATCGCCAGCGTCCGCCCCGGCGGCACGCGGAAGGAGACGCCCTTGAGGATCGCGCGGTCCGGCCGGTAGCCGAAGCGCACCGCGTCGAACACCACCTCGCCCGGGCCGGGGCTGAGCGGCGGCGCGCCGGGTGCGTCGGCCACCTCCTCGGGCTCGGCCAGCAGGGCGAACATCGCCTCCGTGTCGGTCAGGCCCTGGCGGATCTCGCGGTAGGCGAAGCCGAGGATGTTCAGCGGCATGTAGAGCTGGATGAGGTAGGTGTTCACCAGCACGAAGTCGCCGACCGTCATCCGCCCCGCCGCCACGCCCTGCGCCGCCAGCAGCATCACCGCCGTCAGGCCGATGGCGATGATCGCCGCCTGGCCGCCGTTCAGCAGGTTCAGCGTGGATTCCGAACGCACATAGGCGTTCTCGTAGCGGGTGAGGGAGGCGTCGTAGCGCCGCACCTCGTGCGCCTCGTTGTTGAAGTACTTCACCGTCTCGTAGTTCAGCAGGCTGTCGATCGCCTTGGTGTTGGCGTCCTGGTCGGTCTCGTTCATCTCGCGCCGGAAGCGCAGCCGCCAATTGGTGAAGCCGAGCGTGAAGGCGACATAGAGCCCGATGGTGCCGAGCGTCGCCACTGCGAAGCTGAGGTCGAACATGCGCCACAGGATCACCGCGACCAGCAGGATCTCGATGATGGTGGGCACGATGTTGAAGACGAGGAAGTTCAGCACGAAGGAGATGCCGCGCGTGCCGCGCTCGATGACCCGGCTGAGCCCGCCCGTCTGCCGGTCCAGGTGGTAGCGCAGCGACAGCGCGTGCAGGTGGCGGAACACCGAGAGGCCGATGCGCCGGCCCGCGCGCGCCTGCACGCGGGAGAACAGCACGCCGCGCAGCTCCTGGAAGGCGGAGGCCGAGATGCGCAGCAGCCCGTAGGCCAGCACCAGCGCGATCGGCACGGTCAGCGCCGCCGCCGCCGCATCCTTCGGCGCCAGCGCATCGACGGCCCGTGCATAGGCGAGCGGGACCAGCACGTTGGCCGCCTTGGCGACCACCAGGCAGGCCAGCGCCGCGACGATGCGCAGCCGCAGCCCGGGCTCGTCGCGCGGCCAGAGCCAGGGCAGCAGGCTCAGCAGGGTGCGGAACTGGCCGCGCTCGGGGGCAACGGGGCGCGACATGGCGGGAGGCGGGGTCACGTCCCGCCTATGGGACGGGCCGCCGGCCGCGGCAACCCGGCCGGGCGGGGGGCATGGCGCTTCCGGCATTCGCGGCGCGGGGTTAAGCCGGGCGATGCCAAGCCCCTTCCAGCGCCATATCGACGCCTGCAACAACATCGGCTCGCCGGCCGGGCTGATCCCCTTCCGCATCGGTCGGGCACAGGTGGGCTGGCTCGGGCCGGACCTCGCGCGCGCGCTGACGTTTTTCCCGCGCGAGGTGCATTTCGACGCGGAGGGCGTGGCGCTGGCGGCGAGGCTGCGCACGCCGGCCGCGCGCAGCGAGGCGCTGGCCGGGCTGGCGCAGGCCCTGGCGGCGCGCGGGCACCTGCGCATCCGGGGCGAGGCCTTCGACGTGCGCGCCACCCCCGGCGGCCCCGTGGTGGCGACCCTCGATCGCGGCGCCGTCCCGGCCTTCGGGGTGATCGCCGAGGGGGTACACGTGAACGGGCTGGTCCACTGGGCCGACGGGCTGCATGTCTGGGTGGGGCATCGCGCGGCGCACAAGGCGGTGGCGCCCGGCAAGCTCGACCACCTGGTCGCCGGCGGCATCCCCGCCGGGCACACGGTGGAGCAGACCCTCGTGAAGGAGGCCGGCGAGGAGGCCTCCATCCCGCCTGCCCTGGCGCTCGGGGCGCGCCCCAGCGGTACGCGCCTCTCCTACGTGATGCGCACGGAGGAGGGGCTGCGGCGGGACGTGCTGCACGCCTTCGACCTGGACCTGCCGGACGATTTCGTGCCGGTGCCGCATGACGACGAAGTGGAACGATTCGAGTTGTGGCCGGCACGCCGGCTGCTGGAGGCGGTGCGCGACACCGACGACGTGAAGTTCAACGTCAACCTGGTGCTCATCGACCTGTTCCTGCGCGAGCGGCTGATCGACCCCGATGGGGCGGAGGGGCGGGCGCTGCGGGCGGGGCTGGATCAGGGGCCGGGGTGACCCTGCGCTGGCGACCGGATGGAGCTGCCAAGGTCTTCGACACCCTGCGAACGGCATGGATTGCTGCACAGTCGCGTCGCGGCCGGCCTGTGACCTGCATCAGAGACGCCGAAATGACAGAGACGCCGAAATGACGCCGAGTCCTTATCGGCGCGAATTTCCCTGCCTGTGTGCGTCCACCGTGACGGCTTCCCTGAACGGCCGGCCACGCCTCCGTTCTCGGTCTCGGTGCTCCAGGCTTGCCGTCGGCCGGTCCTGATTGCCGCAGCAATGCGGTTCGCCGTGCAAGGCGGGTCGCACCGGCCAGACTGCGGGATGTGGCGCCGGGCAGCCGTGGCCGCTGCGCCTCGCGCGCGGCCCGGTTCGGGTTTGCGGCCGTGTCGCAATGCCGTCGCCGCGCGGCAAGCGCGCCTGCTCGCGGGTTGTTGGGTGAACCATGAGCCTCCGCGGCGGTTGCAGCCGCCAGGGGTGTCGCAGCGGGGACCTGAAGGCTCGGAGGCGCCATGCGCCGCAGGACTCTGCTCTCCCTGGCCGGCGCCGCCGCGCTGGCCGCCCCCGGGCTCGCCCCCCGCGCCCATGCCGCGCCCGGTGGGGAGGTGGATCTCCTCCTCCTGCTTGCCGTCGATGTCTCGCGCTCGATGGACGAGGAGGAGGCGCGGTTCCAGCGTGAAGGCTATGCCGCGGCGCTGCAGGATCCGCAGGTGCAGGCGGCGATCGCCGATGGGCCGCACGGCGCCATCGCGCTCGCCTACCTCGAATGGTCGGGTCCCGAGCACCAGAGCCTGCTGCTGCCCTGGAGCCGCATCGGCGGCGCGGCGGAGGCGGCGGGCTGCGCGGACCGGCTGCGCGCCGCGCCGCTGACCATCGGTACCTGGACATCGATCTCCGCCGCGCTCGATCGTGCACGCGAGACGATCGCGGCGGCGCCCTTCGCGGCGGACCGGCACGTGATCGATGTCTCCGGCGACGGCGTGAACAATGCCGGCGCCGCGGTGGAGGACGCGCGCGACCGCGCCGTGGCCGCCGGCATCGTGATCAACGGCCTCCCGGTGATGAAGGAGGCACCGGGCGGCCTGCCCTTCGGCGGCGGGACGATGCCGCTGGACGAGTACTACCGCGAGCAGGTGGTGGGCGGGCATGGCGCCTTCGTGCTGCCGGCCGGGGATTTCGGCAGCTTCGGCGTCGCGGTGCGGCGCAAGCTGATCCTGGAGATCGCCGGCGTCGGCCCGGCTGCGCGCACCGCCTTCGGCTGACCCCGCAGCATGCCGGAGCGCCGGTGGCCCGGCGGCTTCGGCAGTGGCGGGTGCGGCCCGGCGGCTCCGCCTTCCGGCGATCCGCCCCGGAGCAATGGCAGCCTATCCCCGTCCTGACGGCAGGCATCCGCGTTCCATCAGGGCGGAGGCTGCCCTAGTCGCGCCAGGGCCGCACCACGCCGCTGCGCGGATCGATGCGCAGCGCCACGTCCGTGCCCTCGCGTCGGGCGCGGACGAAAAGGACCTCGCCCTCGGGCCGGACCTCCGTCACCTCGGCATAGCCGCGGGCCCGCAGCAGGGCGGCGACCTGGGCTTCCGAAAGCGGCGGCTCGTCCTCCACCTGTCCCGTCGCGCCATCGAGGGTGAGCGGCCCCACGGGGGCGCCGAAGCGCTCGGCGTTGCTGAGCCGGTAGCCGCCCTCCCCGGTGCGCTCCAGCCCCTCGATGCGGTCGTAGCCCCGGGCACGCAGCACGGTCTCGATCTGCGCCGGAGTCATCTGGACCGCCGTCGCGGTGTCTCGCCCGGCCTCCTGCGCGATGGCGGCGGCGGGCGCGGCCAGCAGGGCCATGGCCGTCAGCGCCGCCAGGGTGATGCGCGGCATGTCGCGTGCTCCTCCCATGTTGCGGGGTCCATGTCGCGGGGTGACCTTCCTGCCGGATGGCCATGCGTGTGGGGTGGCCACATGCGGAACGGCCGCGTGCGGCACAACACGCCGCGCGGCCGGAGGTTCACCCGACCGGCTCAGAACGGCGATCGCGGCACCCGGCCCTGACGCTCGCGCTGCGCGTTCCAGAACTCGAACTGGTCGCGGGTGAGGGCCCGGCGGCGGTCACCCGGCGCCTCCCGCGCGCGCGTCGCCGCCTCGCGCGCCTGCTGGCGCTCCCACCAGGCGGCGAAATCCGCGGTGCGCGGGGCGGGTTGATCCGCCGGTGGCGCGGCCGCGTTGCAGCCCGCGAGGAGGAGCAGGACGGGCATGCTGCATCGGCGCGATGGCATGCGGGGCATATCGGCAGGGCCTCCACGCCTCGCCAGGGCGTGGCTTGCCGGGACGCGCCGCCGGCGGGATGCTGCGCGCCATGGGCACCGCCACCGCCGACGCCCCGCCGCTCGCCGGGGTGCTGGAGACCGCGCTCCATGTCGCCGACATGGCGCGGGCACAAGGCTTCTATGAGGCGGTGCTGGGCCTCGCGCCGATGTTCGCCGATGGCCGCCTCACCGCCTATCCGGTCGGCGGGCGCAGCGCGCTGCTGCTGTTCCTGCGTGGCGCGACCGAGGACTGGGTGCACCTGCCGCACGGCATGGGCAGCATCCCGCCCCATGGCGGCAGCGGGCCCCTGCACTGCGCGCTCGCCATCGCTGCCGCCGACCTGCCGGCCTGGGAGGCCCGGCTGGCCGCGCATGGCGTCGCCATCGAGGCGCGTGCGCAATGGCCGCGCGGCGGCGTCAGCCTCTACTTCCGCGACCCCGACGGGCACCTGATGGAGCTGGCGACGCCCGGGCTCTGGCCGGTCTGGTAGCGCAGGAGGGGGCATTGGCCCTACCCTTGCCGCCAGTTCCTGGGGAAACGCCGCATGACCGCACCGCCTCGCCGCCGCGCGCTGCTCCTCGGCGGACTTGCCGCCGCGTCGCTGCCCGTGCCGCGCCCCGCCGCGGGGCAGGGCGCCTGGCCAGCCCGGCCGGTCACGCTGATCGTGCCCTTCGCCGCCGGCGGCGTCACCGACACCGGCGCGCGCATCATCGCCCAGGCCATCGGCCGCATCCTCGGTCAGCCCATGATGGTGGAGAACCGGGCCGGCGCGGGCGGCACGATCGGCACCGACCTCGTCGTGCGCGCCCCGGCCGATGGCCACATGGTGCTCTACGGCACCCAGGGCCCGATCGCGGCGGCGCCGAACCTCTTTCCCAACCTGCGCTCCGACCCGCTGCGCGACCTGGTGCCCGTGCATGGCGCTGGCGCCTCGCCGAACGCGATCTGCAGCGCGCCGACGAAGCCCTGGCGCAGCCTGATGGAATTCGTCTCCGCCGCGCGGGCCACGCCGGATCGGCTGACCTACGGATCGTCGGGCGTCGGCACCTCGCTGCACCTCGGCGCGGAGATGCTGCAGCAGCAGATGGGCGTGCGGCTGGTCCACGCGCCCTACACCAACGCCACCCAGGCGATGGGCGACCTGATCTCCGGGCGGATCGACATCATGTGGGACTTCCCGCTGACCGCCGCGCCGCATGTGCGCGAGGGCCGGCTGCGCGCCCTGGCGGTGACCGACCACAGGCGGGTGGCCATGCTGCCGGAGGTGCCGACCACGGCCGAGGCCGGGCTGCCGGGTGTGGAGATGCTGGCCTGGGCCGGCCTCTTCGTGCCGCGCGGGACGCCCGGCCCGGTGATCGCTACCCTGGCCGCGGCGACGCGGGAGGCGCTGCTGGACCCGCGGGTCATCGAGTTCTTCGACGGCTCCGGCATCCCGCTCTGGCCCGACATGGGCACGCCGCAATTCGCCGCCTTCCTGGTCGAGGAATTGCCGCGCATCGCAGCGCTGATCCGCCGCTCCGGCGTGCGGCCGGAATGAGCGCGCCCGAATTGAGCCCGGTGCGGCGGCGCGTGGTGCTGGGTCTGGGCGGTGCGATGCTGGGCAGTGCGATGCTGGGCGGCGCGGCGCGTGGGCAGCCCGCCTCGCCGGCCGTGCCGCTGAAGGTGCTGGGTATCGGCGCGGTGGAGCACGCCGTGCGCGACCTGGCCGAGGACTTCAACCGCGCGACCGGCCGGGCGGTGACCCTGGAAACCGGCAATGGCGGCCAGGTCGCCGCCCGGATCCGGGCCGGGGAGCGCTTCGACGTGGTGCTCAACGCGGCCACGACGCTGGACGCGCTGATCGCCGAGGGGCGGCTGGACGGCACGACGCGGCGCGAACTGGGGAGGGTGCGGATCGGCCTGGCGGTGCGCCGGGGGGCGCCGCTGCCGGCGATCGGCTCGGCGGATGCGCTGCGTGCGGCGCTGCTGGCGGCACCCTCCATCGCGCATTCCGATGGGGCGTCGGGGGCGACGACTGGTCGGCACATCCTGGCGATGCTGGAGAAGCTCGGCATCGCGCAGGCCGTGGCGGCACGGCTGATGCCCTTCCCGCGCGGGCTGCTGGCGGTGCAGGCGGTGGCGGACGGCCGCGCTGCGCTGGTGATGACGCAGACCAGCGAGATCGTGGTGGTGCCGGGGGTGGTGCTGGTCGGGCCGTTGCCCGCGGCGCTGCAGCTGATCACGCCCTATGTCGGGGCGGCGGTGGCGGGCTTGCCGGAGGGCGCGGCGGCGCGGGAATTCCTCGACCACCTGGCGGGCTCCGAAGGGCGCGCGCGGTTCCGCGCCGCGGGGTTCACCGTGACCTGATGCGGTAGCGGGCCGGCCTCCGCAGGCCGCTGCTGGTGGCGCGACGCGTGGCTCCGCCGTGACGGCCCGGCACGACGGCAGGGGCAGGGGTGCGCTCGGTTCACGCGCCCGGTTCAGGGGTCGCCCCGGGGCGCGGTGCGCTTCCGCCGTGCATGGTGCCGATGCGCCTCGGCGCGGTTGCCGCAACTCGCCATGGAGCAGCAGCGGCGGTAGCCGCTCTTTGGCCATGACAAGCCATCCTTCCGCGGCACGAGGCTGCGCCTGCCCCTCGGTCCGCGTCGGGACCCCGGCCTATCCGCCACGCCGAGGTCACGGCGGCGCGTCGGGCGCCTCCCCCGGCTGCGGCCCGAGGCCATAGGGGGCGACTAGCGCCCAGACATGCGGCGGCACCATGCTGCGCATCCGCCGCGGCGTCTCGCGGCGGAGATGCACCACCGTCTCCACCGCCTTCATCTCCACCCGCGCGCGGGCGAATTCCAGCCCGCGCGGGCCGATGCGCGGCATCAGCCAGCCGACGACCGGCCGGAGCCAGCCCGGCATGCGGCGCAGCGGCAGCCCGCCTGCGGCGCGCAAGGTGTTCGCCAGGAAGCCCCTGACCGGCCCGGCGCGCCTGCCGGCGCTGCCCGGCGCCGCGGCGTGCACCTCGTCGCCCAGCAGCGCCAGCAGCTCCTCGCCGCGCGCGTTGCGGACCAGCAGCCACTGCTCGCCCTCGCCGCCCATGTAGCCGACGGTGATGTCGGCCAGGACGTTGGTGTAGTCCACGCAGGTGCGGCAGGTGAGCGGGAAGAAGTCCGGCGGCAGCCGGCTGATCGGAAGCTGCAGGAAGGGGATCAGCCGGCGCTTGCGCATGGGATCGGCGTAGCGCAGCTCCACATGGTAGTCGGCGCGGAACTCGAGATAGGTGATGCCCTCCGGGTCGGGCTCGAGCAGTGCCAGGAATTCATGGAAGCGCTCGGTCGTGGTGTTGTCCGAGCAGGGCGTGCCGATGACGTAGAGGCGTTCGAGGCCGAGCTCCGCCTCCAGCGCGCGCAAGGCGTAGACCTGGCACGGGATGCCGATGACGGCGAGGCGCCTGTGCCCGTCCGCGATGGCGGGTTCCAGCAGCGCGAGCAGCGGCGCGTAGCCCATGCGCATGCCGCGGCAGGCCGCCAGGCCCTCCGGCTTCGTGACCAGGACGGGCATTGGCCTCCAGCGGTCCTCCGGATCGGCGGCCATGGTCAGCACGGCAGTGACGGCCCCCGTCTCGAGCAGCCGCTCGGCGAGGCGCGTGGCGATGCCGGTCCATTGCGCACCGCGCTTCGCCGGCGCCAGACGGGCGCGGAGCATGCGCCGATGGGGCCCGAAATGCAGCTCGTCCGGGTTCGCGGCGGGGTCGCGGGCCCGGCCGTGCACGCGGGTTTCCAGGGCGGCGTAGGCGGGGCGGATGAACTGGCAGGCTCGGCCGCAGGCGCGCGGATCCTGCATGCGGGAGACGCCGCAATCGGTGCAGAGGCCGCGCGGCGCCGCCTCCCGCAGCGGCGGCGCGGCGACGCCGCTGGCGCTCGTCGCGGCCGGCGCGCGTCCGATGTCTTTCCCGGTCACCCGCCCAGCATGCCGTGCCCGTCCGCGTTCCGTCCATGGCGCACCCGCCTGCCGCACCCGGGCCGGGCAAAGGGGCGGAGAGGCCGGTGCGCGCCGCGCCGCCGCCTGCTAGACCCGGATGGAACGACCGCACGGGCCTTGCGCATGACGTCCCCCGGCACCAACCAGCGCATCGACGGCAGGCGCCTCTGGGGCAGCCTGATGGCGATGGCGGAGATCGGCGCCACGCCGAAGGGCGGCGTGCGCCGCCTCGCGCTCACCGGGGTCGATCGCCAGGGGCGTGACCGCTTCAGGGCCTGGTGCGAAGCGGTTGGCCTGGCGATGCGCGTCGATGCCATGGGCAACATGTTCGCCCGGCGCGAGGGGCGCGACCCGTCGCGCCCGCCGGTGCTGATGGGCAGCCATCTCGACAGCCAGCCCTCGGGGGGCAGGTTCGACGGCGCGCTCGGCGTGCTGGCGGGGCTCGAGGTGATGCGCACGCTGCGCGACCTCGACCTCGTGACCGAGGCGCCGATCGAGCTGGTGAACTGGACGGACGAGGAGGGCAGCCGCTTCGGCCACTCGCTGCTCGGCAGCGGTGCCTGGGCCGGGGTCTATCCGCACGACAAGGTCTATGCGCTGCGCGACACCGACGGCATCAGCGTGGCGGAGGCGCTGGACGGCATCGACTGCCGCGGCCCGCACCCGGCGGCGCCCTTCCCCGCCGACGCCTATTTCGAGCTGCACATCGAGCAGGGGCCGATCCTGGAGCACGAGGCGAAGACCATCGGCATCGTCACGGGAGCGCAGGCGCAGGTCTGGTTCGATGCGGTGATCACCGGCCGCGACAGCCATGCCGGCACCACGCCGCCCTTTGCGCGGCGCGACGCGCTGGTCGCCGCGGCGCGGGTGATCGACCTGGTGGACCGCCTCATGCGCGCGCGCGGCGAGGATGGCCGTGGCACCGTCGGCTTCCTGCAGGTGATCCCCAACAGCCGCAACGTCGTCCCCGGCGAGGTGCGCTTCTCCGTCGAATTCCGCCACCCCGTCGGCGCCGAGATCGATGCCCTGGGCGATGCGTTCCCCGCGCTGGCACGGCAGGCCATCGAGGGCACCGGCTGCGCGCTGGCCCTGGAGGAGCTGTTCCGCTTCGGCCTGCAGCCCTTCGATCCGGGCTGCGTCGACCTGGTGCGCCAGGCCGCGGCGCGGCTCGGCTTTCCGGCGCGGGACATCGTCTCCGGCGCCGGGCATGACGCGGTCTATGTCTCGCGCGTGGTGCCGACGGCGATGATCTTCACCCCCTGCAAGGACGGGCTGTCGCACAACGAGGCCGAGAGCATGCTGCCCGAAGAGGCCGAGGCCGGCTGCCAGGTGCTGTTCGAGGCGGTGGTCGCGCGGGCGAACCGCGCGCGGGCTTAGGGATCGCGGGCGAACCGCGCGCGGGCGCAGGAAGCGCGGTCCAACCGTGCGCCCTGGCGCGCCGCCCGGCACAGGCCCGGCACGGCGGGCATAGCCATCGGGCACGCCGCCCCTTGTTGCCGCGCATGCGGACCCATAGCGTCGCTGCCGACACGATCGGCCACCGTTGCGCTGCCGCGACACTGCCCGCTGCGGCAGGATTTCGCGGCCGCGCGCCGCGCGGCGGCCCTTGTCGGGTCAGGTCTGTCCCGCGCCGCGGGACGGCGTGGAAGAAGGACGCGCAGGATGCTGCATGGCAGTTTGCTTGCCTCGGGGTGCGGGATGGGCCTTGCGGCGCTGGTGGCGCTCGGCGCGGCGCCGGCCTCGGCCCAGGTCGTGCCGGCGCCGCGCGGCGTGACCACCGGCCACCTCGCCGAGCTCTGCGCTGCCGGCCAGGGCACCGACATCGTGGCCGCCGCCGCGGTCGGCTACTGCCGCGGCTTCATCGTGGGCGTCGGGCAGTTCCATGCCGAAGCCGCCGGCACGCACCGCACCCGGCCGCTGGTCTATTGCCTGCCGGAGCCCTCGCCGACCTTCGAGCAGGCGCAGGCCTCGTTCGTCGCCTGGGTGCGGGCGAATCCGGACCAGGCCGGGCAGAAGGCGGTGGTCGGCCTGCTGCGCTGGGCAGCGGTGACGCATCCCTGCCCGCCGGCCGGTGCCCGCGGCGGCCGGCGTTGAGAGGGGAGAGATCATCATGACCCGCAACCTCGCCACGGCTGGCCTGCTGGCCGCCATCCTCTCGCTCTCCGCCTGCGCGGATCTCAGCCCCACGGCGCAGCGCACCGGCACCGGCGCGCTGGGGGGTGCGGCCGGCGGCGCGCTGATCGGCGCCATGGCCGGCAATGCCGGGCTGGGGGCGGCGATCGGCGCCGGCGTCGGCGCCCTCGGCGGCTTCGCCTGGGACCAGAGCGTGCAGAGAAGCGAGCGCGCCTACAGCCAGGGCTACGCCGCCGGCCGCGCCTCCTCGCGCTGAGGGCTGGCGAGGCCGGGGCAGCCGGGCCGGATGACAACGGGCCGTCCCCGCATCCGCGGCGTCCTGCTGCTGCTGCTGACCCTGCTGGCGCCGACGCCCGACGTGGCGCAATCCGGCGGCGGCGACGGCGGCGGCGACGCCGCGACCATCGCCGAGCTGCCGCCGAGCTGCGGCAGCAGTTGCAGGCCATTCCTATTCCTGGTCGCGACAGGATTTCCCGGCCTATGCGAGGCAATTCGCCGCTGGCTCGGACAGCGCGACCGCGCTGAACCGCGAACTGCAGCAGGTCTTCGCCAACCTGATCTGGAGCCCCTTCGCCGAGCAAGCAGCCGACGGGCGCATCGGCACGGGCTGGTTGGACATTGGCCTCGAATACCTGTTCACCCGGCGCGACATCTTTGGTGGCGCGTCGGCAACCGGATCGGCCGGCACCGGACACGGCATCGGCAACCGGGTACTGCTGGGGGCCGTGGCACGGTTCTGACGGCGCCGCTGGGCCGGGGGAATTGACATGCCGATGCGCGCTGCCGCGCTGCTTCGACGGCGCCTGATCCTGCTCATCCTGCTGCCGCTGCTGGGCGGCTGCGCCGCCATCATCCGCCAGGATCCGCCGCCGCCCGTGGTGGCGCGCGACCTGCCCGTGCTCGGCATCCCGAATGCGCGGTTCTGGCCCGACGCCGCGCCGGACGCGTTGCTGCTCGAGGCGCAGCTGGTGGCGACGCGCGAGGCCGCTTCGCGCGGCGCGGCGCAGGCGGCACGGCGGGGGGCAGTGGCCACAAGCGTGCCGCCGCCGGCGCATTTCCTGGCGCTGTCGGGTGGCGGCGACAACGGCGCCTTCGGCGCCGGGCTGCTGGTGGGCTGGACGGCGGCCGGCACGCGGCCGGAATTCACCGTCGTCACCGGCATCTCGGCGGGCGCCCTGATTGCGCCCTTCGCCTTCCTCGGCCCTGACTACGACGACGCGCTGCGCGACCTGTTCACCGCCGTCGCGCCCGGCGACCTGCTGCGCTTCAACACCCGCATCCTCGCCCTGCTGTTTGGCGAGGCGCTGGCCGACACCTCGCCGCTGTATCGCCTCATCCAGCGCCAGGCGGATGAGCGCATGCTGGCGGCGATCGCGCGCGAGTACGCGCGGGGGCGGCTGCTGCTGATCGGCACCACCAACCTCGACCTGCAGCGGCCGGTGGTGTGGAACATCGGTGCCATCGCCGCCAGCGGCCATCCGCGGGCGCTGGATCTGTTCCGCCAGATCCTGCTGGCCTCGGCCTCCATCCCCGGCGCCTTCCCGCCGGTGCTGGTGGATGTCGAGCAGGACGGCCGCCGCTTCCAGGAGATGCACGTGGATGGCGGCGCCGCGGTGCAGGTGTTCTTCAACCCGCCGCAGCTCGCGCTCGACGCGCCGCTGCTCGAATCCGCCGGGCAGCGCCGGCGGATCCTCCATGTGGTGCGCAACGGGCGCATCGACCTGGAGGCCACCAGCGTCACCCGCGGGCTGTTCAGCATCGCCAGCCGCTCGATCTCGACACTGCTGCATTTCAGCGGGGTGAACGACATCATGCGCATCTACCTGACGGCGCAGCGCGACCGCATGGCGTTCCGCCTGGCCTATATCGGCGCCGACTTCCAGGCGCCGCGGCGCGAGCCCTTCGATCCCGCCTACATGCGCGCGCTGTTCGACTACGGGCACGCGAAGGGGGCGAGCGGCGAGGGCTGGGTGACGGTGCCGCCGCTGGTCGCCAGCTTCGAGGCGCCCGCGCGCTGAGCTTTGCGACGCGCCGCACAGCGGCGGCACGCCCGACGAACCCTGCCGGAGGTTGCGGCACCGCCCCGCTTCCCTGCTACGCTGCGGCGAAACGGAGGACGCGGCCACCGCGGCCGCCGGCACAGCGCACGGGTGGAGGATCCCATGGAAAGGCTGGACGCGGTGCTGGCGCATATCGACGCCAACCTGGAGCCGGCGCTGGAGCGGCTTTTCGCGCTGCTGCGCATCAGGTCGATCTCGACGGACCCGGCCTATGCCGCCGAATGCCGCGCCTGCGCGGAGTGGCACGTGGCGGACCTGGCGGGCATCGGCTTCGCCGCAACGGCGCATGCGACGCGGGGGCATCCGATCGTGGTGGGGCACGCGCGGCAGGGCAGCGGGCCGTCCGCGCTGTTCTACGGGCACTACGACGTGCAGCCCGCCGATCCGCTGGACCTCTGGGACCACGACCCCTTCGAGCCGAAGATCGAGACCCGCGCCGACGGCACCAGGGTGATCCGCGCCCGCGGCGCCTCCGACGACAAGGGCCAGGTGCAGACCTTCGTCGAGGCCTGCCGCGCCTGGAAGGCCGTGACCGGCAGCCTGCCCATCCCGATCACCGTGCTGCTGGAGGGCGAGGAGGAATCCGGCGGCGTGAACCTGCCACCCTTCCTGAAGGCGCATGCCGCCGAGCTGAAGGCCGATATCGGCCTGATCTGCGACACCGGCATGTGGGACACGGCGACGCCGGCGATCGTCACCATGCTGCGCGGGTTGTGCGGCGAGGAGGTGACGATCCACGCCGCCGACCGCGACCTGCATTCCGGCCTGTTCGGCTCGGCCGCGGCCAACCCGAACCGGGTGCTGGCGCGCATCCTGGCGGACCTGCACGATGTGGATGGGCGGGTGACGCTGGCCGGGTTCTATGACGGCGTGCCGGAACTCTCGAACGCGCTGCGCACGCAGTGGGACACGCTGGGCTTCGACGCGGGGGCCTTCCTCGGCGCCATCGGGCTCTCCGAGCCGGCGGGGGAGCGGGGGCGCAGCGCGCTGGAGATGATCTGGTCGCGCCCGACCTGCGAGATCAACGGCATGGGCGGCGGCTACCAGGGCGAAGGGTTCAAGACGGTGATCCCCGCCGTCGCCTCGGCCAAGGTCTCCTTCCGCCTGGTCTTCGACCAGGACCCGCACCGGGTGCGCGCCGCCTTCCGCGAGCATGTGAAGGCGCGGCTGCCCGCCGATTGCCGGGCCGAGTTCAAGGAGCACGGCTCCGGCCGCGCCATCGCCTTCCCCGTCGAGGACCCGGCCTTCGCCAGGGCACGGGAGGCGCTGGGCGCGGAATGGGGCAAGCCGGCGGTCTTCATCGGCGGCGGCGGCTCGATCCCCGTCACCTCGGACATCAAGACCGCGCTCGGGATGGACGTGATCCTCGCCGGCTTCGCGCATGACGACGACCGCTTCCATAGTCCCAACGAGAAATACGACCTGGTGAGCTTCCACAAGGGCATGCGATCCTGGGCACGCATCCTCGCGGCGCTGGCGGAGGGCCGCGCGTGATCGACCAGGCCGTCGCCGCGGCGGCGCCGACCCGCATGCAGCGGCTGCTGGACGCGGTTGAGCGCGTCGGCAACCGGGTGCCGCACCCGGTCATGATCTTCGTCTACCTGATCGGCCTCGTCGTGGTGCTCTCTGCGTTTCTGGCGCTGGCCGGCGCGCGCGTCTCCTACCAGGCCTACAACCCCGCGACCGGCGAGATCGGGACTGCGACGACGGTGGCGCGCAGCCTGCTCACCACCGACGGCATCCGCTTCATGTTCACCGGCGTCGTGCAGAACTTCATGAACCTCAACGCCGTCGGCGTGATCATCGTCGCCATGGTCGGGGTCGGCGTGGCCGAGGAAGCGGGCCTGGTGAAGGCGCTGATCCGCAAGCTGGTGATCGTCGCGCCGGCGAAGGCGCTGGCCTACATCCTGACCTTCGTCGGCATCGTCTCCTCGATCGCGGCGGATGCCGGGTATCTGGTGCTGATCCCGCTGGCGGCGGCGGCCCATGTCAGCGTCGGCCGGGATCCGCTGGCGGGCCTCGCGGTGGGCTTCGCCTCGGTGGCCCCGGCCTTCCTCGTGAACGTCCTGATCGTCCCGACCGACGGCATCCTGACCGAGATCACCAACGACGCGATCCGGCTGGTGAACCCGACCCTCTCGATCGACCTCGCGGCCAATGTCTGGTTCTCGATCGGCTCCGTGGTGCTGCTGACGGTGCTGATCGGCCTGATCACGGAGCGGGTGATCGAGCCCCGCCTCGGCCCCTATACCGGCGACTACGTGGTGGAGGGGAGAACGCCCTCTCGGCGGACGAGTCGCGCGGCCTGCGCCTCGCGCTCTACGCCATGCTTGGCGTCCTCGCCTTCCTGGCGCTGCTGACCCTGCCGCCCGGCGCGCCGCTGCGCCACCCGGAGACCGGCGCGATCATCGGCAACTCGCCCTTCATGACGAGCCTGATCGTCTCCGTCGCGCTGGTCTTCCTGGTCTGCGGCATCGCCTATGGCCGCGGCGCGAAGACGATGATGGGCACCAACGCCGTGATGGCGGCGATCCAGAAGGCGATCGGCAACCTGCGGGCCTGATCCTGCTGCTGCCGGTGATCAGCCAATTCATCGCCTTCTCCAACTGCTCGAACATGGCGACCCTGGCCGCGGTCTCGCTGGCGGACCTGCTGCAGCGCGCGAACCTCGATGCGCTCTGGCTGCTCGTCGGCTTCGTGGC
>ERZ1066123.783-NODE-783-length-21535-cov-6.188827_pt1 | contig 21535 bp, 16 predicted proteins | sample MGYA00382770_ERZ1066123 | MGnify/ENA primary metagenome ERZ1066123 (study PRJEB33369, sample SAMEA5778353) | biofilm metagenome | biome: Industrial cooling water; feature: Water cooling tower basin; material: Biofilm | place: United Arab Emirates | collected...
CTTCACGCGCGGAGAATGGATCGTTCTCCCTCCCCCTTGAGGGGGGAGGGTTGGGGTGGGGGTGAAAGCTCCACTCCCCAAACCACCCCCACCCTCACCCTCCCCCCTCAAGGGGGAGGGGACCAGAACTCCGAGCGAGATCAAATCAGCCCGCTTGGAGTATTCCTCTCTCGGGACAGGAGCCCGCAACTCGCGGAGCGAGTTGCCGACCGTGACGCACTGCGTCGCCCTGGGGTCGGGGCGCTCGAATACTTGACAAATGTTCATTTGCAGCGTAGAGAAGTGTCTGCCCCTCCCCTTCACTTCTCAGGTGCCACCATGTCCGACTTCGCCATCCGACGGGAGACGTGGACCGCGGCCGTGTTCGAGGCCGTCGCCGCGTTCCGCTCCGTCCTGACTTCGCAGAACGCCCGCCCGAAAGATGTGCTGGCGGCGGGGGGCGAGATCTTCCGCCTGGAGATGACCCGGATGCGGCACGGCGGGACGCTGACCGGGACCGCCGAGCACGGCGAACTCCGGCCGCTCGTCCCGGCGTCCCCTCTCACCGCGGAAACGGAGGGGGACGAGGAGGAACAAGAGTGGGAAGAAGTGGCGGATGAATCCCCGGACCGGACGGAGCAGATCCGCGAACTGCTTCAGAAGATTCTGGACCGCCGCAAGTCACACAGTTCAGCGGTTCTGGCCGGGCACCCAGAGCACGTCCCCGCTGCCGCCGCCGTTCGCGACGCGGCCGAGCACGAACAGGAAGTCGCTGAGGCGGTTCAGGTAGACCAGCACCGCGGGGTTGACGGGTTCGGTCCGCATCAGGGTGACGACGGAGCGCTCGGCCCGACGGCAGACGGTGCGGGCGAGGTGCAGCCAGGCCGCCGCGGGGGAGCCGCCGGGGAGGATGAAGCTCCGCAACGCCGGGAGGTTCTCGTTCAGGCGGTCGATCGCGGCTTCGAGGTGCTCGGCCTGGGCGGTGGTGATTCGCAGGCAGGTTCCGGGTTGTTCGTTGGGGGTGGGCGGCACGCACAGGTCGCCGCCCACGTCGAAGAGGTCGTTCTGGATGCGCCGCAACAGGGGGAACTCGGGCACGTCCGGGCAGGAAGCAGTGAGCAGCCCGAGGACGGCGTTCAGTTCGTCGACCTCGCCGAAGGCGGCGACGCGGGCGGCGTCCTTCGGGACGCGGGTGCCGTCGCCGAGGCCGGTCTCGCCGGCGTCGCCGGACTTGGTGTAGATGCGGGAGAGGAAGACCATGTTCCGGGTTCCAGAAGGTCCAGAGGTTCCAGAAGCCTTATCCTAGGTTCCCCTGCTTCGCCGATTCCGCACCTTACAGATTGGAATTGCGGAACTTCTGGAACGGTTGGCACGCCGGGTCTCAACTTCCCGCTCCGGGCAACCGATACATCTCTCACGCAAGGATGGTTCGGCTCGACTCGACCGTCTCCGGGGCACCGGGTGACCGGTCTGCCGCCGTCAGCACGCACGGAGGGGAACAATGTCCTGGGTTCGTCGCAAGCTTTGGCTGGTGGCGGCCGCCTTCCTGCCGGCGGTGACCGGCGTCGGGTGTGCCATTCAGCCGTGGGTGCCGTTCCGGATGGAAGCGAAGTACCAGCACCCGAACGACCACCGGACGCCGGTCATGCCGCCGGTCCGGGACGGGTTCCCGCCGCCGCTGTGCGAAGACCCGCCGAGCGACGGCGAAGTGCTCCGGGCGCTGCCGAAGCGGACCCGCGGCGTGCCGTACGTGTACGAAGAGTTCCGGGACGACATCGTGATCGTCAAGAACCGGATCGTGGACAAGATCGACCCGCCGCGGTTCTTCCCGCTCGTCGGCATGGCGCAACTGCACCACTGCCACTGGGAGTGCGGGGTGTACTTCACGGAAACGGTGCAGTCGTCGTGGCCGTTCCCGGCGTACATCAAGAAGCCGCGGGTCCAGGTCATCTACATCGACAAGGACCACCTGCACCTGTACGTCGGGCCGAACCCCGAGATGCAGCGGGACATCCTGCAGGAAATGACGAAGTACTAACGGGCACCCTCCGTCGTCTGAAAAGCGACCGCCGCCGCCCGGTTCCGCAAGGAGCCGGGCGGTTGGCGTATTTCCGTTCCCCCCGCCGGGCGGACCCGCTACCCTGAGAATATCTTACTGGCCACCCGACGCGCACGGGTGACTAGCCCCGACCCACTTTCGCCCCCGTACACCGTGCCGTTCCCGGACTTTCGCCCCGGCACGAGGGATGCAATGGCCAGCGGCACACCCCCCACCGCCGACCCAGGATCCGCCATGAAGTTCCCCGTGCTGTCCGTGTTCGCAGCCGTCGCGTTCGTCGTGCTGCTCGCCGCGGGCGTGGTCGTGTACCGCACCCCTTCCACCGCGAACGCGAAGCCGACCCCGCCGGTGCCGCCGGCCCCCCCGGCAACGAAGCCGTCGCCGGTTGTGACGGAGGTCGCCCCGGACCCCGCGAAGGAGCCCGAGTCCAAGGACGCGGAACCGCTGCCGGCCGCCCCGAAACTGAGCGACAAGAACGAACTGAAGGAACTGAACAAGGAGAAGACCCTGTTCATGGAAATGGCCCCGGACCCCGCCGACCCGACGAAGAAGAAGGCCGTCCGCGTGCTGGTCGCCGCCGAGGTCTGCCTCCGGGAAGGGCCGCTCGAAGTGCTGCTGTGCAAGAAGAACACGAAGGAGCACGAGGCGATCGTCCGGACGGACGTGGACGCGCGGTTCATCCACGCCGCACTCGTCGCCACCGGGGCGAAGCCGGGCTCGCCGGTGCGGTTCGTCGACCCGAAGACCGGCGAGGCCGACTACAAGCCCGCCACCGGGGCGAAGACGAAGGTCAGCGTCCACTACACCCGCGGCGGCAAGACGTTCGACCACCCCGCCCAGGACTGGATACTCGACCGCAAGACGAAGAAGCCGATGGCCCACCAGTGGGTCTTCGCCGGCAGCCGGTTCGTGAAGAACCCGGAGAAGCCCGACGACGAGCCGCCGCACTACTGTGCGAACAACGGCGAGGTCGTCGCGATCTCGAACTTCGTGGACTCGATGCTCGACGTGCCGGTGGAAGTGGGCAAGAACAACGACCAGTTGGACTTCGCAGCGATTACAGAGAAGATTCCGGCGCTGGGGTCGAAGGTCTGGATCGTCTTCGAGGCCGAACCGGAGAAGAAGTAACCCGGTTGGCCGCGCGGCGGAGCCGAGCGGGGATTGCAGCCCACGCTCGGCTCCGCCGCGCGGCTAACCAGTCGATTACTCCGCGTTGTCCTGCATGGCCCGCTCGCGGAGTTGCTTCATGCCGCGGACGTTGATCTGCCGGACACGCTCCTTCGTGATGCCGAAGTGCTGGCCGATCTGCTCCAGGGTCATTTCTTCCGAACCGTCCAGGCCGGTCCGCATCTTGATGACTTCCCGCGTCCGTGGGTCGAGCTGTTCGAGCAGCACGTTGACCCGGTTCCGGGCGGCATCCGCGGCGGCGAGGATTTCCTGTTCGTCGGTGCGGACGTCCGCCTTGCCGTCGAACAACTCCTCTGTCCCCGTCATGTACCGCTGCTTGCGGGTGTTTTCGTCCGGAATGCTCCGGGCGAAGTTCTTCATGATCGCCCAAGTCGCGTAGGTGCTGAACTTGTTCCCCCGGCTGTAGTCGAACTTCTCGACCGCCCGCATCAGGGACAGGTTCGCGTCGGACTTCAACTCGTCGATGCTCTGGCCGACCTGCAGCCGCTTGGACGCCTGCGAGTGGACCAGCCGCTGGTTGCACTCGATCAGAAGATCCCGGACGAACTTGATCTGCTCGCCCAACTCCTCGACGGCCTGCAGGTCCTGCACCCGGGCGCGGGCCGGGTCGATGGTCTGCTTGAGTTGGTGAAGCTTGTGCTTCAGGAAGTTCATCTTCCGGAACAGGTGCGCTTCTTGTTCCCGGCTCAGCAGTGGCCGGCCGTAGAGGTAGGCCATGTGCGCTTCCACGTCCTTCGGGGCGCGCATCGTTTGCATCTTGACGAAGAACTCGGCTTCGCCGGGCATCGGCCCGAGGATTTCCGCCTCTTTGGAGGAGTCGTCGAACTCGGGGTTGTACATGTAGTCGACGGGTTCGCCGATCAGACGCTCGGCCCGCACCTCGTTGATGACGCGGTACATGGACGAACGGGTTCTACCGTATCGTTTGGCGATGAGATCCACGGGCTTGCCCTCCTGGAATGCACTGAATATTTGCTGCTTCGAGGCCGCGTCCAACGGACCTCCCAGCGTCGGGAACACCGCCACGTCGGGGTGTGCCCGGTCGAAGTTCTTGATCGTGTAGCGAACCGCCTCGGCCGACCGGCCGAGTTGATCCGCGATCCGCTTGCTGATGTCCGTCAGGCTCCCGCCGGCGGCCGCCAGTTGACGCGCGGAGCAGACGATGGCGTCCTTCTCCGCATCCGTCAGGTGGCTGAACCGCGAACCGCGTTCCACTTGCTCCCGGTGGGCGGCCGAAAACGCCTCCACCGCGGACTTCGGGAACCCGAGCTGCTTGCGGCCCCCGCGGATCACCCGGCGGGCCGTCAGGCCTTGCATCCGCCACCGGCTCACCGTCTTCGTCGAGACGTTGAACTGCTTGCCCACTTCTTCGAGCGTCAGCATCGGCTCGGCGGCCAGTTCGACCGGCACCGGCGGCAGCGACCGCACCACCTTCTTGACGAACAGCGCCAGGTCGTGCTTCAGGTCCCCGCCTTCGATCAGCAGATCCGGGTGAGCGTCCGACCGGTAGTCGGTCACGCGGAAGCAGACGAACTGGTAGGGGTAGACCCGACGCGAGTCGACTTCGGCAAGGAGTTTTTCCGCCTTCGCCACCTGCTCCGAGCGTTTGGTCGGAGGCGCGAACCGGACCTGTTGGTCGGTCAGTTCTTTCAGGGCGTTGATTTTGAAGTCGCTCATCGCCGTCCTCCTTTCAGCCGGAACCCGAATGAATGGGCGAGATTCCGGCCGGATGTCCGTCCCTGGGGAGTTCGCTGGCCGGGGCTTGACATATTCTTCATACCCCGGTTTGCTTCCGCTCTTAACATCCAGCCAACCGCGATAGCTTACCGAACTTGACTGGGATTCGCCGTTGTCAGTTGGATACGTCCAACACGCGATCAGGTTCGCGTACTGTGAGTATTTGTCCTTGTCGTAGCGACCGGACAGATGACAGCGATTTTCTCGAAGATTGCGTTGCGAATCGGTCGTTCCGGTGAGGCGGAAACAGGTATTGCACGACTCGTGCCAAACGCGAAAACGACACGTCACGCTCGTGCCAATTCGCCATAAGCCGCTATCTACAATGGCTTTAGAGAATCCGCTGACGCGCGCAACTGCCGGCCGTTGTAGACAGTGCAAGGCCAACCGGCCGGGTAGTGGTCGGATTTACAGAGATTCTGTGCAATTTTGCAAACGCAAGATCAATTTCGCACCGCAGATCGCGTGACCGTCATCGTCCGCGTAACCTGTCTATTCCGCGCCACTTGCGTTCGAACACGGGACGAAAAAACGCCTCGAGTTTGCGCGCGAATCGACCGACAGCGGGTTAGAATTGCACACGCTCAAATTGCCGTCGTCGGCCCGTTCGGGGGAAGCATATGTCACGATTCGCGTTCGGGTTGTGGCTCGGGTTCGGAATGTTCGCCGGAACGTTGGCGGTCGCTTCTGCTCAAGATACGGTTCGGCTCGCGGAAAAGTTCGACGCGAATGAACCCTATCGCGTCGAACTCAAAGTTTCGGCCAGCGGTAAAATCACGGCCCCCATCGGCCCCGAGAAGCAGCTCGTGACCGTGGCCATGACAGGTTCCGGCACAACGGTTTACGACGAACACATCCTGCCGCCAGACGACTCGAAAGCGGATCGAGTGATTCGGGTGTATCGGGACGTGGAATTCCGCCGCACCATCGGCGACCGGGACCAAAAGGCGGACATCCGCCCGAACGTTCGGCGGATGATCGTGTTACGCTCCGAGAAGGGAAAGAAGGCCCCGTTCTCACCGGACGGCCCTCTGGCGTGGGGCGAAATTGACGTTGTGAGCAAAGATGTTTTCTCCCCGACCTTGATCCCCGGCTTGCTGCCCGTGAAACCGGTTCGTCCCGGTGACACCTGGACGGTGTCCCCCGCGGCGGTCGCGGACTTGACCGACCTCGACCCGGTCGACGAGGGGACGATCGGCGCAACTTTCGTCTCGCTCGTCACTTTGGAGGGCCGCCGCTATGCGAAGCTCACCATCGCCGGCACCGTCAAAGGATCGACCGAAGACGGCCCGACCCGGCAAAAGCTCGACGGGACCGCGTACTTCGACCTGGAAGTCGACAGGCTGTCGTATCTGAACCTCAAGGGCGTTCAGGAAATGCTCGGCCCGGACGGGAAAGTCCTCGGCCGGATCGACGGCACGTTCGTCATGGAACGCCGGTCCGCAGGGAAGGTGGCGGAGCTTGCACCGGACGCCCTCCGTGGCGTCGATCTGAAGCCCACCCCCGAAAATTCGTTGCTGCTTTACGAGAACCCCGACCTCGGGGTGAAATTCCTTTACCCGCGTCGCTGGCGGGTCGGCATCGTGCAGGGCCGGCAAGTCGCCCTTGAAGAACCCCAAGGAGGCGGGCTTCTGCTCACCGTCGAACCCCCTTCCGGGTTGCCGACTGCGGCGCAGTTTCAGAAAGAGACGCAAGACTTCCTGCGCCAGCAGAAGTGGACGTTTTCTGTCGCCGATGCCCCCAAGCGGGTCGCCGAACGGCCGGGCTGGGTCGACCGCTTCGGGTTCGACGCCGAGTTGAAGGCGAAAGTTCGGATGGAATACGCCGTCGTGACCTTCGCCGAGGGCGGGGCGACCGTCGCCGCCCGCTTGCCGGCCGCAGCGAAGGGTGAACTCACGCCCGACTTCGAGCGGATCGTCCGCAGCGTCCAGCTCACGAAGCGCATCGAGAAGTGACGCCGACCGACCCGGATTGCCGATACTCACGAACGCCCACCCCGCACGGGTGGGCGTTCGACGTTGCGCGTAGAATTCCGACAGCGTCAGGCCCGCGGAGTCACTGACATGGCCGGATTACGCATCCTGCTGGCGGCGTCCGAAGTCGTCGGGTTCGCCAAGACGGGCGGCCTCGCGGACGTGGCGGGCTCGCTGCCCCGCGCCCTCGCCGCCAGGGGGCACCAGGTCGCGGTCGTCATGCCGTACTACCGGGCCGTGCGGTTCGGCAAGCACCGCGTCGAGTACTCCGGCAAGGTCATTCCCGTCCCGATCGGCGACCGGACGCTCGCGTGCCGGGTGTACAAGAGCCACCTGCCGAACTCCGCGGTCCCGATCTACTTCGTCGAAGCCCCGGAGTACTTCGACCGCGACGACACCTACCACGGCCGCAGCCTCTACCAGCAGACGATGACCGGCGGGTACAAGGCCGACTACCCGGACAACGCCGAGCGGTTCACGTTCTTCAGCCGGGCCGTGCTCGAGTCGATCGCCGCCATCGGGTTCATTCCGGACGTCATCCACGCGAACGACTGGCAGACGGGTCTCGTGCCCGTGTACCTGAGCGAACTGTACCGCCAGAAGCCGGGCTTCGGCCGGATGCGGTCGCTGTTCACGATCCACAACATCGCGTACCAGGGGATGTTCGGCCAGGACGTGCTCAAGCTGACCGGGCTGCCGGGGTGGTCGTTCAACCCGAAGCAGCTCGAGTTCCACGGGATGCTGAACTTCCTCAAGGCGGGCGTCGTGTTCGCGGACGCGGTCAACACCGTGAGCCCGACGTACTCCCGCGAGATCCAGACGCCCGAGTACGGGTGCGGGCTCGACGGGCTGCTGCAGGAGAACCGGGCCAAGCTCAGCGGCATCGTCAACGGCGTCGACTACGGCGTGTGGGACCCGGCCGTCGACCCGCACATCCCGGCGAAGTACGACCTGGACACGGTGGCCGAGCAGAAGCCGCACAGCAAGGCGGAACTCCAGAAGCGGTTCAACCTGCCGCCGAGCCCGACCCGGCCGGTGCTCGGGCTGATCGCCCGGCTCGTGTCGCAGAAGGGGATCGACCTCGTGCTGAGCGCCGCGCCGGGGTTCCTGGACCTCGGCTGCCAGATGGTCTTCCTCGGCGACGGCGACCCGGAGTACCACAACGAACTGACGCAGTTCCAGGCCCGTCACCCGCAGTCCGTCGGCGTGTTCCTCGGGTTCAACGAGACGCTCGCGCACGTCATCGAGGCGGGGTCAGACCTGTTCCTGATGCCGAGCCGGTACGAGCCGAGCGGGTTGAACCAACTGTACAGCCTGAAGTACGGCACGCCCCCCGTGGTGCGGGCGACCGGCGGACTCGCGGACACGATCGTCAACGCCACGCAGGAGAACTTGAACGCCGGCATCGCCACCGGCTTCAGCTTCGAGGAGTACTCGGCGAACGCCCTCTACCAGACGGTGAAGTGGGCGCTGACGCTGTACCGCGACCGCCCGGCGGACTTCGCGCAGGTCATCCGAACCGCGATGAAGCAGGACTGGTCGTGGGACCGCAGCGCGGTGGCCTACGAGGCGCTCTACCGGAAGATGCTGTAACGGCGGCGTTCCATAGCATACCTCGGCCGCATTCCGTTCCCCTGGAAGGAGTCGCCGATGATTCGCCTGCTGGCCGCCGGGTTGGTCTTCGCCCTGTCCGCCGGGTTCGCCCCCGCGGACGACAAGGACAAGCCGACCGCCGAGAAGTTCGTCGGGCTGTGGAAGCTCGTGAAGAGTTCGGAAGACTTGCCCAAGGGCCTGGAGGCGACGCTCGAAGCCACCAAGGACGGCAAGTTCGTGATGAAGGTCACCTTCGACGACAACAAGCTCGAGATGACCGGCACCTGGAAGCTCAACGGCAACAAGCTCACCGTCGAGTACGCGGACGGCCCGGAGAAGGGCAAGAAGGAGACGATGGAAATCACCAAGCTCACGGACGACGAGTTCGCGACGCTCGACGAGAAGAAGAAAAAGGACGAGTTCAAGAGGGTGAAGAAGTAGGGGAGCGGTCGCGAGGCGTTGCAAACATACGGGCCGCGAAGACGTCCTCCGACGGGGATTTCTTCGCGGCCCTGAGTTTCGCCGCGGCGGCGATCACTTCCGGCTGGGCGGTTCCGGCGGAAGCAGCCCGAACGCCGGCGGGCGCGGGGTGGGCTTGACCGTGGGGCGTTCGTCGCGGTCCGGGGCGGCCCCGCGGGCGATGACCGGCGGTTCCAGCACCGGCACCCCGCCGATGGCGCTGGTCCGGGTTTCGACGCCGCGGCCGGCGCTCGTCAGCGAGGCCACGCCGCTGCTGGCCGGCAGCGCCTTCTCCGCGGGCGAGCCCTGGTTCCGGGCGGCGATCCGCTGCGGCGGCTTCTTGAGGGACGCGATCCACGCTTCCTGCAGCGCGTCTACGCTGTCGTACCCGTACTCCTGAACCGCTTCCTCCCAGTTCCGGTTGTCGTTCTGCATCCCGGTGCCGATGAACTTGAGGAACTTCTTCCGGCCGCCCTGGTCGACGAGGAACTGCGTGATCGAGTAGCCCTGGGCGTACAGCACGATCATGTCCTTCGGGTATTCCTTCAGCGTCAGCAGCACCCGCAGCGGGATGCCGCGGCCCTGGTTCAGGATCTCCCGGCACCGCACGTCGTGGGTGAACCGCTCCTCGTCGTTCTCGCTCAGCACGCTGCCGCCCTCGTCCGCCCACCGGGGGACGGCCTGGCCGAAGTGGTGGGCGAGGACCGTGTGGGTCACCTCGTGCGGCAAAACACTCTGGAGCAGTTGCTCCAACCCGCCGAAGATTTGCATCTCTTGCGACATCACGGACGGACGACGATTCCCGTCAACGCCGAAGGTAAAGGTGGTCGCGCCGCCGGTCCGTTCCGGGGACACCTTCACCACGAGCGGGCACCGCTGGGGCCACCGGGGGATTTCGTACCCGAGCCACTCGATCGCCTTTTCGCGGCGGTACTGCTCCGCCATGTCCGCGAACTTCTTCGCGAGCTCCTTCGTGGGGGCCTTGACGACGAAGTTGTCCGTCACGACCTGGTCCGCGGCGGCGGCCGGGGCGAGGGCGGCGAGGAGCAGCGCGAGCGCAGTCGGAGCGAGCCGGCGAAGCGTCATTCCGTGACCTCCGAGGCGAGAGCGGGCGTCGAGAGTGACGCCCACGTCCCTGGGGCGTCGCAAGTCTACACGCACCCCGCGTGCCGGGGCGTTCGCATCACCCGGAAGCGGAATTGACCCGGCAGCTAACGTGCGTGCGGTGCGGGGGTTCCGGCCCGTGACGTGAAGTCCGGCGGCAGCGACCGGCCGAACAAGCGGTGTAACTTCTACAGGTTGATCCCGAGACGCCGGGGAGATGTAAGACTTACACGCCGGCTTCCGCGATGGCCTTGTCGAGCAGGTCCGCGACGCCGAGTTCCGCGGCCCAGTGTGCGAGGTAGTCGCGGTCCAGCCGCTCGGCCTGGACTTTGAGCACGCCCTGGATGTCGTGCCACTGGCGGTCGGAGATTTCGTTCCCGAGGCGATACCACCGAAGCTTGAAGGGGATCGTGTCCTCCGGCGAGTGGACCTGCACCGTCTGGCCGGCCAGTTCCGAGATTTCCTTCGTGACCCGGCGGGCGAACGCGGCCGTCTCGAATGCGTCGCTCTTGCGGACGAACGCGTCGACCTTGTAGCCGGACGTGAGGTGGACGAGGTTGAACGTCGAGCGGTTCCGGTTGGCCTCGCGGATGGCGTCGACGCTGAGGTAGAAGTCGGCCGGGTCGAACATCGCGGCGAAGGCGGCTTCGCGCCCGGGGAACGGGTCGACGGTGATGTCCGCGTCGCGGGTCATCCGCCCGATGCCGTGGAGCGAACTCGCGATCGACCCGCCGAAGGCGTACTCGATTCCCAGCCGTGCGAACACCTCCAGAACCCGTGCGAGCCCCGGTTGGAAGTCTTGCTGCGATGGGTTCACGGAAACCTCCTGCGGAACGGCGGTGTCGAACGAGATCCATTCCCGCAGCATCGCGTGGCTGTCCGCGTTCGGGTGACGGCGGCGGAATCCGCTGGCATGCAGCGACCGCGCGAGTCGGTAATCCGCGACCAGGTTCTGCCACTTCCGCCACGCGGGCATGTTGCGGTAGGCCGCGATCATCACCCGCTCGGCGTCCGGGTGGGTGTCGGAAAGGCCGTGAGCCATGACGCAACCTAATCGGGAGAAGGACCGCCGCCATCGTAACCGAAGCCGGACGAGTTCAAGGCGTATAATCCTGTGACAGGCCCTGCCCGCCCGCTGCCGAGATTCGGGGGTCGCGACATTGGGTGAATCCGACTGGATCGCGTTCCTCTCTCGCCCCGAAATCCCGCGGTTTCAGGCGAAGATCGCGGACGATGGGGATGTCCTGTCGCGGCTGGTGTTCGCCGACTGGGTCGACGAGCACTGTCCGGACCGCGAGTTCGCGGCCGCCCTCCGGTCCAGTATCGGGCCGGAACTGACGGGCGACGAGTTCTTGTGTCCCGGGTTTCCGGGGGAGGAATACGCGGCCAAGCTCAGCAACGGGCAGTTCGTCATCGCCGGCGGGGACAGCGTCCTGCCAAACCCGAACGTCCCCCGATCGTTCGTGCGGTCGCTCTGGGAGTCCGGGTGGCTCCAAACGGCGACCTTGAGAGACATCTCGTCGGGCGGGCTACGGGATTGGTGCCGGCTTCCGACTCCCGGAACGTTGCAGACGCTCCACGTTTCCGGCCCCGAACTGACCGACGACGACCTCTTCGCGTTGGCGAAATCCACCCACGTCCGCGGGCTCTGCGCCTTAGCGCTCGGCGGGGATCGGATCGGCTCCCGCGGGTTCCACCACCTTTTGACCGAAGGCGGGGTGTCGTCCGCGATTAACGTGTTGTCGGTCGTTTCCACCTCTGTCGATGATGCGATTCTCGTTGGGCTGCTGGGTTCCGACAGATTTCAATGTTTGACGCACCTTCAACTCTCCAACAACCGCCTCGGGCCGGAATCGTGCCGGAGATTCGGCTCACTCTCCGGCCTCAAGCACCTCCAGTATCTCGATTTGAGTTACAACCAGTTCGGAAACGACGTCAGTCCGCTCGCGTCAGGTGTTCGCCGGCCGCTCCGGACCGTGAAACTCGGCTCGACGGGAATCGGGGATGCCGGGGTCCATGACTTCTGTTGGAACATTCACGCTCCCGCTTGGCCGCTGCTCGAACGCCTCGAACTCGACGACAATGACATCGGCGATGGCGGGGCCGAGCGGGTTGCCGGGTGGCTCGGAATGGTGAGCCGAACACTTCGCGCAACGGATTTCCCAAGGTCGCAGGAATGGCTCTCAACGCTCGACCTGCGGTTCAATCGAATCGGCGACGTGGGGGCCGTTTCTCTCGCCGCCGCACCCGGCGTCTCGAACATCCTGCTCGACGGCAATCCGATCGGGCAAGCCGGGGCGGCGGCCCTCGCCGCGTCGCCCCACCTCGACGCCGAACTCCGCTCGGCGTGGGCGGAGTGGTCGCCGTGAAGACGTTTCCCCCTTGGAGTTTCGCGAATGGACGCCGTCATCCTCTCCGCGGTCCGCACGCCGATCGGCAAGTTCCTCGGGGACCTGTCGGACCTGTCCGCCCCGAAGCTCGGGGCCGTCGCCGTCGCGGAAGCGATGAAGCGGGCGAACGTCTCGGCCGTGGACGAAGTCATCCTCGGGAACGTCGTCCAGGCGGGCGTCGGGCAGGCCCCGGCCCGGCAGGCGGCACTGGCGGCGGGGTTGCCGGACACGATCGCGGCGGTTGCCGTCAACAAGGTGTGCGGGTCCGGGCTGAAGGCGGTCATGCTCGCGGCCCAGGCGGTCCGGGCCGGCGACGCGAACGTGATCGTCGCGGGCGGGATGGAGAGCATGTCGAACGCCCCGTTCCTGCTGCCCGGCGTGCGGAAGGGGTACAAGTACGGCGACGCGAAGTCGGTCGACGCCTTGATTCACGACGGGCTGTGGTGCCCGTTCGAGAACTGGCCGATGGGCAACGCCGCCGAGCAAGTCGCCGACAAGTGCGGCATTTCCCGCGGCGACCAGGACCGTTTCAGTGCGCAGAGCCACCGGCGGGCGGCCGCGGCGTGGGAGCGTGGCGACTTCGCGGCGGAGGTCGTCCCTGTCACCGTGGGCAGCGGAGCGAAGGCGAAGGCCGTCACCCGCGACGAGGGGATTCGTGCGGACTCCACGGCGGAAGGGCTGGCAAAGTTGAAGCCCGCGTTCAAGCCGGACGGCAGTGTCACGGCCGGGAATGCGTCGCAACTGTCGGACGGAGCGGCCGCCGTGGTGGTCGCTTCGGCGGATGCGGCAGCGAAACTCGGAACGAAGCCGCTGGCCAAGATTCTGGCGTACGCGACCAGCGGCGTCGCGCCGAAGGACATCTTCCTCGCCCCGATCCCCGCCGTGAACGCGGTGCTGGAGAAGGCGAAACTCAAGCTCGGCGACATCGACCTGTTCGAGCTCAACGAAGCGTTCGCGTCGCAAATGCTCGGCTGTGCGAAGGGGTTGGACCTCGCCGAATCGAAGGTCAACGTCAACGGCGGGGCCATCGCCCTCGGCCACCCGATCGGCGCGAGCGGGGCACGGGTGCTGGCCACGCTCGTCCACGCGCTGCACAAGCGGGACTTGCGCTACGGCGTCGCCAGCCTCTGCCTCGGCGGCGGCAACGCGGTCGCGATGGCGGTCGAGCGGGTGTGAGTCGCCGGAAATCCATCCCGAATTTCGTGGACGATCCCGCGGCAATGCCGCTAGCTAAACACCGACCCCACTCGTGACCCCGTTCGAGGGCTACCGCATGACCCGCACCGCCGCTCTGCTCGCCGCCGCCTTCCTCGTGGCCGCGTTCGCCCCGCGGGCGAGCGCCGAAGAGAAACCCAAGCTGATCAAGTCGTGGGACGCCCCGAACGGGATGAAGCTCACGCTGCAGGCGACGAAGCCGCAGGACCTCGAAAGCGACCTGCAGGTCATGTGCTACTTCCAGCACGACCCGAAGGGGGACGTGATCATCTCCGTGATCGGGGACTTCGACAAGTCCCTGGGGAACCCGATCAAGAACCTCCGGGACCGCGGGCTGTTCGTCGGCGAACTCGGGGAGTCCCTGCTGCTCACGCCGCCGGCCGGGGTGATGAAGCCGAAGAACGTCCTGCTCGTCGGGTACGGGCCGAAGGACACGTTCACCGTGGACGCCTTCAAGCGGGTCGGGACGACGGCCGTCCGCAACGCCGTCAAGCTCGGCGCGAAGAAGGTCGCGTTCGCCCCGGCGGTGAAGGACCAGGGCGTCGACAAGTTCGGCGTCGACGACGTGGAGCGGGAGAACGTGCAGGCGATCATCCTGGCCTACGACACCGAGAAGCGGCTGCAAAAGGCCGGGCTCGCGAAGGAGTTCAGCATCGACGAGTTCGTCATCGAGGCCGGCCCCGAGTACTTCGAGAAGACCGTCACCGGCGTCGAGAAGGGCCTGGAGCTGGCGAAGGCGGCACTCGCGAAGCGCGACGCGGCCTCGCTCGTGGACAAGAAGTAGGTTTTGGCAGCCCCGAAGGGGCGACCCGTACCGGCAGCACCGGTCACCCCTTCGGGGTTGCGTTGAAATTCGCCTTGATCCAGGGGTTTCGCTTCGCTTCACCCCTGGCTACCGACGGTCGCCCCTTCGGGGCTAAACCAATTCTCAACGAATCGCACACCCAGGTTCGCCATGCGCCGCCTCCTCTGTTTCACCCTTTGCCTCCTCCCCACGCTTGCACTCGTCACGCCCGCGGCCGAGCCTGCGAAGCTCGAAAAGTCGTGGGACACGCCGCACGGGTTGAGGTTCACCGTGAAGTCGTCCAAGCCGCAGGACGTCGAGTGCGACCTGCAGGTGATGGGCTGGTTCGAGCACGACCCGAAGGGGGACACGGTCGTCGACGTGATCGTCGCGTTCGACCAGGCGATGGGCCGGCCGATCAAGAACCTCGTCGACAAGGGGGCGTTCACCGCCGCCCCGCTCGAAACGGTCCTGCTCACGCCGCCGGCCGGGGCGATGAAGCCGAAGCAAGTCCTCATGGTCGGCTACGGCTCGAAGGACAAGTTCGCCCTGGACGCCTTCAAGGGCGTCGCCGCGGTGACCGCCCGCGAGGCGGTGCGGCTGAAAGCGAAGAAGATCGCCTTCGCCCCGGCGATCATCGACCAGGGGTACGACAAGCTCCACGCGAAGGACGTCGCGCCGGTCTTCACGCGGGCGTTCCTGACCGCCTACGACACCGAAATGCGGCTGCAAGCCGACGGCCTCGCGCCCGAGTTCAAGCTGGACGAGATCTACCTGGAAGCCGGCAAGACGCACTTCGACGACGTGGTGTCCGGCGCGGCCGCGGGCATCGACCAGGCGAAGGCGGACATCGCGAAGCGCGGCACCGAGTCGTACCGGAACAAGTAAGTCTTGTCTTGTAGGTCGGGTCGAGTCTTCGAGGCCCGACGTTGCGCCTCCCGTCGGGCCTCGAAGACTCGACCCGACCTACAAGAACCACTTTCCCCGTGCAGGTTGCTCATGCCCAGCCGCCGCGAATTCCTCAGCCTCGCCGGTGCCGCCGTCGCGTCGTCGCTGCCGGCCGCGGACCCGCAACCGCCGGGCAAGCTCCTCGTCCGCCGCGACATCTACGGCCTGGACGTGAACGGCCCGGAGATCAAGTCGCTGCGGAAGGCCGTCGCCGTGATGAAGGCGAAGCCGAAGGACGACCCGACGAGCTGGGTCTACCAGTCGAACATCCACGGCACCTACGACACGCCGCTGAAGCGGGCGTGGGCCACCTGCCAGCACGGGAACTACTGGTTCGCCCCCTGGCACCGGATGTACTGCTACTGGTTCGAGCGAATCCTCCGGGCGTCGGCCGAAGACCCGACGCTGACGCTGCCGTACTGGAACTACGGCCCGCCGAGCCAGCGGAAGCTGCCCCTCGCGCTGCGGGAGCCGGCCGACCCGGAGAAGAACTCGCTGTTCGAGCCGAAGCGCAACACCGAGTGGGGCGGCATCAACAACGGCGCGGAGATCCCCGGCTCCGCCGTCGTGATGTTCCGGCCGTTCGCGTTCGCCAACTACGCTTCCTCGAAGGGCCAGCAAGACAGCTTCGGCGGGCAGACGATCCCGTCCCCGGTCCACTACGACGACCCGCACGGGGCGTTCGAGTCCTGGCACGACATCCTCCACGTCATCTGCGGCGGCGAGACCGGCTACTTCAGCGACCCGAACCTCGCCGGGCTCGACATGGGCTTCTGGCTGCACCACTGCAACGTCGACCGGCTCTGGAAGCGGTGGCTCGACCAGAAGGGCGGCCGGGCGAACCCGGTCCACGACAAGGACTGGCTCGACCGCAAGTTCCCGTTCTTCGACGAGACCGGCAAGCCCGTCGAGATGTGCGCCCGCGACGTGCTGAGTACCGAGTTCCAACTCGGGTACCGCTACGAGGACGACCCGCCGCCGGCGCGGATGACGGTGCCGAACGCCACCCCGGTCGCGCCGCGGTACACGGACGCCGCCAACGCCGTCGAGGTGGCGGCCAGCACCGAGCCGCGCGTCGTCCGGCTCGGCCTGGAACCGGCGGTGGCGAAGATCGAACTGACTCCGAAAGCCGCCGAGGAGATCGCCGCCGGCGTCGCCACCGGGGTCGACGGCGCGGTCCAACTCACGATCGACGACATCGAGCACAAGAAGGAGCCGGGCGTCTACTTCGAGGTGTACCTCAACCTGCCGGACGGGACGGAGCCGAACTACCAGGAAATCTCGTACGTCGGCAACTTCTCCTTCATCGGCCTGCGGCCGGTCGTGCAGAGGGGCGACCTCCACGGCGACAAGCAGCCCGTCCACGGCGACCGTACGTTCCCCGTGGGGGATGTCATCCAGACGCTGATGGAACGCAAGCTCTGGGACGGCAAGACCGCGACGGTGACGGTCGTGCTGCGCGGGCTCAAGCCGATCCCCGGCTTGAAGGAGTACGACAAGCCGAAGATCGACGCGCGGTTCCGGCGGGCGGTGCTGTCGCGGGTGCCGGTGGAAACGAAGAAGTGACATCACTCGTGGCCGACACGCTCCGCGTGTCGGCTCGCTTCGACTAACGTTGACTACCCACGTCTCGGAAGCAATCTCAGCGAGGTCACACGCGGAGCGTGTGACCCACACCAGCACCAAGAGGTCCGCACCGATGGACGCACCCGACGCGATCTTCCACAACGGGCGGATCACCACCCTCGACCCCGCCAAACCACAAGCGACCGCCGTTGCCGTGAAGGACGGCCGCTTCACCGCCGTCGGCGACGACGCGGAGATTGTGCCGCTGAAGGGCTCGGGCACGAAGGTCGTGGACCTGAACCGCCGGGTCGCGATTCCGGGGCTGAACGACTCGCACATCCACCTCATCCGCGGCGGGTTGAACTACAACCTCGAACTCCGCTGGGACGGCGTCCCGAGTCTGGCCGACGCGTTGCGGATGCTGAAGGAACAAGTCGCGCGAACGCCGGCCCCGCAGTGGGTGCGGGTCGTCGGCGGCTGGACAGAGTGGCAGTTCGCGGAACGCCGGCTGCCGACCCTCGCGGAGGTCAACGCGGTCAGCCCGGACACGCCGGTGTTCCTGCTGCACCTGTACGACCGGGCCATCTTGAACGCGGCCGCGGTCCGGGCGGTCGGCTACACGAAGGACACCCCGAACCCGCCCGGCGGCGAGATCCAGCGGGACGGCCAGGGCAACCCGACGGGCCTGCTCATCGCGAAGCCGAACGCCCTGATCCTGTACGCGACGCTGGCGAAGGGGCCGAAGCTCGGGCTCGACGACCAGATCAACTCGTCTCGCCAGTTCATGCGCGAATTGAACCGCCTCGGCGTCACGAGCGTCATCGACGCGGGCGGCGGCTTCCAGAACTACCCCGACGACTACCAGGTGATCCAGACCCTCGCCGACCGCGGGGAACTGACCGTCCGCATCGCGGCGAACCTGTTCACGCAACGGCCGGGGCACGAACTCGAAGACTTCCAGAAGTGGACGGGCATGGTGCAGGCCGGGTCCGGCACGGACTTCTACCGCATCAACGGCGCGGGCGAGATGCTCGTCTTCTCCGCCGCGGACTTTGAGGACTTTTTGGAACCCCGGCCCGACCTGCCCGGCGCGATGGAAGCCCAACTGAAGGAAGTCGTCACGCACCTGGCGCAGAACCGCTGGCCATTCCGCCTGCACGCGACCTACGAGGAAAGCATCACCCGCGTGCTGAACGTGTTCGAGGAGGTGAACAAAGAAGTCCCGATCCACAACCTGCGGTGGCTCATCGACCACGCCGAGACAATCTCGGAGCGTAGCATCGACCGCGTCAAAGCCCTCGGCGGCGGCATCGCGATCCAGCACCGGATGGCGTACCAGGGGGAGTACTTCGTCAACCGCTACGGCGCGGAAAAGGCCGAGCACTCGCCGCCGATCCGGAAGATGCTGGCGGCCGGCGTCCCAGTCGGGGCGGGCACCGACGCCACCCGCGTGGCGAGCTACAACCCGTGGGTCGCGCTCCACTGGCTGACGGCCGGCAAGACCGTCGGCGGGCTGAGCCTGTACCCGGCCGCGAACAAGCTCGACCGCGTCGAGGCACTTCGCCGGTACACCCTCGGCAGCGCGTGGTTCTCCGGGGAAGACGACAAGAAAGGGGCCGTGAAGCCGGGGATGCTCGCCGACCTCGCGGTCCTGTCCGGCGACTACTTCGCGGTGCCGGACGACGAGGTGAAGCGGCTCGAAAGCGTGCTCACGGTGGTCGGCGGCAAGGTCGTGTACGGGGCCGCGGAGTTCGCCCCGCTCGCCCCGCCGCCGCTGCCGTTCAGCCCGGACTGGGCCCCCCCCGCGAAGTTCGGCGGCTACCACCGGGCCGACTGCCCGAGCGGCGCGTCCGCCGGCGGCGTCCCCGCCGGAATGCCCCCGCACCGCCACCTCGGCTTCGGCGGCTGCGACTGCTTCGTGTTCTGACCGGCGGTGCCAGGACTTTCTCGTCGATTCCTGGTTGCAAGTTGGTTCCGAGACGGTTCGCTGCAGTGCGACGGCTGTCGCGGATCAATCAGATCAACGATCGGTAGAAACCGGTTCTGTCGAGTTACTCGTTCGGCGGTTGAGGGCACACGGGTGGACCAACGGATTCACCAACTACTGATGTCTAACGACAGCCCGACAGATTGGGAGTACCCCGAGGGATTCGACTGGACCGAGGCATGGCGCGCGGTGCGGCAGTACCAAGCTGCCGCCGAGGAACTGCTCGGGCAGCGCCTGCGGGTAGACGACCAAGTTCAGGATGCGTCTTTCTTCGGCGAATTGTTCGTGTTCGAGGATGGCGCGGTTCGTCCCGATGGCGTGACGGTAATGGTGTTCAAAGTCGCCATTCGGTTCTCGTCGTTCGGGCGCTTGGCGACCATCCACACCAACTCGGCCTTGTCCGACTTGGGGCGGTATCCGGTGGACCGGCTGGCGGAACTGCTGGAGGTTCACGGGTTCGTCTATGTTCCACACGAAGCGCTGGCGGAGCCGTATGACGGAGTGCTGCCTAACATGCCTGCGGACTACACTTGGTGGCTCAGGTTCTTCGACTACATATAGCGTAGGTAGACGCCACCCCAAGAACTTCCTCGGGTGACGGTGGCGGATGATCGCCCCTCCCTTGAGCTTCGCTCCTCGGGATCACGACCGACGCGGGACTCGGTGCGGGGATCGCCCCCCGTGTGGTCGTGGCCCGGCAACCGACCGTCACCCGGACAGTGGGTTCTCACGGGGGCACGTCTCCGGCGTACGCCGGGCGGAACTGTCAAGACTCAGTCCTTCCGCCTCTGTCACCCCACGAACACGCCGCCGGCGAGCGTGGTGCCGAACGGGTCGATGGGGTCCTGGGCGAGCTCCGGGAGGCCGGACGTGGCGTTGATGGCGGTGCCCAGATAGACCCGGACGGTGCTCTGCTGGCCGTCGCCGCTACCGACGACGAGGTCCGCGAACTGGTCGCCGTCGATGTCGCGGGCGGCCACGCGGACGCCGCCGTCGGCCGGGCTGTCGACCACGAAGTCGGCGAGGTCGATGCCCGGCTCCGCGTCGAGGCTGCTGTCGCCGATGGCCAGCACCCCGACCGCGTCGGCGATCCGCACCCGCGGGGCCGCGTTCGCCCCCCGGCCGAAGATCAGGTCCGCCTTGCCGTCCCCGTTCACGTCGCCGACCGACACGAACGCCCCGTCCCGCAGCGCGGCCTCGAACGCGAAGAAGTTCGCGAGGGGGTTGATCGTCGGCGCGCCGCCGGTCGCGGCCCCGAGCCCGACGCCGTCCCAGACGGTGACGCGGGGGCCGCCGGTGAACCCGGCCGCGACGACGAGGTCCGGGACGCCGTCCCCGTTCACGTCCGCCACGGCCGGCCGCAACCCGCCGCGGAAGGTGGTGTCCGGCACGCCGGCCGTGTCCGCCAGCCCGAGGAAGTCCGCGACGATCTGGGCGGTCCCCGCCGCCGCGGCCTGGCCGTCGAACACGATCACCCGCGGGCCGCCGCCGGCGTCCGGGGTGACGACGACTTCCGCGAAGCCGTCGTTGTCGAAGTCCCCGCCGGCGACGTAGACGCCGCCGGTGAAGCCGGCCTCGAACGCGGTCGTGTCGAAGATGATCTCGCCGGTCGCGCCGTCCCGCACGACGACCCGCGACCCGCCGGGGCCGGTGCCCGCGATGCGGTCGAGCACCCCGTCGCCGTTCACGTCCGCCTGGGCCGTGTGGACGGTAGTCGTCCCGTCGATCAATGTCACGTCCGTGCCGGGGGTCGTGTAGCCGGTCCGGCCTGCGTTGACGGCGAAGGACTGCCCGCCGCCGTTCGGCTGGCCCGTCACCAGCACGCCGGCCGGCAGCCCGACCGTGCCGACGACCCGCAGCGCCACGGCGTTCGCCCCGGAGTCGCCCACGGCGACGTAGTCCCCGTCCGGCAACCGCACCACTCCGGCCGCCGCGTCCGCGGTGCCGATCGGGTAGGTCGCCTTCCCGTCGGTGTCGAAGGACGTGTCGAACGCCCCCGCCGCGGTCAGCCGGGTGAGCGTGATCGACGTGGCCGGGCCGGTGCCGGTCGTCCCCGAAACGACGATGTTCCCCGTGACCGGGTCGACGTCCACGCCGAGTTCCGTCTCGGTCGCGCCGTAGCTGATGAACACGCTGCCGGTGGCGTTGAACGTCGTGTCGAGGCTGCCGTCCGCGGTGATCCGGGCGACGAGCCCGTCGTTCGCGTTGGTGGTCGCCCCGACGAGGACGTACCGCCCGGAAGCGTCTTGCGTGCCGCCGAGGAACTTGTCCGTGCCGCCGAAGTCGTACACCTTGGCGGTGCCGCCGCCGGTGAAAATCGCCTTGTTCCCGAAGGTGTTGTCGATGGCCGAGCCGTTCGCCAGCACCCGGAACGCGATGGCGTCTTCGAGGATCGTCCCCTTCGTGGTCTTGCCGCTGGACCCGGCCAGGACGAGCTTGCCGTCCGTCTGGACGAACAGCGCCCGGGCCTCGTCCCCGCCGCCGGTGGAGAACGTGTTCGTCCCCGTGCCGGCAGAGCCGAAGGCGGTGTCCGCCGCCCCCGTGGCGGTGAGC
>ERZ1066123.784-NODE-784-length-21516-cov-6.974093_pt1 | contig 21516 bp, 22 predicted proteins | sample MGYA00382770_ERZ1066123 | MGnify/ENA primary metagenome ERZ1066123 (study PRJEB33369, sample SAMEA5778353) | biofilm metagenome | biome: Industrial cooling water; feature: Water cooling tower basin; material: Biofilm | place: United Arab Emirates | collected...
CTAACACACCGGCAGTTCGCACCGCGTTGCCGGCACCGGCAGGCCCATCGCCCGGAACAGCGATGCGTCCGCGTCCGCGGTCGGGTTGCCGGCCGTGAGGAGCTTTTCCCCGAAGAACACGGAGTCCGCCCCGGCGAGGAAGCAGAGCACTTGCAGTTCCCGGTTCATGCGGTCGCGGCCGGCACTCAGGCGGACGCGGGCCGTCGGGAAGGCGATGCGGGCGGTCGCGATCAGCCGGACGAGTTCGATCGAGTCGACCGGCTCCGCGTCTTCCAGCGGCGTGCCGGGGATCGGCGTCAGGCAGTTGATCGGCACGCTCTCCGGCGGCGTCGCCAGGTTCGCGAGTTCGACGAGCATCTTGAGCCGGTCGTCTTCCGTCTCGCCCATGCCGACGATGCCGCCGGAACAGACGGAGATGCCCGCCTTCGCGACGGCCCGCAGCGTGTTCAGCCGGTCGTCGTAGGTGCGGGTCGTGATGACGTCGCCGTAGTGTTCGCGGGACGTGTCGAGGTTGTGGTTGTACGCCGTCAGCCCGGCCTCCGCGAGGCGTTCCGCCTGCGACGGGCTCAGCATCCCGAGCGTGACGCAGGCTTCCATGTCGAGCGACCGCACGACGCGGACCATGTCGAGCACGCGGTCGAACTCGGGGCCGTCCTTCGGCGACCGCCACGCGGCCCCCATGCAGAAGCGCGTCGCGCCACGGGCTTTGGCGGCTTCCGCTTTCTCACGAACCTCGGCGACTTGCATCAGCGGTTCGCGTTCGACCGGCGAATCGTAGTGGGCCGACTGCGAGCAGTAGCCGCAATCCTCGGGGCAACCGCCGGTCTTGATGCTGAGCAGGGCACACCGCTGCACGTCGCGGTAGTCGCGATATTCGCGGTGAACCTCGGCCGCCCGGAACATCAGTTCGGGCAGCGGCAGGTGGTAAACGGCCTGGAACTCGGGCAGGGTTTTCATGAATCCGAACGGTGAGTGTTGGTAGGTAATGGCCCACGGATGATCTTCCGGAGCGTCTGGACATCTTTTCGCATTTCACGCAAGAGAACTTTTCGCCACTTTCGCAACCGCGTGGCTTGGCGTTTCGCCTTTTCTTCGGGAGTCAGTGTGTTCATTCGGAAGACGGAATTCTATCCCGTCCGCAGTTTGAGTCCGCTGGCAAACTCGCTCGACGTAGATTCTAGTGAATCAGGTTGGTCAGGGAGACGAACCAGATCGCGGATGAGGTGCCTGGGATGTTTTGGGACCGCGAGCTGCAGCCGTATCGGCGGCTAGATGCCGTTGCACCGGAGATGGGGCTGCGATTTGCCGCCGCGTGTATCGACCGCTCGGCCTGGCGGTTCGACACGGATTACCCAACCGGGCACGACGAACTTCGGGCTGCGTTGAGTCAGCTGAACGAGTTACTGTGGTCGGGAAAGCTCCCACTCGTTCAGACCGATTCGCGGTTCATCTCGGCGATCGAGCTGGTTCAGAACTTAACCTCAGTAATCGATGGGTACGAGGATCGGGCCGTCGACCAACCATGCAAATACATCGGGTACGCCGCGAAGTACGCCTCCTGCCGTGCGATCGGAGTTGTGGCAGGAGTTCCCACCCCGCTCGACATCGCAAATTACGCCTATCTGTACACGTGGTATCGACACGTTCCCGCGGTGATCGACCCTGGCCGACATCCGGGTGGCATTCTTGAGTCGGACCTGGAACCTTATGAAGCGGCTTGCGTTCCATGCACCGAAGACATCGCGTTTCAGGTGGCAGTGGCCCAAGAGGTTCTTGCAGGGGTGCAGGTCACCCGCTCGGAACTGTCTCATCGCCGTACCGGAAACGTCGGAGAACGTTGATTCGCCAACGATTCGATTAGATTTCTACCCCGCAAAGACGCGGACTTCGATGTCGGCGGCACGGGCGAGTTGGACGAGGTGCTTCGATCCGCGGCTCGCTTCGATGTCCGGGTGGAACGTCATCACCAGCGTCGCCCCGCTCGCGAGCATCCGCTCGTTCAGTCCCTTCCAGGCACCGCGTTTGTACTTCGCGAAGTCTTCCTTCGACTTTGCCATTGGTTCAACGGTGAACCCGAGTTCGGCCGCGATTTGTCCCGCCAGGGCGTCCGCACCGGAGCAATCGCCGTGAATTATGGTGGTTCCGGCGGGCAGCTTCGCAAGTTCTCGCCGAATGGCGTCCGCATCCGACCACGCGACCGCACCGGCAACGATGACACGCATGAGTTCCCCTCGATTGATTGGGGAATTCTTCGCAATGACATGTCTCGTTGCAATGTCGGTTGCCGCCGTCACCCCGCCCGGCGTTCGAGCTTCGCGCGGAGGTAGGCGACTTGCCGCAACCGCACGTCATCCGGGGCGTCGAACTCGAAGGTCAGGGGTTCGCCGACGATCTGGCGGAGGAGGTGGAACGCGAGGTAGCGCACCTTCAGGTCGCGCCATTCGAGCGCTTCCAGCAGCGCGGGGACGGCCTGCATGCCGCGGGAAATGAGTTCCTGGCCGGCAACCGGGGCGGCCGATTCGTCGCGGAGGCGCTCGACGAGTCGGCGGGTCTTTTCCTGTTCCAGCAGCAGTTGCGTCGGGCCGGTGAACGTCGTCGGCTTCGGCTCGAACACCGGCGAACCCGGGAACGCAATCGGCTGCGGCATCGCAGGAGTTGGAACCGGCACCGGCTTCGGCGGCGCGACCACTTGCGGCACGGGCGCGGGCCGCGGGGGGGGCGGCGGAACGGGAGCGGGCGGTGCGAGCGGGGCCGGTCGCGGCGGCGGGGCGATCACCTGCGGGGGCGTGACCGGGCTCGGAGCGGGGGCCGGTGGCTTTGCGGGGGGCGTGGTCTTCAGCGGCACGACCGGTTCCGGGTTGGCGGCGGCGAACCCGGCCATCCTCGCCATCAGGGCGTCGTCCTCGAACGTCGACCCGAGGTACGCATCGATCGCCACCTTGTCGCGGATGATCTTGTCCGGGGTGCCGTGGCAGACCACCTTCCCGTTCACGATCAGGTAGATGCGGTCCGCGGTTTTCACCACCTCGCGGACGTTGTGGTCGGTCAGCAGGATGCCGATGCCGGTCTCGGCGAGTTCGCGGATGTTCGCGCGGATGTCTTCCGTCGTCTTCGGGTCGACCGCGGCGAACGGCTCGTCGAGCAGGATCAGCATCGGCTCGCAGACGAGGCACCGGGCGATTTCGAGCCGCCGCTTCTCGCCCCCGGAGCACCGACCGGCCACGTTCTTGCGGACGTGCTTGAGGTTGAACCGGGCCAGCGCCTCTTCGGCGCGGTCCCAGCGCTCGGAGCGGGTGAGTTTTCGCTTCAGCGTGCGCGATTCCGGCAACGCTTCGAGAATCGCGATGAGGTTCTGCTCGACCGTGAGCTTGCGAAAGATGCTCTGTTCCTGGGAAAGGTAGCCCATCCCGAGCCGGGCGCGGCGGAACATCGGGTGGTGCGTGACCTCCTGGCCGTCGAACAGCACCCGGCCGCCGTTCGGGGTGATCTGGCCGGTGGTCATGCGGAAGCTGGTCGTCTTCCCGGCCCCGTTCGGCCCGAGCAGGCCGACGACCTCGCCGGCGTTCACCTCGTAGGCGACGCCGTCCACGACCTTCCGCTTGCCGAACCATTTTTCCAGGCCGTGGGCTTCGAGCAGAGCCATCGTCGGGGTCACTCCAAGATAGTAGGTCACTCGCTCCGCGAGTGACCCCGCAGCAACACGCGAGCCGGATTCCAGGAAGTTGCGGAGGCCGTTCCCGGCAAGACGCGCGGAGCAAGTTGCCGACTCACCGCCGCCGCGACGAGGGCCGCCCCGACCGCCTGCGGGCCGAGCAGCGTGAACTTCCAGTCGTTCGGGAACATCGGCCGGAGCACGACCGCGACCATCAGCCCGCACCCGAGCCACACGGTCGCGGTCGCCCCCCGGCTCATCGGCACGACGGCCGCCGCGGCCGCGGTTCCCGCGACGATGACGTAGGTGTGCGCTTCCGTCGCCGGGCCGAACACGGTCATCCACGTCGACCCGACCGTGACGGTCAGGAACAGCAGCGAGCGCGTTTCCGTTGCGAGGAGCCGGGCACCGAGCACGATCACCCCGCACCCGATTGCCGTTGCGAGCATGGTCAGTTTCACGACGGCGTCGGACGGCACCCAGTCGAGCCAACTCCGGGCGAGGCAGGTCCAGTCGCGGGGCACTCGCTCCAGGCCCGCGGTCATGCGGCTTTCTTCGCTCAGTTCGTGGACGAAGCCGCGGTACTGCGCGGCGACGTACCCGGGGTCTTGCAGCACGAACGGCACCGCGAACCCGGCGACCAGCACCACCCCGAGGCGTGCCGCCAACTTCTTCGGGTACGCGGCGGCGAGGAGCATCCCGACCGCCAGCGGGTAGATCTTCACCCACCCCCCGACGGAGAGCCACACGGCCGCCGCCCACCAGTTCCCGCGGGCGACCGCCGCCGCCCCGCCGAGGCCGACGGCCGCGAGGACGAGGTTGAGTTGTCCGTTGTTCACGGCGGGAAGCGCGAGCAGCGCCGCGAGCGAGAACATCGCCCCGGCCCGGTCCGGCGACAGGTCCGGCAGCACGTCCCGGCGGAACCGGGTCAGCGCGTAGAGGAACAGCGAGGCGGTTCCGAGCCGCCAGAGAATCGCCCCCGTTTTCTCGGGCAGCAGGGCGATCGTCGCGAAGAACGCCGCGATTCCCGGCGGGTTGCGGTACACGTCCTGGCCGGGGACGAGGGCGTAAATGTTCTCGCCCGCCAGCCACCGTTCCCCGGCCGTGCGGTAGATCGGGACGACCGACTGGGACGCCGGCTTCGAGAACGCGACCCGGCCCGACACGCCGACGACCAGCGCGACCCACAGCCCGACGGCGAGCTTCCCGGACCGCGGCAGGGACTTCCAGAAGGCGAACATCAGGCGGCCCCGCGGAGTTCGGTGCGGTCGTCGCGGTCGATCTCGCGGCCCAGCCCGGTGACGATGCCGCGCTTGCTCGCCCGGATGAAGTCGACGATTTCCCGCACGCACGGCGAGTCCGGCAGCTCCCGTTCGAGCTTCGCCACCGCCGCCTTCACGAGCAGCCCTTGTAAGTGGATCGTGCGGAACGCCCGGCGGACGGCCTGGATTTCCGGGTGCGAGATCCCCGCCCGCCGCATCCCGACGACGTTCACGCCGTGGACGATGTTCATCACGCCCTGGGCGATCCAGAACGGCGGCAGGTCTTGCGTGACGCCCGACAGCCCGCTGACGAGCGCGAGCCGACCGACCCGGCAGAACTGGTGGACCCCGGCGCTGCCGCTGAGGAACGCCCGGTCCTGGATTTCGACGTGGCCGGCGAGCATCGACGAGTTCGCCATGATGACGTGGCTGCCGACGACGCAGTCGTGCGCGACGTGCGACCCGACCATGAACAGGTTGTGGTCCCCGACGACCGTCTTGCCCCGGCCGGTCGGCATCCCGCGGTGGACGGTGCTGTGTTCGCGAAAAATGTTGAAGTCGCCGATCTGGGTGAGCGTGTCCTCGCCCTTGTACCCGAGGTGCTGGGGCTCCCCGCCGATGACGCAGCCGGGGCCGAACGAGTTCCCCCGCCCGGCGACGACCCGCCCGAGCAGGTGCGCGTGCGGCCCGACGACGCAGCCGGGGCCGAGCGTGACCGGGCCGTCGACGATCGCGTACGGCCCGACGCGCACGTCGGGGGCGAGGTCCGCCTCATCGGAGACGATCGCGGTCGGGTGAATCAGGTCGGACTCGGGCCGGGGCATGGGAATCCTTTCCGCTGCCGGCAGGGCGTGGCGTGTCGGCGGTGTCGTACCCGATCCGCCGGTCCCGCGACAAGGGCAACTGCCCGGCCGACCCGCCTGCACCGCGAACCGGGGTGTGGCTCCGCAGGCTGGCACCGGGGCGAGCCGCGGACGCGAGTCCGCGGGTGACGTCGCAGCAACCCGCCCACTGGCGCGGGCGGCTCGCCGACGGTCCGAAGGCACGCCCCGCGAACCCGGTCGGCCTACCGCGTGTCCGGAGAGTTGATAGGATGACCTTGTTCGGGGTGTAGCTCAGTCTGGTAGAGCGCCTGGTTTGGGACCAGGAAGTCGTCGGTTCGAATCCGGCCACCCCGACTCGACACAACCCTTCTCACGACCGCCGTTCGGCGGCCCTTCGGCCGGTTAGAACGGCGGCCCACCCCAACCCTCCCCATCAAGGGGGAGGGAGACAGTTCAACTCAGACCGCGTGCGGAATCACGGCGGGAGGCACACGCTTTTCCCGCCGCGCCCTTGTCAGAACCGGGGCCGCCCTCCATAATTCCACTTTCGTCCCCTCACCGGGCCGGTCAGGGTAACGGGTTCGCGTCGCTCGAAAGCGGCGTCGGCCTGTGAGAGCCACTGACCCGGAGGCCGAGTCACGATGTCCGACATTCTCGCCTTGAAGTCCCACCCGCGCGACGGCCGCGGGTCTCGGGCCGCCCAAAAACTCCGGAAGAGCGGGCGGATCCCGGCCGTCGTGTACGGCCACAAGGAAGCCCCGGCCCACATCGCGCTCGAACTCGAAGAGTTCGACCGGGCCGTCCGCAAGCTCCACGCCCGGACGTTCACGATCACCGTCGGCGGCAAGCCGGAAACGGTGCTGATCAAGGAACTCCAGTGGGACCACCTCGGGAAGGAGATGATCCACGTCGACCTGATCCGCGTCTCGGCGACCGAGCGGGTGAAGGTGACGGTCCCGGTCGAACTGCGGGGTGCCCCGAAGACGATGGGCGGCGGCGTGCTCGACCAGCCGTTCCACCACCTGCACGTCGAGTGCTCCCCGCTGAGCATCCCGGACGCCATCCGCATCGACGTGACGAACCTGACGCTCGGCAACCCGATCCACGTCAAGGAGATCGCGTTCCCCGCCGGCGTGACCCCGCTGGACCCGCCGGAAGCGGTGGTCGTCCACATCAAGCTGCCGGGGGCCGAGGCGGTCCTGCCGGAAGCGACCGCGGCCGAGCCGGAAGTCCTCACGGCGAAGAAGCCGAAGGAAGGCGAGGACGAGAAGTAGTGGGCTGTGGGCAGTGAACAGTGGGCGGCCAAGACGCTCCCTCAGTTCCGGCTGCCCACCGCCCACGGCCCACTGCCCACTGACAGGCCATGAAAGTCATCGTCGGCCTCGGCAACCCCGGCCCGAAGTACGCCGGAACCCGCCACAACGTCGGGTTCGACGTGGTCGACTACCTCGCGGCGGCCCCCGGCGTCGGACCGTTCCGCACTAAGTTCCAGGCCCTGATCGCCGAGACGAAGGAAGGCGACGAGCCGGTCCTGCTGGTCAAGCCGCTGACGTTCATGAACCTCAGCGGGCGGGCGGTCCGGGCGGCCCTCGACTTTTACAAGCTGACCGCCGACCAGGTGCTCGTCGTCTGCGACGACTTCAACCTGCCGCTCGGCAAGCTGCGGGTGCGGGCGAAGGGGAGCCACGGCGGGCAGAACGGGCTGCGGAACATTCAGGAGTGCCTCGGCACCGACGAGTACCCGCGGCTGCGGCTCGGGGTCGGGCAGCCCGGCGACGGCGAGGCGGTGGACTTCGTGCTGTCGCGGTTCAAGCCGGGCGAGCGGGTCGCGGTCGAGGACGCCGTCGCGAAGGCGGCGGACGCCGTAATGGTGTGGGTCCGCCAGGGGATCGACGCCTGCATGAACCGGGCGAACGGCCCCGGCGAGGAGAAGCCGAAGAAGCCGAAGCCGGAGAAGGTGAAAGAAAAGACAACCCCTCCCCCCAACCCCCTCCCCGAAGCGGAGAGGGGGAGGCCGGGCGAGCGGGCGGACTGAGGATCCGGTTTTTCACCCCTCTCCGCTTCGGGGAGGGGTCGGGGGAGGGGTTCTTCCTTTCCCCTGTTACTCCCCTTCCCGTGAGAAGGGGTCGGCGGCGAAGTTCGCCCCCGAGCCACAGTGACCCGACCGATCGAGGATTCGATGCCGACGCGCCTGTACGAAACGATGTTCGTTCTGGATTCCACCAAGGTGTCGACCGACCCGGAAGCCGCCCGCACGACCCTGCACGCGGCCATCGAGAAGCACGGCGGCGAGGTCGTCGTGTCCCGCCCGTGGGACGAGAACCGCAAGCTGGCGTACCCGATCAAGAAGCAGAAGAAGGGGTACTACCAGATCGTCTACTACAAGTTCGAGAGCACCAAGCAGCGCGAACTCGAACGGGACTTCCAGCTGATCGAGGTCATCCTCCGGGAGATGACCCACGCCATCGAGCCGAAGTGGGAAGAGGTGATGCTGGACATCGCGAAGAACGACACGGCCACGTCCTTCGCCTACCGCGGGATGCAGGACGAGTCCGCCCCGACGGACATCACCCCGAACCTCGGCGTGCCGGGCGAGGGCGGGTTCGAGGGGGACGGAGCTCCGGCCCGCCCCCGCGGCCCCCGGCGGGAAGGCTCGTTCGCGGACAAGGACTGAGCTACGGACCTTGTGACTTCGCCGCCCGGCGGCGTACTGTGATGGAACGGCACCTGCTCGACCCAGCAACTTCCCGTAACTCCTGACACTCCACTGGGCAGGGCCGAACCGGAGACGCGAGCGTGGCGAACTTCAACAAGGTGGTGCTGATCGGCCGGCTGACCCGCGACCCCGAGACCCGGGCGTTCGCGTCCGGCGGAATGGTGGCCAAGTTCGGCTTCGCCGTGACCAACCGACGGAAGAACTCCCAGACCGGGCAGTGGGAGGACGAGCCGATGTTCATCGACGTCGAGGTGTACAACCGCGGCGAGTTCGGCAAGCTGGCGGACATGATCCGCGACCGGTGCCACAAGGGCAGCCAGATCATGCTCGAAGGCCGGCTGCACCTGGACCAGTGGGACGACAAGACCACCGGCCAGAAGCGGTCCAAGCACAAGATCGTCGCCGACAACATCCAGCTGCTCGACCCCCGCCAGGACGGCGGGATGCGCGGCGGGGCCGGCGGGATGGGCGACGACGAGATGGGGATGGACGCCCCGCCGCCGCGGCAGAACAACTACGGCGGCAACCGGAGCGCCGGCGGCCCGCCCCCCCGCGGCCCGGCCCGGCCCCCGGCGAACACCGGCTACTCCGCCGGCCCGGACGACGACACGGATCACGGCGGCGGCGACCCCGGCGAGATCCCGTTCTAACTTCCACCGAACCCCGGGCCGGGAGCACACCCCCGGCCCGCCGACCCGAGCAAAGGGATCCTCCGATGGCCAAGACCGCCACCAAGACGAAGGGCGAGAAGTCGAAAGCGCCCGAGAAGAAAGGCCCGCCGAAGCCGAAGGTCAAGGTCCGCCAGCAGGTCAAGAAAGGCCCGCACGGCGGGATGCTTCTCGTCCTCGTGGACGACGTGACCCACGTCGGCAAGATCGGCGACCTCGTCGAGGTGAAGCCCGGCTACGGCCGCAACTACCTCGTCCCGAACGGCCTCGCCGTCGTGCCGACCGCGCACAACCTCAAGCAGCTGGAACTGCACAAGATCAAGGTCCAGAAGGCGAAGGAAGCCCGCATCGCGGACCTGAAGGTGCTGGCCGAGCAGCTCAGCCGGCAGCCGACCATCACGATCGAGGCGAACGCCAACGAGGAAGGCCACCTCTACGGCTCGATCGGGCCGGTGGAGATCGCCAAGACGCTCCGCGGCAAGAACCTCATGGTCGAGCACGACATGGTCAAGCTCGAACACCACATCAAGGAAGCGAACACGCTCTCCGAGGTGCCGCTGTCGCTCGGGTACGGCATCGAGGCGAAGATTCAGGTGCTCGTCATCGCCCTGGCCCAGACCGCCCCGGCGAAGAAGTAACTCCGTTCGCGACAGTTGAACCGAAGGCCGGCGACTTGCGTCGCCGGCCTTCGGTTTTTTGTCGGGTGGGTCGAGACGGCTTTGCGGCGAAGACCCACCCGACGGGAACCCGTGCCCTCAATACCCCGGCACCATCCGCGTGAACGGGACGAGGTACGCCTGGATCATCGTCATCGCCCCGACGATGCACGCCAAAAAGATGCTGTGCCGGACGACCGCCTTGAACAGGTCCGCCTCCTTCCCGATCTGATTCGTCCCCGCCGTGGCGACGCAAATGCTCTGGGCGTCGATCATCTTCCCCATCACGCCGCCGGTGCTGTTCGCCGTGCAGATCAGCACCTCGGCCTGGGGTTGCGTCAGGGCCGTCTCCTGCCACACCTGCCCGGCCGTGATCTTCTGCAGGCTGCCGAACAGGGCGTTGCTCCCCGCGTCGGTGCCGGTGAGGAACACGCCGAGCCAGCCGAGGATGGCGGCGAAGAACGGGTACAGCGCCCCCGTCTCCGCGAACGCGACCCCGAGGGTGGCGTCGATGCCGGCGTACTTCGTGACGTAGCTCAGCCCGAGCATGCACGCGATCGTCGGGATCGGGACTTTCATCTGGACGAACGTCTTGCGGAACACCGTCCGGATGGTGCCGAGCGGTGCGCGCAGCACGACCGTGGAGAGGATCGCGGCCACGAACACGGGCGAGCCGGGGGCCGTCACCCACGGGAACTTGAACTTCGCGTCCTCCCGCCGCTCGTCCTCGGTCGCCCCCGGCTTGGCGAGCCGCTCGGCCCGTTGCACCTCCCGGTGCAGCGTCGGCACGGCCGCCTCGAAGTACGACGGGACGCCCAGGTCGATCGGCTTCTTCGCCCGCGATTCCATCTCCCGCGCGACCCCGGCCCCGGCGAGGCAGAGTGCCATCAGCAGGAACGGCGACCACGCCTTCGTGACGGTCCCGAACGTGAGCGGCGTCGTCTCCCCCTTCCCCGACCCGAGCAGCAGCGCGACTTCTTCCTTCGCTTCCGCGACGTGGGGGTCGTCGGGTGCCTTCGGCTCCCCGCGGCGAGCTGACGCTTCGCCGCTCGCCTGCTCAACGGGGAACTTCCACGCCTCCGGGGCCTTCCACACGAACTTCAGGAACAGCGCCAGCGTGGCGAGGGAGAACAGCCCGCCGCCGATGTCCGTGAGCGGCCAGAGGGCGACCCCGAACCAGAGGTGGAACGTCGCGAACAGGTACTGGAACGCGGCGAACGACCCGCCCCCGACGACCAGCGCGGGCCAGATCGCGAACGTGTCCTTCCACGAACACATGCACCGCACCATGTACAGCGGGACCAGGCACGACAGGAACGGGAGCTGGTGGCCGCACATCACGCTGATGGTTTCCGCCGGGATGCCGGTGACGTTGGCCAGCGTCAGGATCGGCACCCCGAGCCCGCCGTAACAGACCGGGGAGGTGTTCGCGATCAGGCAGATGACCGCGGCGCGGAACGGCGGGACGCCGAGGCCGACCAGCATCGCGCCGCAAATCGCGACGGGGGAGCCCGCGCCGGCGGCCCCTTCCATGAACGCGCCGAAGCAGAACCCGATGAGCACCGCCTGAATCCGCGCGTCGCCGCTGAGCCCGCCGATGCTCCGGCGGATCACCGCGAACTGCCCGGTTTCCACGGTCAGGTTGTAGAGCAGCATCGCGGCGAAGACGGTCCACCCGATCGGCAGCAGGCCGAACACCGCCCCGTGGACGAACGACCAGCCGGCCATCTCGAACGGCATCCCGTAGACGGCCCAGGCCACGACCACCGCGATGGCGGCCCCCGCCGCCCCGGCCCAGCTCGCGAGCCACCGGCGGCCGACGAGCAGGTAGAACAGCACCAGCACCGGCAGCGCGGCGACGGCGGTGCTCAGGACGCGGTTCCCGAGCGGGTTGAGGTCCTGCGTGTACGCGACGGCGGCGAGAACGGACATGGGGAGGCAGTCGGGAGAGTGTGCGGGGCGGAGCGGGGGTGGTAGTGTACCAACCCGCCGCGCGAGATGCCAACGGCCGGCGGCGTCGACTCGGGTCCGCGGTTAGAGCGCGTCCGGGTCGATTCCCAGAGCTCGCAACTTCGCCGCGAGTGCTGCTGCTTTCGCCTCGGCGGACTGGGCCTTCGCTTCGGCGGACTTTTGCAACGCCTGGGCCGATCTTGCGGCGTTCCGCGCTTCGTTCGCGGCTTCCTCGGCCTGCAGGCGTTGACCGGCGAGTTCCACGAACGTCAGGAACGGCGACCCGTCCGGGTTCCGGATCGTCAACCCGTCCGGCTTCCAGTCGAACCGGATCCCGAGCAGGGGACTGACCCAGCCGGCCATCGCGGGAATCGGCTTGAGCCGCTTCGGCGACCGGTGGTAGCCGAGCAGGATGTTGTTGTCAGGATCGTAGTCGTAGTATTCCACCGCCCCGAAACGGTCGTAGAACTTGAGCCGGCGGGCCATCTCGGCGGCCCGATTCCCGGGCGACCGCACCTCGAAAACAACCTGGGGAAAGATGCCGTCTTCCACCCAGACCTTGTAGCTGCCGCGGCGTCCTTTGGGTCGGCCGAAGGCGACGTAAGTGTCCGGGGCGAAGCGGATTTTCGGGTTCCCCTGGACGGGATAAATCAGGTTGTCGCCGGCAACGAACACGTCCGGCCGGTCGGCGAAGAGGAATTCGAGATTGCCTTTGATGGTCGAAATCCACTCGAATTGCAGCGTGTTGTCGGCCATCGGTTTCCCATCGGAATCCGGGTAGGTGACTTCCGGCGTGGGATCGAATGCGGTCGACATGAATCGCCCTCGTGCGGTCGCGAGATCGGCTGCCGACGAGATATCCAACGCTTGCCGTGAGGAATAGCGCAAGCGCCACGACGCCAAGTCGCATCACCAGACGGGGAAAGCGAGAATGGCATTATAGTCCGTCCGATCGTCCCGAACAATTCGGACGGGGCGAAGTCGCGTCTCGGCGTCACACCGCGCGGGACTCGGCCGGCACCGGTTCCGCCAGCACCTCGGCGAGCTTGCGGTCTTCCTGCTCGTACCCTTCCAGCTTCTTGTGGAGCGTGTTCCGGTTGATCCCGAGGCGGTCGGCGGCCGTCACCTTGACGTTGTCGCACTGCCGCATCACCTCCTCGATGAGCGCCCGTTCCAGGCCGCCGACGAGGAAGTCCGCGAGGCCGACGCCGCCCGGCCGCGGGGCGACGATCCCGGCGCGGACCAGCGTGCGGATCAGAGACGGGACGTCGGTGCCGGCGTGGTTGCCGTTCCCCTTCGCGGACCGCAGGACCACCCGCGGCCGGTCGAGCCGCAGCAGGTCGGCGGCGAGTTCGCCGTTGTCGGACAGCACGACCAGCCGTTCGATCGCGTTCTCCAGTTCGCGGACGTTCCCCGGCCAGTCGTGCGCCTTGAGGGTCGCCAGCAGGTCGTCCGTGAGCTCCGGCACGAGCGGGAGCCGGTTCTGTTCGGAGAACTTCTTCAGGAAGAACTCCGCGAGCAGCGGGATGTCCTCGCGGCGGTCCCTCAGCGGCGGCAGCAGGATGGGGACGACGTTGAGGCGGTAGTACAGGTCTTCCCGGAACTCGCCGCGGTCGACGAGTTCCTCGAGCATCGCGTTCGTGGCGGCGATGACCCGCACGTCGACGCGGATGGTGCGGCTCTCGCCGACCCGCTCGAACTCGCGTTCCTGCAGCACCCGGAGCAGTTTGACCTGCAGCTTCGGGGACATCGAGTTGATTTCGTCGAGGAAGATGGTCCCGCCGTGGGCGGCCTCGAACCGGCCGGCCTTGTTCTCGATCGCGCCGGTGAACGCCCCCTTGACGTGGCCGAACAGCTCGGATTCGAGGAGGTTTTCGTGCAGCGCCCCGCAGTTGACGCGGATGTACGGGCCGTCCTTGCGGACGGAGTTCTTGTGGATGGCGCGGGCGATCACTTCCTTGCCGGTGCCCGTTTCCCCGATGAGCAGGACGTTCGCCGAGCGCGGCGCGGCGCGCTGGACCATGCGGTACACGTCCAGCATCGCGGGCGCACTGCCCACGATCTCGTGCAGCGGGGATGATACTTGCTCGATTTTCGGCATTCGCACCGGCAACCTTGGGAGAGGAAGCCAGGAACGAGAGTCACGCGGATCGGGAGATACTTTCAGTCTAGGAGACGCTGCCCGAAAAAGCCACATCAGATGCCCATAAAATGGGCACGGGCCGGTTTTACCCGGCCCTTTTCTTCGCGTTTTGGCTCTCCGCTCACCCTAGTGCAACTCGGACGCCAGAAGTGAAATCCCGGCGCAAGTTCCCGTTTTCTCACCTGCTCCAGCCGAGTTGATGTTTTTGGACTTCCGGTCCCCTTCCCCTGGAGGGGGGAGGGTGAGGGTGGGGGTGACTCGGGGAGTGAAGCTTTCACCCCACGCCGCCCCTGCCTCCTCAAGGGGGAGGGAGAATGATCAATCCTCGGCGTGTCGATTATGGCGATCGTGCCGGTTATCGGCCCTCGCGGAACTCCGTCGGCGTCACCCCGGTCATGGACCGGAACGCCCGGGTGAACGCGCTGTGGTCGTAGAACCCGCACGCCAGGGCGATGTCGGCGACCGCCGCGTCCGACTCCCGCAGCAGCCGAGACGCGGCCGCGATCCGGGTCTTCGCGATGAACTGCGACGGCGTCAGCCCGTGGACCTGCTTCACCAGCCGGGCGAACCGGTGCGGCGCGAGCCCGGCCCGCTCGGCCAGGGCGGACGGCGACGTCGGCTCGTCCAGGTTGTGCGCGAAGTGGTCCAGCGCCCGCGCCAGCCCGACCGGGATCGCCCGCGCCTCGATCGGCACCCGGACGTCGTGCGAGATGCCGACCAGCCCGGTGATGGCACCCCGGGAGTCCCGCAGCGGGAGTTTCGTCGTCAGGCACCACCCCGGCTCGTTCGGGCTGTACCAGTGCAGCTCCAGGTGTTCGAGCAGCGGCTCCCCGGTCCGGAGGACGACGGCGTCCTGGTCCTCGGGAATCCGGCCGTATTCGCCGGGGTTGATCTCGGACGGCCGCCGGCCGACCACCTCCGCCTTCGACTTGAGCCCGTTCCGCTCGACCAGCGACAGGTTCACCGCGACGTACCGCCCGGCCACATCCTTGACGAAGAACGCCACGTCCGGGACGTGGTCGAAGAGGGCTTCGAGCACGCCGACGTCCACCGACCGGAGCAGGTCGGCCGCGGCCGTCACGGACAGCGGGGGTGTGCGCATTTTGACGCGGGGTCAGGACCGGCGGCCAAGACGACCGCCACACGGGGGTGGTAGCATTCTGCCAGCAACCCCGGACGGTGGCGACACTTTTCTTTCCCCCTCCCCCCTCCCAGGGGGAAGGAACCGCAAGGAAACCCCCGTGAAAATCGCCCGCATCTTCGCCCACCGCGTCGACCTGCCGCTCCGCGAGGGCACCTACAAGTGGTCCGGCGGTAAGTCCGTGTCCGTCTTCGACAGCACCGTCGTCGGCGTCGAAACCGCCTGCGGCATCATCGGCTACGGCGAGGCCTGCCCCCTCGGCCCGGCGTACCTGCCTTCCTACCCGGAGGGCGTCCGGGCCGGGCTCCGCGAGATCGCCCCGCACCTGATCGGGCAAGACCCGCGGGAGCTGGCGAAGCTCAACCTTCGCATGGACGCCGCGTTGAAGGGCCACCCCTATGCGAAGGCCCCGCTCGACATCGCCTGCTGGGACATCCTCGGCAAGGCGACCGGCCTGCCCGTGTGCGTCCTGATGGGCGGGCGGTTCGGGGAGAAGGTGCGGCTGTACCGTGCGATTTCGCAGGAATCCCCGGACGAGATGGCCCGCAAGGTCGCCGGCTACCGCGCCGAAGGCTACACCCGCTTTCAACTGAAAGTGGGCGGCGACCCGGACACGGACATCGAACGCATCCACGCCGTCCGGGCCATGCTCAAGCCGACGGACCGCCTTGTCGCCGACGCGAACACCGGCTGGACGCAACACGAGGCCATGCGCGTCGTCCGCGGCGTCCGGGACGTGGACGTGTACATCGAACAGCCGTGCCTGACCTACGAGGAGTGCCTGGCCGTCCGCCGGCAGTGCGACCACCCGTTCGTGCTCGACGAGTGCGTCGACGACGTCGGCACCCTGCTCCGGGCGAAGGCCGACCTCGCGGCGGACGTGGTCAACCTGAAGATCAGCAAGCTCGGCGGGCTGACCCGGAGCCGGCAGGTCCGCGACCTGTGCGTGTCGATGGGGATCGCGATGACCCTCGAAGACACCTGGGGCGGAGACATCACGACGGCCGCCATCGCCCACTTCGCCCACAGCACGCCGGAAGAGTTCCGCTTCACCAGCACCGACTTCAACAGCTACGGCACCGTGACCATCGCCGACGGTGCCCCGCGGCGGGACAACGGCTTCATGGCCGCCGGCCGCACGCCGGGGTTGGGGGTCGAACCGCGGCTCGACGTGCTCGGGAAGCGCGTGTTCGAGGTGTGCTGACCCGATTTCCGTCGGTCCGGTCGAGTCCGTGACCCGACCGACGAAAAGCTCGCCCTTCCTCCGTTCCGGAGTTCCCGCCGTGCTCCCTCTCCTGGTCCTGGTCCTCGCCGCCGACCCGTCGATCGCCGACCTGACCGCCGCCGCCGAAAAGGGCGACCCCGCCGCGCAGACCGCGCTGTCGTTCCGCTACCGCGACGGCAAGGGCGTCCCCCGCGACAATGCCGCCGCCCTGAAGTGGGCACGCCTCGCCGCGGACCAGGGCCACCCCGCCGGGCTCGACGCCGTCGGCTGGCACTACTACCGCGGCCTCGGCGTGAAGCAGAACTTCGACGTGTCCGCCGGGTACTTCCGCTCCGCCGCCAAGAAGGGGAACGCCTTCGGCCAGCAGAACCTCGCGGCGTCGTACTTCAGCGGGTCCGGCGTCGAGCAGGACTACAAGCTCGCGTTCGAGTGGTGGGAGAAGGCCGCGAAGCAAGGGAACTCCGAAGCCATGCTCCGCCTGGGCACCGTCCTCGCCGCCGGGGACGGGATCGACCCCGACGAGGCGAAGGCGGCCGAGTGGTGCGAGAAGTCCGCGGCCGCGGGGAACACGGACGCGCTCCTTCTCCTCGGCGAGCTGAAACGCCGGGCCGGGAAGTTCGACGAGGCCAAGGGCGTGTGGGAGAAGGCCGCCGCCGCGAAGAACCCGGCCGCCGCCGACCTGCTGAAACTGCTGGCGTGGCGGGACCGCAAGCCGGAACCGGAGAAGTTCGCGTTCGTGGACTTCCGCCACATCCACCAGGGGTGGAACAACTGCGCCCCGACGTCGTCCGCGATGTACGCCCGGTTCCACGGCTCGACGGCCACGCCGTACGACTTCAAGCGGCTGTGCCCGGCCAGCCCGATCGGCACCGGCACCGACTGGTCCGACCTCATCGCCGCGGCCGGCAAGCTCAAGATGAAGTGGAAGCTGCTGACGTTCCCGCACACCGAGGCGGGCTTCGCGAAGGGGACCGCGTTCCTGCGGGGCGAGCTCGACGCCGGCCGCCCGGTCGTGATCGACTTCAACTTCGCGAACGGCAGCGGCCACACCCTGGTGTGCGTCGGCTACAGCACCGACGAGAACGTCTACCTCCTCCGCGACCCGGCCCACCCGTCCCCCGGCCTGCGGATCATGCCGGCCGAGGAACTGGAGAAGCTGTGGCAATCCCGGCACTACAGCCGCGTCGCCACCGAGCGGGTCCGCCCGGTGATCGTCGTCGACCGGGAGTAAGCCGCCGGATTGTGGCCCCTCGGCGAGCCGCCCACGCCAGTGGGCGGGTGAAAGTCGTCCACCCGCCCACTGGCGTGGGCGGCTCGCCGACGTGAGAAAATCCGGAGGCACACCCGGTCACTTCAGCGCGTTGCGGATCGTCCGGGTGTAGGTGTCTTCCGGGGACTTGCTGATCGGCAGCGGGTCGCCGACGGGTTTGCCGTCCTCGAAGAGGTGGACCTGGCTGCACTCGAAGCAGATCAGCAGCTCGTAGGTCTTCTTGTCGTGGGCGACGCGGATCGCGTGGCGGGGGGTGAAGCACTTCGCCAGGGCGGTCCCTTCGGCGAGGCCCTCGTCGAGCAGGATGAGGGCGATCTCGCGGGTGTCGCCGGCCTTCAGCTTGGCCTTCTTGCGCACGGCGAAGCCGCCGACGGCGTCGTCGACCTTGCCCTCCGCCTTCTCCGGCTGGACGGACAGGAGTTCGAGGACCTCGGCTTTTTCCAGGGCGGTGCGGAACTCGGCGGGGAGTTTCTTGAGCCCGTCGCCCGCCTTCGGGGCGGCGGGGGCGGAAAGGGCGACGGCGACCAGAACGAAACTGGAGATGACGAGACCGCGCATGGTTCACCTCGGGAAAGGATCGTCCCGGAGAGGGGACGACGCCCGGCCCGAGGACCAACCGGCCGCGGGCGGGGTTATTTCTTCTTACACTCCGGCCCTTCGACCGGGTCCTGCTTCTCGGTGATGTGGCCGTCCCCGGCCTTGAGCGCCGCCGAGCGGTCGACGTTCAGTTGAATGTAGCTCGCCCACTGGCCGGGCACGTTGGCCTCGGCGTAGATCGCTTCCACGGGGCATTCCGGGACGCACGCCTCGCAGTCGATGCAGTCCTGCGGGTCGATGTAGAGCATCTTCTCGTCCTGGTAGAAACACTCTACCGGGCAGACCACGCAGCAGTCGGTGTACTTGCAGTCGTGGCAAGGGGCCGTGACGACGTGCGCCATCTCTGATTCCGCCTCCGGAGACACGCCGTCCCGTCCGGCGGGGCCGGACGTTCGGGCAGGGGGGCAGGGCGGAGGCCCTGCGCTGGGCAAACATGCTGTTATGTATAGCCTATCGGCCGCGGGCGGGGGCCGTCCGGGGGGAATTTTTCGCCGTTCGGCCGGGATTCACGCCGGTGCCCGCAGCCCGAGGACGATGCCCACGTCCTTCTGGCCGACCGTCCAGTAGTCGAGGACGGCCCCGGTCGCGGGCAGGAGGAAGCCGTCGCCGGGGTCGAGCCGCAGCCTCAGCAGGGGGTAGCCGGGGAGCTCGGTCAGGAACGTCTGGGCCAGCCACCGGTCGCGGCTCGGGGTCTTGGCCTTCATGGCGGCCGGCGGCAGGTTCGCGAACACCAGGAACGCGGGGGCGTCCCCGAGGTTGATGCCGGCGACCAGCCCGCCGCCGCGGCGGACGTCCGCGCTGAAGTCGAGGCCCCCGCGGGCGGTCCGCTGGTCCGGGACGGTGACGACGGCCTCGCAAATCGCGTCGGCCGGCACCGGCAGGTCCCGCGACCGCAGGAACTCGACGACCTCCCGGGCGTAGGCCGGGTAGGCGTCGCTGTCCCCCGCGAACCCCAGGGATTCGGTCGTCTTCCACCACCGCTGGAGCAGTCCTTCGGACAGGCGAAACAGGGCCAGCCCCGGTCCCGCGGACGCGCCGGTTACGGCGTCCATCTCTTCGCCCGTCAGCGGCCGCCAGTCCGGCTTCGCCACCCGCAGGCCCCGCTCCGGTTCGGTCCCGCCGTTGATCGCGAGGCGGCCGGGCCAGTCGGTCGCGACGGCGAACCCCGGTGCGACGCCCACGCGGTAGCCGGGTTCGAGGGGGTCGCTCACGGCGGTCATCCGTGGGGTGGGGAAGGGTGGCGGGCTGGAACTATCTTATGGCCTCAACCCGCCGCGCGAAGGGAATCGGCGCGGAGCGGCGGGCCGCCGGCGTTCCGCCGGGAACTTTGCAGGGTGGGACCGTCTCGCAGGGCGGATGCTACTTGCCGCTCACAAGGAACTCGAACTCGTTCGGCCCGGTGGGGGACACGTCGCGGACGTCGCGGCTGTCGTGGCCGAACCGGTCGGCGACGAGGTTGATGCCGACGGTTTTCTCGGACGGCGGCGCGGCGGGGTCGGGGTTGGGGACTTCCTTGATGGCGTGGACCTGGACGGTGTTCTTCCCGGCCCGGGCCTCGCCGGCGAACCGGCCGTTCTGGACGACGATCGACCGCGGGGCGGCCCCGTCCGTGGGCAGGAACACGACCCGCCCCTCGGCCAGCGGCACCCCGTCGAGCCGGACCACGCCCGACACCGGGACGTAGGGGGGCTCCCGGTTCGCGGCGCAGCCCAGCAGGACGCACGCCCCCAGCAGCACAACCCGTCTCGACATCGGACGCTCCCGCCGCGTGGCCGCGGTTCGCGGTGGCTACTCGGTGACCGCCCCGACGTCGAGGATGGCGATCAGGGCGAGGGTCTCCAGCGTCATAAACTCGGACAGGAACCGGACGGACCCGTCGCCGAACGCCGCGTTCACGCCCCCCTGGTGCGGGGAGTTCAGCGGGATGTTGTTCCCCAGGCTGCCGCACACGCCGGGGTTCGTGACGCAGTCGCTGGTGGTGTTGACGTTGGTGCCGGTCGGCACGAGCCACCCCGTCTTCTGGTTGATCCGGTATCGCACCGTGGTACACTGGAACGTCCGGACGTCCGTGTTCGTGGTGCTGCTCGGGAGGGCCGACCGGTTCGACCCGACCAGCCACCCGTGGTGGGCCATCGCGCCCCAGGGGACTTGCCGGCCGTCGACGAGGGTCAGCCAGTCCGACTGTTCGCTCAGGAAGAGCGTGTTGCTGAGCCCGTCACTGACCGCGCCGAACTTCACCCGGCTGGCGATGAAGAACGAGCCGTTCGCGGCGGCCGGGCCGCCCCGCGTGCCGGTCCCGCCGCCGGGGCTCCAGCGGGTGTCGGTGTACCCCGGCAGGACGGCCGGCATCGCCCCGGAGATCGCCGCGTAGCTGCCCGCCAGAATCTCCACCCGGGTCGCCGGGTCGGACAGCTTCGTGTTCCCGGACCCGTCCTGGGCCCACAGCGGTTTCGTGCTGGACGGGCACCGGTAGACGGGGATCACGACCGCGTCCGCCGCCTGGTAGTTCTGCGCGATCGCCCAGCCGGGGTTACCGGTCGGCGGGTCGAGCGTCAGGGCGGCGTACAGGTTCTGCTGCTCGATGTACGGCAGGATGTGGACCGGCCAGCCGTTGCCGAACTGAGCGCCGCCGGTGTACGTCCCGAACGGGGCCTTGGTGTCGGCCGCGCCGGGCGGGAGCCGGCCGTTGGCGTCGTGGAAGGCGTGCATCGCCAGCGCGATCTGCTTGACGTTGTTCTGGCACTTCGACCGCGCCGCCGCCTCCCGCACCTTCTGCACGGCCGGCAGCAGCAACCCCACGAGGATCGCGATGATCGCGATCACGACCAGGAGTTCGATCAGGGTAAACGCGGCCGGCCGGCCGCCGGGAGAGCGCGTGGGCATGGATCACCGGGGGTCAGTACGGGCTGCGAGTCCCGAACGAGGCGACATTCCTCTAGCACCATAACTGCCGCCCGGCCGGCTCGCGCCTGTTCATTCCGCGGGCGAGATGTTAAGCTCGACGCAACATCTCCGCGGGCCGGACCCCATGAAAACCCTCCGCCTGGACCTGTTCACCAACTTCCTCGCCTGCGCCCGGCTGGGCAGCCTGACCCGGGCCGCCGCCGAGACGGGGCTGTCCCGCACGGCACTGTGGCAGCAGATCCGCGGCCTCGACCGGACGTACCGGACCACCCTGTTCCGGCGGAAGCGGTACGGCATCGAACTCACCCCCGACGGCGAGCACTTCTTGGCACTGGTCGAGCCGCTGGTCGCCGGGTTCCGCGACCTGCCGGCCCGGTTCGACCACCTCCGCAACGGCCGCAACCCCGTCCTCCGGGTCGCCTGCCCGGACAGCGTCGAGGAGAACGAACTCGCCCCGGTCCTCCAGCAGTTCGGGGAGCAGGAGCCGACGGTCCGGGTGGAAGTGATC
>ERZ1066123.787-NODE-787-length-21506-cov-6.671484_pt1 | contig 21506 bp, 12 predicted proteins | sample MGYA00382770_ERZ1066123 | MGnify/ENA primary metagenome ERZ1066123 (study PRJEB33369, sample SAMEA5778353) | biofilm metagenome | biome: Industrial cooling water; feature: Water cooling tower basin; material: Biofilm | place: United Arab Emirates | collected...
AGAGCATCGGGGTGCCCGGCGCGAGCAGCGTCAGGGCGGTCATCGCGCGGTACCAGCCGGGGCTGGTGAGGAACTGCGCCCGCAGCCCGCGGCCGGAGTTCGCGATCTGGTCGTGGTTCTGGGTGAACGTGACGAACGCGGCCGGCGGCAGGTCGAACCCCGGCTGGCCGCGGCGCTTCTCCTGCCAGGAGTACCACTGCCCCTGGAACAGGTAGCCGTACTTCACCGCGGAAATGAACTCCTGCGGGGTGCCGCGGTAGTCGCTGTAGTACGCCTCGTTCCGGCCCGTCAGGGCGACCATCGCGGAGTGGTGGTAGTCGTCGTTCCACAGGGCGTCGAGCCCGTACCCGCCGTTCTCGACGGGCCGGCACAACTCCGAGTGTTGCGGTTCGTTTTCGTTCACGATGATGATGGACCGGCCGCCCGCGGCCTGCCGCGCCCGCCGGCCGATCTCGGTGAGAATGTGCTCCCGCGGCGGGGCGTCGTCGTAGATGTTCTGCGTCGCGTCGAGCCGCAGGCCGTCCAGGTGGAACTCGTCGATCCAGTACGCCGCGTTGGCTGCGAAGAAGTCCCGCACCGGGCCGCTGTCCTCGCCGTCGAAGTTGATCGCCTCGCCCCATTCCGTCTTGTGCTTCGTGGAGAAGTACGCCCCGGCGAACGGCTTGAGGTAGTTCCCGTCCGGCCCGAGGTGGTTGTACACCACGTCGAGGATCACCGCGATGCCGTGGGCGTGGGCGGTGTCGACGAACCGGCGGAAGTCGTCCGGCGTGCCGTACAGTCTCGTCGGGGCGTACAGGTTCACGCCGTCGTACCCCCAGCCGAAGCGGCCGGAGAAGTCGGCGACCGGCATGACTTCCAGGCAGGTGATCCCGCACGCGGCCAACTCGGGGAGTTCGCGCGCGGCGGCCGCATAGGTTCCTTCCTTCGTGAAAGTGCCGACGTGCATCTCGTACAGCACCTGGCCGGGCAAGGACACGCCCGTCCAGCGGGAATCGGTCCACGCGAACCGCTTCGGGTCGACGACTTGCGACGGGCCGTGCGGGCCGTCCGGCTGGAACCGGCTGGCCGGGTCCGGGTAGGCGGTCGGGTCGTCGTCGAGGCGAATCCGATAGCGGGTGCCGTCGGCGGCAAACGGGCCGACGCCGGAGAAGTAGCCGTTGCCCTCGGCTTCCAGAAGGGCGTTCGCACCCGGACCCGACTCGATGACCACTTCCACCCGGCGGCGGCTCGGTGCCCACACGCGGAAGTGAACGCCGCCGTTCGGCAGCACTTCGGCACCAGCAGGATACTTCCGGGTCGCGGTCATGGGGTGCTCGGGGAAAAGAGGGAAACGGCAAACACGGCAGGTGCAAGCGGGATGCCCAATTCGCGGGTGGGAATCGGCACTTCCTCGCTCACCCTTGCCGATCATCAGGTCCGGAGAACGTGTTCTCCACGGGGAAAGGTGCTCAGAAAGCCTTGTCCGAGAAGCCAGTCGTCCCCGGCCTGTCCGATTGGCACGGTTCTTTCAAGGGCAAGAGTTCGCCCGGAGCGGGGCAACGGCTTGCGGGTTGCGACGAACGATTCGTCGGCTGCACAGGCGTGCCCCGGTTGGTACACGGTTTGCCCGCCCTCAAGTCGGTACGATGTCCCGATTTGAGCGAGGTGACCATGTCAACCGACACCTTGAGTGAATATCGAACGGACCGCCGCCGCGACCGGGAGCCGCCGATCGAGGGGTATCCGGACCTGACGATCCCGCAGATTCTCGATCGGCTGTCCAAGATGAGCGAGGACGAGGCGCGCGAGGTCCGCGACTGGGAGAAGTCCCACCGCCGGCGGAAGACGCTCCTCGTCCGCCTCGAGCGCCGACTCCGCGGCACGGACGACCCGACCCGCCGGTGAATGGCGGACGGACCCGCACCCTTTCGTTCCCACCGCGCCCGGTCGGTCGAACCGCCGGGCGTCTTCCATGTGGAGTGGTTCCATGCGCATCTGGCCAGGCCGACCGTACCCCCTCGGGGCCACGTGGGACGGGGCCGGGGTGAACTTCGCCCTGTTCTCCGAGCACGCGACGAAGGTGGAACTCTGCCTGTTCGATTCCGCCGACGCGACGCGGGAGTCGCAGCGGATCGAACTCCGCGAGCAGACGGATCAAGTCTGGCACTGCTACCTGCCGGACTGCCTGCCCGGTCAACTCTACGGCTACCGCGTCCACGGCCCGTACGAGCCGGCCAACGGCCACCGGTTCAACCCCAACAAAGTGGTCCTCGACCCGTATGCGAAGCTGATCGGCCGCGACGTGCGGTGGGACGACAGCCTGTTCGGCTACCGGATCGGCACCGACGACACGACGTTCGACGAACGGGACAGTGCCGCGTTCGCGCCGCTCGCCGCCGTCGTGGACACCGCGTTCACCTGGGGCGACGACCGCCCGCCGCGGACCCCGTGGCACAAGACGTTCATCTACGAGATGCACGTGAAGGGGTTCACGATGCGGCACCCGGACGTGCCGGAACCGCTGCGGGGCAGCTACGCCGGCCTCGCGACCGACGCGGTCATCAAGCACCTGCTCGACCTCAACGTGACCGCGGTCGAGCTGCTCCCGGTCCACCACCACCTCAACGACCGCCACCTGCTGGACAGCGGGCTGACCAACTACTGGGGGTACAACACCCTGTCGTTCTTCGCCCCGCAGGCCAGCTACGACGCGCAGAACAACAGCCTGAGCCCGGTCCACGAGTTCAAGATGATGGTCCGGGCGATGCACGCCGCCGGGATCGAGGTGATCCTGGACGTCGTCTACAACCACACCGCGGAGGGCAACCAACTCGGGCCGACGCTCTCGTGGAAGGGGATCGACAACGCCGCCTACTACCGGCTGTCGCCCGAGAGCCCGCGGCATTACATGGACTTCACCGGGTGCGGCAACACGCTGAACATGCAGCACCCCAAGGTGCTGCAGTTGATTATGGACTCGCTGCGGTACTGGGTCACGGAGATGCACGTCGACGGGTTCCGGTTCGACCTCGCGTCCACCCTGGCCCGCGAACTGTTCGAGGTGAACAAGCTCGGCGCGTTCTTCGACATCATCCACCAGGACCCGATCCTGAACCGGGTGAAGCTCATCGCGGAGCCCTGGGACGTGGGGCCGGGCGGCTACCAGGTGGGGAACTTCCCGCCCGGCTGGACGGAGTGGAACGGCAAGTACCGCGACAACGTCCGCAAGTTCTGGAAGGGGGACGGCGGCACCGCCAGCGAGTTCGCCACCCGGCTGTGCGGGTCCAGCGACCTGTACGAGTGGAGCGGCCGCAAGCCGTATGCGTCGATCAACTTCGTGACCTGCCACGACGGGTTCTCGCTGCACGACCTCGTGAGCTACAACGGCAAGCACAACGACGCCAACAACGAGGGCAACCGCGACGGGGCCGACGACAACGCGTCGTGGAACTGCGGCGCGGAAGGGCCGACCGACGACGCGAACGTCGTCGCCCTCCGCGAACGCCAGAAGCGGAACTTCATCGCGACGCTGATGCTCTCCCAGGGCGTCCCCATGCTGTTGGCCGGGGACGAACTGGGGCACACCCAGAACGGCAACAACAACACCTACTGCCAGGACAACGAACTGAGCTGGCTGAACTGGAACCTCACCGAAGACCAGCAGAAGTTGCTCGCGTTCGTGAGGCAGGTCACGCAGCTGTGGCGGGAACAGCCCGTCCTCAAGCGGCGGAAGTTCTTCCAGGGCCGGTCCATCCGCGGCGAGGGGGTCACGGACGTCACGTGGTTCTCGCCCAGCGGGAAGGACATGACCGACCAGGACTGGTCCGGGTTCGTCCGGTGCATGGGCATGCGGCTGGCCGGCGACGTGATCGGCGAGACGGACGAGCGCGGCGAGCCGATCGTCGGCGACACCCTGCTCGTGCTGATGAACGCCCACCACGAGCCGATCCCGTTCACCCTCCCGGTCACGAACGAGGGGCACGCCTGGGAGCGGGTGTTCGACACGGCGGACGACGCCCTCGGGGCGACGACCCTCGGCAAGGACGCCCAGTACCACCTCCGCGACCGGTCGGTCGCCGTCTTCCGGACCCGGCCGCTGGCCGAGCCGACCGGCCCGACGTCCCTCCAGCTGGAGGCCATCCGCCGGGAAGCCCAGCGGGCCGGGGCCCCGGCGAACGTCGGGAAAACGCTGTAACCGGGAGGCCGACGATGAGCGACGAATCGGCCTTGCTCGACAGACTGGCCGCCGAGGCCGAACGACGCGCCGGGAACCACCGGCGCATCCCCGCCTCGACCTACCGGTTCCAATTCCAGGCGAAGTTCACCCTGGCGGACGCCACCGCCGTCGTGCCGTACCTGGACGCGCTCGGCGTCGGCTGGGCGTACGCCTCCCCGCTCCTGCAGGCCCGGCCGGGGAGCACGCACGGGTACGACGTGACGTGCCACGACACCGTCAACCCGGAGGTCGGGACGGACGCCGACTTCGCCGCGTTCTCCGCCGCCCTCCGCGAACGGGGCATGGGCCTGCTGCTCGACACCGTGCCGAACCACATGGGCGTCGGCACGGACAACCGGTGGTGGGTGGACGTGCTGGAGAACGGCCCCGCCTCGCCGTTCGCCGCGTACTTCGACATCGCGTGGCACGACCACCCGCGCGAACGGCTGCACGGGAAAGTTCTCCTCCCGATCCTCGGCGAGCCCTACGGCCGGGCGCTGGAGTCCGGCCGGTTCCGCCCCGCGTTCGAGAACGGCACGCTGGCACTGGGCTTTTCCGGCACCGCATTCCCCATCGACCCCCGCACCTACGGCCTGCTCCTGACGCCCGCCCTGGACCTGGCCCGCGAGCGACTCGGGGCGGAAGCCGCGGAGGTGTTGGAACTCCAGAGCATCCTGACCGCGGTGAAGCACCTGCCCCCCCGCGGCGAAACGGACCCGGCCCGGCTCGCGGAAGGGCGGGCGGAAATCGCCGTCGTGAAGCGGCGGCTCGCGGACCTCGCCGCCCGGCACGACGGCATCGCGCAAGCGATCCGCTGCACGGTCGACCGCCTCGCGGGCACCCCCGGCGACCCGGCGAGCTTCGCGGACCTCGACGCGCTGCTCGACGCCCAGGCGTACCGGCCCTGCTTCTGGCGGGTCGCGTCGGACGAGATCAACTACCGGCGGTTCTTCGACATCAACGACCTCGGCGCGCTCAGCACGGAACGCGAAGAGGTCTTCCACGCCGTCCACCGCAAGCTGTTCGAGTGGATCGCCACCGGGAACGCGGACGGCCTGCGGATCGACCACCCGGACGGCCTGTTCGACCCGAAGCAGTACCTCGACCGGCTCCAGACCGCGGCCCGCCTCGGCTTCGCGAAGCAGGCCCTGGAAGCGGACCCGGCCGCCTACCCCGGCCTGACCTGGGAGCACGCCGAGCCCGCGCTGAAGGAGCGGTTCGCCGCGAGCCCGGACCGGCCGCTGTACGTCGTCGTCGAAAAAATCCTCGGGCCGAGCGAGCCGCTCCCGCCCGAGTGGGCCACCGCCGGGACGACCGGGTACGAGTTCCTGAACGCGGTCAACGGCCTGTTCGTGCCGCGGGCGAACGAATCGGCGATGACGGACGTCTACCGGGAGTTCGCCGGCCGGGACGTGCCGTTCGAGGAACTCGTCTACCGCAACAAGTTCCTCATCCTGCAAACCTCCCTCGCCAGCGAACTCCACGTCCTCGCGCACGAACTCGACCGCCTCGCGCAACTCGACCGGTGGTCCCGCGACTTCACGCTGAACGGGCTGCGGCACGCGCTCCGGGAAGTCATCGCGTGCTTCCCCGTGTACCGCACCTACACCGACGGCGGCGTCCGCGACGCGGACAAGCTCATCGTCCTGAAGGCCGTCGCCAAGGCCCGGCGGCGGAACCCGGTGCTCGGCCGGCACGTGTTCGAGTTCATCCGCGACACCCTGCTGCTGAAGGACCTGCCCAGCGGCCCCGCGTCCGAGGCGTACCGCGCCGCCCAGCGGCGGTTCGCCGGGAAGTTCCAGCAGGTGACCGCCCCGGTCACGGCGAAGGGGCTGGAAGACACGGCGTTTTACGTGTTCAACCGGCTCGGCTCCCTGAACGAAGTCGGCGGCGAACCCGCGCGGTTCGGGCTGCCGCCGGCCGAGTTGCACGCCACCTTCCGCGACCGCGCCGAGCAGTGGCCGGGCGGCCTGTCGCCGCTCTCCACGCACGACACGAAGCGCGGCGAGGACGTGCGGGCGCGGATCAACGTGCTCGCCGAGTGGCCGGACGAGTGGTCCCGCCGGGTGACCCGGTGGGCCGCGTTGAACCGGTCGCACAAGGTCGACGTGGACGACGCCCCGGCCCCGGACCCGAACGAGGAGTACCTGCTGTACCAGACCCTGGTCGGGGCGTGGCCGATCGCGGGGTCGCCGGACGACGACCTGCCGGCGTTCACCCGCCGCGTGCAGGAGTACATGAACAAGGCGACGCACGAGGCGAAGGTCAACACGAGCTGGATCAACCCGAACGCCGAGTACGACGCGGCCGTTTCCGAGTTCATCGGACGGGTGCTGGACCCGGCAAAGTCGGGGGAGTTTCTTGCGGATTTACGGGAATTCGCGGGGCAGGTCACGCACGCGGGTCTGTTCAACTCGCTCGCGCAGACGCTCCTCCGCTGCACCGCCCCCGGCGTGCCCGACACCTACCAGGGCACGGAACTCTGGGACTTCAGCCTCGTCGACCCGGACAACCGCCGGCCGGTCGACTACGGGCTGCGGCAGCGCGTGCTCGCGGAGTTGGACGCCGCCGGTTCCCTCGACGCCAAGAAACTGGCGCGCGAGATTCTTGCCCGCAAGGAAGACGGCCGCGTGAAGCTCTTCGTCGCGTCGCGGGCACTTCGGCTGCGGCGGGACACGGCGGACGTGTTCGGTGCGGGCGGCTACGAACCCGCGGAACCGCTCGGGGCGAGGGCCGAGCACGTGTTCGGGTTCGTGCGATCGGCGGGGGGCCGGGCGGCTCTGGTCGTCGTCCCGCGGCTCGTCGGCACGCTGCTCGGGGATTCGGCGGACGCGCCGATCGGCGAGAAAACCTGGGCGGACACCGCGGTCCGCGTGCCGGAAGCGGTCGCGAACCGCACCTGGGTCAACGCCTTCACCGGCGACCGCGTGCGGGCGGACGGCCAACTCATCCCGGCCGCCGCGCTCTTCGCCGACCTGCCCGTCGCCTTGCTCGTCGCCGAGTGACAGGTGGGTTCCACTAACTCCTGAGGGACCGCACTCCGATGCCTGATGTGCTTTTGGAACACCAGCCCGAAGCGCAAGCGAGGATCTTCGACAACCCTCGCTTGCGCTTCGGGCTGGTGTTCCGCTCCTGTGCAGCCACCCGCGAGGATTGATCCGTCGGGAAGCCCGACCGGAGCGGTGCGGTCGCCGAGTGACACTCCGGTGTCACCGGTCCGGAACGGTCGGGATCGGCAGGACCGCGGGGACGGCGACCGCCGGCAGTTTCGGCTCCGGCCGGCCGACCGTTGCCGCCATCGGCGTCGGGGCCGCGGGCACCGCCGGGGCCGGGGAGCTTCCCAGGATTTCCGGCGTCGCACACCCGCCGCCGGCACAGTTCGTTTGCGGGCCGCAGCACGGGCCGGGCTTCTGCCGCCGCGGGAACAGCCCTTCGGTCAGCGTCTGGCTCGGGACGTAGATGCGGTCCCCCGGCATGATTTGGTAGTTCGTGGACGTGTCGCCGAGCTGGACGATCTGCGGGTAGCACACCGGCATCACGATCCGGCACCCGTCCGGGGGCGTCGGCCGCGAGACGACGATGCTCCTCTCGGACGCCTTCCGGGTCAGCCCGCCGGCCGCGATGATCCCGTCCAGCACCGTCTCCCGGCCCGTGACCGGGAACACGCCGGGGGCGTTCACTTCGCCGAGGACGTAGTACACCTTGCTGTTCCGCCCGATCAGCCGGACCGTGACCGTGCCCGCGTCCTTCGCCTGCTTCTTCACGAGTTGCTGCACGTCCCGCTCGATGTCGGCGACGGTCTTCCCCGCGACGACGGGCCGGCCGAACGGGCTGAGGTCGATCGTGCCGTCCGGCAGCACGGTCTGGTCGGCGGGCAGGCGGACCGGCGAATCGAGTTCCACCGGCTGGACGAGGAGCACGTCGCCGGGCTCGACCACGTGGGCCGGGTGAAGAATCTTGGCCAGTTCCCGCGGGCCGGCCGGCGGCGTGCTCTCGCGGAAGGCCTTCGCCTCGGGGAGGAGTTTGTGCTGCGGCGGGGAAAACCCCAGGGTCGAGCCGACCGAACTGCAACCGATCGAGAAGGAAGCCAGCAGGAACGCGGCCGCCGGCGTGGCGATGCGCAGGCAAGTTCTCATTGTTCGACCCTCGCATGAATCCGTGCGAGGTCAATATCGGCGAACGCCGCAACTCCGCTGCATCGAATCCGACTTGCGCAACCTGCCCATCCATCACAGGCGGGGGCGTCAATATCCTTCGGCCGCGAGCCGGGCGAGGAGCCGGCCGTACTCCGGGGCGCGGTCGGTCCACTGGCCGGCCCGCTGCATGAAGCGGTTCGGCCAGTTCACGAGGTTGAGGTGGTCGCCGGGCCACACGTCGGTCCGCTCGCCCCAGGTGGCGGACGCCAGGGACACGACGCCGTCGTTCGGGCCTTCGGCCTTGCCGACGATGCGGGACGGCAGTTCCCACTCCCGGCCGAGCCAGGGCCGGTCGCACACCGCGGCGACGGAGAAGTACCGGACGCCGGGGGCGTTCGGCACCTCGTCGTTGAACCGGCGGCAGCGTTCGGTGGTGAGGTCGAAGAAGGCGTCGTCCGGGAGGCCGACGGAACGGAAAAGCGGGTGCAGCATCCGGGCGAACCGGCTGACGGCCCAGTCCGCGAACGTGCTGCCCCAGTGGGGGGTGCCGACGGACGTGAGGGAGAGCACCTGCCCGGCCATCTTCAGCCTGGAGATCATGTACCGGGCGTCGAGCCCGCCGAGGCTGTGGCCGAAGATGTGGACCGGCCCGCGGCCGACTTCCCGGCGGATGAACGCCTTCAGTTCCGCCGCCCGCGTCGCGATGCCGGCCGTCGGGCTGACGAGCGGGACGAACACGCGGTTCCCGCACGCCTCCAGGAACTGGCGGATGCCGGGGAAGTAGTCCCGCACGGGGCGGTTGCGGGCGACGTACCGCTGGAAGCCGCAGAGGCCGTGGGCGAGGACGATCGGGGCGGACAGGCGGGGGGGGGAAGACGAGTCGTACACCTGGGCGATTCCTTCTTCACGACGGTCGGAATGGCCGACGGCACCGGGGCGGCTTACGATGAGCGGAGTTCGGCGGCGGGGTCGGAGAGGTGACCTCCCCGCCGAAATGTGTAGCTAGCATACTTAGCACCTTCACGGAACCTTCGCAATGACAATTCCCGCCGCCCGACCCGGAAAAACCCGCATCGGCTGGATCGGCACCGGCGTCATGGGCCGGTGGATGTGCCAGCACGCGATGGCCAAGGGGTTTTCCGCGACGGTCTATAACCGCAGCCGGGACAAAGCCCAACCCCTCCTCGACCTCGGGGCGACGTTCGCGGCCACGCCGAAGGAAGTCGCCGCGAACAGCGACGTGATCTTCGCGATCGTCGGGTTCCCGAAGGACGTCCGCGAGGTGTTCCTCGGCGACGACGGGGCGCTGGCGGGCAGCCAGCCGGGCGCGGTCCTCGTCGACATGACCACCAGCGACCCGAGCCTGGCCGTCGAGATCGCCGCGGCCGCGACGGCGAAGGGGGTCCACGCCCTGGACGCGCCCGTGTCCGGCGGGGACGTCGGGGCGAAGAACGCGGCCCTTTCGATCATGATCGGCGGGGACAAGGACGTGGTCGCCGCCGTCACCCCGATCTTCGAGGCGATGGGCAAGACGATCGTCCACCAGGGCGGCCCCGGTGCCGGGCAGCACACGAAGATGGTGAATCAGATCCTGATTTCGTCGAACATGATCGCCCTGTGCGAGGGGCTGCTCTACGGCTACAAGGCGGGGCTGGACCTGGAGACGGTGTTCAAGAGCGTCAGCGTCGGGGCGGCGGGGAGCAAGGCGCTCGAAGTGTTGGGGCCGCGGATCCTCGCCCGCAACTTCGAGCCGGGGTTTTACGTCGAGCACTTCATCAAGGACATGGGCATCGCCCTGGCGGAAGCCGAGCGGATGAACCTGAGCCTGCCGGGGCTGGCGCTGGCCAAGCAGCTGTACGAGAGCGTCCGCGCGATCGGCTACGGCCGGAAGGGGACGCACGCTCTGATGCTGGCCCTGGAGGCGATGAGCGGCGTGAAGCGGTGAGGCCGGGCACCGCGGCGTGGCCGCCGCGGTGCGAGCGGTCGGTTACCCCACCCAGGCCCCGAAGGTGCCGAACGGGTCGTCGAAGGCGAACGACTCCTGGATGAGTTGCGGGACGCCCGCGGCGGCGAACTGGCCGCCGGCGAAGGTGCGGATGGTCGGCGCGCCGTCGCCGGCCCCGACCACGATGTCCGGGACGTTGTCGCCGTCGACCTGGGCGACCGCGACCCGGACGCCGTCCCGGCGGTCGTCGCCGAACGCGAAGAAGTTCAGCAGGACGGGGTTCGCCCCGGCCGGCGGGTTGTTCAGCAGGGCGGCGTCGAACACCTGCACCCGCGGGGCCCCGCCCGGCCCGGCCCCGACGACGATGTCGTCCCGGCCGTCGCCGTTGAAGTCCCCGCTGGACACGTAGGCCCCGTTCCGCAGGGTCGGCTCGAACGCGAAGAAGTCCGCGATCGGGACCACGAGCGGGAGGGCGGCCCCGTTCAGGACCAGCACCCGCGGCCCGCCGCCTTCCGCCGCGGACGCGATCAGGTCCGCGATCCCGTCGCCGTTCACGTCCCCGGTCGCGACCCTGGCCCCGCCGCGGAACGTCTGCTCGAAGACGAACACGTCCGCAATGACGGACAGGTTCGCCGCGTTCAGGATGAGCACCCGCGGGCCGCCCCCCTCGCCGGCCCCGATGACGATGTCGTCGAGCCCGTCGCCGGTGAAGTCCCCCGCCGCGACGAACACGCCGCCGGTGAACGTGCTCTCGAACACGAAGAAGTCGTACACGGTGGCCTGGCTCGCCCCGTCGATCACCTTGACCCGCGGGCCGCCGCCGGTGCCCGCCCCGACGATGATGTCCGCGATGCCGTCCCCGGTCACGTCGCCGACGGCGGTCCGGAGTTCGCCCGTGTAGCCGGGGAACGCGATCACCGGCGGGCCGTTGACGAGGTTGCCGCCGGCGTCGAACGTGGACAGCCCGACGAACCCGTTCCGGCCGCCGGCCACGGCAACCACGCGGGCCACCCCGAAGGACGGCAGTGGCGTGCTGACGGTGTAAATCTGCACGAGGCCGGGGATGACCGTGAACGTCGACTGAAGGTTGTCCGCCACGCTGTTGAACCGGACGGTCACCGCGTTCCCGGACCCGCCGATCACCGGGCCGGTGGACGGGCCGTTCCCGGTCGTGGTGAAGTCCGTCGACACGCTGGCGACGCCGGTCGTCCCTGCGGCGACGTCCCGGACAAACACGTCCGACGCGGCGTTCGTGTCGCGGACCGGGGTGAGGTTCGACGCCAGGGACTCGAACGCGACGTACAGCCCGTCCTGGGACACCCGCGGGTTGGTGGACGCGGCGTTACCCGTCGAAGTGCCCGACGGGACGAGGCTGATCGGGGCGGCGGCCTCGGTGGCGACATCCCAGAGGAACACGTCGAAGGCACCGTTCGTGTCGGTCACGCCGGCGGTCAGGTTGGTCGCGGCGGACGTGAACGCGACCTTGCTGCCGTCGGGCGTCACGGAGAACGACCCGACGCTGCCGTCGAGCAGGCCGTCCGAGCCCTGGACGAGGCTGCCGAACTTCGACGACACGAGCTGCGTCGGGGCGGAGACCCCGGCCGGGGTGACGACCCGGCGGTAGAGGTCCGCCCCGCCGCCGTTGTTGTTGACGTACCCGGTGACGAGGGTGTTCGCCCCGCCGCCGACCTTGGACGCGAACACGACGACGTTCGCCGCCTCCGGGGCCAAGATCGCGTTCTGGACCTGGCCGTTGGACGAGAGCCCCGGTGCCCCCGGCCGGGACGACACCAGCGACACCTGCGGCACGGCACCGCCCGCGGTGAGCAGGTAGTAGGCGTCCAGCGTGCCCGGCGCGGACGGCGACCACGTCGGGTTCACGTCCCGCGGGCTGATCGAACTGACCACCACGTACCCGGTCCCGTCGTCGGACATGTACCGGCCGAGCGGGTCGACCGAGACGCTGCCGAACTTCCCGAACGCGAACCGGGCGACTTCCGGCGTCGTCCGCTCGAACTCGGTCACCAGCCGCGGGTCGTTCACGCTCACGAACGGGAACTTCCCGATGACCTGGAACGAGTCCACCCGGGTCGCGAACAGGTCGTCGGTCAGGTCGCCGTTGTCGGTCGCGCCCAGGAGTTCGACCTTGCTGGCGTCCCGCGGGGAGAGGAACGACACGACCTTCCCGTCGAGGCTGATGGCGGGGTTCGTCGCCCGGCTGGAGTTCCCGATCGCGACGGTGTCGCCGACGGAGAACTCGAAGCTCATCAGCAGCGACTGGTCTTCCGAGATCGGGGCGGCGACCCGGGCGTAGTCCGCGCTCCAGAGGAACACGTCGTCGGACGAGTTGCCGTTGTCGATGATGGTGCCGAAGAAGTTGCTGCCGTCGAACTTGTTGGCGTTGGTCTTGCTGACGAACGCGACGGACAGCCCGTCCGCGCTCAGGACGGCGTTGGCCGGCCCGCCCGCGACGGTGACTTCCGCGCCGGCGGCCTTCAGCCCCTTGCTGAACCGTTCCGCGCTGACGAGCCGCCGCTCGCCGGTGGCCGAGTCCGCCCAGAACAGGTCGTTCGTGCCGGGGGTGTCGATCTGGTTCTGGACGACGTTGATCGCGGTGCTCTGGAACAGGACGTACCGCCCGTCCCGGCTAGTCCCGATGACGGAGGCGTCGGCCGGGAGGGAGTCCGTCTGCGTCGCGTTCGTGGAGAACAGCGTGGCCGGCGTACACCGGTCCTCGAGCTGCATGTCCGCCCCGAGACGGGTGGCGGGCTGCGGCCGGGCTCCGCGGCGGTCGCCGGGCCAGCGGGGGAAGGTCACGAGCGACATGGGAACCTCGTCCTCGGGGTTCGTGCGGGGAAACCGTGCTGTGTACTCTAACATGCTCCCGGAATGCCGGAGCGAGAAACGCGCCCCCCCAGGTTCCTGGGATCGCCCGCCCCCGCGTCCGCCCCGTTCGCCCCCGCCGGCAGAACCGGACCCCGCCCCCGCCCGGACCGGGGAACACTCGTCTCCTATCCCCAGTTACGCATCCCGCACGACCGCACCGGCCGGCGTCGCCGGACGAACCCGGACGGACAATTTGCTTGATATCGCAGGTCCGCTCCAACTAAAACGGAACAGCCCGACCGCCGGCGCATCCGCTGCGAGCGCCGCCGGCCGGACGAACCCTCACCCCCGGCACCACCGCTGCCGCCGGGTTCGGGTACGGAAGGACGCCCCGGACCGGCAAGGACTTGCCGCCGACTCGGACCTCCGGACCCCCGCACCCCGATGCTGCTCCGCACCGCCCGTCCGGCGACCCGCCTGACCGTCGAACCGCTGGAAGACCGCCTGACCCCGGCCCTGACGTTCCAGTTCGACTACTCGTTCGACACGAACAACTTCTTCAGCGACCCGACCCGCCGGGCCGCCCTGGAGCGGTCCGCCGCCGAGTTCGGCTCCCGGATCACGACCAACCTCGCCGCCATCACCCCGACCGGGGGCGACACCTGGCAGGCGACGTTCTACAGCCCGTCCGACGGGACCACCCTGGCCCGCGTGGACAACCGCTCGATTCCGGCCGACACCCTCCTCGTGTTCGTCGGGTCGATGGACACCGACTCCGCGGAGGCCGGGTTCGGCGGCCCCGGCGGGTACTCGGTCGCGGGCTCGGCCGGCTGGCAGAACGTGGTCACCACCCGCGGGCACGTCGGGTTCTCCACCTGGGGCGGCAGCGTCTCGTTCGACCGCAGCCAGAACTGGTACTTCGGGGCGGACGCGGCCGGCCTCGGGGCCGGGCAGATCGACTTCGACACGGTCGTCGAACACGAGCTCGGCCACGTCCTCGGGTTCGGCACGTCCCCGGAGTTCTCGCTGTACGTGAACAACGGCGTCTTCACCGGGCCGACCGCCACGACCCTGTACGGCGGCCCGGTCGCGCTCGGGCCGGACCTGGCGCACTGGGCGCAGTCGACGATGTACAGCGGCGAACACGTGTCGATGCACCCGCAGCTGGTGCCGAACGCGCGGGTCGAGTTCTCGGACCTGGACTACGCCGCCCTCCGGGACATCGGGTGGGACGTGACCGGGGTGCCGCAGGTGGACCGGCCGAACTTCCCGCCGGCGAACCCGCCCGTGGACGCCCCGCTGCCGGCCCCGTTGACGACGCCCCAGGTGATCGGCAGCCTGCCGGCCGGACCCGCGTCCCGGTACGTCGCCGCGTCCGGGCCGGACAACAACTCCGTCCAACTGTACGCCGGGACGTCGGCCGGCACGCTCAACCCGCAGAACCAGCCGTTCCAGCCGTTCCAGAACTTCAGCGGCCCCGTCCGCGTCGCGTTCGGCGACCTGAACGGCGACGGCACCCAGGACCTGATCGTCGGCACCGGCCCCGGCGGCGGGTCGCAGATCCGCATCCTCGACGGCCGGCTGTTCACCGACCTCGTCCCGAGCTTCTCCGTGTTCGAGTCGTCGTTCACCGGCGGGGTGTTCGTCGCCGCGGGGGACTTCAACAACGACGGGTTCGACGAGTTCGTCGTCACCCCGGACGAGGGCGGCGGCCCGCGGGTCGTCGTCTACCGGTTCAGCGTCAACACCGCGGTGAAGGTAAACGACTTCCTCGGCATCGACGACCCGAACTTCCGCGGCGGGGCCCGCCCGGCCGTCGGCGACATCAACCGCGACGGGTTCGACGACCTCGTCATTGCGGCCGGGTTCGGCGGCGGGCCGCGGGTGTCCCTCTACGACGGCCGCACCGTCATCCCCGCCGTGCCGGGTCAGAACCGCGTGCCGACGAAACTCGTCGCCGACTTCTTCGTGTTCGAGCAGACCCTGCGGAACGGCGTTTACGTCACCGTCGGGGACATCAACGGCGACGGGTTCGGGGACCTGATCTGCGGGGCCGGGCCGGGCGGCGGGCCGCGGGTGCTCGGGCTGAGCGGGTTCACGATCGTCTCGGCCGGCGGCGGCGTCGCGGCGGTGAACGCCCCGCTCTCGAACTTCTTCGCCGGGGCCGAGACCCAGCGCGGCGGCGTGCGGGTCGCGTGGAAGGACGTCAACCAGGACGGGATCGGCGACATCGTCACCGGCAGCGGCGAAGGGTTCACCGGCGACCTGCGGGTCTACGTCGGCACCGGCGGGGCGCGGTTCCGCCAGCCGCCCGTGTCGTTCAACCCGTTCCCGGCCGTCCCGACAGCGAACCTGGACGGCATCTACGTCGGGTAAAGAAGGGGTTCGCGATCGCGTCGCGTTGAGCATCTCCCGCCGGAAGGAGACCGGCTTTCGAGCCTGACAGGCTCGTTCCATCAGCCCGGGCCGAAGGCCTGGGGGAATAGACCCAAAGGATTTCGGCCCCGACAGGGCCGTTCGCCGTACCTCGGGCGAACGGCCCTGTCGGGGCCGGTGCTGTTGTGTTCGGGTCGTCCCAGGCCTTCGGCCCGGGCTGATGGAACGAGCCTGTCAGGCTCGAAACATTACTTCTTCAGCACCGCGATCGACCCGACGTCGTCGACGTAGACGAGGTAGCCGGTGTTGTTGTCCTGGAACACCTCGATGCCGAACCGGGTGGCCTTCTCGAAGCTGGCCTCGCCGCCGGCGCGGGCCTTCAGTTCCATCGCGTGCTTCCAGGTCACGCCCTTGCCGGACTGGACCGCCGCCGGGGCGGGGACCACCGCGAGGGAGCCGGTTTCCGAGATGTACACCAGCCACCCGGTGTTCTCGTCGCGGAAGACCTCGACGCCGACCCGCTTGGTCTTGTCGCCGAAGTCGGCCTCGCCGGCCTTGCGGACGCGGAGGCTCATGCCGTACAGCGCCTTCGGGGCCTTCACCTTGTCCGGCTCCGGCGGGGTCGGCGGGGCGGACGGGCTGGCGGCGATCACCCCGGCTTCCGTCACGTAGATCAGCCCGCCGGTGTTGCCGTCCTTGAACACCTCGACGCCGAACTTCTTCGTGTCCTTGCTGAACTCCTTCTCGTCCGGCCCGCGGACCTTCAGGATCAGGGCGTGGTGCCACGCCGGGTCCTTGTCCTGCAGCACCTGGCTCGGCATGTCGACGACCGCCGCGGACGACTTCTCCGAGATGTACAGGAGCTTCCCGCTCGGGCCGTCCTTGAACGCCTCGACGCCGTACTGCTGGGTGTCCTTGGTGAACTTCTCCTCGTCCCCCTTGCGGGTGCGGAGGTCGTGGGCGAACAGCCAGCCGGCCTTCTTGTCCGTCCCGAGCGCGCCGATCGGGTAGACGGTCAGGCTGCCGGTCTGGGTGATGCCGACGATCGCGCCGCCGGCCTCGTCCTTGAAGAACTCGATGCCGTGCTTCGGCGTGTCCTTGTCGAAGTCCTTCTTGCCGCCGGCCCGGACGCGGACGTCGTGGGCGTGGACCCAGACCGGCTTGGACGCGGCCCCCTGGCCGGTCACGTCCGGGGCGAACCCGGCGACGGCCAGCCCGACCGCGAGCCCCGCCATGCCACCGATCCGTACTCGCATGCTGCACCTCAGAGAGACAGAGTATTCGCAACCGTGCCCGGAATCCTGTGCTTACCCGATTCAAGTGAGACGGCCCGGAGTCGTCAAGCTAACACCGGTGGACCGGGTGCGGCGCGCGGGGGCTCCCGGCCGCCGTCCGGGCAGCGTCCGGGCGTGGCGGGTCGGACTGGAATGAGGGTGGCAAAGAGGCTCGGAAGTGGGCTCGACGCGGCCGGTCCGACTCGCGAGTCCGACCGGCCGCCGGTCCCCGCCGTCATGCCGCCGGGCCGGCCGTCACGCCCGCCCGCCGCACCCGCCGGCGGACGAACTGCACGCACCCCAGCCCGACCGCCCCGAGGGCCAGCACCGTCGCCGGCTCCGGCACCGGGGCGGGGGTGAAGTTCAGGTTCAGGCTGTTGCCCACCTGCGACAGGCTGAACGTCCCGCCGTTCAGGTCGTTCTGGAACCCGCTCTGGTCGAGGACCACGTTCGAGCTGCCGAACCCGGTGATGCCGCCCGACGCGGTGACCAGGGTCCAGGTGTACGACGAGTTCCCGCTGAAGCCCGGTGCCTGGCCGGGGGTGTTCGGGCCGGACAGGGTCGACAGCTTGACGGTGAACGGGTTGCCGCCGTCCGCCGTGATGGTCAGCGCGCCGGCGATCTGAATCTGGTCGAAGTAAATCCCCGCCTTGGCCGGCGAGGTGTCGCTGGCGTTCGCCAGTTGCCAGGAGTAGTTCCCGCCCCCCTCCCACGTCTGGGTGCCGGTCTGGGACAGGACGCCGGGGCTGTTGCCGGGGGAAACGGTGCCGCCCGCGCCGACAGTCAGGTTGCCGTTGAGCGTGCCCGAGCCCTGGTAGAGCCCGCCGCTCTGAATGCTGACGTTGGAGGTCAGCGTGCCGTTGTTGACGACCGTCCCGCCGGCGTTGATGGTCGTCGTCGTCGCCGTCAGCGAGCCGGGGGTCGGACCGCCGGAGATCGTCACCGTCCCGTTCGAGCCGACGGTCAGCGACCCCGTCGAGACGCTGCCGCCGTTCTGCACCGTAAGGGAACCCGAAGTCCCGGCCGCCGTGGACCCAACCTGGATGTAGTTGGCGTTGACCCACTGCGAACCGAGGCCGGTCACGACGACCGAGCCGCCCGTTCCGGTGGTCGTGTTGGAGCTCCCGATGACGGCGGAGTTCGTGGCGAGCTGTCCGCCCGACTCCACGCGGACGGAACCCGTGGCGTTGGAGTAGCCCACGTACAAGGTGCCCTTGACGTTCCACGCCGAGGCGACTCCCGTTCCCGAATCGACGCCCTTGACCACGACCGACCCGTTGCCCGGAACAGTAACGAATGTCGGATTATTGGGGTTGGTGTAGTCGGTGTAACCGCCGCTTAAAGATCCGACGTAGGCGTTGGAGTTGCTCACCTGCCCGCCGGCTTCGATGCTCAGGCTGCCCTTGCCGCCGGAGGTTCCGACGAATAGATGACTCGTCAAGTTCCAGTCCGACGAGATGCCGGTGGCGGCATCGACGCCCTTGACCGTCACCGTGCCGTCACCCTGAGCGTAAGGCAAAGCGACGTTATTCGTTCCGTATACCGAATAACCCACGCTACCATACTGGGCGGTCATTTGTGCCCCGGATTCAATCGAGAGCGTGCCTTTTCCCCCGTAAGTGCCGATTTGGACATTGTAACCGTACCACGCCGTCGCCCGCTCGGTCCCGGCGTCCACGCCCTTGAGGGTCAACGAACCGGTGGATTGAAGGACGGTGCCGTTCACGATCGCATAGCTATCTCCGACAGACAGGGAGTTGCCGAACAATTGGGCCCCGCCATCGGCCGAGAGTTTCCCGTCGCCACCGCTGGTCCCTACGTACAGCAGTTGATTGACGAGTTGGGTGTTGGCCCCAGAAAACGTGGCCGTCCCGTCGGCTCGCGTCCCCGTGGAGTAATCGACGTAGCTCCCAACATTGAGATAGGAAACGTTCGCCGACGCCCCACCGTCCACGGTCAACGTCCCTTTCCCGCCTGACAAACCAACGTTAGCCGACGTTGCGAGCCACTGCGAATTGGTCCCCGTCACGTTCATCGTTCCGTCCGAAGGGGTGAACACGCCGGTGACGGAGGAGTAATTCCCATAGTTGCCGATGATGGTGTAATCGCTCTGGAGCTTTCCGCCTGCGGCGACCGTGGCGGTGCCGATCCCTCCGAGCTCGCCGACACGCAGGCCGTTGGTGTTCGTCCACCGGGACTGCGTCCCTGTCACCAGGATGCTCCCGTTCGCCGCCGCGAACGACGACCCGTTCACCAGTCCGCCGTACCCGACGAAGCTGTCCGTCGCGGTCACCTTCCCCCGGTTGGAGACCGTCACGGCCCCGGTGCCCGCCGCATCGCCGGTCGCGACACCGCCGACGTAGGCAAGGTTGGTCCCGAGCGAACCGGCGTTCGTCGTGACGGTCAGGTTCGCCCCGGCGGCGGTGTCGTTCACGGTGACGCGGTTCATCCCCGCGGAGGAACTCGTCAGCTGCGGCGCGTTCGCCGCGGAGCCGATCTGGACGTTGCTGCCGGCGGTCGGCGGGCCGGCCGGGGTCCAGTTGCCGGGGGTGGCCCAGCCGGTGTCGGCCGCGCCGGTCCAGGTGTACGTCGTTTGCCCTGCCGCGGGGCCGGCGAGGCCGCCGGCGGCGAGGGTCAGGGCCAGGCGGAACAGGGTCGCGTTGCGCATCGGGGCACCCGGACGAGGGAGGCCGCCGTGCGGGGACTGGTCCGCACGGCGGCGCTCCGGGACAATCAGCCGCCGCAACCAGAAGCGAAAACGGCCGGGGCAGGCGGACAACAATCCGGGGAAATTTTTCCGCCCGCCCCGGCCGCGCTCGCGGCAACGGTGACTCCGCGATTTGAATCGAACCGGACGGGGCGTGTCATCCCCTTAAACAAGGGGTACGCTGCCCCACGCGAACCGGCCGCCGTTCCGCTTCACCCAGCGGGCGAGGAGTTCCGTGCGGCTGGCGACGCCGAAGTGGCGGAAGATGTGCTTCACGTACTCGTTGACCGTGTACCGGCCGATGCCCAGGCGGAGGGCGATCTGCTTGTCCGAGTCCCCTTCGAGCAGGCACCGCAGCACGAGCCGGACCCGCGGCGGGAGGTCGGACGGGGACGGCTCCGCGAAGGACGCCAGCGGGCCGCCGACCAGCGGGGCGACGGGCGCGTGCAGTTCCCGGACGACGGCCTTCTCCCGGGCGGAAAAGTCCCGCCGGCCCGGGGTGCGGGCGATCAGCACCCCCTCGTGCTCGCCGGGCCGGCCGGGGATCGACCGGTGGCACCACAGGAAGTGGTCCACGCCCATCACGCGGGCGATGTGCTGGTACACCCACGACCGGTCCCACTCGTCGTCGGGTTGGAGGTCCGTGCGGGCGAGGGAGAGGCCGTCGTCGGTGGCCAGTCGGCCGAAATACTCCTCGTAGATCGGTTCGTAGAACGGGTCGCGCATGAACTCGGTGACGGACCGCTGCCAGCCGACGCGGTCCATCCCGTTCTCCCAGCCCCACTCCCGGATGCCCACCATCGAGATCGTCCGGGTCGCGAGCCCGGCGTACTGGTACACGCCGGAGAAGTCGCCGCCGACGAGGGCGGCGGTGCCGGCGGCGAGGTGCGACACCCACGCGGCCGGGTCGTCCCCCAGGTCGCGGCACTCGCCGACGAGGTGGTAAGCGGCACGCAGGTCCCGCGTGCGGGGACTGGCGGACTTGGACATGGATCTGTGGTTATCAGATCGTCACGCCGCGATCAATCGCGAAGTTTGAAACTCACGAACTTCGTCTCCAGGTAGGCGTCCAGCCCCTCGTGGGCGAGCTCGCGGCCCATGCCGGACTCCTTCATGCCCCCGAACGGGCACTGCGGGGTGGCGGGGACCGGGTCGTTCACGCCGATGATGCCGGCCTCCAGCCCTTCCGCGAGCTTGAACGCGACGCTCACGTCGTTCGTGAACACGTAGGCGGCGAGGCCGTAGGGGGTGTTGTTCGCCGCGGCGATCACGTCGTCCAGCTTCGCGAAGTCGAGGATCGGCATGACCGGGGCGAACGGCTCCTCGTTCAGCACGCGGGCGTCCGGGGTGACGTTCCGCAGCACGGTCGGCTCGAAGAAGTAGCCCTTCGGGAACCGCGTCGACTTGCCGCCGCCGGTGAGCACGCTCGCCCCCTTCCCCTTCGCGTCGGAGATGAGCCCGGCGGCGTGCTCCAGACGGGCGGGTTCGAGCATCGGGCCGACGTCGATGCCGGCGTCCATCCCGTTGCCGAGCTTCAGGTCTTTCGCGGCGGCGACGGCGGCGTCGACGAACTTCTTCGACACGTCCGCGTGGACGAAGAACCGGCTCGGGGAGATGCACACCTGCCCGTTGTTGCGGAACTTGCCCATGACGGCGGCCTTCGCCACGACCTCCGGGTCCGCGTCCGGGAACACGATCAGCGGCGCGTGCCCGCCGAGTTCGAGGCTCAGCCGCTTGACCTGGTCGGCGGCCCCCTTCATCAGAATCTTTCCGACCCGCGTCGAGCCGGTGAAGCTGATCTTCCTCACGAGCCGGTTCTCGACGAACTCCGCCCCGACCTGCTCGCCCGGCGCGGCGACGAGGTTCGCGACCCCCGGCGGCAGCCCCGCGTCTTGCAGGCACTGGTACAGCATCACCAGCGACAGCGGCGTCTGATCCGCGGGCTTCGAGACGATCGTGCAACCCGCCGCCAGTGCCGGGGCGATCTTCCGCGACGGCAGCGTGACGGGGAAGTTCCACGGCGAAATCGCGCCGACGACGCCAACCG
>ERZ1066123.793-NODE-793-length-21438-cov-17.632325_pt1 | contig 21438 bp, 22 predicted proteins | sample MGYA00382770_ERZ1066123 | MGnify/ENA primary metagenome ERZ1066123 (study PRJEB33369, sample SAMEA5778353) | biofilm metagenome | biome: Industrial cooling water; feature: Water cooling tower basin; material: Biofilm | place: United Arab Emirates | collected...
CGGGCGTTCGAACACGGGCGAGGGCGGGGAGGAGCCGTTCCGCTTCAAGCCGCTGCCCAATGGCGATTCGATGCGCAGCCGGATCAAGCAGGTTGCTTCGGGCCGGTTTGGCGTGACGACGGAATATCTCGTCAATTCGGACGATATCCAGATCAAGATGGCGCAGGGCGCAAAGCCCGGCGAAGGCGGCCAGCTGCCCGGCCACAAGGTCGACAAGCGCATCGGCGCGGTCCGCCATTCGACCCCGGGCGTGGGCCTCATCAGCCCGCCGCCGCACCACGACATCTACTCGATCGAAGACCTCGCGCAGCTGATCCACGATCTGAAGAACGTGAACCCGGCCGCGCGCATCTCGGTCAAGCTGGTGTCCGAAGTCGGCGTCGGCACGGTCGCGGCGGGCGTTTCCAAGGCGCGCGCGGATCACGTGACGATTGCGGGCTATGACGGCGGGACGGGCGCATCGCCGCTGACCTCGCTGACCCACGCGGGCTCACCGTGGGAGATCGGCTTGGCTGAAACCCAGCAGACGCTGCTGCTCAATGATCTGCGCAGCCGCATTGCGGTGCAGGTCGATGGCGGGCTGCGCACCGGCCGTGATGTCGCCATCGGCGCGCTGCTCGGCGCGGACGAATTCGGCTTCGCCACCGCGCCACTGATTGCCGCCGGGTGCATCATGATGAGCAAGTGCCACCTCAACACCTGCCCCGTCGGCGTCGCCACGCAGGACCCGGTGCTGCGCGCGCGCTTCACCGGCCAGCCGGAGCACGTGGTCAACTACATGTTCTTCGTCGCCGAGGAACTGCGGCAGATCATGGCCGAATTGGGCTTCCGCACCGTCGCCGAGATGGTCGGCCGGGTCGACCGGCTCGACACCCGCCGGATGGAGCGCCACTGGAAGGCGCGCGGCATTGATCTGTCGCGCATCCTCCATCAGGTCCCGCTCGCCCAAGGGGCTTCGCTGCGCCAGATCGGGGTGCAGGAGCATGGGCTTGAAGGTGCGCTCGACAATCAGCTCATCGCCGATTGCCGGAACGCCATCGACACCAAGGCCCCGGTGCAACTGGCCTATGAAGTGCGCAACGTGAACCGCACGGTCGGCGCGATGCTGTCGGGCGAAATCGCCAAGGCGCACGGGCACGAAGGCCTGCCGACCGACACGATCCGCATCAATCTGACGGGCGTTGCCGGGCAGAGCTTCGGCGCGTGGCTCGCCCATGGGGTGACGCTTGATCTCGAAGGCGATGCCAATGACTATGTCGGCAAGGGGCTCTCGGGCGGACGCATCATCGTGCGCCAGCCTGCTCATGCGCCGCGCAGCAGCCAGGATAACATCATCGTCGGCAACACCGTGATGTATGGCGCGATTGCGGGCGAGGCCTATTTCAACGGGGTCGCGGGTGAACGCTTCGCGGTGCGCAACTCGGGCGCCATCGCCGTGGTCGAAGGCGCTGGCGATCACGCCTGCGAATACATGACCGGCGGCGTGGTGGTGGTGCTCGGCAAGACCGGGCGCAACTTTGCCGCGGGCATGAGCGGCGGGGTCGCCTATGTCTACGATCCGGAAGGGCGGTTCACGGACCTCGTCAACCATGCGCAGGTCGATCTGCTGCCGATCAGCGCCGCGCCCGATGCCGAGGAAGGGACGGGCCGCCCGTCGCAGCGCCCGCGCTCGGTCCACGATTTCGGCATGGGCGACATGCTGCGCCACGATGCCGAGCGGCTGCGGATTCTGGTGGAACGCCACCAGCTCCACACCGGCAGCGAACTCGCGGGCGAATTGCTGGCCGATTGGGACGCGGCGCTCACGCGCTTCGTCAAGGTCATGCCGCGCGATTACGCCAAGGCGCTCAAACTGCTCGAAGCGGAACGGGCCGAGGCGGCAAGCGTAGCAGCGGAGTGATGTCGGATTGTCTCGTTATTGCGACCCCGACCTTGAGCCGGGGGAAGCAATCCAGAGCGGCACGGCGCAGCTCTGGATTGCCGCGGGGCCTTCAGCCCCTCGCAATGACGAATTGAAGCGAAGGTAAAGACACGTGGGCAAGGAAACCGGATTTCTCGAGCTGGACCGCCGCGAGCGGGATTATCTCGATCCGAAAGAGCGGCTGAAGAATTACCGCGAATTCGTGATCCAGCCGGACGATGCGACCCTGCAATCGCAGGCCTCGCGCTGTATGGATTGCGGCATTCCCTATTGTCACAACGGCTGCCCGGTGAACAACATCATCCCCGACTGGAACCATCTGGTCTATGAAGGGGATTGGAAGAACGCGCTCACCGTGCTGCATTCGACCAACAATTTCCCCGAATTCACCGGCCGCATCTGCCCCGCCCCGTGCGAGGCGAGCTGCACGCTCAACATCATTGATCAGCCCGTGACGATCAAATCGATCGAATGCGCCATCGTTGATCGCGGGTGGCAGGAAGGCTGGATCAAGCCGCAATTGCCCGAGAAGAAGACCGGCAAGCAGGTCGCGGTGGTCGGCTCCGGCCCGGCCGGGCTCGCCTGTGCCCAGCAGCTTGCGCGTGCCGGCCATTCGGTGACGGTGTTCGAGAAGGCCGATCGCGTCGGCGGGTTGCTGCGGTACGGCATCCCCGACTTCAAGATGGAAAAGCACCTCATCAACCGGCGCTGTGTCCAGATGGAAGCCGAAGGGGTAACCTTCAAAACCTCCAAGGAAGTCGGCGTCGATATCTCCTTCAAGACCTTGCAGGAGAATTACGACGCGGTGGTGCTTGCCGGCGGCGCTGAAGAAGCGCGCGGGCTGGATATTCCGGGTGCGGAAATGCCCGGCGTGCGGCTGGCGATGGAATTCCTCACCCAGCAGAACAAGCGCGTTGCGGGCGATGATGAATTGCGTGCCGCGCCGCGCGGTTCGCTGTTCGCCACGGGCAAGCATGTCGTGGTGATCGGCGGCGGCGATACGGGGAGCGACTGTGTCGGCACCTCGAACCGGCAGGGCGCGGCAAGCGTCACCCAGCTCGAAATCATGCCCAAGCCGCCCGAGAAGGAAGACAAGGCGCTGACCTGGCCCGATTGGCCGATGAAGCTGCGCACCTCGTCAAGCCATCAGGAAGGTGTCGAGCGCGACTGGGCGGTGCTGGCCAAGCGGGTGATCGGCGATGGTGAGAAAGTCACCGGGCTTGAATGCGTGCGGGTCGAATGGTCGGGCGGCCAGATGCGCGAGGTGGACGGCAGCACCTTCACCATTCCGGCAGACCTGATCCTGCTCGCCATGGGCTTTACCGGGCCGAAGAAGGCAGGGCTGCTCGAGCAGGCAGGCGTCGATCTGTCGGCGCGCGGCAATGTTGATGCCGACACCGACAGCTACGCCACCAATGTGCCGGGCGTGTTTGCCTGCGGCGACATGCGGCGCGGGCAGAGCCTTGTGGTCTGGGCGATCCGTGAAGGACGCCAATGCGCGCGCAGCGTCGATGAAGCGCTGATGGGCGCCACCGCGCTGCCGCGCTAAGGCAGCGCCTTACTCGGCGATCCGCCGCGTCTTGCCGATCCGCTGTGCGGCGATATCGCGCTGGCGGAACGGCAGGCGGTGCCACTGCTTGGCGGCATAGGCGCGGGTCTGATCGGCATAATGCGGCGAGGCCGGGTTGGTCGATTGCGAATAGCTGAGCAGCGCATCGGCGACCGGGCCTGCCGCGTCAAAGCCGACGATCTGGATGTAACTGGTGCCATGCACCGGCACGAGCCCGCCGCCCGGCGCCGGACGCGCGTCCTGATAATTGAGCACACCCGCCGTGCCCGGCCCGCCATGGATCGGGATGCGTTCGTCCCCGGCGCGCCACTGCTGCACGCTACCCCACGGCGCATCGAGCGCGATACCCGCCTTGTCGAGCGCCGCTGCGGCAGCACCCAGCGCGGCGAGCAGCTTGTCGCCCTGCTTGTCTGTCGCCAGGTCGCGCGGCGTGTTCACCGGATCGGTGGGATCGAACGGCACGGCCCATAGCCCCGCCATTGTCCCGACCTTGGCCCAGAATTCGCGGAACAGCGCTGCGCCCCGGCTGTCGCTGTCGAACCGGCGATCCCATCCGCCCAGCGCGGTGCAGCCGCGCGCGACATCCGCTGCCGGCGCGCTGGCGGCCGCGCACAGCGCAAGCACTTCGCCTACGGCCATATCAGCGGCGAGGCTCTTGTTGGCAAAGGCCAGCGCCTTGGCCCGGGCGTGATCGACCTTGCCTGCGGCGAGCATGGCTTCGGTCTCGATGAAGTTGGAACGTGTGCGCAAGGTCAGCCGGGCCGCGTGTGCACCCATCATCGGAGACAGCCGCCGGTGCGGCATGCGCGGATTGCTCAGCCAATAGCTATCATTCGAATTGGTGAGATAGTCGCGCACGATGGTGGCGGCCTGATCGCTGGCCGGCATCAGTCCGGGTTCGGGCGTGCCGTTTGCCGCATCCCAATCACAGGCGGATTTGCTGCCGTCGAGCAACACGGCGAGTTCGGCAAAGAGCGGCGTGAACGGCGTGGCGCAAGCGGTCGCCTTCTCCGCCGAGACATTGGGCACGGCAGTGACATCGGCATGCAATGCGTCACCGTAGCGATCGGCGGCAATGGTGTTGACCCACGGGATGCCGAGCGTCTCGCTGACCGCGGCTTTGATCTCGGCGACATTCTTCGCCTCGCCAATCCGCAGCCAGGCTTCGACAGCGCGCTGGTTGCCGCGGTTGGCATCCTTGAGCGCGAAGGCGCTTTGCGTGTTCCAGGTGATTCCGCGGGCGGGCACGACGAAGACCGGGCCGAAGCGGGTTGACCACAGCGTCCGGGTGACAGGCGGTGTGCCCTCGGGCATCGGGACCGTGACGGTGCGCGGCGTCATTGCCTCGCTCGTGCCATCGACGAGGTAGCGGGTCGGATCGGCGGGATCGAGCTTTAGCTGGAAGAGCGTGAAATGGCGGGCCGCGGTCACGGTGTGCGTCCACGCGGCGTCCTTGTTGAAGCCGAGTGTCGGCAAGGGCGTACCGGCGAGGCCGACACCCATCACCTCATAGCCATCCGGCCCTTTGACATGCATCTGCCAGAAGCGGCTCGGCCCCTGCCACGGGAAGTGCGGATTGCCGATCACAAGCCCGCGCCCGTCGGCCGTGGCATCGCCGCCGAAGGCCCAGCCATTGCTGCCAAGGCCCAGTTCGCCCGGCTCGGGCAGCCGGATCGCGACCTTGGGTGGGGGGCTGCCCGGCGGTGCGGCGCTGGCGATGGCCGGTGCCAGATTGAGCGAGCTCGCCAGCAGCATCTGCTTTTCATTGAGCCGCAGCAGATCATCGGTGGTGATCGGCCGCACCCATGCCTTGCCGCGGCATTCGGCGGGAATGCCCGCTGTCCCGGCATCGCGCAGGAAGCGGTTATAGCCCGCGGCATAGCCTTCCATCAGCTCCCGCGCGCGCGGGGTGAGCGACCGGGCGGCTTGATGCAAGGCGGGCAGATCGATCACCGCGCGGAAGAAGACATCCGATGACAGGTTATCGACCTCCTGAAAGCCAAGCGTCGCCTTGTTCTCGGGCCCGAAATGGCGCGAACGTTCGCCTGCGACGGTGGCGATCTCCTCGGCCAGCAGGCACAGATTGTCCTCGGCATAGGCATAGGCGACACCATAGCCGACACCGCGCCAGTCGCGTGCGGTGATGTGCGGGATGCCATAGGTCGTGCGGGTGATGCTGGCCTGATAGGTCTTGCCCGCGAAGGCCTCGCTCGCGGGGACCACCAGCATCCCTGTCATGGCTGCTGCCGCCAGCGTTATCCGCCCAAGTGCCATCCGTCCTGTCATAGCCCCACCCGTCGAGTCTGCGTGATTATGGACACGAGCCTAAGGTTCCCATGCGCGGCTGGCAAGCTGGCCAAACCATCGAGCCACAGCCACATCATGGAAAGGAGGCTTGACATCGAGATTCACAGAAAGTAAAGTGACCTTGTCATTATGAAAATGGAGCTTTCCATGACTACGACGCGTGAAGCCTTGCTGCTTGGCAGCGCCCTGATTCTCGTCGCGCTGCTCGCCGTGTTCGAGATCGTTCCCGAGCAGGTGGCGCAGTTTGCCCCTGTCGCTGCAGTGCCGTTCCTGCTGCGCCGCCGCTCTTGTGTATCGGGGGCCTGCTGAGCCATGGCGCCTCACCCCAGCAACCCCGCAGCCGGCCGCTACACCAAGCGCATGATCGTGATTTCGCTGGCCTATGTCGGCGGCATTGTACTGGCCAGCCTCATGATTGATCGCGAGGCCCCGCTTGGCGCTCTGACGGTCGGACTGGCATTGATACCCGGTCTTGCGATGCTGGCAGCGGTGGGCGCAATCGGACGCTATGTGGCCGAGATCAGCGATGAGTATCTGCGGATGCTCGAAGTGCGCAAGCTGATCATCGCCACTGGTGTGACACTGGCGATCACCAGCGTGTGGGGTCTGCTGGAACTCTATGCGGCGAGTCTTCCGCGCCTCCCGGTGTTCTATGTCTTCCCGATCTGGTGCGGGGGCCTGTTTGTCGGACAGATCGCCAACCGTTTCGCTTTCGGCGACGATGACGATGCGGGTTCTTGCCCATGAACAACCGTCTCAAGGTGCTGCGCGCCGAGCGGGATTGGAGCCAGCAGGATCTCGCTGACCGGCTGGGTGTCAGCCGCCAGAGCGTAAACGCGATCGAGAAGGGACGTTACGACCCCTCGCTCCCGCTCGCCTTCAAGATTGCCGACGTATTCGGCCTGCCGATCGAGGCCATTTTTCTCAAAGATGGAGAGCCTGAATGACCTGTGCCGTGCGATATGTGGTGGTGCTGGCGGCCTTGCTGCTGGCGAAGGTGGCTGCGGCGGAAGACCGGGCCGTGCCATGCCCCGGATTCACCGTGATGGGCGAAGGGCCCGATCTGGTACTGGTGCCGGGACTCGGTTCCTCGCCCGCAGTGTGGGATGGGGTGCGCGACAGTCTGGCCAAGGATTATCGCCTGCACCTCGTCCATATTGCAGGCTTCGCGGGCCGTTCGCCATCAGGCGAGCCGGAAGGCCTGCTCGAACGCAGCCGGGCCGAGATTATCCGTCATCTCGATTGCACCGGCGTCACCAGCGCAGCCTATGCCGGGCATTCGCTTGGCGGATTTCTCGGTCTGACGCTCGCCGCCCGTCACCCTGATCGGATTACGCGAGTGGTGGTGATTGATTCGCTGCCGTTCTTCCCGCTGATCTTTGATCCCGCCGCCACGCCCGAACGGGCCGCACCGCAGGCGGATGCGATGCGGGCAAGCATCATGGCGCAGGATGATATGGGATTTGCCGCTGGCCAGCGCATGGGCGTTGCGTCGCTCGTGCGCGATCCGGCCTATCATGATCAGGTGGTGGAATGGTCGCTCGCCAGCGACCGGGCGAGTTTTGCCGGCGCCATGCACGCGCTGATGACGACTGATATCCGTCCGGAACTGGCGGGTATTCGGCAACCGGTGACGATCATGGTGGCTGCCAATCGTTTTGCCCCGCGCGCGCTGGTCGAGCCGCTCTACCGCAAGGCCTATCAGGAGCTGGCGGGTGCCGAATTCCGGGTGATCGAGGATTCCTATCACTTCATTATGTTCGATCAGCCCGAAGCCTTCCGCGACACGCTCACCGCAGCGCTCCCGGCGCCGTAACCGCGCCCGGGCGCTACCCCTGCCCGCGCCCGCGCTGCTGCACGGCGGCGCGGCGCGCCTCGACCGCCTCGGGCGCGACAGCGGCATTGGCTGCGCCCGAGCGCGCGGCCTCCAGCGCCAGCCCCTCGCCGAACGCCACGGCAAAGCCATCATCGATCAGGCGCTTGTACTGGGCCAGAAAGGCCGGATCGATGCTCGCCATGTCGCCCGCCAGCTTGCGGGCGAGCGGCAGCAGCGCATCAGCCGCCACCACGTTGTTGACGAGGCCCCATTGCAGCGCGGTCGCGGCATCGAGGAAATTGCCGGTGAAGGCGAGTTCCTTGGCGCGGCTGATCCCGATCATGCGCGAAAGTTTTTGGGACAGGCCCCACCCCGGCACGATCCCGACCCGCGCATGAGTGTCGGCAAAGCGCGCATTCTCGCTCGCGATCAGGACATCGCAGGCGAGCGCGACTTCGAACCCGCCGGTGATCGCCACCCCGTTGATCGCGCCGATCACCGGCTTGGAACAGATCTCGATGGCCTTGACCGGATTATCCGCCGGATCGGTCGCATTGGCGCTGCCGAGGGCGCTCGCATCGCTGCCGAGTTCCTTGAGATCGAGGCCCGCGGTGAACGCCCGCGTGCCCGCCCCTGTCAGGATCACCGCGTGCACTGCATCATCGCCATCGACCTGCCGCATCACCTCGTAAAGGCGGCGGCGCAACGCGCGGTTGAGCGCGTTCATCGCCTCCGGGCGGTTGAGTGTGACAGTCGCAATGCCATCGGCAATATCGAGCAGGATCACCTCATCCATCTTCACAAACTCCAATCAATTGTACCGCGCCCGTGGCGTTCGAGAAAGGCATTGGTCTGGCTGAACGGGCGCGAGCCGAAAAAGCCATTATGCGCCGAAAGCGGGCTGGGATGCGCCGAAGTCAGCACCAGATGATGCGCACAGCGGCCCAGCGCGGGCACCCGGCTGGCTTTCTTGCGGGCATGGCTGCCCCACAGGATAAACACGGTCGGCGCACCGCGCTCGGCCACTGCGGCAACGCAGGCATCGGTGATCGCATCCCAGCCGCGCCCGGCATGGCTGCCTGCCTGCCCGGCGGCGACGGTCAGCGTGTTGTTGAGCAGCAGCACGCCTTGCCGCGCCCAACCGGACAGATCGCCGTGCGCCGGACGCGGCAGGCCGAGATCGCTGGCGAGTTCCTTGTAGATATTGACCAGCGAGGGCGGCACTTTCACCCCGGGCGCCACCGAGAACGCCAGCCCATTCGCCTGCCCTTCGCCATGATAGGGGTCTTGCCCCAGAATCACGCAGCGCACGTCTTCCAGCGGGGTCATGGCGAGCGCCGCCAGCTGGCGGCCGCGCGGCGGATAGATCGGCTTGCCCGCGGCTTCCTCGGCGCGCAGCCAACCGCCCAGTTGGCGGGCTTCGGGGCTGGCCAGCACCGGTTCGAGCACTGGTCGCCAGCTTGCCGGGATCGTCTCGTGTGTCATCACCCGCGCCTGCTACACGCCTTGCCCCTTCCCCTCTATCCCCAATGTCTCTAGTGCGAAGCCATGGCTGTTTATTTTCATGAAGAAGATCTTCCCGCCGGCGTTCTGACCGGCACCAGCGCGCTGGCTGTCGATACCGAAACCATGGGTCTGATCACCGCGCGTGACCGGCTGTGCGTGGTGCAGATTGCCGATGGTTCGGGGGATGAGCATCTCGTCCGTTTCAATCCCGGCAGCGCTTACGCCGCCCCCAATCTCAAGGCGGTGCTGGCCGATCCGTCGCGCACCAAGCTGTTCCATTTCGCCCGCTTCGATCTCGCCGCGATCGAGCACTATCTCGGTGTGCTCGCCGCGCCGGTGTTCTGCACCAAGATCGCGAGCAAGCTGGTGCGCACCTACACGGATCGCCATGGCCTCAAAAACCTCGTCGAGGAATTGCTCGGCCAGTCGATTTCCAAGCAACAGCAAAGCTCGGACTGGGGCGGCCCGGTGATCAACGAAGCCCAGCGCGATTACGCGGCGAGCGATGTGCGCTATCTCCATGCGCTGCGCGATGAGCTGGTGATCCGGCTGGAGCGCGAAGGCCGCATGGAACTGGCGCAGGCCTGCTTCGATTTCCTCCCGACCCGCGCCCGGCTTGATCTCGCCGGCTGGGCCGAAAACGACATCTTCAGCCACATGTAGGCCGCAGACCATGGCCGATCCCGCCCGCACAGCCGTTCACGAAACCCGCGAGGCGAGCGCGCTGCGCAGCCGCCGCCAGCGGTTTGCCGCCCCCGGGGGCTCGCATGACCGGCTGATCGGTGTGCTGGCGCGGGTTCTGCCGATGGGAGTGGGGATTGTCGCGGCCCTGATGGTGATCTCCCCGCTCGCGCCGCGCGGCGAGGTAAGTTTCCTGCTTGATCGCACCAAGGTTGCGATGATCGATGAACGCCTCAGCGTCAGCAATGCGATGTATCGCGGGCGCGACACCGGCGGGCGGCCCTTTGCCCTTACCGCAGGCGAAGCGGTGCAGCGTTCGAGCGTCGAAGGGCTGGTGCGGATGCGCGAGCTGGTCGGCCAGATGACCTTGAGCGATGGCCCGGCGCGGATCAGTGCGGGCGGCGGGGTTTACGATATTGCCAGCGAAGTCGTGACCGTCGATGGCCCGGTCCTGTTGACCGCGAGCGATGGCTACACGATGGTGGCCAAGGGTGTTTCGGTCAATCTGCGCGAGCGGTTGATTGCCGGTGACGACGGCATCTCGGGCGAGATCCCGGCAGGGACTTTCTCGGCCAACCGGATGCGCGCTGATCTTTCCACGCGGGTGCTGACGCTGGCTGGCGATGCCCGTGTTTCCATGGTTCCAGGCAAGCTGAGGATCCCGCAATGACGCAGTCTCGAAACCCCCGGCAGCTGGGCCGCATCGCGCTCGCCTATGCGGCGGCAGGCTTTGTCGGCACGGCGGCGCTGATGGCGGGTATCACCGGCCATGCGCAAGCGATCGCTGCGCATGATTCCCGCGCGCCGGTATCCTATGCCGCCGACCGGATCGAATTGCAGGATCGCGAAAACCGCATCATCCTCACCGGCAATGTCGCGATCGAACAGGCAGGCCTTGCGCTGCAATCGGCGCGGATGCTGGTCAATTATGACGATGCGGGCGCCTTGCGGATTGATCGCATCACGGCGAGCGGCGGGGTCAATATCGCGCGCGGCAATGAACGCGCGAGCGGCGATACCGCGATCTATGATTTCAACCGCCGGATCATCACCATGGCGGGCAATGTCCGGCTGCGGCGCGGTTCGGATACGCTCAACGGCGGGCGACTGGTGATCGATCTGCAAACCGGGTTGTCGAGCGTGGATGGCGCCCCTGCGGGCAGCGCGGCACCGGGCAGCACCGGGCGCGGCCGGGTCACCGGCACTTTCGCGGTGCCGCAGGGCAAGGACAAGCCCTGAGCCTTTGGCCCTAACGCTTCGCGGCGAAGCGGGCGATCTGGGTCAATTCCTGCGCCAGCAGCAATTCGGCCGCAGCGCTGTTGCCCAGCAGCAGGCGGTGCAACGCGGTCAGGCGCGGGATCAACCGATCAAGCCGGGTCTCGCGCGAGCCGCGCGCCGCCGGTTGCATCCAGCGCGAAAACTGCGCGCGGATATCGCGCTCCTCGCGGAAGAAGATGCCAAGCTGCGCCTTGTCACCGGGGCCGAGCCGGTCAATCGCGCCGCTTGGCCCGATGCGGCTGACGATCTGCGCCAGCACCGCGGCCCGCCGTTCCAGCGCGAGCGCGACACCGACCGGATTGAGCCCGAGTTCGCGCATCCGGCGGATTTCCTGCCCGATCCGCCCAGTCTCCCCGCCGAGCACCGCGTTGACGATCGGCATGAAGCCATCTTCCTCGGTGGCCGCGCCGATGGCGTCGTAATCCTCGGCGGTGGCGGGCTTGGGCGATTGCGGATCAGCCCCGCAATAGAGCGCGAGCTTGGTGATTTCCGACTGCGCAAGGCGCACATCGAGCCCGGCGGCGCGCGCGATGCGTTCGGCGAGATCCCCGCCGAGCCTGAGCCCCGCCGCATCGGCCATCGCCCTGACCGCAGCGGCGACCGAGCCGAGATCGGGTGGATGGAACATCGCCACCAGCGCATCGCCGCGCTTTTCCAGCAGCTTGGCCGTGCGCGATTTGTCGGTGGCAGACGTGGCGACAATCACCACCGGGGCGGCGGCGCCTGCGCCGGCCTCTGCCGTTTCGATCAACACTTTGACGGCATCATGGGCATCATCGCCGCTCGCGCGCACGTAGATGTGCCGCTTGTCGCCGAACAGCGAGCCGGAACGTGCCTCATCCCCCAGCAACGCGGGATCGCGCCGCAAGTCTGCGCCCGACAATTCGACCCGCTCGCCCGGATCGGGCAGGGCTTCGATCACGCGCTGGGCCGCAGCGGATGCGCCCGCTTCGTCCGGTCCGCAGAAGAAGAAAATCCCGGCTTGCCGCGCGGCGGCGGGCACCCCGCGCAGGAAATCCTTCTGCGTGGCTTTCATGGCGCCGCGTCGGCGGGTTTGGCCTGATCGCGCGCCCGATCCCGCAAGGTCAGGGCGATGCGGGTTGCCATGCGATCGGCGACTTCGCGCGCGAGGTTTTCGAGCGCGGTCTGTTCGGCCGCGATGGTGGCATATTCGCTCGACACCACGTCGATCCCGGCGTCCGATCCGACGGTGGCATCGAGCACGATGGTGCCGCTGGCAAGGTCAACGAGCTGGTAGCGCGCACGCAGGATACGGCGCTGGCGGGTGACGGTATCATCGCCAAGCACGCCGAGCGCATCGAGCCGATCATCGAGCCGCACATCGAGGCGATAGGCCGGAGTCGCCTGCCCGGCCGCGCCGAGGCGTTCTTCCAGCGCATTCTTGACAAGCCAGCCGCTGCGCCCCGGGATCGGCGGAATATCGACCGCGGCCAGCCCCTGCGCGACCGCTGACGAGCTGCCGCCCGCATACATCGGCGACAGGCCGCAGGCAGTGGTGGCAAGCAGAGCCAGCAGGGCGAAGAGAATCCGCATCAGGTGACGATATTCACCAATCGATCCGGCACGACAATGACCTTGCGGATTGCGGCGCCATTGATCGAGCGCTGGAGGTTGGCCGAGGCCATTGCCAGCGCTTCGAGATCTTCCTTCGCAGCGCCCTTGGGCGCGGTGATGGTATCGCGCAGCTTGCCCATGTGCTGGATCGCGATGGTCACCTCGTCATCGACCAGCAGCGCCGGATCGACTTCGGGCCATGCGGCGTCGGCGATGAGGCCTTCTCCGATTGTCGTCCATGCTTCTTCCGCGAGGTGCGGCATCATGGGAGCTGCCAGATGGACCAAGGCCCGGATGGCAGAGCTCCGGCTGGCCGAGGGCGCGGCCTTCTCGACCGCGCCGGTCAGCTCGTAAATGCGCGCCACGGCCTTGTTGAAGCCCAGCGCCTCGATGTCCGACGCCACCGCCGCGATCGTCTGGTGGGTCTTGCGGTCGAGCGCCTTGTCCTCGCCTTCGGCGGAGGCGTCGTAGGCTTGGAACAAGCGCCACAGCCGCTGCACGAAGCGCGCGCAGCCTTCGATCCCGGCATCGGACCACGGCAGATCGCGCTCGGGCGGGCTGTCCGACAGCATGAACCAGCGCACCGCATCGGCGCCATGCTTGGCAATGATCGCATCCGGGTCGACGACGTTCTTCTTCGACTTCGACATCTTGATGACGCGGCCGACTTCGACCGGGGCGCCATCCGCCAGCAGCGTCGCGCCGTCCGAGGTGCGGTCGATTTCGTCAGGGCCGAAGAACACCGGCACGCCCCGGCTCGCATCGATGCGGCTGTAGGTCTCGTGCGTCACCATGCCTTGGGTGAACAGCGCGGCAAACGGCTCCTGCACGGTGATCTTGCCGATATGCGCCAGCGCGCGCGTCCAGAAACGGGCGTAGAGCAGGTGCAGGATCGCGTGCTCGATCCCGCCGATATAGTGCTGCACCGGCATCCACTTCGCCACCTCTTCGGGATCGAAGGGCCGGTCGGCGGGCTGGCTGGCGAAGCGCAGGAAATACCACGAGGAATCGACGAAGGTGTCGAGCGTATCGGTCTCGCGCCGCGCGGGCTTGCCGCACTTGGGGCAGTCGACGTGCTTCCAGGTCGGGTGGCGCTCCAAGGGGTTGCCGGGAATGTCGAAGCTGACATCCTCGGGCAGGGTGACGGGGAGCTGGTCCTTGGGCACCGGCACCACGCCGCAGGCATCACAATGGATGAAGGGGATCGGCGTGCCCCAGTAACGCTGGCGGCTGACGCCCCAGTCGCGCAAGCGCCATACGGTGCGGCCCTCGCCCCAGCCGCCTTGTTCGGCGCGGGTGATGACGGCCTGCTTGGCCTCCTCGACGCTCATGCCATTGAGGAAATCCGAGTTGACGATCACCCCGTCCCCCGCCTCGGCCTCGCCCTTGAAGGGTTCCTCGGCCTTGGCCGGATCCGAAGCGACGACGCGCAGGATCGGCAGGTCGTATTTGGTGGCGAATTCAAAGTCGCGCTGGTCATGCCCCGGCACGCCCATCACCGCGCCGGTGCCGTATTCCATCAGCACGAAGTTGGCGATGAACACCGGCAGGGCTTCTCCCGTGAAGGGATGCTTTGCGGTGATCGGTGTGCGATAGCCCAGCTTTTCCGCCGTTTCGAGCGCGGCGGCCGTGGTCGCGCCCTTCTTGCACTGCTCGATGAACCCGGCGACTTCCGGATCGCCTGCCAGCCCCTGCGCGATCGGGTGATCGGCGGCGATGGCGCAGAAGCTTGCGCCGAAGATCGTGTCGGGACGGGTCGAGTAAACTGCCAGCTTCCCGCCGTCCGACAGGTCGAAACTGAACTCCAGCCCTTGGCTCTTCCCGATCCAGTTCTCCTGCATCAGGCGCACCTTCTCAGGCCAGTCTTCGAGGCTCCCTAGGCCCTCCAGCAGATCATCGGCAAAGTCGGTGATCTTGAGGAACCACTGGTTGAGCTTGCTCTTCTCGACCTCCGCGCCGCTGCGCCAGCCCTTGCCGTCGATCACCTGCTCGTTGGCGAGCACGGTCATGTCGACCGGGTCCCAGTTGACGGTCGATTCCTTGCGGTAGACCAGCCCCGCCTCATACAGGTCGAGGAACAGCGCCTGTTCGTGGCCGTAATATTCGGGATCGCAGGTGGCGAATTCGCGGGTCCAGTCGAGCGCGAAGCCGATGCGCTGCAATTGCGCCTTCATCTGCGCGATGTTCGCGCGCGTCCAGCCGCCGGGGTGCACGCCCTTTTCCATCGCGGCGTTTTCCGCCGGCATCCCGAAGGCGTCCCAGCCCATCGGGTGCAGCACCTCGAACCCGCGCATCTTCTGGTAGCGCGCCAGCACGTCGCCCATCGTGTAGTTGCGCACGTGGCCCATGTGGATGCGCCCCGAAGGATAGGGGAACATCTCGAGGATGTAGCTCTTGGGCTTGGAGCTGTTGCTGTCTGCCGTGAAAGTGCCTGCTTCGGCCCATGCCGCTTGCCAGCGTCCGTCAGCCACGGACGGATCGAAACGCCCGCGGCCGCCACTGGCGGACGGATCAGTAGGAATATCACTCATGCAGCAATCCGCTCGGATAATGACAGGAGAACCGGCGCGTGTCCGGCTGATCAGCCTCGCGACATCGCCTGACGGCGCAGATCGCGCGCCTTGGTGAGAATGATGTCTTCCAGCTTCTGCACCGTTGCGGCCTGCACCGGGGCATCGACCCAATTGCCGCCCTGCGAGGTCTGGCGGCTGGCGCTCACCCGCAAGGCATCGGCGCGCAGATCCTGATCAAGGATCGCGATGGTCAGCTTCACCCGTTCGCCCGGGTTGGCCGGATTGGCATACCAATCGGTGATGATCACGCCGCCCGCGCTATCGGCTGTCAGCAGCGGGGCAAAGCTCGCAGTTTCGAGCGCGGCACGCCACAGGAAGGCATTGACCCCGATGGTGTTGACCTGCGCCGCTTCCATTTTCGCGACCTTGGCGCGGCTCCCGCCGCCGCAGCCCGGCAGCACCAGCAGCATCGCCAAGGCTGACGAGGCCAGCACCAGACGCGCAGCCGGGCTGCGCAGCATGGGGGATTGGGCATTGAGAGCGCGTTTCACTGGCTGAATTCCTTCCGTCGTCGGCGCAGGGCTGTATAGCTTTCAGTCCGTCTGCGGCAAGCGTCATCACGGGCCATGGCCGCTTTATCCTGTCTGAACACGCTTGGCGAGGCCGCGTGGGGCAAGCGAAATTGTGTGTCTAGCGCAACAGGTGACTGGGGAATCGCGCTATTGGTCTTTCTACGCATTGTGTGACACGGGCATTGGCCTATTGCTTTACGAGCAGTTGTGCTGCGACTCGGATGGCTTTTTGTCAGCGAATATTCAGGGACGTTGCACGATACACGCCGCGACGCTCCTGGTTGGTTCGGTCGCGGGTTCAGGGGAAGCGGGCATAATGGTACGGCAGACAGGCAAAGCAGGGGGCAAGCGGCATGCTGCGCCGCTGTTCGCGCTTGTGGCTGCCGCGATGCTCGCGCTGCCCACGGCAAGTCTTGCGCTGGTAACGGCTCAGAATGGCCCTCGCTCGATCGAAGCGCTCGGGCTCAACGTCTTCACCCCTGCCAGCGTTGATCCGGCCCTCGCCGCGCGCGTTGCCGAGAAGGCGCAGGCGAAGGGCATCCGCTTCACCCCGGCACGCGCCACCCCCACCGTGGGCAAGCGCACGGTGACGGTTGCGGTACGCGTGGATGATGATCTGGCGCAGGCCATTTCGGTGCGCCGCGCGCTTGAAAACGCGCCGGGCCTTGGCAACAGCGGGACGCTGATCGGGTTGCAGGCCACCAAGTTCGAACTGGGCGCCGCGCGCGGTTACAAGACGTTTGCCCGTCCGATTGATCTGTCGGCCAGCGTCCGCAAGATGACAATGCCTGATCTGGCAGAGTTTGAACCTTCGCGCCCCACGGCCGAAGACAAGCCCGGCCGTCTCCAGCCGCGGATCGGTCTGGAAGATCGTCAGGTCGCGGGCCGTTCGCCCAACACGCTGGACTCGCTGGCCTCGCAGACGGTGGATCTCGGCGGCAGCTTCCGGCTTTCGCCCAATCTCGATGTGCGCGCCGGTGTGCGCATCTCGCAGGAACGTGATCGGCTCGATCCGCTCACCAATTCGATCCAGGATAGCCAGGCGGTTTACGTCGGCACCCAGATCAAGTTCTGATCTGGTTTCACTCCTCCATTTCGGGATGATGGCGCGGCCATGGGCTGAGCGGGAAGCTCATGCACGATGCCTTTGCCACGCATAGCTATTCCGCGCTTTTCCTGACGCTACGGCACGGCTAGGCTTGCCGCCAACACAATCAGTCAAGCGAGGGAGGAATTGCCATGGGCCGGGTTGCCATTGTCACCGGGGGAACGCGCGGCATCGGGGAGGCGATCTGCAAGCGCCTGCAGAGGCAGGGTCACACCGTCATCGCCAATTATGCCGGCAATGATGCAAAGGCCGCCGCCTTCACCGCCGAAACCGGAATTCCTGCGCGCAAGTGGGATGTCGGCGATCACGAGGCTTGTCTTGCGGGCTGCGCTGCGGTCGAGGCGGAATTCGGCCCCGTCGACATTGTGGTCAACAATGCCGGGATCACCCGCGATGGGACCTTGCACAAGATGAGCTTTGAAGACTGGAACGAAGTGCTGCGGATCAACCTTGGCGGGTGCTTTAACATGGCCAAGGCGACCTTCCCCGGCATGCGCGAACGCGGCTGGGGCCGGATCGTCAATATCGGCTCGATCAACGGGCAGGCGGGGCAATACGGTCAGGTCAATTATGCCGCCGCCAAGTCCGGCATCCACGGCTTCACCAAGGCGCTGGCGCAGGAAGGTGCGAAGTTCGGGGTGACGGTCAACGCGATCGCGCCGGGCTATATCGATACTGACATGGTCGCCGCCGTCCCCGCCCCAGTGCTGGAGAAGATCGTCGCCAAGATCCCCGTCGGCCGGCTTGGCATGGCGGAGGAAATTGCCCGCGGCGTCGCCTTCCTCACCAGCGAAAACGGCGGCTTCATGACGGGCTCGACGATGAGCATCAACGGCGGCCAGCACATGTATTGAGCGTGGGCGCGGCTTCTGTCTGCCAACAAACCATCCCTCGCATGTTGCGTTTCCATGACGCGGCGCTAGGCGGGGACGGGGCGCCATTCAGGGGATTCGCAGCACCATGAAAATCATGTCCGGCAATTCAAACCTGCCGCTCGCCCGGGCGATTGCCGCCTATCTCGAAATCCCGCTGACCGATGCCAGCGTGCGGCGATTCTCGGACGAGGAAGTCTTCGTCGAAATTCACGAGAACGTGCGCGGTGAGGATGTCTTCGTCGTCCAGCCGACCAGCTTTCCGGCCAATGACAATCTCATGGAATTGCTGATCTGCATCGATGCGCTGCGGCGCGCGTCGGCCAAGCGGATCACGGCCGTGGTGCCCTATTTCGGCTATGCCCGGCAGGATCGCAAACCTGGCCCGCGCACGCCCATTTCCGCCAAGCTGGTCGCCAACCTCATCACCGAGGCAGGGGCTGACCGCGTGCTCGCGGCCGATTTGCATGCCGGGCAGATTCAGGGCTTTTTCGATATCCCGACGGATAATCTCTATGCCGCCCCGGTGATGGCTGCCGATATCCAGGCGCGCTACGGGGATCAGGATCTTATGGTGGTCTCGCCCGATGTCGGCGGGGTCGTGCGCGCCCGCGCGCTCGCCAAGCGGCTCGATAATGCCCCGCTCGCGATTGTCGACAAGCGCCGCGATCGCCCCGGCGAAAGCGAAGTGATGAACATCATCGGCGATGTTTCGGGTCGGCACTGTATTCTGATCGATGATATCATCGATTCGGGCGGCACGCTGTGCAACGCCGCCGAAGCCTTGCTCGAAAACGGCGCGGCCAGCGTGGCTGCCTACATCACCCACGGCGTGCTTTCGGGCGGCGCGGTGGCGCGGATCAACGGCTCGCGGCTCAAGGAGCTGGTCATCACCGATTCGATCCGCCCGACCGAAGCCGCCGAACAGTCCGAGCGGATCCGCATCCTCACCATCGCACCGCTGATCGGCGAGGCGATCCGGCGGATTGCGGATGAAAGCTCGGTGAGCTCGCTGTTCGATTGATGTTTGACCCCGACGAGATTCGGGGCATGCTCATCAGCGCGGCGCAGCAGCGCATGGCCTTGACCTATTCCGAGGTGCTCCATGCGCTTGGCCACCGCTTTACCCGCCCGTTGATGCGCCAGCTTTGCAAGGTGCTCGACGCGATCGACGAAGATGGCCGCGCCGCCGGGGAGCCGGGCCTTGCCGTGCTGGTGGTGCGCCAGTCCGATGGTTTGCCGGGGCAGGGCTGGTTCGTTGCGCGCTCGGGCAGCCATGCGGATCTGCCGCTCGATTGGGAGGGCACGGAAGCGCGCCGCTATGTCGAGGCTCGACAGGGCGAAGCCTTCGACTATTGGGCCACACGATAACCCCCGCCGTTCGTGTCGAGCGAAGTCGAGACACGAGGCGCCCCGAATCAGCGTCTCGACTACGCGCGAGGCGAACGGAAGATTTGCTGGATGACTGATAAAGACCTCGCCCTTGCCCTCGCGCTTGCCGATGCCGCCGGGGCCGCGATCCGCCCGCTGTTCCGCGGCGCCTGGAGCCACGAGCGCAAGCGCGATCGCACCTTCGTGACTGAAGCCGATCGTGCCGCCGAAGCCGCGATGCGCAAGCTGATCGAGGACACCTTTCCCGATGATGGCATCATCGGCGAGGAATATGGCACCCGCAACGAAGGCGCAGGCCGCCAATGGGTGCTCGATCCGATCGACGGCACCACCAGCTTTATCGCCGGCCGCCCGATCTTCGGCACGCTGATCGCCTTGTTGCAGGATGGCTGGCCGGTGCTCGGCGTGATTGATCAGCCGATTGCGGGTGAGCGCTGGGTCGGCCGGATCGGCCAGCCGACGCTGTTCAATGGCAAGCCGGCGCAGACCAAGCCGCTCAAGGAGCTGGGCGATGCGGTGCTCGCCACCACCAGCCCGCATCTCTTCACCAACGAAGAAGCCGATGCCTTCATGTCCGTGGCGAAGCAAGTCGCGGAAAAGAAGATCGTGTTCGGCGGGGACTGCTACAATTACGCGCTGGTCGCCTCGGGCCATGTCGATATCGTGATCGAGACCGGGCTCAAGCTTTATGATTATGCCGCGCTGGTGCCGGTGGTCGAAGGCGCAGGCGGGATGATGGCTGATTGGCAGGGCAATCCGCTCGATGCCGGGAGCGATGGCACCGTGATCGCGCTGGGCGATCCGGCACGGCTTGAGGATGTCCTCGACGCGATGGGTTAGCCCCGAGGTTCAGCGCAGCATCCGGCGCACTGCCGCTGTGTCGCCATCGGCAAAATGGCGCTTCACCACGGCTGAGAGATGCGCGGCCAGCGTCACATAGAAGAGCAAGGGCAGCACCCAGGCATGGACCCACACGGCGATGGCGGATGCAGCCGGCCAGTTGGGCCGCGGGATTGCCCAGCCGTAGAAATCGACGCTGCGCCCCTGATCGATGAGATAGCCGCTCACCGGGAAGGCCAGCAGCGCGGTGTAGAGGCACAGATGCACCGCACGCGCCAAGCGATGATCGCGGCTGCCTTGCCGGGAAAGCGGTGCGGGCGGCGGGCTTCTCATCAGCCACACGATCCGTCCGGCGACCAGCACCAGCACCGTGAGGCCGAGCGATTGGTGCGCGCTGACAAAGTCACCGCGTTCCGCTGCGCTGTCGGGCAGGATCGCCATGAACAGGCCGATCGGTACGAGGCAAAGCATCATGATACCGATCACCCAGTGAAACCCGCGTGACACCGCGCCGAACTGGGCGTCGGTGTTGCTCACGGGCATGGGCGTTGCCACCGGGCGCCGCGCCTGTATCCAGGCTGACCACAGCAGAAACAGGATGGCCATGGCGGCGATGCCGGCTTGCAGGTTGAGAATGGCGGGGGTTGCGCGCGCGATCAGCGGAGCGCTGGGCGGCACCGCGGCGAAAGTGCCGTCGAGATCGGCAAGGATGATCGAATAGACCATCATGAACAGGCCGAGCGCGGCGATCAGCGTTCCTGTAACCCGCAGCCATGCCGCGCGCGCATTGAGGGTTGCCGCCAGCACAAGCGCCAGCACCAGATATCCGATCGCCATCTCTATCCTGCAAAAATCCTTGTGGTGTGCGGCGCGCATATCAGGCAGCGCGGGGCGGGCTGTCAATTCACCGGCCGGGCCGTGGCGGGCGCATCATGCGCAAACCGCTTGCCTTTCGCCCCCCGCACGCCTAATCGCGCGCACTTCACTGACACGAATCAATCAGCCAGCCTGGCGACAAGGGCTGCCATGGCCGGTTCCGACGTGTCTCTTGCAGGAGATGAAAATGCCCAAGCTGAAGACCAAGAGCGGTGTGAAGAAGCGCTTCAAGATCACCGCCACCGGCAAGGTCAAGCACGGCGTCGCTGGCAAGCGTCACCGCCTGATCAGCCACAATGCGAAGTATATCCGCACCAACCGCGGCACCTCGGTCCTGTCGGAAAACGACACGCCGACGATCAAGCGCTGGGCGCCCTACGGGCTGGATTGATGCGACGGGCCTCGTGCCCCGCGTCCTCACAATAAGGATATACTCACATGACACGCATCAAACGCGGCGTTACCACCCGCGCCAAGCACAAGCGGATTCTGGAGCAGGCCAAGGGCTATCGCGGCCGCCGCAAGAACACCATCCGCATCGCCCGTCAGGCGGTCGAGAAGGCTGGCCAGTACGCTTACCGCGATCGCAAGATCAAGAAGCGCAACTTCCG
>ERZ1066123.796-NODE-796-length-21380-cov-21.298757_pt1 | contig 21380 bp, 15 predicted proteins | sample MGYA00382770_ERZ1066123 | MGnify/ENA primary metagenome ERZ1066123 (study PRJEB33369, sample SAMEA5778353) | biofilm metagenome | biome: Industrial cooling water; feature: Water cooling tower basin; material: Biofilm | place: United Arab Emirates | collected...
CGCCGCAAGCGCGCCGGGGCCCGCCCCGACGACGACGCCCTCGCCCGGCCCCGGCGCCGCGGCGACGAGGACGCGGCCGAGGTCACCGCCGGCGGGGCCCCGGCGCGCGGCACGGGCATCGCCGCCCCGCCCGCCGCGGTCGAGGCGCGCGTCCTCGAGGCGTTCCGCAACGATCCGGTGCTCGTCGAGCGCCCGATCGACATCGGCGCCATCGGCACCGGCATCGTCGAGCTCACCGGCTGGGTCGATTCGCCCGACGAGGTCCGCCACGCGACGACGCTCGCGCGCGGCACCGTCGGCGTCTCGACGGTCGTGAACCGGCTCGCCGTCCGCGCCGCCGCACCCGACGCGGCCTGACCGTCGCCGCGGGGCCGCGCGCCCCGCCCCACAGCCCGTCGTCCCGCGTCCGCCCCCTCGCCCGGGGGCGTAGCTTCCCTGCCGACATGACCTCGCCCACCGCTCCCGCGACGCCCTCCGCCCCCGGCGACGAGACGGCGCTCCCCGCGACCTACGACGCGCAGGGCGTCGAGGCGCCGCTCTACGCGCGCTGGACCGACGCCGGCATCCACCGCGCCCCCGACGGCGCGGCAGCCGACGGCCGCACGCCGTTCACGGTCATGATGCCGCCGCCCAACGTGACGGCCATCCTGCACGTCGGGCACGGGCTCAACAACACGGTGCAGGACGTGCTCGTCCGCTGGCGGCGCATGGCCGGCGACGCGACGCTCTGGCTCCCCGGCACCGACCACGCCGGCATCGCGACGCAGAACATCGTCGAGAAGCAGCTCGCGGCCGAGGGGACGACGAAGGCCGAGCTCGGGCGCGACGCCTTCGTGGCGCGCACCGCGCAGTTCGTCGAGCGCACCGGCGGGCAGATCCTCGGCCAGCTCCGCGCGATCGGCGCGAGCGCCGACTGGTCGCGCACGCGCTACACGCTCTCGCCCGAGCTCTCGCGCGCGGTGACCGAGGCGTTCGTGCGCCTCTTCGACGACGGGCTGATCTACCGCGGCCACCGCGTCATCCACTGGTGCTCGCGCTGCCTCACCTCGCTCAGCGACGAGGAGGCGGAGTTCGCCGACACCGCCGGGAAGCTCTACCACATCCGCTACCCGCTCGCCGACGACCCCGCGCAGGGGATCACCGTCGCCACCACGCGCCCCGAGACGCTCCTGGGCGACGTGGCGGTGGCCGTGCACCCCGACGACGAGCGCTACGCGTCGCTCGTGGGGCGCGAGCTCCTGCTCCCGGTGGCGGACGTGCGCATCCCGGTGATCGCCGACGCGTACGTCGACCGCGAGTTCGGGTCGGGGGCGGTGAAGATCACCCCGGCGCACGATCCCAACGACTTCGAGGTCGGGCGGCGACACGCGCTCGCGATGCCGGTGATCATGAGCCCTGCGGGCCACATGGCCAACGGCGCCGACGCCGGCGCGCGCGTGCCCGAGCGGCTGCAGGGGGTCGACCGCTTCGCGGCGCGCGAGCGGATCGTCGCCGAGCTGCGCGAGGCGGGGCTGCTGGTGGCCGTGAACGAGCACGCGCACGCGGTGCGCCACTGCTACCGGTGCGACACCGTCGTCGAGCCGCGGCTCAGCGACCAGTGGTTCGTGCGCATGCAGCCCCTCGCCGAGCCGGCGCTGGCGGCGGTGCGCGACGGCCGCGTGCGCATCCTCCCCGAGCGGTGGGAGGCCGTGTACGTCAACTGGCTCGAGGGGATCCGCGACTGGAACATCTCGCGCCAGCTGTGGTGGGGGCATCGCGTCCCCGTCTACTACTGCGACGCCTGCGGCGCCGCGCCGCGGGCGAGCCGCACGCCGATCGTCACCTGCCCCGACTGCGGTGCCCCCGCGCGGCAGGACGAGGACGTGCTCGACACCTGGTTCTCGAGCTGGCTCTGGCCGATCAGCACCCTCGGCTGGCCCGACGAGACGAGCGCCGACCTGCGCGCGCACTACCCCGGCGACATGCTCGTCACCGCCCCGGAGATCCTCTTCTTCTGGGTGGCGCGGATGATCATGTCGGGGATGCGCTTCATGGACGGGCGGGTGCCGTTCCACACGGTCTACCTGCACGGCACGGTGCGCGACATCCAGGGGCGCAAGATGTCGAAGTCGCTCGGCAACGGCATCGACCCGCTCGACGTCGTGCAGCGCTACGGCGCCGACGCGCTCCGCTGGACGCTGGTGTCGGGGATGGGGCTCGGCGTCGACGTCCTCCTCGACCACGAGGACCTCGAGAAGTCGTTCGCGCCGGGGCGCAACTTCTGCACGAAGCTCTGGAACATCGGCCGCTTCCTCCTCACGCGCGTCGGCACGGCGCCGGTGCTCCCGGTCGCGGCACTCGACGCGTCGCGGCTGACGGTCGCCGACCGGTGGATCCTCGCGCGCCTCGACGCCGCGATCCGCGACTGCGACGCCGCGCTCGGCCCCGCGCGTCCGGGGGCCGGCGGGCGGTGGACGCCGGCCGAGCGCACCGCGGGGCTCCGCCTCGACGCCTACGCCGACGCGGCGCGCCGCTACGTCTGGAACGAGCTCGCCGACTGGTACCTCGAGGCGGCCAAGCCGCGGCTCGCGAACGGCGGCGACGACGCCGAGACGGTGCGTGCCGTCCTCGCGCACGCCTTCGACGGCGGGCTCAGGCTGCTGCAGCCGATCATCCCGTTCGTCACCGAGACGCTCTGGGCCCAGCTCCCGCCGCTCGCGGGCGGCGACCGCGGGGCGGCGTTCCTCGCGACCGCGGCGTGGCCTGGCGCGCGCCAGGGCGTGACGGACGCGGGCGACGCCTTCGCGCTCGCGCAGGCGGCGACGCAGGCGGTGCGGCAGCTCCGCAGCGAGTACGGGATCGCGCCGGGGCAGCGCGTGGCCGTGACGATCGTCCCCGTCGCGGGCGCGCACGACGACGCGGCGAGCGTGGCGGGCGTCATCGCGACGCTCGCCCGTGCCGACGTGACGATCGCCGACGCCCCCCCGGCCGGCGCGAGCGCGCAGGCGGTGCTCGCCGGCGGCACCGAGGTCGTGCTCCCGCTCGCGGGGCTGATCGACGTCGACAAGGAGTGCCAGCGGCTGCGCGACGAGCTCGCGCAGGTGGCGAAGCTCCTCGAGGGAGTCCGCGGCCGCCTCGCCAACGAGGGCTTCGTCTCGCGCGCCAAGCCCGAGGTGGTCGAGGGGGCGCGCGCGCAGGAGCGCGACCTCGCCGCGCGCGCGGCGTCGCTGGCGGCGAAGGTCGAGGCGCTGTGCGGCGGGCGCTGACGGCGGCGCTCCTCGTCGGCGCGGTCGCGGCGGCGTGCGCGTCGCCCGGCCAGCCCCCCGGCGGCCCCGAGGACCGGATCGCGCCGCGCGTCGTCGCGATCCTCCCCGAGTCGAACACGGTCAATGCGCGCCCCAACCGCGTCCTCGTGCGCTACAGCGACGTGATCGCCGAGGGGAGCGGGACCAACGACCTCGCGCGCCTCGTCCTCGTCTCGCCGTGGGACGGCGCGGTCGACGTCGGGTGGCGCCGCACCGGGCTCGCGATCCGGCCGCGCAAGGGGTGGCGTCCGAACACGCCGTACGTCGTCACCATCCTCCCCGGCGTCGCCGACCTGCGCAACAACGCCGACAAGCAGGGGTTCAGCTTCCGGTTCAGCACCGGCCCCGTGCTGCCGAGCACCGTCGTGCGCGGCGTCGTCTTCGACTGGATGACCGCCAAGCCGCTGCCGAAGGCGCTCGTGCAGGCGATCGACCCGCGCGACACCACGCTCGCCTACGTCACCGCCAGCGACAGCACGGGGCGCTTCGAGCTGCGGATGGTCCCGCCCGGGAGCTACCTCGTGCGCGCCGTCGACGAGAAGGGGACGGCCAACCGTACGCTCGACCCGCGCGAGCCCTGGGACTCGGTGCGCGTCACGCTGCAGGACTCGGCGCGCGCCGAGTTCTACGTGGTCGTCCGCGACACCATCGCGCCGCGCATCCAGGCGATCGAGCGGCGCGACTCGGTGACGGTGCTCCTCACGTTTGACCGCCCGCTGCAGCCCGGCCAGCGCATCGACACCTCGCTGGTGCGCGTCGTCGCCCCCGACTCGAGCCGGCTCCCGCTCGCCGAGGTGATCACCGGGAACGAGGAGCGCCGCCGGCAGGCCTCGGCCGACAGCGTCGCCGCGCTCACCGACACCACGCGCCGCGTGCGGCGCACGATCGACCCCACGGCGCGCCGCGACACGACGCCCGCGGTCGCGCTCCCGGTGGCGCGGCGCGACCCGCTCGCGACCGAGCTGGTGCTTCGCGCCGCGCGTCCCTTCGCCGCGGGGACCAGCTACCGCGTCACCGTCACGGGGCTCCGCGGCGTGCTGGGGGCGACCGCACCGGCGACGCGCACGCTCGTCGTCCCGCGCGCCGACACGACCGCACGCGGGCGCGAGGCGCGCGACTCGGCCGCCGTGCGTCCCGGCGGGCCGGTGCGCGTGGTCCCGCGCGACACGACCCCGACCGGCCGCCCGCTCTCCGCCCCCGCCGACACGGTGCGCCGCCCGGCCGCGCCGCGCGACACGGTGCGCCGTCCCACCTCGCCCACCCTCCCGCGATGAGCTCCCGCCCCGCCGTCTTCCTCGACCGCGACGGCACGCTCGTGCACGACGCGCACTACCTGAGCCGCCCCGAGCAGCTCCGCCTCCTCCCCGGCGTCCCCGCGGCGCTGCGCAAGTGCACGGACGCCGGGCTCCCGCTCGTCGTCGTCACGAACCAGAGCGGGATCGGGCGCGGCTACTTCACCGAGGACGACTTCGCCGCCGTCACGCGCGCGCTCGACGCGCTCCTCGCGGCCGAGGGGGTGACGCTGCTCGCGACCTACCACTGCCCCGACGCGCCGGACGTCCCGGAGAGCGAGACCTGCCGCAAGCCGAGCCCCCTGCTCTACGAGCGCGCGGCCCGCGAGCACGGGCTCGACCTCAAGCAGTCGTACTACGTCGGCGACCGGTGGCGCGACGTCGCCCCGGCGGTGCGCTTCGGGGCGACGGGGATCCTCGTCCCCAACGCCGAGACGCCGTACCAGGAGCTGCTCAAGGCCCGTGACGACGCGCTGGTGTCGACGACGCTCGGCGCCGCCGCCGACCGGATCGTGCGCACGCTCGCCCAGCGCGCCGGGAGCGACGCCGCGTGAGCGTGCGTCCGCAGCCGCGCACGCGGATCGCCGTCTTCGTCTCGGGTGGGGGCTCCAACCTCGCCGCCCTCCTCGCCCACCACGACGCGCTCGGCCCCTCCGCCGCGGGCGAGGTGGTGCTGGTCGTGAGCAACCGCGCGGCGGCACCCGCGCTCGAGCGCGCGGCGGCGCGCGGGATCGCGACGCACGTCGCCACGCGCGCGGCCGACGGCGACGCGCTCCTGGCGGTGCTCTCGGCGCACGGGGTGCAGGTGGTGGTGCTCGCCGGCTACCTCGCGCTCGTGCCGCCGGCGGTGGTGCGCGCCTACCGCGGGCGGATGCTCAACGTGCACCCGGCGCTCCTCCCGGCCTTCGGCGGCCCGGGGATGTACGGGCGGCACGTGCACGCCGCGGTGCTCGACGCCGGGGCGCGCGTGAGCGGCGCGACGGTGCACTTCGTCGACGAGGCGTACGACCGCGGCGCGATCGTGGCGCAGTGGCCGGTGCCGGTCTTCGAGGAGGACACGCCGGAGCGGCTCGCGGCGCGCGTGCTGCGCGTCGAGCACGCGCTCCTCCCGCGCGTCGTCGAGCTCCTCTGCGCCGAGTCGCTGGCCCTCGACGACGACGGCACGGTGCACGGCGCCTTCCTCGCCGGCACGCACGGCGACGCGTTCTCGTTGCCTCCCGGGGACACGCTGGCGGCGGACCTCGATCGCGCGCTCGCGCGATGAGGGCCGTCGCGCGGCGCGCGCGGCGCGCCGTGTCCCGACCTCCCGCCCACCCCTCCCGGGCGCGCCCCCGTCGGCGCGCCGCGTGACGCCATGCCCCGCGCCCTCCTCTCCGTCTCCGACAAGTCCGGCCTCGTCGACTTCGCCCGCGCGCTCGTCGCCCACCGCTTCGAGCTCGTCTCCACCGGCGGCACCGCGAAGGCGCTGCGCGACGCCGGCCTCGCCGTGCGCGACATCGCCGAGGTGACCGGCTTCCCCGAGATGCTCGACGGGCGCGTGAAGACGCTGCACCCGGTCGTGCACGGCGGCCTCCTCTACCGCCGCGACCTCCCCGAGCACGTCGCCGCCGTCGAGGCGCACGGCATCGGCGCGATCGACCTCGTGGTGGTGAACCTCTACCCCTTCCGCGAGACGGCGGCGAAGGCGGGCGTCGCGCCGCACGACGTCATCGAGCAGATCGACATCGGCGGCCCGAGCATGCTCCGCTCGGCCGCCAAGAACTTCGCCGCCGTCACCGTCGTCTGCGACCCGGCCGACTACCCGCGCGTGCTCGCCGCGCTCGACGCCGGCGACGACGCGGGCGCGCTCCGGCTGCGGCGCGAGCTCGCCGCCAAGGTGTTCGCCCACACGGCGAGCTACGACGCGGCGATCGCGACCTGGATGCAGGGGCAGGTCTCGCCCGACGACCCGTTCGGCGCGACGCTCCCGCTCTCCTTCGAGCGGGCGCAGGGGCTCCGCTACGGCGAGAACCCGGCGCAGCGCGCGGCGTTCTACGTCGAGCGCCCGGGCGCGGGGCTCGCGGCGCTCGCGCAGCGCGGCGGCAAGGAGCTGAGCTTCAACAACCTCCTCGACGTCGACGGCGCGCTCATGGCGATCGAGCCGTTCGCGGGGCAGGTGGCGTGCGCGATCATCAAGCACACGACGCCGTGCGGGCTCGCCGTCGGCGCGACGCCGCTCGAGGCGTGGACGAAGGCGCTCGCGGGCGACCCCACGTCGGCGTTCGGCGGCGTGGTCGCGTTCAGCGTCCCGATCGACCTCGCCACGGCCGACGCGATGTCGGCGCTCTTCCTCGAGTGCATCGTCGCCCCGGGGATCGCCGACGAGGCGGCGGAGCTGCTCGGGAAGAAGAAGAACCTGCGCGTGCTCGTCGGCACCGTGCCGCCGCGGGACGCCGCGGGGCTCGACTACAAGCGCGTCCGCGGCGGGCTGCTCGTGCAGGAGCGGCCCGTCGTCCCGGCCGGCGACATCGCCTGGCAGGTGGTGACAAAGCGCGCGCCGACGGCCGCCGAGGCGCACTCGCTCGCCTTCGCGTGGCGGGCGGTGGCGAGCGTCAAGAGCAACGCGATCGTGCTCGCGAAGGACGGTGCGACGATCGGCATCGGCGCGGGGCAGATGTCGCGCGTCGACGCCAGCTTCCTCGCCGGGCACAAGGCGCGCGGCGCCGGGCACGACCCGGCGGGGAGCGTGCTCGCCTCGGACGCGTTCTTCCCGTTCCGTGACGGCGTCGACCAGGCGGCCGCCGTCGGGGTGACGGCGATCGTCCAGCCCGGCGGGTCGGTGCGCGACGCCGAGGTCGTCGCCGCCGCCGACGAGCACGGGATCGCGATGGTCTTCACCGGGGCGCGGCTCTTCCGGCACTGAGCGGCGTCGGCGCCACGGGGCGTCGGGGCGGCAACCGGGGGGCGGCGCCGGGGTGTCAGGACGCACGGGCCCCTGCCCTTCGCCCCCCCGGGGGGGCGATCTTTGGGGCTTCCGTCCGACCAGACCGACCTCTGCCAGCAGGGTGATGTCCTCCACCGCCGCCTCGGTCGCCGCCCTCCGCGACCGGTCCGCCGCCACGGCCAGCGTGAGCCACGCCGACCTCGACTACCGCCCGAGCTACCTGGCCGCCGGCCTGGTGACGCTCGCGGTGCTGGTCCTCTACCTGGTCACGCTGGCCCCGTCGACGGCGATGTGGGACGCGAGCGAGTACATCGCCGCCGCCTACGTGCTCGGGCTCCCGCATCCGCCGGGGAACCCGTTCTTCGTCCTCCTCGCCAACGTCTTCGGCAAGCTGCCGATCCCGGCGGCGTCGTTCGCGGTCAAGATCAACATCCTCGCCGCGCTCTCCTCGGCCGTCGCCGCCGGGGCCTGGTTCCTCATCACCGAGCGCGTGCTCGTCTCGTGGCTCCCGCGCCGCTGGCAGCGCATCATGGGGGCGTCGCTCGCGGCGCTCCTCGGCGCGACGGCGTTCACGGTCTGGAACCAGTCGGTCGTCAACGAGAAGGTCTACACCGTCTCGCTCGGCATCTTCGCGATCGTCAGCTGGCTCACGGTGCGCTGGTGCGACGATCCCGAGGGCGAGAACGCCGACCGGCTGCTCATGCTGATCGCCTTCCTGATCGGGCTGGGCTACGCCAACCACCCGGCGGGCTTCCTCCCGGCGCCGGCGGTCGGGCTCGCGGTGCTGATCCGCGCGCCGAAGCTCGTGCTCCGCTGGAAGCTGATCGTCGCCTGCCTCGCGCTCCTCGGCCTCGGGATGACGCCGTTCCTGACGCAGCCGATCCGCGCCGCGCACTTTCCCGAGATCAACCAGGGCGAGCCCACCGCCTGCACCGACGGCTTCGCGCTCGACTGCACGCTGACGAAGACGACGTACGAGCGGTTCATATACAACTTCAACCGCGAGCAGTACGGCAAGCCCGCGCTCAGCGAGCGGCAGGCGCCCTTCGGCGCGCAGCTCGGCATGTGGTGGCTCTACTTCAAGTGGCAGTGGCTCCGCGACGCGCACGGCGAGCGCGCCGGGCTGCAGAACGCGCTCGGCATCCTCTTCCTCGGCCTCGGCCTGATCGGCGGCTGGGTGCACTGGAAGCGCGACCGGCGGAGCTTCTGGTTCTTCGGGCCGCTCGTCTTCACGCTGACGCTGCTGCTCGTCTACTACATGAACTTCAAGTACGGCGCCTCGCAGGCGCCGGAGCTCGCCGACAGCGTCCCGCGCGAGGTGCGCGACCGCGACTACTTCTACCTCTGGAGCTTCAGCACCTGGGGGGTCTGGGCGGCGCTCGGCCTCGTCTTCCTCTGGGAGACGGTCGCCAGCTTCCTCGGCACCGAGGAGGTGGAGCTGGGCGGGCAGCGCTTCGCGGCCCCGAAGGAGCGGAGCTGGGCCGTGTCGGCGCCCGTCCTCGCGCTCGCCTTCCTCCCGCTCTTCGGCAACTGGAGCCAGGCGAGCCGCGCCGGGCAGCGCGACACGCGCGACTTCGCGCACGACCTCCTCAACTCGGTCGAGCCGTACGGCATCCTCGTCACGGTCGGTGACAACGACACCTTCCCGCTCTGGTACGCGCAGGAGGTGGAGGGGATCCGCAAGGACGTCACCGTCGCCAACACGTCGCTCCTCAACACCGACTGGTACACGCGCCAGCTCGTGCGGCGCCCGGTCTTCGAGTACGACAAGGCGGCGGGGCCGGCGGTCTACCGCGACCGCGACTGGCCGAAGCCCGCGGCCGGGGTGCTCAAGCTGACGACCGCGCAGGCCGACAGCTTCCCGCTCTACCAGCCGCTCGAGCAGCCGGTGATGTTCAAGCAGGACTCGCTCGAGGCGGTCATCGACCCGAAGAACCTGCAGCAGGGCGTGCTCGAGCGCGCCGACCTGTTCGTGCTGCAGATGATCCGCGACAACTGGCAGACGCGCCCCGTCTACTTCTCGCGCACCGCCGGCGGCTACCCGCAGTCGCTCGGCTTCGGCCCCTACCTCGTCGCCCAGGGGCTCGCACGGCGGCTCTCGAAGACCGTCCCGACCGCCGGCAAGGACACGATGCTCCTCTCGGGCGAGGGCTTCGTCGACGTCGGGCGCACGGCGCGGCTCTGGAACGAGACCTTCGTCGGCCACCGCAGCATCGCCGCGCGCGGCGACTGGGTCGACAAGCCCTCCGCCGGGATCCCGGCACTGTACGTGAGCGTGGGGCTCGTCCTCCACGACGCGCTCTCGCAGCGCGGGGAGCGCGACCGCGCCATCGACGCGCTGGCGCTCGCCGATTCGGTGGCGGTCCGATCGCGCACGATCGAGTGGTTCGGCGGGAAGTCGCTCGTCGAGCAGGCGCTCGACGCGGCGAAGCGCCCGGCGGCCCCGGTCGTCCCGCTCGGGGGCGGCGACAGCGCGCAACGCTGACGGGTCGGGAGAGAGGGGGGTTGGCGGAGCGGTTGATCGCACCGGTCTTGAAAACCGGCAACGTCCTCGCGGCGTTCGTGGGTTCGAATCCCACACCCCCCGCCTGACACGACTCGCCGCGCGCTCCCACGGGACCGCGCGGCGCGCGTGCGTCACGGGGGCGTGGCCGGCCCCGCGTGCACCTCAGTCGGTGCCGTCGTCGCGCGCGGGGTCGAGGTCGACGACGCGCACCGGGCGCCGCGCCGCGAGCGCGGCGGCGACGAGGGTGCGGTGGCAGTGGCGCGCGTCGGCCTCGAAGCAGAGGAGCGCGACGCGCGTGCCCCCGGCGACGATGCCCTCGAGCGTGTCGAGCGCGTCCTGCGCCTCGGCGGTGGCGAGGCGCGCGGCGAAGATCCGGCGCATCTCCTCGTGTCGCCCGGCGCGTGCCGCGGCGCGGCCGTCGGCGGGCGTGCCGAGTGCGCGCAGGTGCAGGTAGCCGATCCCCGCCGCCTCGCAGCCGGCGGCGAGGCGCGACTTGGCGAAGCCGGGGCGGCGCGACATCGCGACGGCGCGCACGTCGACCAGCAACGTCACGTCGGCGCGGCGGAGCGCGGCCAGGACCGCGTCGAGGGTGGTGCCCTCGTACCCGATGGTGGCGACGACGGGATCGTGCGCGCCCGCGAGCGCCTCAGCCCTCTTCGTCGTCGTCCTCGTCCTCGTCGTACGCGGGCGTCGCGAGGTCGAGCGCGACGATCACCTGCCCGGCCGGCTCGTCGTCGTCCTCCCCGGCCGGGGCGGCGTCGGCCAGCTCGAGGATCATCACGCTCGGCGGGAGGAGGCGCACCACGCCCTCGAGGAAGTCGTCCCAGCTCTCGGTCTGCTCGACGAGCGCGAGGATCCGTTCCTGACGTGCCTCCTCCTCCGCGTCCATGCCATCCGGCTCGGCGATGGACAGCTCGCCCTCGGCGTCGATGATGAAGCGGACGTGCTCGCACGTCTCGGGGGCGGGTCCCTCCTCGCCGTCGTAGACCGCCTCGCCGCAGGCGGGGCAGAAGAGGTCGGGGAGGCCGTCGGGGAGCGAGAGCTTGACGCGGGTGGCGGGCATGGAGGACGAACCGGAGGGCGACGCGGAAGGCGAAGGGAACGGGCCGGTGGAACATACGCGGCCGCACCCGCGCGCGGCGTCGGGGCCGGACGGGTGCACCACGGCCGCACGTCGTGCGCGACGAACGGCGACCTGCATGCGCGTTCCGGGGGCCGCCGCGCAGCATCCCGGGCCATGCACGAGCCCGCCGCGGCGCCGGTCGCTCACGGCGATGCCCGCCCCTCGACACGCCTCACCACTGCTGCGCACCACCGGCCGCGGGCGTGACGAAGAACGACGCCCGCGACGCGGCGTCGGGCCACTCAGCAGCGTAGGCGTCGTGCCACGCGCGCGTGAAGTCGGCGGCGGCGTCCGACGCGACGAGCGCCCACACCGACCCGCCGAAGCCCGCGCCGAAGGCGCTCGCCGCGAGGGCGCCGTGCGACCGCGCCAGGCGCGCGAGCGCGATCGTCTCCGGCACCTGGTTGTGCAGCCACCCCTCGGCCGCCTCCTGCGACCGGTCGACGATCGCCCCGAGTTCCGCCGGCTGGCCGTGCGCGAGGACGCGCGCCGCCGCGGGGACGAGCTCGAAGCTCTCGAGGAGGAACTGCTCGAGCCGGTCGCGATGCGCCGCCGAGAGCGCCCCCGCGGTCGCACGCAGGCGATCGGGGGCGGCCGCGTCGCTGCGCGCCGCGTCGGCGAGCGAGGCGTCGTCGCGCCCCGCCTCCGCGTTCCAGCGCGCGAGCAGCTCGCGCACGAGCGTCGCGGCCCGGTCGTATGCGTCGCGCGCGCCGGCGCTCCGCTCGGCCGTCACGCCGCTCGCGGCGATGGCGAGGACGTGGCCGCGCGGGAAGTGGTACGCCGCCTCGCGTCGCACGGGCGCGAACGAGAACTGCAGCACCTGCCCCGGCTCCGCGCACAGGATGGCCACGTGGTCCTGGCTCCCGCCGAAGGTGCCGACGCCGGCGTCGCCCGCGAGCATGCGGAACGACGAACCGTTCTCGATGCTGCCGAGGTAGCCGGCGAGCTCCTCGCGCGTCGCGATCGCGGTGCGGAAGGTCTCGGAGGCGCCGAGCTCGTTGCTCTTCGCCAGCGCCACCGACACCGCGATCATGAGGGCGCTCGAGGAGCTCATCCCCGCGGCCACCGGGAGGTCGCTCGCGAAGGCGAAGTCGACGCCGCGGGCGAGCTCGGGGAAGTTGCGCGCCATCCGTCGCGCCACGATGGCGACGTGGTGCGCCCACGTCCCGGCCGGGGCCGACGCGGTGCCGTCGAGCGGGAGCTCGCAGCGCTCGCCAGTCGTCACGTCGATGGCGCGCACGGCGGCGTCGGTGCGCGTCGCGACGCGGACGGCGAAGCCGCGGTCGACGGCGCAGAGCAGCGAGCGCCCCCCCGCGTAGTCGGTGTGCTTGCCCAGCAGCTCGACCCGCCCGGGGATCCAGGCGGAGTGGCGCTCGGCCCCCGCGCCCATCGCATCGAGGGCGGCACCGCAGCGGGCGAGCGTCTCGGCCACCGCCTCGGCGCGGGCGGAGGACAGGCCGATCCGCGCGAGGTGCGAGCGATCGTCGGTCATGGCGCCCAAGGTAGCGGACGCCGCGGGCGGTCGCGCCGGGCACGCGGCATCCGGACGCCCCCCGTCCCCGCACGCACTCTCAAAGCCGCACCGCGTGGTCGGCGAGCCGCGCCGCCACCCCGGCCACGTCGCGCCGTCCCGAGAGGTCGAGCACGGGGCCGCGGACCGGCACCACGCGGACCGTCGCGCCGTCCTCGTGCACCGCGAGACGCACCGCCTGGGGGAGCTCGAGCTCGCCGCGCGCGCTCGGCCGCACGCGGCGGCACGCGGCGACGATCGCGGGGCCCACGACCCAGAAGTTCATCGAGACGAGCGCCCCCGGGGCGAGCCGTGCCCAGGTCGCGTCGTCGGGCTTCTCCACGATGTCCGCGAGCGCCCCTGCGGTGTCGCGGACGAGGAGCGCGAACCGGCGCAGCCGCTCGCGCGGGATGGCCGAGCCGGCGACGAGGTCGTCGGCGTCGAAGCCGGCCACCGCCTCGCCCCCCGCCTCGCCCAGCGCGCGGAGCGCCGCGAGCGGGTAGTGGTTGTCGGCGTTGCCGACGAAGGCGTGCCCGTCGCCCAGGAAGCCGGCCGCGGCGAGGAGCGCGTCGGCGGTGCCGCGCGGCTCGGCCTGCACCGCGTAGTGCACGCGGAGCCGCACGGGGCGCGCCGCCTCGTAGTGCGCGCGGATCGCCGCGTGCTCCGGGGCGACGACGAGGCACGCGTCGGTGACGCCGGCGTCGGCGAACGTGCTGAGGACGTGGTCGAGCAGCGGGTGCGCGCCGACGGGCATCATCCCCTTCTGCCCCGCCGCGGCGGCGGCCTCCTGCGCGGCGTCGAGCACCGCACCGGCGTCGGCGGCGCGCATGCGCGTGCCGAGGCCGCGCGCGAGGATGACGGCCCGGGTGACGGCGCGGGCGTGGAGTGGCATGGCCGGAGGCTATCCCCACGCGCGGTCCGCGTCACCGGGGCGGGCGCACGCCCCCCTTTCCATCGGGGAGGGGACGCGCCAGCTATCCGACGCTCCGGCCACCCGCACCGCGGGTGGCATCGCCCACCCGTCGCCCGATCCCCGATGCGCCGCCTCGCCCGCACCGTCGCCGCCGTCGTCCTCCCCTGCCTCGTCGCCACGCTCGGCGCGCAGGCGCCGGAGCCGCGCTACCCGACGCAGTGGGACGCGGCGCTGCTGCGGCGCCCCGACCTCAAGGCCGCGCTCGCGGAGCTCGAGCGCGCCTTCCCGCGGCAGGTCGAGGAGTGGATCGCCATCGCCGAGATGCCAGGGAAGTCGCGCCACGAGGAGCGGCGCGCCGCCCACGTGCGCCGCGCGATGGAGGCCGAGGGGCTCGCCGTCACCACCGATTCGATGGGCAACGTCACCGGCGTCCGCAAGGGCACCGGCGGGGGCCCGACGATCGTCTTCGCCGCGCACGTCGACATCGTCCACCCGCTCGAGACCGACCTCAAGGTCTCGCGGCAGGGCGACACGCTCCGGGGCCCCGGCATCTTCGACAACAGCGCGTCGGTCGCGAACATGCTCGCGGCGATCCGCGCGATGAACGCGGCGAAGGTGCGCACGAAGGGCGACCTCGTCTTCGTCGCCACGGTGCAGGAGGAGCTCGGGCTCCGCGGCATGGAGTTCTGGCTGCAGCGCAACCCGCGCCCCGACCTGCTGGTCGCGCTCGACGGCAACCTCGGCCCCGTCAACTACGGCGCGCTCGGCATCCACTGGACGCGCTACGTCTTCACGAGCGCGGGCTCGCACACCGTCACCTCGCGCAACAAGCCGACGCCGGTCCGGGCGCTCGCCGAGGCGATCCAGCGGATCTACGCGCTCCGCTTCCCCGCCCTCCCGGAGGGCGCGGTGATCAACGTCGGGCAGGTGCACGGCGGCGCCATCTTCAACGGGATCCCGCAGGAGCTGTACTTCACCGTCGACCTCCGCTCCCCCGACCCGATCCTCCTCGATTCGCTCGACCGCACCATCGGCACGATCGTCCGCGAGGCGGCCGAGCGCGAGAAGGTCGGCCTGCGCGTGGAGATCGAGCAGCGGAACGGCGCCGGCGGGACGACGGCGCAGCTGGCGGGGGCACGCGCGCACCCGCTCGTGCAGACGGCCGTCGACATCCAGCGCGCGCTCGACATCACCGTCGGCGCCCCGGGGGCGCCCGAGGCCGTGGCCACCGGGAGCACCGACGCCAACGTCGGCGTCGTGCGCAGGATCCCGAGCATCGCCCTCGGCCGCTCGTACGGCGGCAACCAGCACACCCTCTCGGAGTGGGCGCACGCGCCGTCGGCGCTGCCGGCGACCAAGGTCATCGTGCTCCTGTCCGCCGCGCTGGGCGACGGCGTGCGTGCGGCGCCGGTGCCGTGACGCGCACGGCGCGGCGGCTCAGAGCCCCGTGCCGCAGTACTTGCAGAAGGCCGCGTCGGCGTCGTGGCGGGTGGCGCCGCACCCCGCGCACCGGCGCACCTCCTCCGTGCGGCCGGCGGCGCGCTGGAGCTCGAGGGTGACGATCCCCGTCGGCACGGCGATGATGCCGTAGCCCACCACCATGAGCGCCGAGGCCAGCGCCTTGCCGAGCGGCGTGAGCGGGGCGATGTCGCCGTAGCCGACGGTCGTGAGGGTGACGATCGCCCAGTAGACGCTCGTCGGGATGTCGGTGAACCCCGCCGGCGCCCCCTCGATGACGTACATCAGCGACCCGACGATCGTCACCGCGAGGAGCACCGTGGTGACGAACACGGTGATCTTGTAGCGGCTCGCGCGGAGCGCCGCGATCAGCGTCGCGCCCTCGGTCACGTACTGCGCGAGCTTGAGGATGCGGAAGATCCGCAGCACGCGGAGCACCCGCACCACCAGCAGCACGCGCCCCGCCGGGAAGACGAGCCCGATCCACGTCGGGAGGAGCGCGAGGAGGTCGACCACGCCGAAGAAGCTCGTCGCGTAGGCGACGCGGTCGCGCGACGACCAGAGCCGGAGCGCGTACTCGACGGTGAAGAGGACCGTGAGCACCCACTCGGCCACGAGCAGCGTGGCCCCCCAGCGCGCGGCGATCGAGGGGACGCTGTCGAGCATCACCACCACGACGCTCGCCAGGATCGCGACGATCACCGCGACGTCGAAGGCCCGCTCCGCCGGCTCGTCGTGCTGGAAGATGACGTCGTGCACGCGGTCGCGGAGCGGGCGCATCGGTCAGCGGGGGGACGCGGGGCGGAGGTGCCGGTCGAGGAAGTCGAGCATCTTCCGGAAGGCGAAGCGGGTCTGGTCGAGCCCCTCGAGGTCCCAGCCGTGGCCGGCGTCGGGGAGCACCACGAAGTCGACGTCCTTGCCCAGCTGGAGCAGGTACTGTGCGAGCCACGCCGAGTCCTGCCAGAGGACCACGTTGTCGCGCATCCCGTGGATGAGCATGAGCGAGCCCTGCAGCCCGGCCGCGAAGCCGCGCGCGCTCGCCCGGTCGTACTCGGCCGGCTGCTCCTGTGGCCGCATCATCACGCGCTGCTCGCCGGTGAGGGCGTGCCGGACGTTCGTGGCCGGTGCGCCGGCGATGCCGGCGCGGTAGAGCGCCGGCTTGGTGAAGAGCGACTTGGTCGTGAGGAGCCCGCCGTAGCTCGACCCCCAGATGGCGACGCGCGCCGAGTCGGCGATGCCCTCCGCCACCGCCCAGCGCACCCCGGCGGCGAGGTCCTCGACGTCGATGCCGCCGTAGTCGAGGCGGATGCGGCGGCGGAAGGCGGTGCCGTGCCCCGAGCTCCCCGCGACGTCCACCGCGAGGATCGCGTAGCCGCGGTGCGCGAGCACCTGGTCGAGCCCCCAGAGGGGGTGCGCCGTGCGCCCGCCCCACTGGTTGCGCACCGTGTTGCTGTACGCCGAGCCGACGACGAGGGGAAGGCGTGTGCCGCGGCGATGACCGGGCGGCAGGATGAGTCGCCCGTGGAGCGTCGCGCCGTCGACCGGGTTCGTGAAGGTCACGTACTGCGGCATCGCCCACCGGTAGGCGGCGAAGTCGGGGCTGGGCGACGTCGTGAGGCGCCTCCCCTGGGCCGGGCCGCGCGTGCCGTCGAGCGCGTGCAGGTAGAGATCGGGGGGGACCGAGTCGCTCGAGAAGACGTCGGCCGCCCAGCGCCCGTCGGGTGACAGGACGGGCGCGTGCGTGCCGCGTCGCGTCGTGACCTGCACCGTCGTCGCGTCGCGCCCGTCGCGGGCGAGCACGAGGTGCCGCTCCTCGGGGCGCCCGGGATTGGCGACCGCCGCGACGCCGCCGCGCGGCAGCACCGTGGCCTGGAAGACGGCGAAGGCCCCCCGCGTCATGCGCGACGGCGCGCCACCCGTGCGCCCCACACGCCAGACGTGGTAGTCGTCCTCGCGATCGGAGGTGAAGTACACGGCGTCGCCGTCCGGCGCCCAGTCGACCCACCACTCGGCGCTGACGTTCCGCGGCTCGCGCTCGCGCACCAGCTCCGTCACGGCGCCGGTGGCCGCGTCGGCACGCAGGACGCGGCGATCCTTCACGAAGACGTCGGAGAGGTCGATCGCGAGTTCGTCGCGCGCGGGCGACCACGCGTAGCCGTGGATCACGTCCATCGGGTCGCCGCCGAGCGTGAGCCAGCGCACGTCGCCGCCCCCCGCATCGACGACGCCCACGCGCCGGCGCTCGGAGGGCTCGCCGGGGAAGGCGCGCCGCTGCGGCACCATGCGCGCTTCGTCGGCGAGCACGTCGGGGATGTTGCGCGTGCGGATCGCGGTGCGGTCGGTCTCGACGAGTGCGAGGTGCGCGCCGTCGCGCGACCAGCGGAACGACTCGACGCCCACGCCGTCCTTCGCGAGGGTGGTGACGCGCACGGGTACGGCGCCGCCGTCGAGGGCGACCGTCCAGAGGTCGCCGTCGCGCACGTAGGCGACGCGACCGCCGTCGGGCGAGGGCGTCGCGCGCGACTCGGCACCGGGCGTGCGGGTGAGGTTCACCGGCTCGCCCCCGGCCGCCGGCACGCGCCACAGGTCGCCACGGAACGTCACGAGCAGTTCGTCGCGCCGCGGGCGCCACGTCACCGCCGAGACGCCGCCGTCCTGCTCGGCCGCGGTGCGTGCACGCAGCGTCGCGTAGTCGGTCGCCGGCGCGGGCATCGCGGGGTGCGGCATGCGCGTCACCCGACGCGGCGGGCCGCCCGCGACGTCGGCGACCCAGACGTCGAGGAAGTTCGTCCCCTCGTCGTTCCAGAGGAACGCGAGCCGCCGCGAGTCGCCCGCCCACGCCACGCCGCGCGGCGCGGTGCCGATGAGCGAGGGGAGCGAGTAGAAGCGATCGATGTCCGGCACCGGCGCCGGCTGGGCCGGGAGGTGCAGCGGAGCGAGAACGACGAGGGCGAGGAGCGGGCGACGCATGGACCGGGTGGGAGGAGTCGCGGTCGTTACGCGGCGGTGGGGGGCGTCCGTTGCATCGTCGCCGCTCTCACGAACGTCGCTGGCGAACGACGGGTCTGCGTGCATCCGGCAGACCGTATCTCACCGCGGAGGCGCAGAGGGGCCGTGCCGGGCCTCCGCGCCTCCGTGGTGACGTGCGGCCTGCCGGATCCGCGCCGCGGCGTCCCTCGACACGGATCAGTCGGCCCGCACGTACAGCTCGGCCCCGCCGGCGCGGAACTCGGCCGCCTTCTCGGCCATGCCCGCGGCGGCCGCGGCGCGCAGCTCCTGCGTCAGGTGCATCGAGCAGAACTTCGGCCCGCACATCGAGCAGAAGTGCGCCGCCTTCGCCCCCTCGGCCGGGAGCGTCTCGTCGTGGTAGGCGCGCGCCGTGACGGGGTCGAGGGCGAGGTTGAACTGGTCGTGCCAGCGGAACTCGAAGCGCGCCTTGCTGAGCGCGTCGTCCCGGGCGCGCGCGTTCGGGTGCCCCTTCGCGAGGTCGGCGGCGTGCGCGGCGATCTTGTAGGCGATCACGCCGGCCTTGACGTCGTCGCGGTTCGGGAGGCCGAGGTGCTCCTTCGGGGTGACGTAGCAGAGCATCGCGGTGCCGTACCAGCCGATCATCGCGGCGCCGATGGCGCTCGTGATGTGGTCGTAGCCGGGGGCGATGTCGGTCGTGAGCGGCCCGAGCGTGTAGAACGGCGCCTCGCCGCACCACTCGAGCTGCTTCTCCATGTTCTCCCGGATGAGGTGCATCGGGACGTGCCCCGGCCCCTCGTTCATCACCTGCACGTCGTGCTCCCACGCGATGCGCGTCAGCTCGCCCTGCGTCCGGAGCTCGGCGAACTGCGCCTCGTCGTTCGCGTCGGCGATGCTCCCCGGGCGGAGCCCGTCGCCGAGCGAGAACGAGACGTCGTAGGCCGCCATGATCTCGCAGATCTCGCGGAAGTGCGTGTAGAGGAAGTTCTCGCGGTGGTGCGCGAGGCACCACTTGGCGATGATCGACCCCCCGCGCGAGACGATGCCGGTGACGCGGTTCGCCGTGAGCGGGATGTACGGCAGCAGCACGCCGGCGTGCACGGTGAAGTAGTCGACCCCCTGCTCCGCCTGCTCGACGAGCGTGTCGCGGTAGAGCGGCCAGGTGAGCTCCTCGGGGACGCCGCCCACCTTCTCGAGCGCCTGGTAGATCGGCACGGTGCCGATCGGCACGGCGCTGTTCCGGACGATCCACTCGCGGGTGACGTGGATGTCCTTCCCCGTCGAGAGGTCCATGACGGTGTCGGCACCCCAGAGCGTCGCCCAGCGCAGCTTCTCGACCTCCTCCTCGATCGTGCTCGAGACGGCCGAGTTGCCGATGTTGGCGTTGATCTTCACCGCGAACTTCCGGCCGATGATCATCGGCTCGAGCTCGGGGTGGTTGATGTTCGCCGGGATGATCGCGCGGCCGCGGGCGACCTCGTCGCGCACGAGCTCGGGCGCCATCCCCTCGCGGAGCGCGACGAACTCCATCTCGCGCGTGATCTCGCCGCGACGGGCGTGGTGGAGCTGCGTGACCGGGCCGGTGCCGCGGAGCGGCTGGCGGACGAGCCCCGGGGCGATCAGCGCGCGGTCGCGGCGCGGGTCGGGGCGCCACGAGCGCTCGGTCGGCTCGACGTTGCCCCGCGCGGCGATCCACCCGGCGCGGAGCGGGGGGAGCCCGTCGTGCACGTCGTGCCCCTGCGGCCCCGAGGTGTCGTAGACGCGGAGCGGCGGCTCGCCCCCGGAGAGCGCGATCTCGCGCATCGGCACCGCGAGGCCGCGCTCGGCCCCCACGTGCACCTTGGTCGAGTGCGGGAAGGCGTCGGCGAAGCTGCTGCCGGCGGTGGGCGAGGGCGGAACGGTGGCGGCCATCGGGCGCTCCCGCGGCGGACGGCCCTCGACGCGCCGGGCCGACGGCGCACGCGGACGCCCTCCCCGTCGCGCCGCGCTCCCTCCGCCGGTCTGAACCGGATCAGGTTCCAAGGGACTCTCTCAACGCCGGTCGCCCGGCGTACCCCTGGCGGCGAACGTGGTGAACATAGCCCTTCGCCCCGGACGCGCGAGGGTCGGCGTCGGAACGATGACTATCCCGCTCGTCCGGTTACGGCAGTGACGGTGCGCGGCCTCACCTTCCGCATGCGAGCCGAGACCGCCGAACCGCGTCAACACGGAGGCGCGGAGAAATGCCGGAGAACGGAGGGGCTGGATGCTGGGGTCACTTGCCGAAGTGCGGTGCGGGGGGGCGGTCGTCGATGCCGCGATCGAGGTGCATCGTGAACTGGGCCCCGGTCTCCTCGAAGGCGTGTACGTCGAGTGCCTGACCGATGCGCTTGCGCGACGGCACCGCACGGTGCGGCGCGAGGTAGTGTGCCCCGTGACCTATCGTGGCCGCACCTTCGATCGCGCGTATCGCCTCGACATGATCGTCGACGACCTCGTCGTGGTCGAGGTGAAGTCGGTGCGCGAGGTCACGCGTGTCCATGCGGCACAACTGCTCTCGTACCTGAAGCTCTCGGGTTTCAGGGTGGGATTGCTGCTCAACTTCAACTGCATCCTCATGAAGCACGGCATCGTCCGTCGCTACAACTTCGACGCGGATCGCCACCTTCTCCGGCAGTCCTCCGCGTCTCCGTGTTGACGCGGTTGGGGGCGCTCGTGCTGCACGGCACCGCGCACCGCCGGCAGGGTCACGCCGGCCGCACGGCACCCCAGACGATCGCGGCGAGGATCGCGCCGAGGCACGGGCCGACGATGGGGACCCAGGCGTAGGGCCAGTCGGAGTGCGACTTGTTGGCGATGGGGAGGAGGGCGTGCGCGAGGCGGGGGCCGAGGTCGCGGGCGGGGTTGAGGGCGTAGCCGGTGGGGCCGCCGAGGGAGAGGCCGAGGCCCCAGACGAGTGCGCCGACGAGGGCCGGGCCGAGGTTGGTCGCCGGGGTGGGGCCGGCGACGCCGCGCGTGCCGAGGGCGCCGGCGACGATCACGAGGACGGCGGTCGCGATCGCCTCGGTGGCGACGTTGGCGGCGGGGCTCCGCACCGCGGGCGCGGTGCAGAAGACGCCGCGGATCCGCGCCGCGTCGTGCGTCAGGCGCCAGTGCGGGAGGTACGCGAGCCAGACGAGCGTCGCCCCCACGACCGCGCCCGCGAGCTGCGCCGCGACGTGCGCGATCGCGTCGCCGCCGGTGCGCGTGCCGAGGAGGACGTTGGCGAGCGTCACCGCCGGATTGAGCTCGCCGGGGGCGCCGAGGGCGGTGGCGACCTCGACCCCCGCGAGGACGGCGAAGGCCCAGCCGGCGGTGATGGCGAGCCAGCCTGCGTCCTTTCCCTTGCTGCCGTCGAGGAGGACGTTGGCGACGACGCCGTCGCC
>ERZ1066123.803-NODE-803-length-21259-cov-6.859178_pt1 | contig 21259 bp, 21 predicted proteins | sample MGYA00382770_ERZ1066123 | MGnify/ENA primary metagenome ERZ1066123 (study PRJEB33369, sample SAMEA5778353) | biofilm metagenome | biome: Industrial cooling water; feature: Water cooling tower basin; material: Biofilm | place: United Arab Emirates | collected...
TTTTTAACTCCTGTCTTTCCGAAAAGCACTTTTCATTATTAAACAGCAAAACGTACAGCGATGAGCAGGAATTTTTACTTACTGCTATATTTTTCTACTATTGTGACCGGGTGTTCAAGGGTTTGCCTACCGAGGATATTAGTTCTACCGGTTGGTTTATAACACGTGCAGAGCGGAATTTTATAAAGTTGGCGGAAGATTTTAGTACAAATGCTGCGTTTTTGGAGACCGATACATTACTTATTCCGCAGTACTATCAGCTCCGGTCGGCACTGAAACAGTATCGAGAGATGGGTAAGCGTGGAGGATGGGACGCTTTAAGTCTGCCCGCCGGCGAGACAATCCGTTTTGGCGATACGCATTTGCTCATTCCAAAAATTAGCCGGCGGTTGTATCGTGAAGGATATCAAGTGGATACGACCGGCACTTCATTTAATGCTTCGCTATTGAGCGCGGTTTCCCGATATCAAATGACACACAACCGGGTGCCGGACAGCACTATTGGTCCTGCACTTTTGAAATCGCTTTCCATCCCCGTGGAGCAGCGCATTCGTAGTATAGCATTAAATATGGAGCGTTGTCGTTGGGTTGCTCCGCAGCGCTCGGATGAATTCATTGCTGTTAATATTCCGGCTTACGAATTGTACTACATACGAAAGTCACAGCCGGTCTTACAATCAAAAGTTGTAGTGGGAAAAGTGATCACAAAAACCGTCGTATTTAACGGTCAGATCGATGAGATTGTTTTTTCACCGTATTGGAATGTGCCGAACAGCATTCTCCAAAAAGAGATTTTGCCGGCAGTAAAAAAGTCGCCCGGCTACTTTAAGCGGCATAACATGGAATGGCATCAGGGACGAGTTCGGCAGAGGCCCGGAAAAAATAATTCACTCGGTCTGGTAAAGTTTATGTTTCCAAACTCAAATAACATTTACCTGCACGATACACCGCAGAAAGATCTTTTTAAGCGATCAGAACGCGCTTTTAGTCACGGTTGCATCAGGGTAGAAAAAGCCCGCGAACTCGCTGTCGAAATCATGCAAAAGGATTATCAATGGACTTCCCCGCAGGTGGATGCAGCGATGCAGGCCGGCGTTGAAAAAGCGTATCGTTTAAAGCGGAAAATCCCGGTGTACATTGCCTATTTTACAGCGCTGGCGGATGCCACAGGCACCGTTTCATTTTACCACGACATTTACGATCGGGATGAAATGCTCGACAGTTTATTAATGCAACCGCGATAAACTTATTCATGGCCGTGATTGCGCACCCGGCCAACCGCACAACTTACAAACGATTTGGCTTTCATGATCAGATTATTATCGGTACCGCTCTCCGGGTAACCCAGAGATGCCAGTGTAGCAATAACCTGACTGCGTTCTGCGTGTCCGTCAACTGATATATGGCCGGTTTCAACATCGATGGAGCAATCGGTGACACCTTTGATTTTGCGAAGTGCGCCTTCAATTGTATTCCGACAGCCGCCGCATTTAATGTTTTCGACTTGTAGTGAAATTCTATCTTCCGTTGTCATGGTTATGTTTATTTTTTCAAACGTTCATTACTACTTTTTATTTTTTTGTTTTTCCTGCCTTTTGATGGCGCTGCGAAGGAGAAAGCTATGTTTTAACGCTTCAAGATCCTGCTTAAGAATCTTGGTGGCTTCGCCGACTTGCGTCAGCACGGAATCTATTTTTTTTGCCGACGCAGGATCGGTAGTGAGGTATTGAAATGCGCCTTTGCCGTTTTTCACTTTACCAATCACGGAATCCAGGTTGGCGATGGTTTTTGAAAGCTGATCGCCGGACGCTTCCAACTGCGTAATGGTACGCCTTAGTTGTCTGGCCACGGTTGTGTCGCGCAAAACCCCAATGGCATTATCGCGCCGCTCCAAATCGCTTACCAATGCATTTATTTTTTTCATTGAAGCTGCCGTTTCCATGCTGCTCACGCGGAGATTCTCCATAGTAGCGCGGATGTCTGCAGCCACATTTTCATCCTTTAACAACATACCGACGCTGCCTTTTCCTTCATTTATTTGGTGCGTGATTTTGAGTAGATCCGCCGTCAGCAGCGCAGCATTTTCGTTGGTGACGGTTAATGTTTTCAACATATCTTCGGTGCGAACCCGACTATAGGAAAGGATTTGATCGCCATCCTTTACCGGTTTGCCCACACCTTTGCCCGGAATGATGTTAAGAACCATACTTCCTACGAGGCCGTCGGAACTGATGGTCGCTACTGCGTCGGTGCGAAGGTGCGCACTAATTTTGCTATCAATGTCCATGTAAACACGGATCATGGTATCGTTAATCATTTCAAGCTGGCGAACAGTTCCGATGTCGATTCCGGAATACCGCACATTATTCCCCGGTTGGAGTCCGTTTACATTATTAAACACCGAATGAATTTCAATAGTACTGCCAAACAGATTTTGCTTGTTGCCGATGAAATAAATGGCAAGTACGAAGACGATTGTGCCCAGTACCACAAATACGCCGAGGCGAAATTTTTGAGAAGTTGACTCTTTCATGTTTACTTAAAAAATGCCATTATTTTCGGATCGTCTGATGTTTGTAGTTCGGCAAAAGTGCCCTCCGCATAGTTTTTTCCATCGATAAGAAGTATCATCCGATTGGCGATCACGCGGGCACAGTCGACATCATGTGTAATAATAATTGATGAAGTATGATATTGCTGTTGTACTTCCTGTATCAAAGCTATAATTTCTTTTGACGTTATCGGATCCAGCCCGGTGGTAGGTTCGTCGTACAGAATAATTTTTGGTTTCAGGATGAGAGTTCTGGCTAGGGCAATGCGCCGCTTCATTCCACCGGATAGTTCATCCGGCATCAGATTTAACGCATGAGCAAGTCCGACACTTTCCAGCGCTTCCATTACCAGCGGCGTCGTGTCGGAAACTTCTCCAAATTTCTCCACATGTCTTCGGAGAGGAAATTCGAGATTTTGACGTACCGACATCGAATCGTATAGTGCGCTACCCTGAAAAAGAAATCCGATTTCCGTCCGAAGCCGGTCGAGCTCTTCGCGGTTCAACGACTTAATTTCGTTATTCATAACCCGGATAGAGCCACTGTCGTACTCCTCAAGCGCGACCATACACTTTATCAAGACCGATTTACCGGAACCTGATTTACCCATGATAACCACATTTTCACCCTCAAATAGATCCATACTGAATCCGTCGAGCACCTTATGGTTTCCGAAACTTTTATGCACATTTCGCACTTTGATAACCGGTGTTTGAGTTTTCATCAGTAGACGATATTGGAAATAATCACCGCGATAAAATCGATTAGAAACAGCAGCATCGACGTATAGACTACGGCTGCATTTGCAGCGATTCCGACGCCTGCGGTACCTTTTCGGCAGGTATAACCTTTGTAGCATCCCACCAAACCGATGGCAAATCCGAAAAAGAACGTTTTTATGGTAGCCGGAAAAAGGTCGCTGAATTTTAATGCTTCGAAGACGTCGTTAAAGTAGAGTGTCAGCGAAACATTTCCCATCGTATTTTCTACCAGAAATGAGCCGTAAATGGCAATTAAATCACCCACAAGCACCAGAAGCGGAAGCATAAGCGTTGCCGCAAAAATCCGCGTTACCACCAGATACTTAAACGGATTGGTTCCCGAAACTTCCATGGCGTCAATTTGCTCAGACACGCGCATAGAGCCCAGTTCCGCACTAATTCCGGAACTGACGCGACCTGCGCAAATCAGGGCAGTAATAATCGGTCCGATTTCGCGAACAATCGAAATTGATACCATCGAAGACATCCACGATACAGCCCCGAATTCCTCCAGCGTCGGACGCGATTGCAACGTGAATACCAACCCGATAATGAATGCGGTCACCGCTACCAACGCCAGCGAACGGTTGCCGATGTAATAACATTGCCGCAGAAACTCACGCCATTCATAGGGCGGTGTAAAACCTTCCTTAAAAAACCGGGCGGCGAAGTAAGATAAATCGCCGATTTCTACAAAGAAATTCTTCAAGGCCGGACTAAAATCGAGTAGGGTAGAGTTATTTTCAACAGCCATATGAAGTTGATTAACAGCCTTTCGTGCGGTTTTACTGACCAAATGTAGTATTATGTGGAACTAAAAAAAATGACAATTTTCATTTTTCATTTATAACCTGCGGTGCAGTTTGTATCTTTAGGGCAGGTATACTTGAGCATGGATAATTCGGGGCTTTTAAAGGCGATCGTACAGAACGCTATTGACGGTATTATATCAATTGACGCACGGGGAATAATTGAAAGCATCAACCCTTCCGCCTGTAAACTGTTTGGATACCGGCCGGATGAGGTAGTAGGTCGCAACATTTCAGTGCTTATGCCGCCGCCGGACAGCATTTTGCACGATTCGTACATGCAGCGTTATCGTACCACGCATGAGCCGAGAATCATCGGCATCGGGCGTGAAGTTCGCGGCTTACGCAAGGATGGATCGACCTTTCCGCTACAGTTGGGAGTGAGCGAGGTAAAGTATCAGGAGCGTACCATTTTTGTGGGATTCATTCACGACCTCACGAAGCAAAAAGAAGTGGAAGATCGTTTGAAGGATTATGCCAACCATTTGGAAGAATTGGTTGAAGTCCGCACACAATCGCTTAATGATACGATCAATAAACTTGAAGAAGCGAAAGATCAGATCAGTTCTGCGCTCGAAAGCGAAAAAGAACTTGGAAAATTAAAGAGTCGGTTTTTATCGATGGCATCTCACGAATTTCGCACGCCTCTGAGTACCATTCAACTTTCGGCTTCACTCGTTGCAAAGTACGTGGCCGGAAAAGATTTGCCCGAAGTAGAGAAACACGTGGGGAAGATAAAAAGTTCGGTAGCCGGTCTTACGGCGATTCTGAATAATTTCCTTCAATTGGAAAAATTAGACAATGATAAAATTGTAGCGCAGCTATCGATGTTTAGTCTCACCCAGTTATCGGGTGAGATTGTGGAAGAAATGCAGTTGCTGGCAAACGGAAAGCAGACCATCAGTTACAAGCATATTGGACCCGATGAAGAAGTGTTTTTGGATAAAAACCTGATCCGAAACTGCATCGTAAACCTGATGACAAACGCGATCAAATACTCCGGCGATGATTCTCATATCGATATCGTTACACAAATTGATACGGAAACGTGTTGCCTCTCTGTTTGTGATAATGGCATTGGCATTCCTGACGAAGACCAGAAATATTTGTTCGAACCTTTTTTTCGTGCTCACAACACCGGAAGTATCCCCGGAACCGGACTCGGTCTTAATATTGTAGCCAGACATGTGGCACTGCTTAAGGGTACGATAGATTTCAAAAGCAGTCCTGAAGGAACAACATTTACTCTAACTTTTCCAAGAAGATGATAAAAATTCTCATTATAGAAGACAATAAGGATATTCGCGAAAACGTCGTGGAAATTCTAACTATGGCAGACTATCAGGTTTTCGAGGCAGACAACGGAAAAACGGGTGCTGAATTGGCGATGAAAATCCTTCCGGATCTGATTTTATGCGATATCATGATGGGTGATCTTGATGGCTATGGTGTATTGCATTTACTTAATAAGAATCCCCAAACTACCGCCATTCCTTTTATTTTCATAACAGCAAAATCCGAGCGAAGCGATATTCGTCGCGGCATGGAGCTGGGCGCAGACGATTATCTTACCAAACCTTTTGACGATACCGAACTCCTTACCGCTATCGAAACCCGCCTGAAGAAGAAGGAGATTCAAAAGAATTTTTACAGTAAAGCGGTGGCGAGTATATCCGAAGTGGTTGCCGGTAAAAAAGGGATGCAGGAGCTTCAGGACGCACTCGAGGAGCGGAAAATACGACCGTTTAAAAAAAATCAGATCATTTATTACGAGGGCGACCGTTCAAATGGTGTCTGGATTGTTATTTCCGGAAGGGTGAAAACAACCAAGCTGGCAGAAGACGGGCGTGAACTTATGACCGGAATTCATGAACCCGATAGTTTTCTGGCAATAAATACTTTGTTTTCTAACGGGAATTATGCGGATACCGCTACTGCCGTTGAGGAAAGTACTCTCTCGCTACTTCCGCTGGATCAGCTTGAAAAATTAATTACGCTGTATCCGGATGTTGCCGAGAAATTTGTTAAGATCCTAAGCAGTCAGATTCGTTCTCAGGAAGAGCATCTGCTGCAACTGGCTTATCAATCGGTACGTAAACGGGTCGCGGAAGGGATTCTGCGCATCGCACGGCAGTTAAATTCTGAAACCATTACGATATCACGCATCGATCTTGCGTCAATGTCCGGCATTGCTCCGGAAAGCGTAAGTCGAACGCTAACCGACTTTAAAGAAGAAGGGATGATTGAAAAGAAAGGAAGTACCATTCAAATCATCGACATGCGAAAACTTGAAAAGGTTAAGAATTAGCCGGTTGCAGATACAATAGGTTTTCGACCTCCGCTACACCCGGAACTGATTTTAGCTTGCGGGTGACTTCCGCCTTATGCGCATCCGACGATACGAGTCCGTTGACAATCACTTTATTACCAACTATTTCTACGTGTAATCCACTCACCTCCGCGCAGGAGATGACATCGGTAATCTCTGACTTACTGATCGATTTTTGCATGGTTTCGGGCACCTCAATATGTAATTGAATGTCAATAACATTGTCGACATCCGCTACTGCTTCCAATATCAGATCCCTTTGATACTTCCATCGCAATTGACCGATAATGCTTACTACGCCCTTCCGTACCTGCAAGGTAAGTGCGTCCGACGCAAACCCCAATTGCTTGCGCAAAGTTTTACGAATCAGTGCTAAGAGCGTATCATCGTTCACTAAAAATGAGGGGTCAGGAACGACGCGAATCCGATCGGTTACATTTTTTATTCCCGCGAAAGAACGTGCTGTTTTACATGCCCGTAATTTTTGCGCATACCTTCTCACCTCGCCGCTGAGCATTGCTTCGGTACCTGAGACAACCACCGCTATCTGCACGCCTGCCAGATCCGGCTCCGATGCCAGTGCATGCTCCAGACTGATCCGACGCTCAAAATCCTCATTCATAGCTCTCTTTTAATAGCACAAAATTCGTTGGCTAAACTTGATTTAAAAATGATTGTTATCATGTTTGCCGAATTTTAGAGTAAGATTTCTATCCTGCCGGGAGTCGGGCGTTGGGCGACCAAAACATGATAAAATTCATGTTTTAGTAAGAATTTATGCGGGATTTTTGCACTTCACATTCTTACTATGGCAGTACATTCATTTCATATTCCCGTTATGGGATTGTCTTACACTATCGATACTCCGCTACGCGTAGCGCATTTTGGTATAGACTCCGTAGTATCCATCGTAGATGATGAGTTGATGGAGAAGATGAGGGAGTACTATTGCGAAAAATTTGGTTTAGTGTATAAACCTATTCCTGCCAAATCAGAAGATTCGAGAGCACGACGGATTACAGCTTATCTGGATTTGCTGTTCGACAAGGTTCGGAAGAACCACGCAGATTACATCGATCTACTTTGTGCCAATCGTAAGGAGCTGGGTAGTTTTGTTGAAATGCTGCCGAAAGACAGCACTATTCGTAAAGAGTTGCTTTGTTATTTTTTAGGAGCATGTCGGATTGATCTGCGCACCTTTTTAGAAGAGCATCTGACTCCGGGCGCGATCGATGTGAACATTATGACGAAAGTGGATAAGGTTAACTTTAAAAATAAAGTTGCGTTACCGTACCAATTTAATGATGCGCACGCCGCGCTGCGTGGTTATGCGGAAAGTAAACTGAATTCATCGCTGATTCTCTCTGCGGGTTTAAATCCGTCGCTTTATACTTACATTTCCTCGTTTGACGACTTTTTCCCATCTGAAGATGGCGCGATCCGCAAAAAGGTGGTGTTGAAAGTGAGCGACTTCCGGTCGGCCTTAGTTCAGGGTAGTTTTTTAGCTAAGAAAGGAATTTGGGTTTCGGAGTACCGAATTGAAAGCGGGCTAAATTGCGGAGGTCATGCATTTGCAACCGATGGTTTACTTTTAGGGCCGATTCTTCAGGAATTTTACGTTCGGCGTAAAGAACTTACGGAGACGACCAACCAACATTTGCGCGCTTCATTGGAGCAAAGCGGCAGGACAATTCCCGCGCAGACATTCCCAGTACGGATTACGGTACAGGGCGGCGTGGGTACGGCCGAAGAACATCAGTTTTTATTAGACCATTTCCAGGTTGATACCGTAGGGTGGGGGACGCCATTTCTACTAGTTCCGGAAGCTACCGCTGTGGACGAAGAAACCAGAAGTTTGCTGCAATCGGCGACAGAAATTGATTTATACCGAAGTGCTATTTCTCCGTTAGGAGTTCCTTTTAACACACTGCGTGGTACTACAAATGATGAGGTTCGCCGTGCGAGAGCAACTAAAGGCAAGCCGGGCAGTTCGTGTCCTAAAAAGTTGCTGGCATTACATCCGGATTTCGGACCGGAAGGAGTTTGCACGGCATCGCGAAAATACCAGGAAGCCAAACTTGCTGAACTTGAAGAGCAGCGTTCGCAGATGTTGCCGGCGAAATACGACTTAGCAAAGGAAGCTATTGAAGCGAAATCGTGTTTATGTGTAGGCCTTGCGAATGCAGTATACCTCGAGAAGAATATACCTGTAAAGGGAGAACGGCAGGGCGTTGTGGTTTGTCCCGGACCTAATCTGGCCTATTTTGACAAGATCGTTTCCCTGAAGCAGATGCTGCGTCATATTTATGGATACGAATCAATTCTGGCCGACAGGCCCCGGCCACATATGTTTATTCGTGAACTGGAATTGTATTTTGATTATTTGATTATGGAGGAGTCGAATTCTGATTCCGTTACTAAATCACAACAAAAGAAACTAAAGGTAATGCGGGAAAATCTGCTGGAAGGTGTACAGTTTTACCAGTCGCTATTCACCTCACTGCACATCTTTGAACAAGATCGCGCGGCAATTTTATGGACTTTGGATCATTTTAAAAGTGCACTCGAAGAGCATTTTGCTATAGCCGACTCCATCGTGGGTTTCGGCTACGCTCAACCCACGGGAATTTGGTAGTTGAGTGTAGTTGAATCGTCGTGGGTTTCGGCTTCGCTCAACCCACGGTATCGTGGTGGGTTTCGGCTACGCTCAACCCGCGGTATTGTGGTGGGTTTCGGCTACGCTCAACCCACGACGGCTCGGTAGTTGAGCGTAGTTGCGTTGTCGTGGGTTTCGGCTGCGCTCAACCCACGACGAGTCTATAGTTGAGTGTAGTTGAGTTGTCGTGGGTTTCGGCTGCGCTCAACCCACGGTAATTCGGTAGTTGAGGATAGTCGTGGGTTTCGGCTGCGCTCAACCCACGACGGCTCGGTAGTTGAGCGTAGCCGAAACTACCGATGCAACGTCTTAAACATCATTACCTGCGCGATATGAACTGCCCGGTCTTTAATGTCATCCGCTTTTGCGCCCGCAAAAAGATGGTCGACTGTGGAGGTAAATAACTCTACCCAATGTTCGAAATGTACTTCCGACATTGTACTTTGCTGGTGGAGTTCTCGATGGACAATCATCGGGCTACCGCTGTATTTTCCGGTATAAAACAAGATGTTTTCCCAGAAGTCATACATTTTCGGCAAATGATGCTCCCATTTTATTCTTGCCACGTCGGTAAATAAGTAGCCAATTACCGAATCTGTTTTGACCGCATCGTAAAAGGTATTCACTAAACGTTCAATATCTTCCCGATTTTGGATATCGCTCTTCATGAATGTAGTGTTAATTGCGCCACAGCGCCTTGCATTTCACTAAACACTTACTTGTAAAGTCGGCTCAGTGTGAATGAAGGCCAAGGCATGTGAAAATCGCAAAACGCGACTATATAGGATTTTGATTTAGAATCTCCTCAAGATAATTATTTAACTCAAGTAAATCAGATAAGAATGCATTGCGAAACTGATTGTTTTTTGCTTCGGATGCAGCGGTAAAGTCTTTTAGCAGTAAATTCGTGTTGCGAACGTCCCTCTGCGAGGGATTTCTCCAGTCGCAGATACTCATCGTTGCAGTACAAATACACCTTTTCCAGTTGTTCGCGTTCGGATTTGGAGATTATATCTAAACGCTCTTTTAGTATATTCAGATTGTCCTTTGCAACACTAAGAAGTTTTACGGCAGCTTCATCAAATTTTTGCCATTCTTCTATACTTTCCTGAGGAGTTCTTATTTCAGTTATTTCCCGGACTGTAACCTGTTTTTTTTGCAACTTTGACCAAATGCTAACAGAAAAATAAACAAGATCGCATACTTCATTTTTTTTCACTTTCATTTAAAAAGCCCGATTATTTAACGGGCTTTTGATTTTGAGGCTTGCAAAATTAGCAAAAATTCAAAACAAGCATTAAAAACTCTTAATGGTAAACTTGTTAAAAAAATCTTTTACTATTTCGCGTTGCTCTCTTTCGTTCAGTGCTGCACTGTTCTTTATTTCAATTTTTGCGTTGGCAAAGTGATGATCTTTTTTTAGGAAATTGTTCAATTCATTTTTCGCAGTTGTTGGTCCGAAGAGTAAAATCTCATCAACGCCATGAAGTTTTTGAGCTACATCCTGGTAAAAATGAGTTAGTTGATTACTGGTGTGCTTGTGTGCACTATGCTCGGAACCGTGCGATGCATGTCCGCCATGCTCCGGATGTACTTTCACGATAGGTTGAGCCATCTCGCCAAACTCTATTAAGTGCGCGTGAGAATGATCGATGTAAACACCTGTTTTTCTATTGATTTTCATACTTTGAATTTTAATTTGTATAAAAGTACAGCGAGCAATTCAGCAGTAAAATGATATTTGTCATATCTGCCAAACTAACAGGAAATCTTAAGAGTGTAATCGATTAGCACGAAGATTGTTTATCTTTGCGCCACTATGGGGTCGACCGGTTTTGACAGCGGGTCGAGCTGACTGGTAAGCACGTCGAGTACGGGAACGCAAACTCGTTAATCTTTTGTTCCAATCTTTAAACGGCGAAAATAACTACGCTCTTGCTGCTTAATCTGAATTATAGTAAGATGAGCCTCTGTCCTACAAGGTAGGAAAGCAGGATTCTCCCGGAAAGCCCCGGTTTGTGGCGTTCCATACGGGGGAACCGTAAAACAAACCTAAGGGTGGAAATGCTGCGAAACCGCCCCGACAACTTTAGCAGCTAAGCGCGGTGTGGCAGTTTTCGGCCTTGCATCGCGACGAAAATCAAAGCGAAAACTACACGTGTAGAAAGCCTTTTGGTTGCCTGTCTGGACGGGAGTTCGAATCTCCCCGACTCCACAAGAGAAGACAACTTTATTGACAATAGAGTTGTCTCTTTTTTTTGAATCAAATTTTTCTAAACTAAGAACAGTAGTGTAACCACCCGGCACGTATTGGGATGAATACCATAGTCCAAGAGGGGTTTCCGCTAAAATAGTTGGCTTTAATTGCAAGATAGACATAGCACGAATACCCGCGCTTTGCCATAATAATCTTAAGTTTTTTGGCGCATAAAATACTCTTCAGCTACAATTTAAAAGCGATCAATTCCGGAATTTCCATCTCCGCTACGGGAAGTCCATCCAACCATTTTGATTCTTGCTGAGCATCCAGAATTAGCGGCATACGCTTTTTCGTATTGTGAATGTAACTCATTAGCGGATTGGCATCAATCGTGACAATGCTAAAAGTACGTTGCAATTCGCCTTCGGGACTGGTCCATACAGACCAGATGCCACCCAGTGAAAAAATGGGTTCGTCACCTACGCCTATTTCATATTTTTGTTTTGCCTTACCCCTGTCATCCAACCATCGCCACTCATAAAAACTCGTCACCGGTACCAAGCAGCGTTGCAGCATAGCATCGCGAAAAGCCGGCTTGTCTGCGAGTGTTTCTGCTCGTGCATTTAATGTGTTAGTTCGGATTTTTTCATCCTTGCTCCAGTGTGGTATCAGTCCCCAATGAAAATCGGTAGATATAAGGTCCCGTTTGGAGTCGGTAAGTATAGGATGTGCGGCAAAAGTAAAACCGTTGACCTCGTCGGCGGGTAGTTGATAATCAGGATTGTCTAAACGCGCTCTAAAGCGTGATGCCAATTCTTTGATACCGGTTTTTAAAGAAATTCGATAACACATTATTCGAGATCGTCTCCACTTTTGAAGGGATAATCACCAAACAGCTTCGCGAGCAGTTTCACCTGATACGGTTTCTTACTATAGCGATTGCTAAGTGCTATAATCATCACCTTTTCTTTTTTCAAATTTACATACGAGGAGGTATTACCGTGCCACCATCCGTTGTGGAAGTAAAAATGCTGACCGGTTACCCAATCAATCATTCGAATCCCAAGGCCGTAATTTTTTTCACCTTTATTCTCGAAACTGTAACCGACATAGACTTTTTTCATCAACTCAGGAGTTAAAAACTCGGGCGAGTAGCGGGAGGTATCAAATTTTAGTATATCCCGCGGAGTGGAATAAATGTTTTTATCACCGTACACCGCATCAAGATAGTCAGTTGCAATTTCTACTCCGCTAGCAAAATACGAGGGAATGGTTTTTCCTTTCATTTTTTCATGCTCGTACACGAACGTATCCTTCATCCCGAGCGGGTCAAAAATCATTCTTTTCATTGCAGCAGGATAGGAGAGACCGGTAACTTTCTCAATGATTAGTGCCAACATCGCATAATTGGTGTTGCAATAAGTAAAACGCTTGTCTGTTAAAAATGCAAGAGGAACATCATCCGCGATATAGCGATCCAGAATTTCCTGGTTTGTAATCGCCCTGGTTTTGTCCCATTTTCCTTTCTGATCGAAATAATAGGCATAGTTCTGAAGGCCGCTCCGGTGATTTAGCAGCGTTTTAATCGTTACTTCTTCGTAGGGGAAGCCTGTTAAAATGGTATTTACTTTTTGATCGAGTTCGATTTTTCCGGCGTCAATCAACTTCAATACCGCGGTTGCCGTAAGAACTTTGCTCACCGAAGCGATATGCAATGGCGTGTTAGCAGCCATCTTTATGTCGCGCGACTGATCTGCAACACCCTGATAATGCTCGAATAAAATTTGCCCGTTCTGCGCGACGAGCAAGCTGAGTGTTTCCTTGGGATTTCTCCAGTGCTTGTTTACAAACTTCCCGATAGCATACTTCTTATCCGTAATGTATTCAGAACTTAGCGGTTTGCCTGCAATTTTATACGGTTCCATGTGCGCCAGTGTATCTTCGGCGCCACGTTCTGCGAGAAGCGGCTCGGCGCTCTTCTTCCGGGCGCACATCAGCACGGTAATGGTTAGTAAAATAATGGCGTAGTATCCAATTCTGTATCGGCGCATTCCGGTGAAAAAATCAAGAAAAGCAAATATAAACAAACAATTCTGCGACATATTTTAACAACTGCCGAAGTATCTGAAAAGTTATAAACGCTTCTTTGATAACTTTTTTTCGGCTCAATTTATTGTTTAAGTCGGAGCGGAAGGAAGAATCTTATTTTTGTGACAAACTTTTGTAATGAAATTCGGAATTATTAAAGAACGTAAATCGCCGCCGGATCGCCGGGTTGTCTTTTCGCCTCAGGCACTGGCAACCCTCAAACGATTGCATCCATACGCGGAAGTATTCGTCGAGAGCTCGGATATCAGAATTTTTAATGACGACATGTATCGCGCTGCCGGTATCGAAGTAGTTGATGATGTTTCCAATTGCGACGTACTTTTCGGTGTGAAAGAAGTTCCGATTGATGCTCTGATTCCGAACAAAAAGTACTTTTTCTTTTCGCATACGATTAAAAAGCAACCCTACAACCGAAAACTGCTCCAGGCCATTCTGGAGAAGAGAATTGATTTGTTTGATCACGAAACCATTGTAGATGCGAATTATAAACGTCTGATTGGATTCGGTCGCTACGCCGGGATTGTGGGTGCTTATAATGGTTTCCGGGCTTTTGGTATCAAATACGAGCTTTTTACACTTCCTAAAGCGGAAATGCTGCCAAATCAGGAAGCATTAATCGAACGGCTAAAACGGATAACATTACCGCCGGTTAAAATTGTACTGACCGGTAAAGGAAAAGTTGCAAAAGGCGCCAAGGAAATACTTGATGCCATGAAAATCAAGCAGGTGTCGGTTGACGATTATTTGCAAAAACGATTCAACGACCCGGTCTACGTGCAAATCGATGTTCTGGATTACAACCGCCGTAAAGACGGACGGATTTTCGACAATCAGGATTTTTACGCCCGACCGCAAGAGTATATTTCTGATTTTGAAAGGTTTACAAAAGTGTCCGATATTTTTATGGCAGGTCACTTTGCAGCAGCAAATGCACCGGTAATTTTAAGTCGAGAAATGTTGATGGCTCCCGATAATCAGATTCGCGTGGTTGCCGATATTTCTTGTGACATAGACGGACCCGTAGCGTGTACAATCCGACCTTCTACCATTGCCGATCCCTTTTACGGCTACCTGCCACTACGGCATGAGGAAGTCGACTTTCATCATCCTGCTGCTATCGTGGTGATGGCAGTAGATAATCTACCCTGTGAGCTTCCCATGGACGCGAGCGAAGGTTTTGGCGAAATGTTTATGGAGCACGTTATTCCCGCGTTTTTTGACGGCGACAAGAACGGCATTTTGGCCCGTGCGCAGGTCACATCTAACGGTCTCCTCACGGAACGGTTTCGATATCTGCAAGACTACGTTGACGGTACGGAATAATAAATTAAATATCCTAGCGGTTTAACCTTTATAATAATTGCGAATGAATACCGAAACACGCACTAATTATCCGGCGCTGTACACGCTGATTACCGTTTTCTTTTTCTGGGGATTCATTGCCGCAGGTAACAGTATTTTTATTCCTTTTTGCAAATCATACTTCTCATTGGATCAATTCCAGTCGCAGTTGGTGGATTTCGCATTTTATACCGCATATTATGTCGGCGCATTACTGCTTTTTATCCTGGGAGCTTTTCGCAAAAAAGACCTCGTAGGAAGTTGGGGTTATAAAAACAGTATCGTGTACGGACTTCTGTTTTCTGCACTGGGTGCCGCCGCGATGATTGTTGCAGTTGAGTTGAATCTTTATGCCGGGATGCTTGCCGGACTCTTCATTGTTGCGCTGGGTTTTTCGCTTCAACAAACCGCAGCAAATCCATTTGCCGTTCTGTTGGGTGATCCCAAAACCGGAACCAGCCGCGTAAATCTGGGCGGCGGAGTTAACTCTTTTGGCACTACACTCGGTCCGCTGATCGTTGCCTTTGCTCTTTTTGGCACTACTGCTACGGTGAAAGACGAACAAATTGCAAAATTACCCTTAGATAAGGTCATTTATTTGTACATGGCGGTAGGCGCACTTTTTATTGGTGCTGCTGCACTTTTTTATTTCTCGCGGAAAGTGCCGAAAGGCATTAGTATCGAAACGATGGAGAAGTCAGATAAAGCCCTGAAAACTCTGGTAGTAATGACTGTATTACTGGCAGTTATGTTCGCTCCTGTATTTCTTAGTTATCGCAGTCCCGAAGCCTTAAAAATAGAAGCACTTCAGAAACAAATTGATGCTGCAACGGCGCTGCAAAAATCAAGTGCCGTACAATCGCCGGAATTGCAGCAATTAATCAACGGCAAACAGAATTTAATTTCGTTGCTGAAGTCGCCGCTCGAAAATGAGCGAATGTTATGGTTAACAGGCGCTTTGGTGGTTGTTGTTGCAGGATTACTCTATGCTAATTTTAATGCAAAGAAACGCGCAGAAGGTTGGGGTGCCATGCAATATCCTCAGTTAGTACTGGGCATGCTTGCCATATTTACCTATGTAGGTGTCGAAGTAGCCATTGGCAGTAATCTCGGTGAACTATTGAAGTTGGAACAGTTTGGCAGCCACCAATCCTCCGATATTGCTCCATACATCAGCATGTATTGGGGAAGTCTCATGATCGGCCGCTGGGCGGGTGCCATTAGCGTGTTTCATCTGAAAGGAACCCGCAAGTCAATGGCACTCGTCTTAATTCCACTTCTTGCATTTTCGATTATAATTGGCGTTAACATGCTCGCACAAAAAGATATGACGCCGCTGTATTACTATGTGGTGTGTGTACTGATTCAAATCGCCGCTTTCTTTTTTTGTAAAGATAAACCTGCCAGAACACTATTGGTTTTTTCAATTCTGGGGGTATTGGCTATGATTATTGGCCTCGCATCCAGCGGCACAATAGCGATTTACGCATTTCTCGCAGGTGGTCTCGCTTGCAGTATCATGTGGCCCGCTATCTTTAGCCTTTCCATTATTGGTCTGGGAAAGTATACTGCACAGGGTTCTGCTTTTTTGGTAATGATGATTCTCGGCGGGGGTATAATCCCTCCGATTCAGGGTAAACTTTCGGATATCATTGGTATTCATCAATCATATATCGTTGCAGTTTTATGTTTTGCCTATCTCGCATTTTTCGCATTCGCTGTACGCGGGATTTTGCATAAACAAGGCATCAAAATCGACCAGATCGAGAGCGAAAGCATACACTAACAGTATGGCCAGCAGCGACTTGTAACTGTTAATTTCGCATTTTTTAACGCACTTTACAAATAAACGTTTTAAAAATCGTCGTTTCTTGCAGCGATTTTTAAATAGTTTGTAATGAAAAAAACTTACCTACTGGTAGTTTTTTGTTGTCATCTGGTACTTGGCCAGTCCCCACTGGTCGGATGGACAAAAAACTATGGCGGTTCTGCTGCTGATAAAGCAATCACCGTAGCTCAAACTCCTGATGGCGGCTATATTATGGCCGGAATAACATTTTCGACTGACGGTGATGTCACACCATCTGCCTCGGGTCAGGGAAATGTTTGGATTGTAAAGATAGCGCCCGAGGGTGCAGTCGAATGGCAGCGAAATATTGGTGGCTTTCTTGAAGAAGGCGCTGAGGCTATTCGTCCGACTTCTGATGGAGGATATATCGTTGCGGGATATACCAAATCCAATGATGCCGATGTTTCCGGTAATCACGGATTTGGCGATACGGACGATGCGTGGATTGTAAAATTAAGTTCAACCGGAGCAATTCAATGGCAGAAATGCTACGGGAGTTTGGGTTTTGACGTGGCGAACGATATTCGCGAAACGCCGGACGGCGGATTTATTTTTTGCGGCACTAATGACTCCAATTCGGGCGATGTTTCCGACAATAAAGGCGCATATGACTTCTGGCTGACAAAAATTGATGCAAACGGAACGTTAATGTGGAATAAGAGCTATGGCGGTTCAGCGATTGAGATTGCTCGCGCAGTGCGTGTTGCACCTGACGGAGGTTATGTCGTTTGCGGTAGCACTTCTTCCAATTCTGGTGATGTTTCCGGCTTTCACGGTGCAGCCGATATGTGGGTGATAAAAACCGATGCAAGTGGTTCTATTCAGTGGCAGAATGCTCTGGGCGGTGCGGGCAGTGATTTGGGGTATGATTTGGAATTAACCCCTGATGGCGGTATTGTTGCAGCCGGTATTACCGCTTCTACGAGTCAGGATGTTTCCGGAAATCACGGTGGGAACGATGCATGGGTAGTAAAATTAAACGCGCTGGGAATGAAAGTTTGGCAGCGCTGTCTGGGTGGCACAGGCTACGAAATTGCGCAAGCCGTGGATGTTGATGAGTTGGGCCGCATAATTGTTGCCGGGTATACCACTTCAGCAAATAATGGTAATGTGAGCGGATATAATGGAGGTGGGGATTTTTGGCTGGTTGGTCTGTCATCCGGCGGAGTGGTGGAGTGGCAAAACGCTATGGGAGGCACGGGCGCCGACTGGGCTTTCGGGGTGGATGCTACCGGTAATGGTGAGTTCATTGCATGCGGATTTACCGAATCTTCTGACATCGATGTAACGGATAATAACGGTGGACGCGATGCGTGGCTCGTTAAATTAAATCCTGATCCGTTATCTGTTGACGAAAACCTCTTTGAAACTTCAAAAGTATTTGAGCAAGACGGTCAGTTGTATTGGCAGCTTGCTAATGGAACTCCGCAGACCATCCAGATTGTCTCTATGAATGGTGCGGTGGTGCTTAGCAACACGCTTTCGGATAGTGATGGTTCTTTAGACATTTCCCGGCTAAGTTCCGGATGGCACATTGCGCGGATCAGTACAGATGCCAAAGTATATTTTTTTCGGTTTTTCAAACGTTAGCCTACTATAATGATGAAGGTCCGCCTCTACTCTGGCGGACCTTTTTTTTCAGCTCGATTATTTTTTCGCTGATTCTTTTCGGGTTTTTACCTTTTTGGCTGCGTCAGGTTCCGGAGCCCGATTTTTTTCCAATTCCTGCTTTGCCTTCGCGTACTGAATTCGGGAACGCAAAAATTCGCGTTCTTCCGGACTTAGCTTGCGCCCTTTGGCCGCTTTTAGCTGTTTTTTTGCGGTAGGCGTAGCTGTTGTTTTAGCGGTCGGATTTTTAAGTTCGGCTTCCTGTGCGTTTGCTGCCGCTGCCACAAAAAATACAGCAGCAATCATTAGTCTGATATTCATACGATGGAGTTAAAAGTTATTGATGGTCTGTCGGATTGCGACAAGCTTCTGCATTAATGGTTCAAATAAATCCAGATGCAACATATTTGCACCATCGCTTTTGGCGTTTGACGGATCAAAATGTGTTTCGATGAAAATTCCATCCACGCCCACGGCTATACCTGCTTTGGCGATGGTTTCAATCATTTCAGGTCGTCCCCCTGTCACGCCCGCCATTTGATTCGGTTGCTGTAAGGAGTGCGTCACGTCAAGTACGGTCGTTGCGAATTGTTGCATTGTTGGAATTCCCCGGAAATCAACTATCATATCCTGATACCCGAACATAGTACCGCGGTCAGTTACCATTACGTTTGAATTCGCACAATCGAGCACTTTTTGCACCGCGTGCTTCATGCTCTCCGGACTCATAAACTGCCCTTTCTTCAGGTTTACGGTTTTACCCGTTTTGGCAGCAGCGACTACCAGGTCGGTCTGTCGAACTAAAAACGCAGGTATTTGTAGCACATCCACATACTGCGCAGCCATCGCCGCGTCTTCGTTTGTATGGATATCCGTAATTGTCGGAATGGAAAAGGTTTCCGATACCTTCCGCAGAATCTTCAGTGCCTTTTCGTCTCCAATCCCGCAAAAGCTATCTATTCTTGATCGATTTGCCTTTTTGAACGACCCTTTAAATACGTAGGGAATTTGAAGTTTGCCGGTTATCGATACCAGCCGTTCTGCTATCCGCAATGCCATTTCTTCACCTTCAATGGCACAAGGGCCCGCCAGCACGAAGAAGTTTCCGCTGTTAAGGTTTTTTATTTGTGGAATGGATTCTAAATTCATTTCTTATTTTTTAATTCAAGTCCAACCGGAACTTTAAGCTGACCTTTTTCATAAATATTAAAGTACAGCCTTATGGGTTTGGGTAAGCCTACATAAGTTATCTCGTAAACATCGAGAAAACCCGCGCCCATTTCGCTGCGTTTCGTGGAAAACGGGCAACAACTTTCCAGCTTTTTATAAAATAACTTTTCGCCTTTTGGTCCGGTAAGGGCGGCGAGAAACCGTTTTTGATTAATCTCGTCATTACGCGAATTCTTGTAAAAGCAATTAATCGGAAACTCCGGATCATAGCCGTACCGGTTATCGGTGGCGTATTCCGTGATCACGAAGGCATCTCCTTTAAGCACCGGAATCGGCGCATTATCATCAATATTTCGAATGATCGTCTGCGTTCCAGAACAGGCGCTTAAAAAGATAATCATTAACAACCAAATGCTTTTTCTCATTTTTCGCGACGTAAAATTAATGCAGCAATCGCCGAAGCCATGATCCCAAAAGATATTCCCGAAAGTGAACTCTGCAAAATATAACTTTTAAGGCTGAAGAACAAATCGGCATTTTGCTTGGCAGGTAAATTATTCGTTGTTACATAACGAATCATTGTGCTAAAATAATCGGGAGAAATTACCCCATAAATTATTGCATTGTACAGCGGACTCAACACTGCGATAAATGCGGCCAGAAACGTGCCCGAAACAAAACCCTGCGTCCAAAGCATCCGTCCCCCGAAATAATCTTCGCGTTTCTGACGAATGGCTAAAAAGAAAATCACGAATCCAGGAATGGCAAACAAATTAGTATACAGCAATTGCTTGTCAATAAACCTGTCGTGTAATCCGATTAATTTTTCAAGCCACATCCACAGAATCAGCACAAAACTGTAAATAAAAGCAAAACGGATTTCAATCCTTAATTTTCTCATGCAGCGCAAATTTACGTTTTATTTCCATACACTTTCTGCGCCGCTAATTCCTACATTTGCGAAAAAAAAACATGGAAATACTTCAGCAAACGTGGCCGTGGTATGTTGCCGGTCCCTTGATCGGGATGATTATGCTTACCCTGATTTTCTTTGGAAAATCTTTTGGAATGTCCACAAATCTGCGTTCGCTCTGCTCGATGAGCGGCGTTGGGAAATTTGTTCCGTTTTTTGATTTCGACTGGCGGGCGCATCGTTGGAATTTAGTAGTGATTGCCGGGGCGATGCTTGGAGGCTACGTCGCTGTTCACTATTTGTCCGATGCAGGGAATGTCGCGCTTAATCCAGACACGATTAAGCAATTGTCAACTTTTGGGATTGATGCACCGCAAGGTAAATTAATGCCGGACGCCATCTTCGGTGAAGACGCACTGCATCAGCCAAAAATGATCTTTCTTTTATTGGTAGGTGGCGTTTTAATCGGTTTTGGGAGTCGGTATGCCGGCGGATGCACTTCGGGACATGCTATTTCGGGTCTTAGCAACTTGCAAGTACCTTCCTTAAAAGCGGTTATTGGCTTTTTTATCGGCGGTCTGATTATGTCGCACCTATTGTATCCTTTAATTTTCTAGTACCATGAAAGTGATAAAGTATCTTCTTGTGGGATTTGTTTTTGGTCTGGTTCTCACCAAATCCGAAGCGGTATCTTGGTACCGGATATACGAAATGTTTCAGTTTCAGTCGTTCCACATGTACGGAATTATCTGCACCGCAATAACCGTTGGACTATTGGGGGTACAGGTAATCAAAAAACGCAAACTAAAGGATCTTAAAGGCAACGCAATTGTAATCGCGGATAAAGAGCCCGGCTCAGTGCGTTACTGGATCGGTGGAATTATTTTCGGTTTGGGCTGGGCGCTTGTGGGGACTTGCCCCGGACCTGTATTTATTTTGCTGGGTGCAGGCTTTCTTTCCGT
>ERZ1066123.804-NODE-804-length-21256-cov-16.945097_pt1 | contig 21256 bp, 19 predicted proteins | sample MGYA00382770_ERZ1066123 | MGnify/ENA primary metagenome ERZ1066123 (study PRJEB33369, sample SAMEA5778353) | biofilm metagenome | biome: Industrial cooling water; feature: Water cooling tower basin; material: Biofilm | place: United Arab Emirates | collected...
GCCGCGCCGCCGACCCAGTCCCCGGCGACGGCCCGGAACTCCTCGACCTCGACCGTCTGCCACACCCCGCCGGCAAAATAGGGATCGGCCTCGAACCGCGCGCGCGCCTCGGCCATGTCGCGCGCCTTGATGACGAGCAGCGATCCGACAGTCACATCCCCGTCCCTCAGCGGCCCGGCGACAGCATAGTGATCGATATGCGCCTCGACGTGGGCGAGATGCGCCCCCAGCAGTTCCGCCCGGAGCGCCGCGCCGTTCGCGCCGTCACGGCACCGGAAGGCGAAGAGCATCACCCGCCGACCTCGACGCACTCGACCAGCTCGCCTGCCGCGCCGATGGCGGTGGCGCTGCGGCGCCCTTCGTAGAGCGCCCCCTCGCGCACTACCGGCGGCGCGATCCAGCGGGCGTTGCAGGCGTCGAGATCGCGCACCGCCAGCGTGACCAGCGCATTGCCGGGCGGAAGCATCGCCTCATGACGCGCACGCGCGGTGGCGGCGGCGGGGTAATCGTCCACCTCGACGATCGGCATCCGCCCCGCCTTGACCATCGAGATCGTCGTCTGCGTGTCGGCCGGCAGGGCGAAGGCCTTGTTGATCATCGAATAGGGCAGCGTGTAGTCCGCGCCCCGCTCCAGTCCGAGGACATCGCGATACCACGCCAGCGCCGCTTCGCGATCGGGCGCGGCAAGGACGGTGATGAAGATCCGGTCGACCGGCGCCCCTGCCCGCGGCAGATCGGTGTCCCCCATGTCGGCCAGCACCTGGTTGAGATAGATCATCTCGCGCCCCGGCCCCAGTGCCTGCATGGGGATGAAAGCGGGCGCGACGTTCTCGAGCTTCTTCGGCGGGCCGACAATATCCCACAGATCGCGCGGCAGGGCGTCGGGCCAGTGCCACACATCCTCGACCGTGGTCTCGAATGCGGCCCAGCCGAAGGTGGTGGTCGGGCGAAAGGCGGGGTGCGCGGGCTGCTCGACCAGCCGGAACCAGCAGGGCGCGCCGCTCGCCGGGCACAGGACGGCATAGGGCGCGCCTGCGTTGGCCGGGCAGCCCCAGCCTGCGGCAAGATCGGCAGGCATTGCGCCCTGCTCCACCAGCTCCAGCCCGAGCACGCCGTGATAGGCCGCAATGCCCTGCGCAAGGTCGGGGACGGTCGAGAGGCCGCCGAGGATGGTTCCGTGCGGGATGGTCATGCCTTGAAATCCGGCTGGCGCTTTTCCACGAAGGCTGCCGTGCCCTCGGCAAAGTCCGGCCCGGTGAAGGCCGCCGCGAAGGTTGCGAGCGTCTCCGCATCGTCCGCCACCTGTCCGTCGAGCACCCGGCGCACGAAGCCCTTGATCGCCCGCGCACTGCTGCCCGAGGCTGCGGCGATCCGGGAAGCGATTTCATCGCTGCTTTCGGCGATGATCTCGACCAGCCCGATCCGCTGCGCCTCTTCGGCGGCAAGCAGTTCGCCGGTGTAGAGCATCCGCTTCGCCTGCCCGGGCCCGACCAGATCGACCAGCAGCTTCACATCGTGCAGCGGGTAGACGAGGCCGAGCCTCGCGGGCGTGATCCCGAACCGTGCCACCGGGGTCGCCACGCGGATGTCACAGGCCATCGCGATCCCGCAGCCCCCGCCCACGCAGTCGCCCTCGACGAAGGCGATGGTCGGCACGTCGGCCCGCGCGAGCTCCCATTGCGCGCGGTTGATCGCCGCCTGATTGGCCGCGCGCCACGCGGCATCGTCCTTGTTGGCGAGCAGTTCGCGGATGTCCGCGCCCGCGCAGAACGCCGTGCCCGCTTCGGCGGCGCGCACCTCGAGCACCCGCACCGCCGGATCGGCGGCCGCCTCGGCGACCAGCGCGGGGAGCGCCTCCCACATGGCCATGTCGAAGGCGTTGCGCTTGTCGGCGCGGTCGATCAGCAGGCGCGCCACGGCGCCCTCGCGGGTCAGGCGCAGGCTCATGCCGGGTGGGCCGCCATGAAGTGATCGGCGATGGCCTTGCGGGTCGTCACCCACACGCCCTCGTGCGCCCGGACGTGGCGGAAGAATTCCTCCAGCGCCCAGATCCGCCCGGGGCGGCCGATGATCCGCAGGTGCAGGCCGAGGCTCATCATCTTGGGGAAGCCCTCCTCGCCCTCGCGGTAGAGCTGGTCGAAGTTCGCCCTGGCGTAGTCGAGCCACTGGTGCGGGGTCAGGGCCGGGTCGGTCCACATCTTCATGTCGTTGCTGTCGAGCTGGTAGGGCACGATGCACATGGGCTTGTTTTCGGGGGGCTTGCCTGGCCCGGTCCCGCGATCCCAGAAGGGCACGTCGCCGCTGTAATCGTCCATGTGGTAGGTGAAGCCCTCCTCGGAGAGCAGACGGCGGGTGTTGTCGGTGAGGAGGTAGCGCGAGAGCCAGCCGTAGGGGCGCACGCCGCAGGTCGCCTCGATGCTGGTGACGGCCTTGCGGATGAAGTCGCGCTCCTCGTCCTCGTCCATCTTGAACTGGTGGACCCAGCGCCAGCCGTGGCTGACAGGCTCGTGGCCGAGCTCGCGGATCGCCGCGGCGATCTCGGGGTGGTTCTCGAGGGACATGGCCGCGACCGTCCAGCTCGCCATGATGTCGTAGCGCTTGAGCAGTTTGACGATCCGCGGCGCACCCGCCTTGATGCCGTAGAGATAGTTGGATTCGTTGGAGTAGTTGCGCATCTTCGATTTGACGAAGACGCCCAGCTCGTCGACCGGCTCCATCCCGCGATCGCCGCGGGCGATGGTCATCTCGCTGCCTTCCTCGACATTGACAACAACGCTGAGCGCCAGCTTCGCTCCGCCCGGCCAGTCCATTCTCTCTTCGGTCAACACATGAAATCTCCGTTCGGTTCGAGCGAAGCCGAGAACCGTTCGCGCCTGTGTGTCTCGACTTCGCTCGACACGAACGGTGGGAAGGCGAGAGGGCTAGTGCATCTCCTCCCCGCCCGAGACGTTGAGCGCCTCGCCGGTGACGTAAAAAGCGGCATCGCTCGCCAGCCAGAGGCAGGCGGCGGCGGTGTCGGAGGGCAGGCCCGGGCGGCCCATCGGGTTCTTGGCGGCCATGTTGGCGAGATAGTCCTCGACACTCGCAAAGCCGAGCAGCTTGCTGAAATATTCGTTCTGCTGCGCGCCGAGGCCGGTCGTGACGTGATTGGGGCACACGGCGTTGACGGTGATCCCGTGCTTGCCGAGTTCCACGGCGCTCGCCCGCGTCAGCCCGACCATCCCGTGCTTGGAGGAGACATAGGCCGGCAGATGCGGGAAGCCGGTCTTGGCGGCCTGGCTGGCGATGTTGATGATCCGCCCGCCCTTGCCGGCCGCCACCATCGCCCGCGCCGCGGCCTGGGTGCAGTAGAACGCGCCCGAGAGGTTGACGGCGATCACCTGGTCCCACTCGTCGGCGGTGTCGACCTCGAGCAAGGGCTTCATCTTGAAGCCGATCCCGGCATTGTTGACGAGGATGTCGACGCCGCCGAAACGCTCCACCGCCTGATCGACAAGGGCGCGGCACTGGTCTGCCTTCGAAACGTCGCAGGCGATGGTCGCGACCGCCGCGCCGCGGGCGCGCAGATCCTCGGCGACGGCGAGGGCCTCGGCATCGATCGCAAGGTCGGAGACGACGCAATTGGCACCTTCGTCTGCGAAGGCCTGAAGAATGCCCTGCCCCAGCCCCTTGTGCTTGCCCGATCCGGTGACGACGATCGTCTTGCCCGCGAATGCGCCTGCCATGTCAGAGGTCCTCGGTCAGGATGAACTGCGGCGCATCGGCAAAGCCCTGGAAGGGTGCGGCGGCGGCCTGGAAGTCCGCGGTCGAGATGTCGGCGACAAAGGCGTCCATGCCGGTGATGTCGATTATCTCGATATACTGGTAGGCCGGGGTGGCGGCATCGTCGCCGAAGACGCCGGTGGCCTTGTGGACGGTGAAGCTGGTGACCGAGCCGAGGCCGTTGACGGTCGGGATGTCGCGGGTCTTTGCCCATGCCTCGTACTCGGCAATGCTGGCATCGGGCTTCAGGTTGAACAGGCAGATGATGCGCATCGGTCAGGCTCCTTGCTGGTGCTGGGACGGGCGATAGGCCCGCAATCTGTCGTCGAGTTGGCGGGCGAGCGCGAACAAGCCGCTTTCCGCGCCGGCGTTGCCCACCAGTTGCACACCCGTCGGCAGGCCGTCGGCGGTCCATCCGGCGGGCATGCTGAGTGCAGGCAGGCCTGCGATGTTGGCGAGACAGGTGAAATCGGCCTGCGCGGGCGGCTCGGGATCGCTGTGGGGGAACGGCGGGTTGGGGACGGTCGGCAGGATCAGGAAGCCGTGCTCCTCCACCACAGCGCGCACCTCGGCGGCGGTTCGCTCGAGGATGGCGCGGTCCTCGGCCCAGTCGGCAAAGCTGCGGCGCGGACCATAGGTCAGGAGCCGGGCGAGCCGTTCCGAGGTGGGAACACCGCGAAGGTGCGCCGCCATCTCACGCGAGACGCCGATGAACCCGGCGAAGCGGATGCGGGACAGGGGGTGGCTGAGCACCGCGCGCGCCGGCGTCTCGGGCAATGCGGCCAGCGCCGCAGCGAAGGCGCGGGCGACGTCCAGATGCACCTCCACGCCATGCTCCGTCAGCGTCGCGCCGGTGCCTTCCAGCGGATCGTCGCCGAAGCCCGAGATCACGCGCGCCACCCGTTCCAGCGTGTCGAGATCGCGTGCCAGCGGCCCGATCGCATCGAGCGTCAGGTCGGCAGGCTCGAGCCCCTGCTGGCTGACGCTCGCGGTGGCGGGCTTGAAGCCGTAGACCCCGCAATGGCTGGCCGGGATGCGGATCGAGCCCATCGTGTCGGTGCCGAGGGCCGCATCGCACAGCCCCGCCGCCACCGCCGCCCCGCTCCCGCCGGACGAGCCGCCGGGGGAATAGCCGATCCGGTGCGGGTTGTGGACGGGGCCGAAATGCGGGTTGTCGGACTTTGCGCCGAGTGCGGCTTCCTCCATGTTGAGGACGCCGATGATCGCCGCCCCCGCCTGCCGCAGCAGCGCCACGGTATCGGCGTCACGCTCCGCCAGCCGCGTCTCGAAGGCGGCGAGCCCGGCGTGCCACGGCATTCCGGCAACTGCGATGTTGGCCTTGACCCCGATGGTCATCCCCGCCAGCGGCCCCGCGCCGAACACCGCCGTCCGGTCGAAGTCGCTGAAGGCGTTGAGCGGTTCGTTGGCCGCGTCGAGGGCGTCGAAGTCGATCATGGATGCGCGCTCAGACCCCGCGCTTGTCGATCAGCCGCAGCGGCTTCTGGCGGGTATCGATCTCGGTTGCCGCCGCCGTCTCGCCGGGAGCGACCAGCGCGACCTCGACCTCGACGCCGAGGCCCCGGCGCAGCAGGTCCGCAAGTTCCGACGGGTCGGTTCCGCCCCGGCTTTCGAGCGTCACCGTCATGTGATCCTTCTGGGCTTCGTCGCGGCGCAGGTGGCAGACATATTCGCCGGTAAGGTCGGGCCGGTTCTCGATGATGGCCCCGATCGCGTGGGGGAAGACGTTGATCCCGCGCAGCTTGACCATGTTGTCGCTGCGACCCTTGAACCCGGCGATGCGCTTGAACACGATCTCGCCGCGGCCATCGAGTTCATGCGTGATGTCGTGGGTGTTGAAGCGGATGCAGGGCGCGATGTCGTCCTTGTAGAGGCAGGTGACGACCATGTCCCCGGTCTGCCCCCGTGCCACCGGCCGTCCGGTCTCGATGTCGAGCAGTTCGAGATATTGCGCGTCCTCCCAGACATACATTCCGTCGCGCTCCGGCCCCTCGCCCGCGATGCTTCCGGTATCGCCGACGCCGTACCAGTCATAGGCCTTCGCGCCGTGCCACGCCGCTTCGGTCGAGGCGCGGTCCTCGGTCCCGAGGTGGCCGATGATCATGCGGATATTGATCTTGTCGAACAGCCCCTCGGCCTCGGCGGTCTCTGCGAGCTTCCTGATGTAGTCGACGAAGCCGACGATCGCGGTGACGCCGAAATCGGCCATCAGCCGCACCTGGTTGACGGAGCGGGTCTCGATCCCCGTGCCGGCGGAGAGAAACACCGAATTGGTGAAGTGCGTCACCGCCTCGCGGATATAGTGCCCGCCGTTGATCATGCCGTGCCCGTAGACCGAGTGGACGACGTCGGTCGGCTCGAGCCCCATCCAGCGATACATCCGGCCGACGAGGAGATTCCCGACCTCGCGCCCCTTGGGGCCGAAGATCAGTGTCTGCGGCTTGCCGGTAGTGCCCGAGGTGGTGTGGAAGATGCTCGGCGCGCGCGAGGCGGGATCGCCCATGCCGTGGAAGTCGCCGAAGGGCGGGTAGTCCGCGATCGAGGCCATGAGGTCGCTCTTGTCGTAGACCGGGAGTTTGCCGATGTCCGAAAGACCGCGGATGTCGCCCGGCTCGATCCCCTTCGCGCCCCACAGCCGTTGGTAGAACGGTACCTGCCAACCGCGCGCCATCAGCCGCCGGAACTGCGCATCCTGCATCGCGAAGAGCTCGTCGCGGCTCATGCTCCTGTAGCGCGCGGTGAAGGCCTCGCCGATCGGATAGTCGGCGAGGATCTGCCGGTGGTCGAGCGCTTCGAAATAGGTCGGGTAGGTCATGGCGTTCCGGTGAAGTAGCTGAGAGGGTCGGCGAAGATGCGCGGGTCGGCATCGGCGGGGGCAAGATCGCGGGCGAGACGCAGCTTGGCCTCCGCCTGCGCAGGCGAAAGCGGGCTGGCCGGGCTGCCGAGCGTGTGAGGAATCTCCATGTCGATATGTCCATCCGCGACATGCACCACCATCCGCTGCGGGCTAAGCGCATTGGGATCGGGGTTGTCGTCGGGAAGAATGGCGATGCGCCCCGCCAGCGCGGCGATGGCCGGGTCGGCGAAGGTTCCGGGGGTGAAGGCACGCGGGTCGATCAGCCCGTCGCGCAGGGCCAGCGCCGCCAGCAGCGGGCCGCACAGGCGGGCATAGGCCGGGGTCATGTCGGGCCGGAAGGGTCGGCCGATGAGGCGGTGCACCAGCGGCGGGACATGCATCTCGAGCGCCTCGACATCCTGCGCCCCGAGGCCGAGCTCGCCGATCGCGCCTATCAGCGCGTGGCTGGCCCGACCGCTCGGGAAGGGCTTCACGCTCACTTCGGCGATGCGCCAGACCTTGCCGATATCGCGGGTGTAGTGTGCAAGGTCGCCGCCGTCGAACAGGCGGAAATAGCCGAACTGGCCTTCCAGCGGGTCCCGCGGCCCGGGAAAGCCTGCGCGGGCGAGATCGCTGGCGGTCACGGCCGCGCGGGCGGCGTTGGCGATCTGGAAGGGAAGCGTCGCCAGCCCCTCGACATGGGCCTGCATCGTGCCCGCCGCGCTCGAGAAGGCGAGGCCCAGCGTGTCGTCCAGCGGTGCACCGTCGATCCGCGCCACCGCGAGCGCCGCGCCGATCACCCCGGCGGTAGCAGGGCGGAAGAAGGTCAGCGGGGTATCGGCAGCCAGGCCGAGGCCCGCGGCGACATCGACCCCCACCGCAAGGGCCGCCAGCGCCGCCTCGGGATCGCAGCCGCCCCGCCGGTCGATCGCCGCGCCGAGAGCCGCGACCACGGTGCTGAGCGCGTGAACCACGGCAGGCTCGTGCACCGCGTCCCATTCGAGGCAGTGAATGCGGTAGCCGTTGACGAAGGCCGCTGCGGGCGCGGGCAGGCGCTGCGGGGTGCCGATCAGCCGGGCCTCCTCGCCGCTTCCCATAGTCCGGGCCGCCGCAAGGATCGCATCCGCGCCCGGCGCGCCCGCCCCCGCCGCGCCGACCGCCAGCGTGTCGGCAAGCAGGCGCAGCGCATCGGCGCGAACGGCTTCCGGCAGCGCGTGCTCGGCGCCTGCAAAGGCGAGAAGATCGGCGGTCGCGCTCACCGGATCCACGCCTCGAGCATGGCGTCTATGGCGGCGGCATCGTCGTCCTCCAGTGCGAGCCGCACGGCGCGATCCGCCTCGCCCGAGGGCAAGCCGCCCCATCGCGCAAGGCTGTGCATCTTGGCGATGATGTGCTCCTCGCCCACCGGCCTTTCGGGATCGCCGAGCGTGTCGACCAGCTCCAGCCCATTGACCCGCGCCCCGAAATGCGCGGGGTAGCGGGCGGTGATCGCAGTATCCTCGGCGACGCTCACCTGCGCGCGCAAGGGAGCGAGCGCGGCGATGGCCTCGGGCGTGAAGTCCTCCGGTTCGGCGTCTCGCCCGTCGGCTACCACAGCGACCGCGTGCTGGAGAGAGAACTTCGCCTCCAGTTCGTTGAGTGGGTCCGGCCGGTCGCAGAAGGTCAATGCGTCGGTATAGGTTTCGACCACGTAGGGCGCGACGAGACGGCCCTGCTTGCGCAGCTCGAGCGCCGCGTCGATGGTGGGGTGGGCATGGCGGCAGGCCGCGAAAGGCTTGAAGCTGACCGCGTGGATCAGCCAGCCCGTCTCATCCCCCGCTAGTTCACCCGGGCTTTGCGCCATCGTCGCGAACAGCCCCTGCGGCCCCTCGAGCAGTTCGAGCGGCCCGGTCGCGCCGTAATGGACATGCAGCGCCGCATCGCGGCCCGTGCGCACTGCGTGGTAGATGTGCCACTGCTTGGTCAGCACGCCCGGCGCGTGACGCATGTGCCAGAGGCCCCCGGCGACCGACCCGGCATTGGCCAGCGCATGGGCATATTCGACCGGAGCGAAGCCGATCAGGGAGCCGAAGGCCGCCGCCGCGCCGAAGCCGCCCATTGTCGCGGTCGGGTGCCAGCGGGCATAGTGGTGCGCGTCCATCGCCGCGCCGACGGCGATCATCGCCTCGTAGCCGCGCACTGCGGCGTCGAGCCGCGCCTCCATGCCCGCGCTCGCCATGCTCAGCGCCGCCGGCCACACCACGGGGCCGGGGTGGAGCAGCGCGGTGCGGTGGACATCGTCCATTTCCAGCACGTTGCCGAGATAGGTCGCGCGCTCCCAGCCGGCGAGTGCGATGCTTGCGCCCAGCGCCCCTGCTTCGCTGCCCCGCGCACCGGCGACACAGGCGAGCCAGTCGAGCAGGTGCAAACGTGCACGCTGACGCTCGCCTTTTGTGACGGGGCGCGCTAACCTTGTGCCAAGTCCGGTCAGGAGCGGTCCGGTCATCGCGCCGCCTCCGCCCTGCCGCAAGAGATTCGGAGCAAAGCTTGGCCAGTACCGCCACCGGAGCGAAGATGCAGCGCATCCCGCGCTATCTGCAACTTGCAGCCGAACTGCGCGAGGAGATCCTCAAGGGCGATTTCGCTGGCGGTCGGCAGTTCCCGACCGAGACCGTCCTGTGCCGCAAGTATGACGTGAGCCGTTACACCATCCGCGAGGCGCTGCGCCGGCTCGAAGCGGAAGGACTGATCCAGCGACGGCGCGGTTCGGGCACGACCGTCCAGCCGGCCGCCGCCCGCGGCGGCGCGCTGCACCAGCCGCTCTCCAACGTGGGCGAGCTGCTGCAATATGCCCAGGGCAGCGAAGTGGTCTACGAAAGGCAGGGTCACGGCCCCCTTCCAGGAGAGGTCGCGGTGCAGCTTGCCGATCCGACCGACGGCGAATGGACCGCGTTTCGCGGGGTCCGTCGTCATGCCGGGGATGCGCCGCCGATTGCTGCGACGGACGCCTATTTCCACGAGATGCTGGGCGATGCGGTCGAGGCTCTCGATCTCGGCGCCGGCACGCTGTTCAGCCAGATCGAGCAGCTCGCCGGCGTGCAGATCGGAAAGGTCACGCAGGACATTCAAGCAATCGCCGCCGACCCCGCGATCGCTGCCGCGCTCGAGGTCGACGAAGGCAGCCCGGTGCTGCGGATCCTGCGGTGCTATTTCGATCCCAAGGGACGGATCTTCGAGATCTCGGTCAGCCACCATCCCGGTGACCGCTTCGCCTACGCGATGCACATCGACGTCGAGGCTTGAGGCGGAGATCACGCGGCCCCTTCTCCCAGCCCCGGGACACGGCCCGGCGACCAGTTCTCACCGGCAAAACGGATCGCGGGCGCAATGAAATGGCCGCCGCTCGCGTCCGCCACCGTCAGGCCGCGCTCGGCGACGTGCGGGGAATCGAGCGCCTCGCGGAAGTCGAGCACCGGGGCGAAGGCGACATCCTTGTCGGCGAACCATTCCACCCACTCGGCCCGGGTTTTCGTGGCGAAGGTTTCGCGCAGGTAGGCGATCAGTTCGCCCTGCTCGCCGGCCGGGGCATCGGCGAGCGGATAGAGGTCCTCGCGGCCCAGTGCGACCAGCAGGTTGCGCGCGAATTTCAGCTCCCGCCCGCCCAGCACGATGTGGCGATCATCGGCGGTGCGATAGACCTGATAAAACGCCGCCCCTCCTAGGCTGCGCTGCGCAGCCGAGCGCGGGCTTTCGCCCCCCGCGATGGCACTGCCGGCAATATGGGCGCACCAGGGCAGCAGGCTGTCGAACATCGCGCAATCGATATAGGCGCCCTCCCCCGTCCGGTCGCGCCCCACCAGCGCCATCAGCACCGCGGACAGGGCCGTCAGCCCTGCCGCCAGATCGGCGCTCGGCGCGCCGGGCACAACTGGCGTCCCGTCCGCGCCGTCATTGACCGAAAGGAACCCGCTCAGGGCCTGCACCGCCATGTCGTGCGCGGGGTGATGCGACAGCGAGCCTTCCTGCCCGAAGGCCGAGATCGAGCAATAGACGATATCGGGGCGGATGGCATTGACGCTCGCATAATCGAAGCCGAGCCGCGCCATCACCCCGGGCCTGAAGCCTTCCACGAACACATCCGCGCCGGCGACCAGATCCCGCAGTGCGGCCTTGCCGTCCTCGCTCTTGAGATCGAGCACGACGCTTGTCTTGCCGCGATTGAGATTGGCGAACCACACCGAATGGGTGGCATCGTCATAGGTGTCGAAGGGCGCCTGCTCGCGCGCCGGATCGCCTGCGGCCGGCTCGATCTTGATCACCTCCGCACCCTGGTCGGCCATCATCACGGTCAGCATCGGGCCCGGCAGGAACTGCGAGAGGTCGATCACGCGTATGCCGCTGAGCTTGCCCATGCTCCTGCCCTCTCCCTCCCTTGCGGCCGGCGTCAGACGATCCCGTCCGCGCGCAGGCGGGCGATCTCGTCGGGATCATAGCCGAGGTCGGCGAGAATATCTTCGCTGTCGGCTCCGAGCAGCGGCGCGGCCCGGTTGGGCAGCCGCTTGCCGTCGAACTTGAGCGGGTTGGCCAGCACCTTGAGCTCCGGCGCGTCGGGGTGGTCCACGCTGTCGCGCAGGCCGATCTCGGCAAGCCACGGATTGTCGAGCGCCGCGCCAAGCTCATAGACGGGAGCGACGGGGACATGGCCGCCGAGCAGTTCCTGCCAATGGGCCATCGGCTTCCGGCTGAATTCCTCGTCGAGCAACCGCGTCAGCACCTCGCGGTTCGCCAGCCGGTCGGCATTGGTGGCGAAGCGGGGGTCGGCGGCCAGATCCTCGCGGCCGATGCGGGTCGTGAGGATGTCCCAGAACTTGGGCAGCTGGCACATCACGAACATCCAGCCGTCGGCGGCGCGGAACATCTGGCTGGGGGTAGCGGTGGGATGGGCGCTGCGCGGCGTGCGCTGGGTCTCGTCGCCATTGTTCATGTACCACAGGGCCGGATAGGAGGTCTGGTGGACCGCGGCGGACAGCAGATCGGTGTCGACATCGCGCCCCCTGCCACTGCGCTGCGCGTCGACGAGCGCGCCCAGAAGGCCGATGCAGAAGATCGTTCCGGTGATGAAATCGACCATCGACAGCCCCATGCGCTGCGGGTCGCCGCCCGGCTCGCCGGTCAGCTGGCAATAACCCGCCTCGGCCTGCATCAGGTAGTCATAGCCCGGCCACTTGGCGCGCGCGTTGTCGCGCCCATAGGCCGAAAGGTGCGCGCAGACGATGGCCGGGTTGATCCTGCCGAGTGCGGCGTAATCGAGCCCCAGCCGCGCGGGCAGATCGCCGCGCATGTTGTTGGCGACGGCATGGCTCCGCCCCGCCAGCCGGTGCAGCACCTCCTGTCCGGCGTCGGTTCCGAGATCAAGCGTAAGCGACCGCTTGTTGAGGTTGAAGGCCTGGAAGTAGACGCTTTCCCCCGGGCGCAGGAAATGCGGGCCCACGGCGCGCGCCGTGTCGCCGCCGCCGCGCCGCGTGCCATCGGGAGCAGGCTTGCCGGGCGGCTCGATCTTGATGACCTCGGCGCCCATCTGGGCGAGGAACATCGTGCCGTAGGGACCAGCGCCGTATTGTTCGGCGCTGATGATCCGGAAGCCCCAGAGCGGAAGATCGGTTGCCGGCTCCATCGCGCGCCGCCCTCTCAGGCCGGGTTTTCCTTGAGGTGCTGCTTGGCGATGATCATGCGCTGCATCTCGTTGGTCCCCTCGCCGATGCACATCAGCAGGCTGTCACGGTAATAGCGTTCGATGTCGTATTCCTTGGAATAGGAATAGCCGCCGTAGATCCGCATCGCCTCCTGGCTGTTCTCGACCGCAGCCTCACTGGCGAAGTACTTGGCCATGCCGGCTTCCTTATCGCAGCGTTCGCCGCGGTCGTAGGCCTCCGAGGCATCGAGCGTCAGCAGCCGCGCGGCCCGTGCACGGGTGACCATTTCGCCGAGCTTGAGCTGGATCGCCTGGTGCTCCGCAATCGGCTTGCCCATGGTCTGGCGTTGCTGGGCATATTCGGTGGCGAGCCGGAGCGAGCCTTCGGCCAGCCCCACACCGCGCGCGGCGACGTTGATGCGTCCGAGCTCGAGCCCGCCGGTGGCCTGAAAGAAGCCCTGCCCCTCAACGCCGCCGATCAGTTGGTCGGCGGGGATGCGGTAGTCCTCCATGACGAGTTCCGCGCTATCGATGCTCTTGTAGCCGAGCTTGTCGAACTTCTTGCCGGTGGAAAGCCCTTCCCGCTTGTCGGCGATGAAAAGGCTCATGCCCTTGTAGCGCGGTTCGGCGGCAGGGTCGGTCTTGGCCAGCAGCGCGAAGCACTGGCCGTTGAGCGCATTGGAAATCCAGGTCTTGGTGCCGTTGAGGATGTAGTCGCCGTTCGCGTCCTTCCTCGCAACGGTGCGGATCGCCTGAAGGTCGGTTCCGGCGTTGGGCTCCGTCAGCGCCAGCCCGCCGCGGATCTCGCCGGTCGCGAACCGGGGCAGCCACTTGGCCTTCTGCTGCGCCGTGCCGAAACGTTCGACCGCTGCGGCCATGATGAGGTGCGAGTTGAAGATGCCGGTGATCGCCATCCAGTGGCTCGAGATCTTCATCACGATCTTGGCATAGGTCGTCGCGGGCAGTCCGAGACCGCCGTATTCCTGCCCGATGGTGGCCCCGAACAGGCCCATCTCCGCCATCTGCGCCACCAGTTCGGCAGGCCAGATGTCGTTGTGATCGTGGTGCTTGATGACCGGGATCACCTCGCGCTCGAGCCAGCGGTCGATCGCGTCCATGAAGGCGCGCTCCTCCTCCGGGTCGATCGTGCGGATCGGGTTGGCGATTGCTGCGGCGGTGGCCATGACTTTGGGTCCTCGGGGTCTTGCAGGGTTACTTGTCGAGCGCGCCGAAGCCGCGCTTCCACACCAGTACGGTGCGCTTGTAATGGGCGACGATGTCGCCGTGCTGGTTCTTCGCGATGGTCTTGAAGGTGACGATGCCCTGTTCGGGGCGACTGGCGCTTTCGCGCTTCTCCAGCACTTCGCTCTCGCAATAGAGCGTGTCGCCGACGAACAGCGGCTTGACCATCCGCACCTCGTCCCAGCCGAGGTTGGCGATCGCCTTGCCGCTGGTGTCGGAGACGCTCATGCCGGTCATCAAGGCAATCGTGAACGGGCTGACCACCAGCGGCTTGCCGAATTCGGTGTCCTTCGAGAGCTCGTAATCGAAATGGGCCGGGTGGGTGTTCATGGTGAGCAGCGTGAACCACACGTTGTCGGCATCGGTGATAGTGCGCCCGGGGCGGTGTTCGTAGACGTGGCCAACCACGAAATCCTCGAAATAGCGCCCCTGCACCTCGCGGAAGCGGCCGGGGGAAACCTCGATGTAGCTGTCACGCATTCGCTTGCTCCTCGTGGCGCGTCACAAGCGCGCGATACCTGATGATGAAGGGCGCCTCGAGCATGCGCCCGCGGAACCGGATCGCGCGCCCGCCGCCGGCCTCGTAGGCGGCCAGCGCCTCGCGCGCCTCTGCAACCTCCGCCTCGGTCGGCAGGAAAGCGGCGTGGATCGCGGGCAGCTGCGTGGGATGGATCGCCGCCTTTGCGGAAAAGCCGATCGCGCGGGCGCGGGCCGCTTCCTCGGCAAGACCCGCTTCGTCCTCCAGCCGGATGAAGGGAACATCGATCGCAGGCTTTCCGGCCTCGGCGCAGGCGAGCAGAAGCTGCTGGCGTGCAGCGAGCAGCGGCTCCCACGCCAGTTCGACGCCCAGCTCGCCCGAGAAATCGCCGCCGCCGAACATCACCGCAGCGACCTTATCGGCGGATGCGATGGCAAAAGCATGGCGCAGGCCCCGAGGTGTCTCGATCAGCGGGATCAGCTGCGGGCACCGGTCGCCCAGCGCGCCGGCGATGACCTCCAGATCGCCCGCCAGTTCGACCATCGGCACGAGCAGCACCTCGGGCAATGCAGGTGAATCGACCAGCGCGGCAAGATCGCGGACGCCGGCCGCGGTGCGCACCGCATTGATGCGGATCGCCCAGCCCTCCGGCGCTTCGGCTACCTGCCCCAGCGCAGCCGCACGGGCGGCGGCCTTGTCGTCAGCCGCGACCGCGTCCTCGAGATCGATCACGGTCAGACCGGCGCCCGCCGCCTTCGCCTTCGCGAAGCGGTCGGGCCGCGATCCGGGGACGAACAACAGGCTGGCTGCGGCAAACACGATGGCGGTCCTGATCCTATCGGCGCTCTACCGCACCACTCAGAATTGAGGCTTCACAATTTGTCCGGACAAATCTAAAGTCAAGGAGGAATTGTGCGATCCATCGCGCTTGTTCCGCATATCACGCTGGTTTGGAGGGAAAAGATGACATCCAGGAAATTCGGCCGTTGGGCTACCGCTTTGCTCGCCGGCGCGACGCTGGCAGCGGGGGCAGCGGATGCCCGCACGCTCGACCCTGCCAATCCGCAGGACGCGCTGGAAATCTCCAAGCGGCTGCAATGCGGCGTCTCTGCGGACAAGCCGGCGGTCTATCACTGGTCGGGCAACATCTACGGGCGCAGCCCCGGGGTGCGCGACAAGCTGCTGTTCAAGGGCGAAGGCATGAACATCCGCCGCTGCGTCGAGGTGAACGATCCCCAGCGCGGCAAGGGCTGGCGACTGGTCAGCCGCGAGGTCATGCTGATGCTCGACCCGAAGACCGGCGAAGTCCTCAAGCAATGGACGAACCCCTATACCGGGGAAACGGTCGAGGTAATGCACATCCACAACGACCCGGTGAACGGTCGCCCCAACTTCGCGGTGGGTGCCGACGGCAAACCGCTCACGCTCGACAGCCTGCGCGAGGCGGGCGACTATGTCTTCATGCCCTTCGAGGCGCCGCTATTCTACACCAATCCGCTCGCCGGCGATTATCAGGAGTATGTCGGCGGCGAATATCACGCGATGGAGATCTTCGATTTCGGCGCGCTCAAGAGCGAGCTTTACGACAGCACCAAGCCGACGGCCTATCCGATGATCAGCTGGGTGCGGATTTCCGGCTGGGCACCCTGGATGAAGATGGGCAGCCGCCCCGGGCAGATGGTGTTCAATGCCATGGGGCGCAAGCTGCCCGGCGGCTTCGAGGACCTGCCAGCCGTGCTCAAGAACGAGATCCGGGCCAATTACCCGATCTACGAGCAGGCCCCGCCCGCCGACGATATGCGCCCGAACGAGACCACTTGGACGAAGTTCAAGCTGCTGACCGATCAGGCGCGCAGGGCTGCGGGCACCAGCGGCAAGACCGGCGAGGGCCATTGATCCCGACGACGCGGCGCGCCTTTCTGGCCGGGGGGAGCGCCGCGATCATCGCCGGCGCCGCTCCGGCAGGGGCGCGCAGCAGGACCGAGGCCGATGTAGCGATCATCGGCGCGGGGCTCGCCGGGCTTCACGCGGCGCGGCTCTGCGAGGCGGCGGGCCTGTCGGTCGTGGTGCTCGAGGCGGGACAGCGCGTCGGCGGAAGGCTCCACACCTTGCGCGGCCTGCCGGGTGCCCCCGAAGCCGGAGGAATCCAGATCGGGGCGGGATATGCCCGTCTGCGCGCGCTGGCCGATGAGCTCGGGATCGACCTCCCCGACGGCGCCGGCAGCGGTGCGGGCATCGCCGATGTGCCCGGCAATCTTTACGTGGTCAACGGTGCCGCCGCGGCACCTGCGGCGTGGGCAACCAGCGCCGGCAACCGCCTCGCCGAGCGCGAGCGTTCCGTCGAACCGGCCGCACTGATGCGCCATTACGCCCGCGCCTTCACCCGCCTGTCCGGACCTGCCGCCTGGCGCGATGCTCCGCCCGATGCCGACATCTCGGTGCGCGATGCGCTGGGGCGGGCCGGGGCGAGCGAGGAGGCGCTGAGACTGATCGGTGCCAATTTCAACGGCAATTCGCTCGACGCCATGTCGCAGCTCAACCTTGCCAGAACCTTCGCCATCTACGCCAGCCAGCCGGGCCCGGTCGCAACCATCGCGGGAGGATCGCAGCGCCTGCCCGAAGCGATGGCGTCGGGCTTGCGGCGCGAAGTGCGGCTCGGCCAGACCGTCGGCGGCATCCGCGAGGAGGCCGGCGGGATCAGCCTCCGGCTCGGCGACCGGACCCTTTATGCGGCACAGGCGATCTGCACGATCCCCTTCGCCGCGTTGCGCCGAATCCCGATGGAGGTACCCCTTCCCCCCGCGGCAAAGCGGATGCTCGCGGAATTGCCCTACACCCGCGCCAGCTTCGCCTACCTCGCGGCGAGCGATCCGTTCTGGGAAGCCGACGGACTGCCGCAGACGCTGTGGACCGACGAGCCACTGATCGGACGCGTGTTCGTGCTCGGATCGAATCCGCCCATGCTCAAGCTCTGGACCACCGGGGCCGGCGCGGACCTGCTCGACCGGTTGCCGCCTGACGAGGCAGGACGCCTGATCGTGGCGCGGCTCGAGGCCATGCGCCCTTCGGCCAAGGGCAAGCTGCGCGTGCTGCGGTTCTTCAGCTGGCAGAAGGAGCCCGGCGCGCGCGGCATCTACCACCATATCGGCACCGGCATGGCCGCCGACCTCGCCGCCCTCACCCGCCACCGCGGAACCCGGATGCACTTCGCCGGCGAGCATCTCGGCCAAGCGGCGAGCGGCATGGAAGCGGCGCTGGAAAGCGCCGAGACAGCGGTCGAGGCGGTGCTGGCGCGCGTCTGAGCGGCCGAAAGGCGAACGGCGGAAGCACCGTGTGCTCCCGCCGTCCGATGCGTCATCTCGGAGGCTGATCCGTCAGAAGCGCACCTCGGCGATCACCCCGAAGCGGCGCGGCGGACGGAGGCCGGCGATGAAGCTGCGGCGCAGGTCGCGGTTGGCGTCGGCATAGCGGATCAGCTGGTTGACCGCCGTCTCGTCGAACAGGTTGCGGACATACAACTGGATGCGGAAGTTGTCGTTCTGCGCGCCGAGCCGGACATCGCTGATCACCGAATCGCCGGTTTCGGCCAGATTGTGGACCTGCGCGAAGCTGCTCGAGAGCAGATAGGCGTTGATCCCCGCAAAACCCTGCCACCCGGAATCGCCGATGTCGCGGCGATAGTCGAGATCGACGAAAACGGTGTGCTCGGGCGCACGCGGGAGCGACTTGCCGGTGATGTCGCCGAACCGCGACTGGCAGCCCGAGATGTTGGGCAGCTGGTCGCCGGTCGAGCAGTTGACGAGGCGATCATCCGCCACATCGTCGAGCACGCCCTGGTTCTCGTCCAGACCGCGACGGAAGCGGCTGTTCGCATAGGCGTAGTTGGCCGTGAGGGTCAGCTCGGGCGAAGGGCGGGCGATCAGCTCGAGCTCGAAGCCGTTAATCCGCGCGTCACCGGCATTGTTGATCGCGGTCACCTGCTGCGGAGCAGCCGGCGGGTTGATCACCTCAACCGGCTGCGTCAGCTGGTATCCCGTGATCTGGTTGTGGAACAGGGCGAGGTTTACCACCAGCGCGCCGTCGAGGAAGGTGTTCTTGGTCCCCACCTCGTAGGATTTCACATCCTCGGCATCGAAGGTCGAGCGTCCGACCGAGATCGCCGCTGCCCCGTTGAAACCGCCGGGCTTCTGACCTTCCGAATAGACGGCATAGAGCAGATTGTCCGGGGTCAGCTGGTAATCGACGGTTATGCGCGGAAGGAACTCGCGGAATGTCGCCTCGCCGCGGACGGGCGCGCCGATATTTCCTGCGGCCACGGTTGCGGTCTGCGCCAGCGTGCGGATGCGCTCTTCCTGATACCGCCCCTCGGCGCTGATCGAGAGCTGATCCGTCAGGTTGTAGCTGATCGAGCCGAACACCGCCATGTTGCGGATATTGTCGATCGAGCTGTTGCGGCTCTCCGCAAGGGTGCCGAGCGGGAAGGCCGGGCTCAGCGAACCGCAGCGCGGCGTGATCGCACAGCGTGCCTGCCGGGCCGCAAGCATGTTGGCATTGGCTTCGGCCTGCGCACCCGGGGGCAGCACGCGGTTGTCGCGTGAGACGCTGTCCTGATCCCAGTAGTAGCCGCCCAGAAGGACCCGCGCGCGCTCGGTGGTGTATTGCAGGCGAAGCTCCTGCGACCAGTCTTCGCGTTCAGAGGCATTCGAGAACGAGAAATCGGTCTGCGAGCTGGCAAAACCGAAGGGCACCGAAGGCGCCACCGGCGAGCCGAGCGGAATGGTGGCGAAGATCACCCCCTGGAAGCGGTTCGGCGAATAGTCGCCATCGGTGCGCTGCACGGCTTCCCGGTTGTTGTAGCCGGTCAGCGAGGTCAGCGTCAGGTTGTCGGTCAGATCGATGTCAATGCTGAGGCCCGCGTTCCAGGTGTCGATCGCGTTGCCGACGAACTCGCCCGCGAACTGGCGGCTGTAGTCGCTGCTGACCGGACGCGGCTGGATCACGCCGCAGAAATAGCGGCCACGCCCGGCATAGAGGGCACCGTTGTCGGGCAGGCAGTTGTTCTCGTTGGCATCGGTTGCGAAGATCGCCGGCTGGCCATCGCGCGTCCGGGTATAGTTGCCGCGCAGACCGACACGCAGCGCGCCGCCGTTGTCGTACTTGAGCATGGCAAAGCCCGAACTCGTCTCCTGCACACCGATCGGCGTGCCGTCGAACTGGTTCGTGAAGAGGCCTTCGTTCTTGAAGTAGCGCCCACCGACGATCAGGCCGAGCCCGGGGGCGAGCGGGCCGCTGATCGAACCGCTGACGTCATAGGTCATGCCCTCGGCCACATCGGCCTGAACCCGCCCGCCCCAGCGGTCGCCGGGCGACTTGGTGATGATGTTGATCGCGCCCGAGTAGGTATTGCGGCCGTAGAGTGCGCTCTGCGGTCCCTTCACCACCTCGATGCGGGCAATAGAGTCGACGTCGTAGTCGGCAATGGAGCCGTTGAAGTAGATGCCGTCGATGAAGAAGGCGACGCCGGAATCCCCGAGGATGTTGGCCTGCCCGCGGATCACCGGACGGTTGGCGTCCCGGCCGAAGCTGTCGTCGAAGACAAGGCCGGCGGTGGCGCGGGTCAGGTCGGTGACGCTGTTGAAACCGAGCCGGTCGATCCCTTCCGAGGTCACCACCGAAACCGCCAGCGGCGCTTCCTGAAGCCGTTCCTCGGTCTTGCGCGCGGTAACGACGATCTCGTTGCCGCTGGGCACTGTCGATACCGCTTCCCGATCATCATCACCCGTCACGGTCTGCGCCATCGCCGTGGCCGGCGTCAGGATCGTGGCCGTCAGCAAGATGCTACGAACAAGCTTCTTCATGATGTGTTTGCCTCCCATTGGCCCCTGCTCCGCGGAGCGGCACCGTTAAGTCCCCCTAGCATTTCTGCCTGTGCCGAAAAATTTGTCCAGACAAATTTTTGTCGCAGACCTATCGTGGTGCTGGAGCGTGGCTTTGCTACGACACGGGATCGCCCCGGTCAGAGCGGCTTCGCGTTGCCGAGGAAGGCGGTTGCGACCAACAGCAGATAGACCGCGAAAACCCAGATGCGGGTGCGGTCCATCGTGCGGCGCAGCGGGATCTCGGTGGCGTCGCTCGACCCTTGCGTGAGCACCGCCGCCAGCTGCACCCCGACAGGCTTGAACGTCACGTCGATCATGATCGCAGCGACGAAGATGCAGCCGAACAGCAGCGCCTTGAGAGCGAGCCAATCCGGCTCAAGCGGCGCGCCGACCAGCAGGCTCTGACCGCCCAGCCAAAGGTAGAACCCGCCGACCAGCCAGCGCAGCCAACCCTCGATGCGGCGGTTGCGTGCGGCGCGCGGGGTCTGGTCGTGGCGGTGCGAGTCCCAAACCAGCCACAGCCAGCCCAGACCGACGCCCCATGCGCCGGCCAGCAGTCCGCCGGGGACGTCCCACCACCCGCCTGCTTCGACGACACTCAGCGACAGCGGCACCATCAGGGCCCAGGCACTGCGCGGGATCATGTCAACCTCGACCAGCAGCGTGAGCAGGGCGATACGCTGGTCGAGCGACCATTTGTCCCGTTTGCGGAAATGCTGTCCCAGCATGAACACGCCGACGTCTGCGCCAAGCCACAGCACGAACAGCAGAAGATGCGCGTAGACGAGCGCCGGATAGGCGCGTGCGGCAAGATCCATGGCGACGGCTCCCGTGTCAGAGTGTTGCGCATAAATCACGTCCGACGACATTTTTCATGCACATTGTCCGGACAAATTGCATTTCGACGCTTGACAGGCAAGCTTTTGTCCGGACAACTTCAGGGTGCGCAGGAGAGCGGCGCTGGATCGTCAGCAGGCGACCAGGCTCACATTCGGTAAGGAGCCCCATTCCATGACAATCCGTGTTCGGCTGTATCCGGCGCTTGCCGGCATGACCTCCGCCCTTGCGCTCTGCGCAACCGCCGCTCCCGCCCTGGCACAGGACAGTTCCAGTGGGGACACGCAGGCCGGCCAGCAGCAGGGCGGCGTGTCCGACATCATCGTGACCGCCCAGCGCCGGCAGGAAAGCGTTCAGGATGTGCCTATCGCGATCACCGCTTTCGGGCAGGAGGAGCTCGAGCGCCGCGGGATCGCCAATGCGCTCGAAGTGGCGCAGTTCGTGCCGAACCTCGTCGGTCTCAACAACACCGGTCTGGGTTCGGCCAACTCCTACTACCTGCGCGGTATCGGCAACACCGAGTCGATCGCGAC
>ERZ1066123.808-NODE-808-length-21174-cov-8.455703_pt1 | contig 21174 bp, 17 predicted proteins | sample MGYA00382770_ERZ1066123 | MGnify/ENA primary metagenome ERZ1066123 (study PRJEB33369, sample SAMEA5778353) | biofilm metagenome | biome: Industrial cooling water; feature: Water cooling tower basin; material: Biofilm | place: United Arab Emirates | collected...
CGCCCGCCCGTCCTTCACCGCCTCGAGCGCGTCCTCGAAGCTGAAGCAGGGGAGCGGGGCGAGATCGGGCCGCGCTTCTGTGGCGGCGCGGTGCGAATTGGCGCCCGGCGAGCCCTGAAAGGCGATCGCGTGCGCCGGATCGGCGGCCGCACGGCTGCGCATGCTTTCGACGATTGCGAGGGCGGGGCCGGGGAAGGATCGCGTCATGATGAGGCGCCTAGAGGCCTGCGCGAGGGCAGACAAGCCCCGACCTCGCCTCGTGCTGGCATGCTTGCAAAAGGCGCAAGGATTGGTGCCACGATCAGTCTTGCGCGCATCGCTGGCCGACACTATGAGCCGCGCGGGATGACACAGGACAACTCTTCGCAGGATAAAGCCGCAGGCCCGAACGGTGGCGGCGATCTGTTCAACACCGCCGCCGGCTGGGTGCTGTTCGCAGGCGTCGTCGGGCTGGGCCTGGCGCAGCTTTCGAAGCACTATTTCGAAGCCGACAAGCCGCAGCGTCCGGAGCAGCTCGGCTATGTCATCGAAGGCGTGGTCGAAGCCGATGCCGGCCCGGCGGAAATGTCCATGGCTGAGGCGCTCAACACCATGCCCGCCGCCGAACTGATCGCGGCCGGAGAGAAGGCCTTCGCCAAGTGCCAGAGCTGCCATACCGTCGATCAGGGCGGGGCCAACGGCATCGGCCCCAATCTCTACGCCACGATGGGCAAGGCTGTCGCCGGCCACGCCGGGTTCGCATACAGCGCCGAGATGCAGGCCCATGGCGGCACCTGGGACTGGGACAACATGAACGCCTGGCTCAAGAACCCCAAGGCCTATATCCCCGGCACCAAGATGAGCTTTGCGGGCCTTTCCAAGATTGAGGATCGCGCCGCGATCGCGATGTATCTCAACTCCAAGGGCTCGAACCTGCCGGTTCCCACCTTCGTCGCCGACGCGGCGGCAGGTGCGCAAGACGCAGCCGCTGAAGGCGATACGGCGGCGACCCCGGTCGACGGGCCGAGCCAATCTGTGACCGACGTTCCGGAAACCCCCACGCGGTAATCCGGCCGAGGGGGCGGAACCTTCCGCCCCCTAGCCCTTGAACCCCTGAGCGATGACATACCACTCCGACGAGCCCTTGCGGCTCGCCGGCGGTTTGGCGTGCTTGACGGTGGCGAAGTGCCTCTTGAGCAGGGCGAGGAGGTCGGCGTCGGTCCCCCCGGCCAGCACCTTGGCCACAAAGGCTCCGCCCGGCGCGAGGTTCTCGGCCGCGAACCACGCGGCGGCTTCGACGAGGCCCATGGTGCGCAGGTGATCGGTCTGCTTGTGGCCGACCGTGTTCGCCGCCATGTCCGACAGCACCAGATCGGGCGGGCCGCCCAGCGCCTCGGCGAGCATCGCCGGGGCTTCATCGGCCATGAAATCCATCTGGAAGATGGTGACGTCCTCGATCGGCTCCACGGCGAGAAGGTCTATTCCCACCACCTCGGCCCTGGGCTTCTTGGCGCGCACCACCTGCGTCCAGCCGCCTGGCGCGATGCCGAGGTCGACCACGCGGGTTGCGCCTTTCAGAAGCCCGAACTTCTCGTCGAGCTCGATCAGCTTGTAGGCCGCGCGGCTGCGGTAGCCATCGGCCTTGGCCTGGCGGACATAGGGGTCGTTGAGCTGCCGCTCCAGCCAGCGCACCTGGCTGGCGGTGCGGCCCTTGGCGGTCTTGACCCGCTTGCCGGGGGCCTTGGTGCCGCGGGTCACGACGGGACGCGCCCGTTGCGGTGCCTGTTGAGCGCCTGCAGCGAGCGTTCCGACTGGCGTTCGGCGGCCATGATGCTCCTGAGGATGCCTTCGCGGATGCCCCGGTCGGCCACGCCGAGCCGACGCGCCGGCCACAGGTCGAGGATCGCCTCGAGGATCGCGCAGCCCGCCACCACCAGATCGGCGCGATCCTGTCCGATGCAGGGCAGCGTCGCACGTTCATAGGGGGTCATGACCGATAGGCGCGCGCTGATTTCGCGCATCTCTGCGGCCGGCACGATCAGCCCGTCGACAGCCTTCCTGTCGTAGCTCGGCAGTTCGAGATAAAGGCTGGCGAGCGTCGTTACCGTGCCGCTGGTGCCGAGCAGGCGGATGTCGGGGTGCCCTGCGGCGGCAGCGACGCGCGCGGCGAAAGGGGCAAAGCTCTCAGCGACCATCGCCCGCATCCGGGCGAACCTTGCGATTCGCGCCTCCTCGCTGTCTTCCGTCCGGCCAACCGTGTCGGTCAGCGAGACGACGCCCCAGGGCACACTCTGCCAGTCGAGGATGCGCGGCACGCGGGCGCCCGGGTCGGCCTCGACCAGAACCAGCTCGGTCGAGCCGCCGCCGATGTCGAAGATCACCGCCGGGCCTTCGCCGGCCTCCAGCAGGATATGGCATCCCAGCACCGCCAGCCGGGCCTCTTCCTCGGCGCTGATGATGTCGAGCGCGATGCCGGTTTCGCGCCGCACGCGCTCGATGAAGGCGGGGCCGTTCTCCGCGCGGCGGCAGGCCTCGGTCGCCACGCTGCGGGCAAGGCGCACGTTGCGGCGCTGGAGCTTGTCGGCGCAGATCGTCAGCGCGGCAAGGGTGCGGTCCATCGCCGCATCCGAGAGGCGGCCGCTGGTCGCCAGCCCCTCGCCCAGCTTCACCACCCGGCTGAAGGCGTCGATGACCGTGAAGTCGCGCCCCGAGGGCCGGGCGATCAGCAGGCGGCAATTGTTGGTGCCGAGGTCGAGCGCGGCATAGGCCTCGCCGCCCGCGGCTGGGCGCATTGCACCGATATCGGCAAGGTCGGGCCGCTGGCGTCCCGCAATCGTGTCGGTGCGCCCAGGGCGCCGCACGTCGCCGGATGATGGCTTGGCCACACCCTTGGTCCGGCCGTCTCGGCCGCCGCTGGCAAGGGCATCGGGCTGAGGGGGGCGTTTGTAGCGGAAATCGGCTACCTTGCCGGACTTGCCGCCCCGGTTTTTCCCAGCACTTCTATTCCTGTCCGGCGGGAGTGTTTCCGCCATGATCGCACTGCTTTCATATCACCGGGCGAACAACCCTCCGTCCGCCGGGCACTTGGTCCAAGGCTAACGCAAGGCCGAGGCAAGAGCAAGCAGCGAGCAAGCCTCGGCGCTTGACCTCAAGGGCGCACGAAACTAGGGAGCGCCCTCGCCCGCGACGCCCAGCTGCGTCCGGCGCCTGGCTGATGCCCCGTCCTCTAATGGTAAGAGAGCGGACTCTGACTCCGTCAATCAAGGTTCGAATCCTTGCGGGGCATCCAGTCTTTCAGCGATAATTCAGCATGTTGGCATTGAAATGGCCCCTCACAGGGCTGTTCTGTCGCATTCCGCGCAATTCTGCGGATTTCCGTCGATGCCCCTGCTGTCTCGGCGATTCCATCCGACACCGAAGCAACAAGGCTGATGCTGTCGGGCACGCGGCGCGGGCAGGCGAATCGTCAATTTCATCCTTTGACCTGCGACGCGGGAGCGAACGCGGGGGCGCTGCCGCCGCAGGACCCTTCCTGTGAACCCCAAAACGACAATCGCGCGATGAATAGTATTGACTCGCATTCGCAATAAGATCATCTGCGCGGCGTTCCTTCGTGGCCCCAGCAGGATGCCGACGTTATGCATTTCCCGAAAAAACTTGCCTTTTCTGCCGCTCCGCTCGCCTTGCTGGCGGTGCCCGCTGCGGCAGAGGATGCCGCCGAAAGCGAGGCGGAAAGCCAGCAGCAGACAGGTCGCATCATCGTCACCGCCACCCGCGCTCCGGTTTTGCAGGAGGAGGCACCGGCAACCGTGACGGTCATCACCGCTGAGGAGATCGCCGATCAGCTTGCCACGGACGCCAAGGACCTCGTCCGCTTCGAACCCGGCGTGAGTGTCCGCCGCGCGCCTGCCCGGTTCGGCGCCGCGATCGGCTCGACCGGCCGCGCCCGCAACGAGGACTTCGCGATCCGGGGCATCGGCGGGAACCGGGTGCTGATCCAGGTCGATGGCATCCGCTCGCCCCAAGGGTTCAGCTTCGGCCCGCAGGACGCCGGGCGCGGCGGGTTTGCCGATGTCGGCCTCGTCAAGCAGGTCGAGATCCTGCGCGGCCCGGCCTCGGCGCTGTATGGCAGCGACGGGTTGGCGGGCGCGGTCAGCTTCGTCACCTCCGACCCGGTCGACCTCACGCGCGGGCAGGACGTGGGCGGATTCGTGAGCTCGCAATATTCAAGCGACGACAACGAATTCGCCCAGACCGCCGCCATCGCCGGCCAGACCGGCAACCTGTCGGCGATGATCGCCTACAGCCGCCGGGATTTCGCGGAGCTGGAGAACCGCGGCACCAATGACGGCACCGGCCCGCTGCGCACGGCCCCCAACCCGCAGGACGGGCGCAGCGACGCGGTGCTGGCCAAGCTCGTCTGGGACAACGGCCCGCACCGCCTCCGCCTGACGGGCGAGTGGCTCGACAGCGCGGTGGAGACGGACGTGCTGACCGGCCTCGGACCGGCCTTCACCTTCGGCCCGCGCCCGGTGTGGAATGTCGATGCCCTCAATGCCCGTGACACGGTGGAGCGCAAGCGCGCCTCGCTCGACTGGACCTACGAGGGCGCGGCGGGCGATGCCATCGAGCACGCGTTCCTCGCCGCCTATTGGCAGGACGCGGCAGACCGCCAGTTCGCGTTCGAGGAACGCACGACCCTCACCGCCACTCCCGCGCCCGATCGCGAGCGGCTGAACACCTTAGAAAATCGCGTCTATGGTGCGGTTGGCGAACTGCGCACCGGGTTTGCCACCGGGGGGATCGGGCACCGCGTCACCATTGGCGGAGACATCAGCTGGACCCGGCAGGAGGGCCTGCGCGACGGCACCTTCCCCGGTCGCGGCGAAAGCTTCCCCACCCGCGCATTCCCTGTCACCGATTTCACTCTGGGCGGGGTGTTTATCGCCGACGAGATCACCCTTCTGGACGGCGCGCTGACGCTGTTCCCGGCGCTGCGGTTCGATTTCTACGACCTCAACCCGGCCAATGATCCCCTGCTGACCACCTTCACCCCGGCAGGGCAGAGCGGCAACCGCCTCAGCCCGAAGTTCGGCGCGACCGTAAAGCTCGCTTCCGACGTGATCCTTTTCGGCAACTACGCGCAAGGCTTCCTCGCCCCGACGCCGTCTCAGGTGAACAACTTCTTCGAATTCATCGCAGGCGGCTACACCTCGATCCCCAATCCCGATCTGCGGCCCGAAACCAGCGAATCCTTCGAGGTCGGGGCGCGCTATGTCGGGGACGTTTTCTCGCTTCAGGTCACCGGTTTCCGGGGCGATTACGACAACTTCATCAGCCAGCAGGTGGTGCGCGGCGGCTTTACTCCGCAGGACCCGGCGATCTTCCAGTTCGTCAACTTTGCCAGCGCGCGGATCGAAGGCGTCGAAGCGCGGGCCGAGATGAAGCTGGAGAGCGGCTGGAACGCGCGCCTCGCGATGGCCTATGCCGATGGCGACACCTTGGATCAGGCGGGCGCGCGCCTGCCGCTCGACACGATCGACCCGCTCAACCTGATCGCGGGGGTGGGCTACCGTGCGCCCTCGGGCCGCTTCGGGGGCGAGCTGATCGTCACGCACAATGCCCGCAAGGCGGGTAGCGAGCTGGAGCGGGCGCCGGACGGCACTGATCTGTTCGTGCGGCCCGAAGCCTCGACCATCCTCGATCTCACCGCCTTCTATGCCGTCACCGATGCCCTGAAGCTGCGCGCCGGGCTCTTCAACCTCACCAACGAGACCTACGCCCTGTGGTCCGACGTGCGCGGGCTGCGGACGCAGGATGCCGGTATCCTCGACGCGTTCACCCGCCCGGGCCGCAACCTCAGCCTGTCGGCCAGCTACCGCTTCTAAACCCCACATGGAGGACACCATGATGACCCGACCCAAGACTGTTCTGGCCAAGACCCTGCTTGCCTCAAGCCTCGCGGCCCTGGCGCTGGCTGCCGTGCCCGCCCCCGCGCTGGCCGACGGCCCGATCGTGCAATCCGCCGAGGCCGCCAAGGCCGCTTTCGAGGAAGACCGCAAGACCATCCTCGCCATGGCGGGCGACTTCAAGGTGACCTTCGACATGCAGGAATCGACCCCCTGGATGGCGGGCTACACGCCGCTCGAACGCAAGATTTCGGGCGGCTACGAAAGCGTCCGGGTGATCGAGGACACCGGCACGCGCATCGTGCTCCAGCACCTGCTTGTGACCGGGGACGAGGCCAGCCCCTACGTCGTAAAGCACTGGCGGCAGGACTGGGAATATCAGCCGGAAAAGATCCTCGCCTACAAGGGCGGGGACAGGTGGGAGCTGACCCCGGTCCCCGAAAAGATGCGTGCCGGGCGCTGGTCGCAGACTGTCTATCAGGTCGATGACAGCCCGCGCTATGCCGGGTGGGGCGAGTGGGAGACGAGCCAGGGCATCCGCCGCTGGCGTTCGAACTGGACCGCCCGTCCGCTTGCCCGGCGCGATGCGATCCGCAATCCGGTCTATGACCATTACATCGGCATCAATCGCCACCAGCTGACCCCGACCGGGTGGATCCACTGGCAGGACAACACCAAGATGACGACCCCGGCACAAGGCGGGGACGCCCAGCCGGTGGTGCAGGAATATGTCCTCAACACCTACGAACGCTTCGACGGCTACAATGTCGCTGCGGCCGAGACCTATTGGCAGAAGACCAGCGACTACTGGGACGCGGTTCGCGGCAAGTGGGACGAGGTCGCCGCAGCCAACGGCGGCATCCGCATCGCACTGGAAGCAAGTGCGGGGACGACCATTGCCAATGAGTTGCTGCTGCTTGCCGATGCGATCAAGGACGGCAAGGAAACGCCCGAAGCCGCAAGTGCCAAGGCACTGGCGCTCATCGAGCAAGGCACTTCGCAAAAGGGCGGCTGATCGGACCCGAATGAGGGCGGCGGGATGCGCTTCACGTGCATTCCGCCGGACCCGCCGCTGCGCCCCTCCTGCGTCAGGACGCTGCGAGCGCCCCCGGCAGGAACATCGCGCCCAGCACGGTCGCTCCGGCCAGCGCGGCATAGCCGCACCACAGACGCAGGATCAGCGGCTCGTTCGCTCTCAGCACCGAGACAAAGCCCGTCCGGCACCGCGCCGCGACGAACACGGCGCCGATTGCGCCGAGTGCCGCGTGAAATGCGCCGTAGAACGCCAGGGCGGCCAGACAAGCGGCATAGGCGTGCCCGGTCGGCGGCGGACCGAGTGTCAGCGGGATCAGCGCGAAGCCTCCGGCAGCCAGCACGCCCCCTGCGGCCGCGGCGAGCGCAGCGATGCCGAGCTCTCTCAGCTTCCCGTGACGGTTGGCGCGCACCGCTCCGGCCGCCCCGGCCCACATTGCGCCGAGCCCCGCCACGACCAGCGCGGCGATGCCCCAGTCGGGCGCGATCAGCTGCGGTTCCGCCCAGCCGGGCGCGACCGCCAGAAGGAACAGGTAGCCGAACAGCAGCGAGGCGAGCACGGTCGCATCGAACACCAGCGTGAAGATCATCGCCCACCATCCGGGCGGCTGGACCGAAGCCGCCTGCGGGAGCAGGCTTGCGCCGCGCCCGATGTCGATCGGCTGCGGGTCGGCCTTCAGGCCGCTCTGCCACATCCACACCAGCACCGCAGCCACGAACAGCGCGGCAAGCCCGGCAGCGGGCCAATAGAGGCTGAACAGGAAGCACAGCGCAGCCCCCGTCAGCGCCAGCGCCGCCGCCAGCGGCACGAGCGTCGGCCCCGGCAGCAGGATGAGATGATCGGGCGCACCGCCCATCGCCTCGACCGCCAGCGTCTCGCGTCGCCCCGGTGCCGTGGCACCGGCAAGATAGCCGTGGCCTGCGGCAAGGCGCGCGGGCAGGGCCTCGTCCGCTTCCACGGGATCACGCCCGTCGACGTGCGGGAGGCTCGCGAAGTTGTAGTTCGTCACCGGCGTCGCCATCGCCCATTCGAGCGATCCGGCTCGCCATGGGTTGCGCTCCGTATGCGGGGCGAAGCGCCACTGCACCGCCATGTCGAGCAGCACCAGCGCAAAGCCGAAGGCGAGCACGAAGCTGCCGAAGGAGGAGACGAGGTTGGGCAGGTCCCAGCCCAAGCCCGCCGCATAGGTGTAGACCCGGCGCGGCATGCCGATCAGCCCGGTCCAGTGCATCACGAAGAAGGTCAGGTTGAAGCCGAGGAAAACCGTCCAGAACGCGAGCTTGCCGAGGCCGCGATCCGATCTTCTGCCGGTGAACTGCGGGGTCCAGTAGTACAGCCCCGCTATCACCGGAAAGACGAAGCCGCCGACCAGCACGTAGTGGAGGTGCGCGACGACGAAGTGGGTGTCATGCACCTGCCAGTCGAACGGAACGACCGCCACCATCACCCCTGTCAGCCCGCCGCTGACGAAGACGAAGAAGAAGCCGAGCACCCACAGCATCGGCAGCGACAGCTCGGGTCGGCCCTTCAGCAGCGTCGCAAGCCAGGCGAAGATCTGCACTGCGGTGGGGATCACCACCAGCAGGCTCGCGAACGAGAAGAAGGCGAGGGAGAGGTGCGGGATGCCGGTGGTGAACATGTGGTGCGCCCACAGACCGAAGCTGAGGATGGCCTGCGCGATCAGCGCGCCGATGATCCAGTCGTGCCCGACCATCGGGCGGCGGCAGAACACCGGCAGGACGGTCGAGACGATCCCGGCGGCGGGCAGGAAGATGATGTAGACCTCGGGGTGGCCGAAAAGCCAGAACAGGTGCTGCCACAAGAGCGGATCGCCGCCGCGAGTCGGGTCGAAGAACGGCAGGCCGAAGGCGCGCTCCACCTCGAGCAGGATCGAGCCGAGGATCAGCGGCGGAAAGCCGATCAGCATCATCGCCGCCGTCACCCAAAGATACCAGGCGAGCAGCGGCATGCGCATCAGGCTCATGCCCGGCGCGCGGACCTTGAGCACGGTGACGATGATCTCCACCGCCGCGCACACCGCGGAGACCTCGACAACGGTCACGCCCACCAGCCACACGTCGGCGTTGATGCCCGGCGAGAAGGGCTTGGAGGACAGCGGCGTGTACATGAACCATCCGGCATCGGGCGCCGCGCCCGCCAGTAGCGCGCCTGTCAGGATCAGTCCTCCGAACAGGTAGCACCAATACCCGAAGGCCGAGAGGCGCGGGAAGGCCAGGTCGCGCGCGCCCAGCAGCTTGGGCAGCATGTAGAGCGCGAAGCCCTCGATCAGCGGGATTGCGAACAGGAACATCATCACCGTGCCGTGCATGGTGAAGACCTGCGCATAGGCCTCGGCATCGAGGAACTGCGTCGCCGGCCCCGACAACTGCGCGCGGATGAGCATCGCGAGCACCCCGCCCATCAGGAAGAAGGCGATGGCGGTTCCCATGAAGCGGATGCCGATTGCCGTGTGGTTGGTCGCGGCGAGGAACCCGAACCGCCCCGCGGGCGGCCCATAGATCGCCTGCAGCTCCGCATGGAGCGACAGCGCGCGGTCAGCCGTCGGCGCGCTGCTCATCGCAGCCCCAGCACGGCGAACAGCCGCTCGGCCCAGTCGGCAAGCTCGCGTTCGGCCGGGGCGGGCCGCTGGTCGAGGACGGGCAGACCCGCAGGCTGCTCCGAGGGCGCGGCAGCAAGGGCGGCGGCCAGCGCGGCGGGATAATCCGCCGCCGGATGGGCTTGAACCACGAACTGCATGTGCGCATGTCCCGTCCCGCAATATTCCGAGCAGTGGCCCCAATAGACCCCCGGCGTGTCCGCAATCAGACGCAGCCGGTTGGCCTTGCCCGGCACCGCGTCCATCTTCCCCCCCAGCCGCGGCACCCAGAAGGAATGGATCACGTCGCCGCTGGTGATCTCCACCGCGAAGGGGCGTCCTGCGGGGACATGCAGCACGCCTGCGCTCTCCCCGCCGCCGGGGTAGGCGAAGCGCCAGCCCCATTGTTCGGCGTGGACGCGGATCAGGCCGCGCTCGTCGTCCGGCCGGGCCAGAAGCTGTTCGCCCCGGACGAAGGCGAAGGCCATCAGTGCGGTGAGGGTCAGGGTCGGAAAGACCAGCCCCCAGCCGATCAGCACCCGGCGGGTCGAGAAACGCCGCTCGCGCTCCGGGTTGGCAAAGGCGTAAAGAGCGATGCCCATGACGCCGGCGAGGATCACGCCCGCACTCCACAGCATGATCTGCCACAATGTCTCTACCCGCGCCGCGGCTTCTCCGGCGGGGGCAAGGGCTGACAGCTCGCCCCTGCAGCCCGCCAGCACGACAAACGGGGCAAGCATCAGGGCGAGGCGCGGCGCGGCAATGAAACTTGCAGGCAAGGGCCGGGTAAGGCTCATATGACCCTTCTTGACGAAGCAAACGACATCAGCGTCTCCTCGCGCATCGCGCTTGCCGGGCATCCGATCCACGCCATGCTGGTGGCCTTCCCGATCGCCCTGATCGTGGCGACGCTGGGCGCGGACATTTTCTGGTGGCTGACCGCCGATCCTTTCTTCGCCCGTGTCGGCCTGTGGACGAGCGGCTGGGGCTTCGGGATGGGCGTGCTCGCGGCGCTGGCGGGAACGGTGGAGCTGCTCGCCGGGCCGGGCATCCGCCGCAATCCGGCCAGCTGGAGCCACGCCGTCGCCGCGATGGCGCTGCTGTCGGTGATCGGCGCCAACTGGGGCTGGCGGCTGCTGCACGACGACGCGGCGATCCTGCCATGGGGCCTGCTGCTTTCGGCGGGCGGCCTTGTGTTGGTCGGGATCGCGGGCTGGCAGGGCGGGCGTCTGGTGTTCGAGCATGGCGTGGGAGTGATCGTCAGTAACCAGTTCGAGGTTGAAGAAGAGCCGGAGCCCGATCTGCCGGAGCTGTCAGAAACCCCGGCCGAGTAAGCCAATCGGGCACGACGTCGCTCGCGATCGGGGGCTTGGCGAGCACCAGGGCGAGGATCGCCAGCGCCGACACCGCGGTCGCGCCGACCAGCAGCCTGATCCGCAATGTCGGCTGCTTTGCGCCCTCTTCCGCAAGATGGGTCAGGACATAGGCGTATTGGACATGGACGATCACCAGCAGCGTCACTGCCGCCAGCTTGGCGAACATCCACGGGTGAAGCGCATCGGCAACGAACAGCAGCACCGTCCCGCTCCCCACCGCAACGAAGCCTGCCGGGGAGACGAGGCCCATGTAGGCAAAGCGGCTCGCCATGCGGATGCGTGCAAAATCCTGCCGGTCGCGGACGGTGTCGTGCCCGGCCAGAAGCGACGAGAGGTAGAACAGCCCGGCAATCCAGATTGCAATGGCGCCGATATGGATGAACTTCAGCCACAGCATCGCTCACGCCGCGACCGCCTGCCGCGCCTGCCGTGACAGGCGGAGGAGCGCGGGCGCGGTCGCCGCGAAGGTCAGCGGCAGGCTGCCCACCCACATCGCCAGCCCCGCCAACTGCTGGTCGGCGAGCACGCCGAGGCCGTATTGCGCGGTGGTAAGGTAATGGGGCGCATAGAGCGCGCGCGGCGCGAAGGTCAGCACCGCGCCCAGCATCCCCATCTGCATTACCATCGCGGCGATTGCGAAGAAGGCCGTGGGCAGCGGCGAGTCGGGCTCGCCCAGCGCCCGCCACAGCGCGGCCGCCGAGCCGAGCAGCGCGATCTGCCCTGCCCAGTAGACAAGGTCGCTGGAGAGCGCCGCCTCGTAGGCCGCAGGCAGGTGCCACAGCCAGAACACCGCGATATGGGCGAGGAGCGCAGGGATCAGCGGCACGCGGAGCCCGCGCAGCACGACCGCCAGCAGCGGCGCGGCGGCGAAGACGATCACGAGATGATGCACCGCGCGCGCGGAAAACAGCCCCGCGCTCAGCGCACACAGGGGCGAGACATAGGCAAGCGCGAGCACTGCCAGCCCCGCCTTCGCCGCAGGGCCCTCGCGCCGCAGCGCGAAGGCCGCAAGCGCGAGTGTCGCCAGCAGCACCGGATCAAGGTTCCATGCCGCCAGCAAGCCCTCAGGCGGCGGCGCAGGGCCGCAATAGGGGACCGCGTTCATCGCCCCGCCCGCGATCAGCGACGCCGCTGCATCGCAAGGCCGAGCGTGCCCGCCGCCAGTGCCAGCCCCGCCACCGCCGTCAGCGGATTGCTGCGCAGCATGGTGTAGAGACTGGTGCGCCGCATCGACTGTTCGCCATAGACCTCGCCCTTGCCGCCGCCGCGGTCGAACCCGCCATCCTCGCGGCGCTTGGGCTTGTCCTTGTCGAGCGCCGTGACGAAGAAGGCGCGGGCGAAGACTTGGTCGGCAAGGTCGGGAAGAAGCCGTGAGAACAGCGTCATCGCCCGGCCCGCACCGCCCACGATCATGTCGCGCGTCGGGTGCTCGGCGGCGCGGCAGATCGCCTTGGCGACGATATCGGGCGAATAGACCGGCGGCGGCACCTTGGTACGCCCGTCCATCCGGTTCAGAGCATGTTCGCCGAAGGGCGTGTTGATCCCCGAAGGCTGGATCAGGGTCACGGAAACAGGCGCCTTGTCGTGGATCAGCTCAAGTCGCAGGGAATCGATATAGCCCTTAACCGCATACTTGCTCGCCGTGTAGGACGAGAGCACCGGCGCCGGCATCTGCGAGGAGATCGAGCCGGTCGTGATCAGCGCGCCGCCGCGCTGCTTGAGGTGCGGCAGGGCTTCGGTCGCGCAGTGGACGACGCCCCAGTAATTGGTGTCGAACAGCTGGCGGTGCTCGGCATCGGACAGCTCCTCGAGCTTGGCGTAGACGCCCACCCCGGCATTGCTGACCCAGGTGTCGAAGCCGCCGTGGCGCTCGATGACGGTTTCGACCGCCGCCCTGACCGCCTCCCGGTCGCCAACATCGGCGCTGATCGTGTCGCAGCGGCCGCCCTCGGCACGGATTTGCTCGGCGGCCTTGGCAAGCCCCTCTTCGTTGCGGGCGATGATCACCACGTTCGCGCCGCGCTCTGCCGCCATCCGCGCCGTGGCAAGGCCGATCCCTGACGAGCCGCCGGTGATGACGATCGTCTGCTGGTCGAGAGATTTGAGTTTCATGGATATTCTCCGTCAATCTGGGGCGCATCAGGCGCGGGTGCGGCGGTGCGGTCCGGCACCGCAGTCAGTGGCCGCAAGGGGCGACCGGAGCATTGAGAGACACTGACGAACGCAGCCGCACGGTGCCTTAACCTGGGTCATTGGGGGGGTGGCTGCCCAATCCACTCACCGCTTCCAGAGCGCATCCCATGGGCCAGGCGCGGCGGAATGTTTCACGTGAAACATTCCTCTGTCGGGGGACTATTGCGGGTCTGGCGGGGGTCTGGCAGGGGGCTGGACATGACCGAGAAAGACCTGACAGACCGCAAGTTCTATCGTGCGGGCGAAGAGACGCGCTTCGCCGAGGATGCGCCCGAGCGCACCCCCCAGACCGCGCACCCCGCCTACAAGCTCGCCTTCCGCGACACCGATTTCCTGCTCCGCGACGAGCTTCGCCCGGTGCGCTTCCAGCTCGAGCTGCTGAAGCCGGAAATGCTGCTGGACGAAGCGCGGGTCGGCTCGACGCTGGTGATGTACGGTTCAGCCCGCATCCCCTCGCCTGCGCAGGCCGAGGCGCGGCTCGCCGCGGCGGCGGATGGTGACGAATACGACCGCAGGGTCGCCCAGCGCCTCGCCGAGAAGGCGAAGTACTATCACGAGGCCTATCGCCTCGCCCGGCTGGCGAGCGAGAAGGGGATCATCGAGAATGGCCTGAGGCAGTTCGTCGTCACCACCGGGGGCGGGCCGTCGATCATGGAGGCGGGCAACCGCGGCGCATCTGACGCCGGGAGCGAGTCCATCGGGCTCAACATCGTGCTGCCCCACGAACAGGCGCCCAACCCCTATGTCACGCCCTATCTCAGCTTCCAGTTCCACTACTTCGCGCTGCGCAAGATGCACTTCCTGCTGCGCGCCCGCGCCGTGGCGGTGTTCCCCGGTGGCTTTGGCACCTTCGACGAGTTCTTCGAGCTCGTCACGCTGATCCAGACCGGCAAGATGAAGCCGATCCCGATCATCCTGTTCGGCAAGGATTTCTGGACCCGCGTCATCGATTTCGAGGCCCTTGCGGAGGAGGGCACGATCTCGAAGAGCGATCTCGACCTGTTCACCTGGGCCGAGACGGCGGAGGAGGCCTGGGCTTCGATCGCCGATTTCTACGACATCAGGGACCCGTTGGCCGAGGATTGAGCCCGCACCGCCTGATGGCCCAGCGGGCCACTGCCCGCGCCATATCCGGGTGCGGCGGCGATGGCCGCATAGACGAAGCGGCGCGCCTCGCCCACGGCTTCGGCGAGCGGCAGGCCCCGCCCGAGCAGCGTGGCAATGGCTGACGACAGGGTGCAGCCCGTGCCGTGGGTGTGGCGGGTGAAGATGCGGGCATGATCGAAAGCGCGCGGCGCTTCGCCCGGCACGATCAGGACATCGGTGATGCGCTCGCTGTCGGCGTGTCCGCCCTTGGCCAGCACCGCCGCGCCCGAGGCTTCGGCAAGTTCCTGCGCGGCTGCGACCATCGCCGCGTGCGTCGGCAGGGCGCGCCCGGCGAGATGGGCGAGTTCGGGCAGATTGGGGGTCAGCAGCACGGCGCGCGGGAACAGCCTTGCCCGCAGCGCCTCGACAGCATCCGGCCCCACCAGCACCGCGCCGGAGGTGGCGATCATCACCGGATCGAGCACGATCGGTACGGCCAGCCCTTCCAGCGCGCCGGCCACGGCGGCAATGGCATCGGGTGCGGCGAGCATCCCGATCTTGACCGCATCGACCCCTATGTCATCGGCACAAGAGGCAATCTGCCGCGCCACCATGTCGGGCGCGATCCCGTCGATGCGCTGCACGCCCACCGTGTTCTGCGCGGTGATCGCGGTGATCGCGGTCATCGCATAGCCGCCGAGCATGGTGATGGTCTTGATGTCCGCCTGTATCCCTGCGCCGCCCGAGCTGTCGGAACCGGCGATGGCGAGGATGCGGGGGGGAAGCGGGCTGGTCATTCCCGGCGCTGTAGCAAGTCCGGCCGACGCAAGGCACCGTTTTTCGGCCGGTCAGCACCAGGGCGGTTTTCGGGAGTGTCGCGCGCGGCGGCCAAGGCTGGCCGTTCACGCCCGCGCCGACGGGCTTCGCACCAACCCGCTGTCCCCGAAGGCAGGCCGGTCGGTGCGAAGCTTTCGTCGAGGGCTTAGAACGTCTGCCTTGCAGTCACGCCAAAGGTACGAGGCTGACCGACGTTGAAGCCGAGCCGTGCCCGGCCGCCACGTTCACGGTCAAAGCTCAGCAGTGGGTTCTCGTCGAACACGTTGTTGACATAGGCCGTCAGCGACAGGCCGCTGTCGAACTCGACCCCGGCGCTGAGGTTGACGAGCTGATAGTCGGGCAGCAGCAGATCGACCGTGGTCGCCGCGTCCGCCGGCATCCCCGCGAAGGGCAGGTTGTGGACGAAAGTGCGGGGGTTGTCTTCCTGATCCGCAGGCTGCGTGAAGCGCGAGCCGACATGCTGGAACGAGCCGGTCACGAAGGCAAGCGTCCGATCCGAAACGTTCCATTCGTAGCTGCCGTTCAGCGAGACCTGGAATTCCGGCACCGAAGGCAGGCGGTTGCCGTCGCGAATCCCGGTGGCTGCGGCCAGCGCGCCGGGCAGCGTGGTTTCGAATTCCGACTTGATGTAGCTCCCGCTCAGATTGAAGGCGAGGCCCGTCGCGGGGCTGACGCCCAGTTCGAGCTCGACCCCAGCGGCATAGGCCTCCGGCACGTTGAAGACGATGCGAGAGGAGCAGCTGCCGGCATCCAGCGTCACCTGCAGGTTACTGATGTCGTTGTAGAACGCCGCCGCGTTGAGGGTGAAGCCGCGCCCTTGCGTCTTCACGCCCAATTCGTAGTTCCACAGGGTTTCGTCATCGAAATCCTGGAAACCGCCGAACAGGGCGAGGTCCTGCGTGTTGCACAGCGGGATGTTGAGCGGATCGTTGACCCCGCCCAGGCGGAAGCCTTGCGAGGCCTGGGCGTTGATGGTCACATCATCGCTCGCCTGGTAGCTGAGCAGGAAACGCGGGGTGAAGCCGTCCGACGCGGTGCGGTCGATCCGGCCGGTGTTGGCGCTGGCGAACAGGCCGCCGGTGGTGATGGTGCGCTCTTCCTTGAAGTCGTAGTAGCGCCCGCCAGCGGTGAAGGTCAGCCGGTCGGTCAGATCGTAGCTTGCCTCACCGAACACCGCGAACTGCTCGAGGGTGAAGGGCAGGTCGGAGTTGAACGGCGAGTTGGCCGGAAAGCCGTTGGCCGCCGCCGCCGAGGCACCGGCGCCGCGCACGCTGTCGGCGATGGCGTCATAGCCCGGGGTGGGCAGGCGCTGGGCGTATTCGCGGTCGATTTCCGAATAAAAGGCACCGACCAGCCATTGGAACGGACCGCTGCTGTTCGACGCCAGGCGGATTTCCTGAGTGAAGGTGTCGAGCTGGGTGGTGTCACGCAGGTTCGAGGGCAGCGTCACTGCCGCTTCGGGCAGGCCGAAGCTGATCGACACCGACCCCGTCAGCGCGGTCGCATCGCGGCTCACCAGAATGTCGCGGTTGGTGTAGGAGGTCACCGAGGTCACCGTCACCGGACCAAGATCGGCTTCGATCTTGAGGTCGGCGATCAGGGTTTCGTCTTCGAACTTCTCGCGCAGGGCGAGATACTGCTCGCGCTCGCGGAAGGTCACGCGCGGGCGGGTCGTGGTGAAGTTGTTCGCCAGCAGGCTGAACACCTCCTGCCGGTTGAAGCCGTTGGCGGAGACCTTCTGATAGATCACGCGCGGGGTGATGGTGAGGTCTTCGGTGGGCTGGAAGGTGATTGCCAGACGGCCGCCGTAACGCTCCCCATCGTTGACGTTCTCGCCTGCCGCCGGGCCGATCGCGTCGATGAACCCTGCATAGCGGGTGTAGTAGCCGACCACGCGCGCTGCGAGCTTGTCGCCCAGCGGCACGTTGACAGCGCCCTTGATATGCCCGCCGACATTGCCGCCGTCGATCGCATTGAGGTTGGCTTCGACGGTGCCCTCGGTCACGCCGATGGTCGGCTGGTTCGAGATGTAGCGGATCGTGCCGCCCATCGAACCCGAACCGAACAGCGTGCCCTGCGGGCCGCGCAGGGTTTCTACGCGGTTCAGGTCGAACAGGTCGAGATCGGGCGTGAACAGCGACAGAGAGATCACGGATTCGTCGATATAGACGCCGACCTGCTCCTTCACGCCGGGCTGGTCGCGCACGATCTGGCCCGAGGAAATGCCGCGCACCGAGACCTGGCTCTGGCCGGGCCCGAGGTTCTGGATGGTGAGGCCCGCGACGTTGCGCGACAGATCCTCGATCGTCACCACGCCCGAACGCTGGATGTCCTTTTCGGTTTGTGCGTTGATCGAGAAGGGCACGTCCTGCAGCGTCGTGTCGCGTTTGGTGGCGGTAACGATGATGACGTTACCCTGCGCCTCGGCGGCCTGATCGCTCGCAGCATCCTGGGCGAAGGCAGGTCCGATACCGAGCACGGTGGTGACACCGGCAAGCAACACTCCGCGCAGCATCGCGCGGCTTACAGGTTTAAGCGACATGGTTTCTCTCCTGCGGGGGTCGGGTTAGCCCGCTGTTTTTCTTGACGCCCCGTCCGGCTGGCGCGAATTCCACATCGCTCCTCGCCCGGCAAGCCCGCGCCGCCGGGCGGTCATTCTTTTGACGCAGAGCCGTTGCATTGATGCATCACCGGCGCGAGGACGGGGCTTGCGATCAGCCCTTGAAGCGGCGCTCGGTGCCCGGCGGGAACTTGGCGTGGAGCGCCTTTGCCCGGGTCGGGCGGTCCATCAGCTCGCCGCCGCAATTGGGGCAGCGGTCGTCGAGGTCCTCGGCGCATTCGGCGCAGAAGGTGCATTCGAACGAGCAGATGAAGGCGCCGGGCACCTCGGCGGGCAGACCCGCGCCGCACATCTCGCAATCGGGGCGCATTTCGAGCATCGGGTCAGCCTTTCAATCTCTGGTCGTGTTGTGCTTGCCGAAGCACGGCACTGTCTTATCTTCCGCTTTCCCAAAAGAAGGACGGCCCTTGACCCGGCGGGTCAGCCTCGCTTCCGACAAGCTCGGGGCGAACGGGCGTGGTGTCACACCGCCGCGACGCGCACCGCCTCGCAGATGGCGTCGACCACCTGTTCGACCTGGCTTTGATCGTCGCCCTCGGCCATCACCCGGATCACCGGCTCCGTGCCCGAGGGGCGGATCACAAGGCGGCCCTTGCCCGCAAGGCTCGCCTCGGCCTCGGCGATCACCTGCTGCACGGCCGCGTTGTCGAGCGGCTTGCCGCCCTCGTAGCGCACGTTCTTCAAGAGTTGGGGCACGGGGTCGAAGACGTGGAGCAGTTCGCTCGCCGGCTTGCCCGAGCGAACGAGGCTCGCCAGCACCCTGAGCGCGGCGACCGTGCCGTCGCCGGTGGTGGCGTAATCGAGCAGGATCATGTGCCCGGACTGTTCCCCGCCGACATTGTAGCCGCCCGCCTTCATCGCCTCGAGCACGTAGCGATCGCCGACCTTGGCGCGCACCAGATCGAGACCGCGTCCGGCCAGATAACGCTCCAGCCCGAGATTGCTCATCACCGTTGCGACGATCCCGCCGCCGCGCAAGCTCCCGCGTTCCTGCATCCGTCCGGCGATCAGCCCCATGATCTGGTCGCCGTCCACCGCCCGGCCCTTTTCGTCGACCACGATCAGCCGGTCGGCATCGCCATCCAGTGCAATGCCGATATCCGCACCTTCCTCGACCACCTTGGCCTGAAGCGCGGCGATTGCGGTCGACCCGACCCCGTCGTTGATGTTGGTGCCGTTGGGGGTGACGCCCAGCGCCACCACCTCCGCGCCCAGTTCCCAGATCGCGGACGGCGCCACCTGATAGGCCGCGCCGTTGGCGCAGTCGACCACGACCTTGAGGCCGTCGAAACGGATCTCGGTCGCCACCGACTGCTTGACCGCATGAATATATCGCCCGCGCGCGTCCTCGATCCGCCGTGCACGGCCGATCCTTTCGGCGGGGGCGAGGGAGATATCGGTTTCCATCAGCCGCTCGATCTCGGCCTCGGCCTCGTCGGACAGCTTGAAGCCGTCAGGCCCGAACAGCTTGATGCCGTTATCGGCAAACGGGTTGTGGCTGGCCGAGATCATCACGCCGAGATCGGCGCGCATCTCGCGCGTCAGCAGGGCGATGGCGGGGGTGGGCAGGGGGCCGGTCATGATCACGTCGATCCCGACGCTGGTGAAGCCCGCCACCAGCGCGCTTTCCATCATGTAGCCCGACAGGCGCGTGTCCTTGCCGATCACCACCCGGTGCCGGTGCTGCCCGCGCACGAAATGCCGGCCCGCCGCCTGCCCGACCTTCATCGCCGTTGCCGCCGTCATCGCGCCCGCATTGGTGCGGCCCCTGATCCCGTCGGTTCCGAACAGCTTGCGTCCCATGAATTCCCCCGCCTCGATCGTGTGGCCTGTGTTGTCTCGCGCTTCTGGCGCGGTTATCGCCCGAAGGGAAGGGCGAGAGCGCGCCCATAGGGACAGGCCGTTGCTTGAACGTGAAGATGTGACTGGTGCCGAGGTTGCCGCGGGGCAAGGGGGCTCGGGGCAGGGGAAATTCGCGCTGGTTTCGATCCGCCTGCCGGTGGCGCTGACCTTCGCTGCGCTGGTCGCAGGGCTGGCGGCGGGGATCGTCGGCGCGCTGGCGGGAGCACCGCAGGGCGTGTCGGATATCGCCGGGCTGGTCGGCGGGCTGTGGCTCAAGGCCCTGCAGATGACGATCATCCCGCTCGTCGCGGCGCTGCTGGTGCTGGGGCTGGTGCAGATGATCCTCGCCGCGCGCGTGGGCAAGGTGGCGCGGCGGATGATCGCGATCATGGTGGCGGTGCAGTTGGCGGGCGGGGCCTTCACCTCGCTTGCGATGCCCGCGCTGCTGCGCGCCATTCCGGTGCCGCAAGGTGCGGGCGCTTTCCTTGCGCAGACGCCTTCGGACGTGGGCGAGGTGCCCCGGGTGCTCGATTTTCTCGCCTCGCTGGTGAGCCCCAACGTCGTCGCCGCCGCCGCCGAAACGGCGATGCTGCCGCTGACGCTGTTCTTCGTGATGTTCGCGGTCGCGATCACGCGCCTGCCCGAGGATCAGGGCGACCGGCTGCTCGGCTTCTTCCACGCGCTCGGCAATGCGATGCTGCTGATCATCGGCTGGGTGCTGTGGATCGCGCCCGTGGGCGTGTTCGCACTGGCTTACGGCGTCGGCGTCCAGAGCGGCGGGGGCGCCTTTGCTGCGCTGGGGCATTACGTGGTGACGGTGACGTTGATGGGAGCCTTCGTCTTTCTGCTGGCCTATGTCATTGCCGCGGGGCTCGGCGGCACCGGCCTCGGCGGCTTTGCAAGGGCGATGCTGCCCGCGCAGGCGGTTGCGCTGTCCACACAGTCCTCGCTGGCGAGCCTGCCCGCAATGCTCGATTCCGCCGGGCGGCTGGGCCTCAGACCCGCGACCGCCGAATTCGTGCTGCCGCTGGCGGTGGTGATCTTCCGCGCGACCAGTGCGGCGATGAACCTTGCGGTGGTCTACTACATCGCCGCGCTCGCCGGGATCGAGGTGCCGCCGAGCGTCGCCATCGCCGGAATCCTGATCGCCAGCGTCATCAGCCTCAGCGCCGTCAGCCTGCCCGGATCGATCAGCTTCGTCGTCTCGATCGGCCCGATTGCGCTCGCGATGGGCGTGCCGGTCGAGCCGCTCGCGCTGCTGGTCGCGGTCGAGATGCTGCCCGACCTGATGCGCACGCTCGGCAATGTCACCATGAACGTCGCGGTCACAAGCGCGGTTGACCGCGGCGCACAAACCGGAGAGAGCGCGACGACTTGAAGGTGCAACCCTTCGCTCTCATCTGCGTTGGGACATTGTCACCTTAGAGATTCATCACACGACCCTGGAGGACAACCCATGGCTTTCGCACTTTCCCCGCTTCCCTATGCCGACACCGCGCTCGAGCCCGCCATTTCGGCCGAGACGCTGTCGTTCCATCACGGCAAGCACCACCAGACCTACGTGGACAAGATGAACGCCGCGATCGCGGGCACCGATCACGAGAACAAGTCGCTCGAAGAGATCGTCGCCGCCTCGCGCGGGAGCAATCAGGGCCTGTTCAACAACTCGGCCCAGACCTGGAACCACGCCTTCTACTGGCACT
>ERZ1066123.809-NODE-809-length-21170-cov-23.675112_pt1 | contig 21170 bp, 16 predicted proteins | sample MGYA00382770_ERZ1066123 | MGnify/ENA primary metagenome ERZ1066123 (study PRJEB33369, sample SAMEA5778353) | biofilm metagenome | biome: Industrial cooling water; feature: Water cooling tower basin; material: Biofilm | place: United Arab Emirates | collected...
GCCGATCCCGCGCACGCGAGTGGTCCAGCGCGCCGCGTCGGTGTCGACCATGCGCCAGGGATAAACAAGGACACCCACTATTCCCCCTGGAGATAAACAAGGACACCCACTATTCTCCCTGGATGATGCTTTTCGCTTCTCCCCTGCGCTCTTTCGACGCTTGCATCCCATGTCTTCACCCACGACCGCAAACAATCGCCCACGCCGAATTCTCCCACGCGGGCCTCGTTTCACCAGTTGCGGACTTCACCCGATGAGTTCGGCAAACCTCACTCCCTTCAGCCACCGCTATCCAATCCGCTGGGCCAATGCGGTCAACTCGTAAGGCGTATGGTTTTTGTAGGACGCATAAGCGAAGCGTCATGCGCCATCTGTAATCATCAAGGTTAGGAGTGAAACAAGGACACCCACTATTTCCTCCGCTTGATGCCATGCGCTCCTGTGCGATGCTCTTTCGACGCTTGCGTTTCATGGCTTCAGCGACGCTCGCAAGCAGTCGCCCACGCCCAATCCTCCCTCGCGGGCCTCGTTAAATCGCTCGGTGGATTTCACCCGAGTCGTTCCGCCAGCTTCAGGCCCTTCAACCACCGCTGCCCGATCCGCTGAGCCAATGCGATCAGCTGTTCCGCGCTGCCAACAACCCGCCAATAACCGCTGCCGATCCCGCGCACGCGAGTGGTCCAGCGCGCCGCGTCGGTGTCGACCATGCGCAGGCAGGCCGGCGCATCGCCGGTGATCCGCCCGTGCTTGCCGGGAGCGAGCTGTCGCCCGGTCCAGTCCAGCAACTGCAGATAGTCCGCGGTGGTGATCGTCAGTGGCGCCTTCGGCACACCGAGGACCGGCGCGAGCGGTGCGCCAAGCGTTTGCGGCGTCTTGCCCGCAATCGCGATACGCGCAGCGGCGCTGGTGTGCGCGGAGTCATCCAGCGTTTGCGCGACGCCCACGCGGACCGGATTCAGATCGACATAGGCCATCGCTGCCAGCAGGGCGCGCTCGTCGCACAGACGCTGGGCCTTGAAGCGGCCTTCCCAGAAGCGCCCCTTGCAGTGGTCTTCGCTGTTGGCGCGCCGGGCGATGGGCTCCGCGAGGCAGCGCATCAGCCACGACAGATCGCACAGCCGGCTGCGGATCAACTGCAACCGCTCGGGCTCGTCGATCAATCGCCTGCATTTGCCCTCGACGGCGTCGGCGGAATCGAACCGCGGCGGGAACAGGCGCACCCAGCGCGCGGCCACATCCGCAGCGCTCCATGCGGCTGCCGAGTCTGGGGCGAGCTGCACGACCAGGTGCAGGTGATTGCTCATCACCGCATAGGCGTGGATAGAAACCGCGAAGCATTCGGCGAGCAAGCGCAGGCGTTCTTCCACCCACAGTTTGCGATGCTCGAACGACTTGCCTGTGTAGTCATCGATGCCGCACAGGAAGGCGCGGCGAACGCAGCGCTGGACGCAGTGGTAGGTGCCGTCTGAACCGGGCGGGGGGTGAAACAAGGACACCCACTATTTCCTCCGCTTGATGCCATGCGTTCCTGCGCGGAGCAAGAAACAAGGACACCCACTATTCCCTCGATTGATGCCTTGCGCTCCTGCATGGGGGTCTTTCGACGCTCGCTTTTCAATGCCTCACCCACGCTCGCAAGCAATCGCCCACGCCGAATTCTCCCTCGCGGGCCTGGTTACACCACCTGCGGACTTCACCCGATTAGTTCGGGAAACCTCACTCCCTTCAGCCACCGCTGCCCGATCCGCTGAGCCAATGCGATCAGCTGTTCCGCGCTGCCAACAACCCGCCAATAACCGCTGCCGATCCCGCGCACGCGAGTGGTCCAGCGCGCCGCGTCGGTGTCGACCATGCGCAGGCAGGCCGGCGCATCGCCGGTGATCCGCCCGTGCTTGCCGGGAGCGAGCTGTCGCCCGGTCCAGTCCAGCAACTGCAGATAGTCCGCGGTGGTGATCGTCAGTGGCGCCTTCGGCACACCGAGGACCGGCGCGAGCGGTGCGCCAAGCGTTTGCGGCGTCTTGCCCGCAATCGCGATACGCGCAGCGGCGCTGGTGTGCGCGGAGTCATCCAGCGTCTGCGCGACGCCCGCACGGACCGGATTCAGATCGACATAGGTCATCGCTGCCAGCAGGGCGCGCTCGTCGCACAGGCGCTGGGACTTGAAGCGGCCCTCCCAGAACCGGCCCTTGCAGTGGTCTTCGCTGTTGGCGCGCCGGGCGATGGGCTCAGCAAGGCAGCGCATCAACCAGGACAGGTCGCAAAGCCGGCTGCGGATCAACTGCAGCCGCTCGGGGTCGTCGATCAATCGCCTGCACTTGCCCTCGACGGCGTCGGCGGAATCGAACCGCGGCGGGAACAGGCGCACCCAGCGCGCGGCCACATCCGCAGCGCTCCATGCGGCTGCCGAGTCTGGGGCGAGCTGCACGACCAGGTGCAGGTGATTGCTCATCACCGCATAGGCGTGGATAGAAACCGCGAAGCATTCGGCGAGCAAGCGCAGGCGTTCTTCCACCCACAGTTTGCGATGCTCGAACGACTTGCCTGTGTAGTCATCGATGCCGCACAGGAAGGCGCGGCGAACGCAGCGCTGGACGCAGTGGTAGGTGCCGTCTGAACCGGGCGGGACGAGTTGGCTGCGGGGCTGGGTCATTCGCCGAGGATGACGGCTCGCAGGATCGCGCGCTGTAGGGAAACGCCCCGTCGACGTGTAGGGATTTTCTGAATTCTGGGTGTCCCTTTCTCTGGCTACGCGTTCTATCACGCACAGGACACGGAAGCCGCCGCGGAAGGGTATGGCATCTATCTCAACTATGGGGCGCTCGAATCTTCGGAAGCCGCCGCGTTGTCGATCGGCCAATCCATCGTCCAGACGTTGCGCGCGCATGGTTTGTCGCCCGAGTGGGATGGCACCATCGGCAACCGCATCGCCGTACCCATGGATTGGAAGCGGCGTCGTCTTGCGCGCATGGTCTGAGGATTGTTTCAGTCGCACTCCAGCCTGCAGTACATATGGATCGGGAACTGGATCGCATGCGGAATTTTCTGCGTTTGACTCTCTCGCCGGACAACGACGGCACCGCCGAGCTGCACGCGGAGGTCGTGTCGAACGGCTTCTCCGGCCGCAGCTCGGCCTGGTTCAACCTGAGCGCCATCGCGGATCTGGCCGCCGTGCTCGGCCTGGCGTTTCCTCTCCCGCACGCCGTCGAGCTTCGGGGCGGTGATTGGGGAAGACTGCCTGGCGAGGGACTTGCGGAAGAGCATGTGGCCTTGCGTTTCTATCCAGTAGGCGGCCGCGGTGTCGTCGGATGTCAGGTTCGCCTGGTCACCCCGTCCTGCGAGGACGGCCGTCCGGAAGCGCAGTATCGCGTCCACGCCGAGCTGACGACGTCCTATCAGGAACTCCAGCGATTTTCAGCGCGTCTGCTTGCTGCAGTGAACGGTGAATGTTCGGAGGCTGTGCTGTATGCCGCCGTTGTCTAAAATGATGCCCAACCCTGCACCGCTTCGCGGCTCCATTCCTTGCGGGTATCACGCCGAATGACCGATGCCATTTCACGTCAGGATTTGCTGCTTTCTCTGCAGCGTGCTTTGCTCGGCGCCGTGCATCCTCAGTTGCGCCAGGCCTCGATCGAGGCCGACGACGCGGCGCGGGTCATCCGGGTGCGCTTCGAATACGACGGAACCCCATGCGAATCGGCGAAAGACGATTGCTGCTGCGCTGCGACCGAAGTCATTGCGGATTTCCCGAGCCCTTGGGATTTGGACGAGCAACACGTGTCCGCGCCGGCCCGGGAGCGGCTTTCGCCCCTTGCGCACGTTGCATATCGGCGCGCGGAGCCCCAGCATGCGGCCTGAACCTCCATGCGAGTCGCGCCCGTTTCACCGCGCAGCTCGCGTGACTCCGTTCCTTCCTCAGTAGAGATCATGATCATGCGCGTCCATGTGCTGCTTGCCCTGCTTACAGCGACTGCCCTGGCTTCATTCGGTGCGTCTGCGTCCGGTCGTTATGTGGTGTCCGCCGAGTTGAGCCACCAGGGTGATGTCTTCGCATCGCCCGTGGTGACGGTCGAGGCAGGTTCGCCTGCCACGGTCCGTGTCTCGGGATCGGATGCATTCACGCTGACGATCGAAGCGAAGGACTCCGGAGCAGGACGGATTCAGGTCGCGGCGAGTGTCGATTCGAAGCAGGGCGTCATGGCGCCGACGATGCTTGTGGAGCCGGGCGTACCGGCCAGTGTCAGAGTCGGGGATCTGGGGCTGACGCTCACGGTTGCCACCACTGACTGACCACTGGCCGCTGACCATTCGCCTCGCTGCCGTGCCCGCCCGTCGGCCTCGATGCAGTGGTGAGCGCCATGTCGATCTCTGGCTGTGACGTTTCTCGTGTAAACACGATGTCGCGATGGCTTCGTTGCACATCATCGATCATTGTTCTGCGCATCGAAACAGCGCAGAAAAATATGGGAACACCGCGCATGTCCAGTCGATATCTCGCCGCCTTGCTGGCCTTGCTGACCGCCATTCCTGCCGCTGCCGAGACACCCGAGCCGGTGGGCCCAAGGCCCAAGGCGCAGCTCGTCTTCTACCGGACCCCGGGCTGGGTCGGCTCGGCCGTCTCGCATGTGGTGATGATCAACGGCAAGCGAGCGGCCAAGTTGCGATCCAAGCACTACACAACCCTGGCGCTGGCGCCGGGCGAGTACACCATCTGCATCTTCGGGGACCATCTGTGCCTCGATCCATTCGAGGTGAAGGCGGGCGAGACCTACTACATCCGCGACACGTCGGATCATGCGTATGCCGGCAGCGGTACGCATAAATTCTCCATCTATCTCGATCACGTGGATGCGGCCGAGGGGCAGCTTCAATCCGCGGGTCTCAAATGGGTGGAGCCTGAAGCCGACTTCAAATGAGCGTTTCGTGGTGCGTGATTCCGGAAGGCGCAGCAAATCGCAGGGTGTCTTCCGCTGAAGCGGCTTCAGGAGGCCTCAGGATGCGTGACCCGCCCGGGTCATCGATCCACGCTTAGCCGCCGAGCAACCGCAGATTCAGTCCATCGCGTTCCGAGAGCATGTCGGTCAGCACCGCATCGAGGCCGTCGCTGTCGATGCGGCCGGGCGTCTCGGCCTGGATCGACTGTTGGGCGAGGCGGCGGGCCGCTTCCTTGATGAAGGCCGCACTGACGCCTTCGGTGCGCTGGACGATGCGCTCGAACAGCATTGCGTCGATCTCGAGGCCGCGCCCGTACAGGCGCAGCAGGCGCGCGCGGCAGTCGGCGTCGGGCACCGGCACTTCGATGGCGTGGTCGATTCGGCCCGGCCTCTGGATGAGGGCCGCTTCGAGTGTTTCCGGACGGTTGGTGGTCATGATGACGAACAGGTCGGCATCGGCCTTGAGCCCGTCCATTTCGTTGAGCAGGCGATTGAGCATCACCTCGTCGCAGGCCGAGTGCATGTCGTCACGCTGGCGGGCGATCAGGTCGGCATCCTCGATGACCACGATCGCCGGTGCGAACAGCCGCGCCAAGCGGAAATACACCTGGATCATGCCAATCTGCTCGGCAGTGACCAGGAAGGTGGTGTGGTCGCGCAGGCGCTCGGCGATGTAGCGGATGGTGTGGGTCTTGCCGGTGCCGGGCGGGCCGTACAGCAGCACGCCCTTGCGCCCGGACTGGCCCAGCGCCTTCAGTGCGTCGCGCTGCTGCGCGAAGCGGATGATGTGACGCTCCAGGGCGCGGGTGACGGTATCGGGCAGCACCAGCCCGTCTTCGCCCACCGGAGTGCGGTGGTGCACGGTCAATGCGTTGGGCGACATGCCGCGGAACGTCTCGTTGCCTTCCAGCGAGAGCACCTTGCCGCGATACGTCCTGCCGTCTGCCAGCGCGGCCTCGATGGCGTCCAGCATGCTGGCGGTGCGCGCGGCCGCGGCTTCGCCGGGTGGCGCCAGGATCTCGACATCAAGATGTTCGGACTGGCCGTAGTCCGTGCGCAGATTCACCCACACCGCCAGCGGCACGTTCGTGCCCTCGTCACGCGCGCCCTCGACCCGTGCGCCCTCGGCCGGCGCGCCCGTGATCAGCGACAGCGCATTGGTGGCGAGACGGATGGGCCGGCCCTCGCCCACATCGATATCCTCGAACTGCAGGGCGCCGATGGGCTTGGCGTGGTCGCGCTCGGACAGCAGCGAGGCCATGTCGGTCGTCTCGTAACGGTTGCGGCTGTGGATGCCGACGCGGCGCGCATCGACGGTCAGCGCATCGACGGCGCGCTGGACGTCGACCCGCAGATAGGCGGGGAATTCGCGCTTGACGATCACCAGACTGTCGCTGGGCCAGTCGGCGAACAGCTCGCTGAGCACGTGATGCGCATGGCGCGCGATACGTGCCGGCGTCGCGGTGTCTTCCGCTTCGCCGGCCAGCGGCTCCAGGGCCGTGCGCAGCGTCCGGCAACCGTAGCGTGGCGCGAGACGCTGCATTTCGGCATGAATGGCTTCGGCGATGGCCGGTGACCAAGGGCCGATGCGCGCGCTGCGGTTGCGCGCCAGATGCCGCGCCCAGCCCTCGGCATGTTCGTGGCCGAAACCGATGCAGCGGCGCAGGAGCTGGACCACGCCTTCGAAGGGAGCGTGGTCGTCGTCTTCGACGATGAGATGCAGGTCGCCGGCCCAGTCGGGAGTGTCTTTCATGCGGATGCGGAGGTCGTTGGCCTCCGTGGCTTGGGTGTTGACGGCATTCTAGTGCGCAGTCGGTGGTGTTCGACATCATGCAAGGTGCCATGCGCGCCGTCCCGACAGCACCAACGGCCGATGCGCACCACCGATCGCTGCCCTGAGGGTTCGCGCGCGCGGTCGACGCCGTCGCCGTGGGACGAACGGCGGGAAACGCTGCGTCGACGTGTTTCTGATGGAACCCCGCGTTCCGGTCGCGTTGGGCTTGGCCGTCTCCGCCGGCCGTAAGCTCGGCAGATGCGAATCCGCGGAAGCGCCGAAACACCGATTGCACTCAGCCGTCTCCGGGCTGCGCTGTTCTGTGCGGTCCTGTGTCTGCCGTGGGCATCGATGCCGCAGCTCGCCGCGCAGACCCGCGCCGATGCGGCGCTTGCGGCTGCGTCCGCGACATGGGTCATACGGGCCGGCGATACGCGTCTGGATGTCGAAGTCCGCGGGGTCGAAGTCCGCGGGGTTTCGGATCGTGAGCGGCTCGCTGAACTGCGCCGCTGGCTCGACGAGGCCGCACGCGCCGCGCGCCTGCCGTCGGGCCGGTTCCCGCTCGCGCGGGCGCGGGTGATCGTGCGCGAGATCGACAGCCGCAGCCGCAGCCCGGTGCCCTGGGGCCAGACCCGGCGCGACGATGAGGTGGCGGTGCTGCTGTTCGTGCGCCGCGGCGCCAGCCTGGACGCGCTGCGTGCGGACTGGACCGCGGTGCACGAGTTCGCGCATCTGGCGCATCCCTACCTGGGCGACGACGGCCGCTGGCTGGCCGAGGGGCTCGCCAGTTATCAGCAGAACGTGCTGCGTGCCCGCGCGGGCCTGTTGAGCGCGGACGACGCCTGGCGCCGGCTCGATGCCGGTTTCCGCCGCGGCGAAGCGGTGGGCGAGGGGCCGCCGATCGAGGCGCTGGGCCGCGGTGGCACGATGCGCACCTACTGGGCCGGCGCGCTGTACTGGCTGGAGGCGGATCTGGCCCTGCGCCGCGCGCACGGGCTATCGCTGCAGCAGGTGCTGGAGCGCTACGCGCGCTGCTGTCTGGACGGCACCGACTGGCTGTCGCCGGCGGAGTTCGTGCGTGGCCTGGATCGCGCGGCAGAAGTGGACGTGTTCGTTCCGTTGTATCGACGGCATCGCGGCCTGCGCGCGATGCCCTCGCCCGATACCGCCTACGCGGCGCTGGGCATCGCGCGCGAGGGCGCGGGCCTGCGCTTCGCAGGCGACGCGCGCGCACGTGCGCTGCGCGCGGCGGTGATGGCCGGGGAATAGCCCGCCGTGCGGGCCCTCGTGTGTGCTTCGCTCAGCCCTGGCCGCGGATCAGGTCGGCCGCGCGCTCGGCGATCATGATCGTCGGTGCGTTGGTGTTGCCGCCGATCAGGCTGGGCATCACCGAGGCGTCGACCACGCGCAGGCCGTCCACGCCGTTGACGCGCAGCTGCGGATCGACCACGGCGCGGTCGTCGCGGCCCATCCGGCAGGTGCCGACCGGGTGGTACACGCTCTCGGACTTGGCGCGGATGAAGGCGATCAGGTCTTCGTCGCTGCAGTTGTCGTTGGCCGGATACAGCGGAGCGCCGCGATAGGGCGCGAACGCGGGCTGGCGCAGGATGTCGCGCGAAATCTTCGCGCACTCCAGCATCACCTTCAGGTCGAAACCCTCCGGGTCGCTGAGGTAATTCGCCTCGATCCGCGGTTTGTCGCTGCCGCTGGCGCTCACCAGGCCGATGCGGCCGCGGCTGCGCGGACGCAGGAAACAGGCATGCAGGGTGTAGCCGTCGCCGGGAAGCCGGTTGCGGCCGTGATCGTCCAGCATCGCCGGCACGAAATGGAACTGGATGTCGTCGCGGTCGTCCGGCGCCAGATGCGAGCGCGCGAACCCACCGGCTTCGGCGACATTGCTGCTGCCCGGGCCGCGCCGGCCGCGCAGGTAGTAATCGAAGGCGATCTTCACATCGCTCACCCGATCGTAGGTGATGCGCTGGGTGCTGCGGTACAGCGTGCAGATGTCGAGATGGTCCTGCAGGTTGGCGCCGACCTCCGGCGCATCCTGCACTACGTCGATGCCCAGACGGCGCAGGTCGGCGGCCGGGCCGATGCCGGAGAGCATCAGCATCTGCGGCGAATTGATCGCGCCGCCGCAGAGGATGACTTCGCGCGCGGCCGGCTGGTGGTGCGCGCCGCCGCGCATGCGGTAGATCACGCCATTGGCGCGACGGCCGTCGAAGGTGATGCGCATCGCCTGCGCGCCGGTGTGCACGGTCAGGTTGGGCCGCGACTTGACCGGGTCGAGATAGGCCACGGCGCTGGAGCAACGCGCGCCATCGCGCTGGGTGACCTGATACAGGCCGGCACCATGCTGCACTTCGCCGTTGAAATCGCGGTTGTGCGGCAGGCCGTGCTGCTGCGCCGCTTCGATGAACACCTGCGACAGCGGATTGGTGTAGCGCAGGTCGGAGACCGACAGCGGCCCGGAATCGCCGTGGAAGTCATCGGCGCCGCGGCTGTTGGTTTCGGCCTTGCGGAAATAGTGCAACACCTGCTCCCAGCCCCAGCCTGTCGCGCCCTGACTGACCCAGTCGTCGTAATCGCCGGCCACGCCGCGGATGTAGCACATCGCATTGATCGAACTGGAGCCGCCCAGCACCTTGCCGCGCGGCCACCACAGGGTGCGGTTGTCCAGTTGCGCTTCGGTGGCGGTGTCGTAATTCCAGTTCACGCCCTTCTTGCCGACCAGCTTGGCCAGGCCTGCGGGCATGTGGATGAAGGGGTGCCAGTCGCTGGGGCCTGCTTCGAGCAGCAGGACCTTGACATCGGGGTCCTCGCTCAGCCGATGGGCCATGACGCAACCCGCCGAGCCGGCGCCGATGATGATGTAGTCGAACACGCGCACATCCGATGGAAAACGTAAACACCGACGGTATGCCGCATGATTAGAGCAAATGCTCTGGAGCGAGCGGGCGGCTTTCTTCGGGGCCTGGAGCACCGCCGTGGCGGCCTCGTCGCGATGCGCATCGCGACTGGTCCGCGTCGCGCGCAGGCGACAGACATCCGTGACAGGCATCGCGAATCCCCGCCTTCAGCCGGATGCTCCGTGACACCGGGTGCGCTGCTACAGTGATCGCCCGTTCCGCGCTGAGACCCGGCATGTCGGCCGCCTCCGGTTCCATCCAAGACGCTTCCGCACACCATGCGACGGCTCAGGGCACTCCCGCCAGCGACGCATCCGGACACGACGCCCCGGAGCCCAGTGTCTTCAGGCGACTGCTGCAGGAGCTGCGGACCACGCCCCAGCTGTGGTGGGCGATGCTGTTCTTCTTCTGCCTGCTCTGCGGTTATTACGTGCTGCGCCCGGTGCGCGACGCGATGGGTGCGTCGAGCGACATCCAAGCGTTGTTCCCGCAAGCCTGGGTGACCTGGGCGCAGGCGCAGGGATTCGAGCCCAGGGATTTCGTGCTGCAGCTGCTGTTCACCGGCACTTTCCTGAGCATGCTGCTGCTCCAGCCGGTGTACGGCGCGCTGATGTCGCGCTTCGCGCGGCGCAAGGTGCTGCCGGCGCTCTATTTGCTGTTCGTCGCATGCCTGGTCGGTTTCTGGTGGGCGTTCTCGCACGATTTTTCCGGGCGCGGCGCGCTGTTCTTCGTGTGGGTGGCGGTGTTCAACCTGTTCGCGGTGTCGATGTTCTGGAGCTATATGGCGGATGTCTTCGACAACGACAGCGCCAAGCGCGTGTACGGCTTCATCGGCGCGGGCGGCACGGCCGGCGCGCTGGCCGGGCCGTCGCTGACCGGGCTGCTGGTCGAGCACGTCGGTGTCGGCCAGATGCTGCTGGTGTCCGCGGGCTTTCTGCTGCTGTGTCTGCTCTGCGTGCGCATGCTCGCGCCCGCGGCGCAGGCGCGCGAGGGCGAGACCCGGCAGCGCGCGATGGGCGGGTCGATCTGGGCCGGCATGACGCTCACCCTGCGCGACCCGGTGCTGCGTTCGCTGGCGCTGCTGCTGTTCTTCGGGGTCGGTGTGGGCACGCTGTTGTACAACGAGCAGGCGGCGATCGTGCGCAAGTTCTATCCCACCCCGGAGAGCGCGACCCGCTACTACGCGCTGATCGACCTGTCGGTGAACACGCTCACCATCGCCACGCAGTTGATGATCACGCGCTGGTTGCTGCGGCGCTACGGCGTCGCGCCGCCGCTGCTGTTGCCGGGCATCGCCATCCTGTTCGGCTATTGCATCCTGACCATGTCGCCGCTGCCGCTGCTCGTGGCGGTGACCCAGGTCGCCACCCGCTCGGGCGAATTCGCGCTGGCCAAGCCCGCGCGCGAGACCATCTACACCCGGGTGGACGCCGAGTCGCGCTACAAGGCCAAGGCCTTCATCGACACCGCGGTGTACCGCAGCGGCGACCTGACCTATGTCTGGCTGCACAAATGGCTGGCTGCGTTCGGCAGCCGCATCGTGTTCGCGGCCGGTGTAGTCATCGCCTGCGGCATGCTGTACAGCGCGTGGCGCGTGGTGCGCGCACAGCGTGCGCTGCCTGAGTGATCTTCGCGCGCGTCCTGCCTGCGACGCGCTTCACGCTCCCGCAATCCGCTCAAGAGGCATCCCCATGACCCTGCCCTCCATGTCGATGACCGCGCACGTGCTGACCATGCTGGTTGCACTGCTGCATCTGTATTTCCTGGTGCTGGAGATGTTCCTGTGGACCCGGCCGCTGGGCATGAAGGTGTTCCGCAACACGCCCGAGAAGGCCGAGATCACCCGCGTGCTGGCCGCGAATCAGGGCTTGTACAACGGGTTTCTAGCCGCCGGCCTGGTCTGGGGCGGGATGTGGGCGAGAGTCGATATCGCGTTGTTCTTCCTGGTCTGCGTGGTGATCGCGGCCCTGTACGGCGCCTGGAGCGTGAGCCGGCGGATCTTCTACGTGCAGGGCCTGCCGGCGCTGGCGGCCATCGCGGCGCTGCTGATCGGCTGAGCGCAGGCAGGCCGCAACGGGCGCTGCGTCGCGATCACCGCTTCGGCGACAGCCACATCTCGACCACGGCGCGGAACACCGCTTCGCCGGATGGGTCGTTCACCACCACGTCCACCGGCAGGTTGTAGCCGCTGTCGGCGGCGACCACCGGCGCGGCCGGCGTGGCGATGCCGCGCATCGTGCCCACGGCCTTCTTCAGATACTCGACGGTCATGCCCTTGGGAATCCAGCGCATGCTGTCCGGCAGGCTGGCATCGGTCGCGAGGCCAGCGGCCAGTTCGGCGAGGTTGCACAGGGCGATGGCATGCACCGTGCCGATATGGTTGGTGACCTTGCGCCGATGGCGGATCTCGATCTCGCAGCGGCCCGGTTCGAGCACACGCACCTGCGGCGAAATGCTGGCGAAGTAGGGGGCTCGCACGCACACCATGCGCGAGAACAGCCAGTGCCCGGCGGGCCAGCGGGTGATGCGCCGATAGGTCTGCAGCACGCTCGACATCGGGGAATCCTCGGGATGTGGTGGTCTGGAGGTGGTGGACGCGATGCGCGCCCTGTGTGGGATGCGGTGGCGCGCCGCCGTGCAGAGCGGCCCGACGCCTGCGGCAGAAACGACGACGGCGGGTTACCCCGCCGTCGTGCGTGCAAGTCGCGTGAAGCGCTCCGGGCTCAGGCCGCCGCGCGCGGGGCCTTGGCGCTGGCAGTGTCCTCTTCACGATAACCGGCCGAGCGCAGCTCCCACGACTCGAAGTCGTCGACCATGATCGTGTCGAGGGTCATCTCGCGCAGTTCTTCCAGCAGCGTGCGCTCTTCGGCGGTGATCCAGCCCTCGCGCACGCCCTCGTCGAGCTGCGCGGGGAAGTCCAGGGCTTCGATGTCGCTGTTCTTCAGCGCCTTGAGGAACTTCCGCTCGATCGGCTCGGCCTGGATCATCTTCGGCAGATAGCTGTTGATGCGGCCGGCCGGGTTGTTGGCGCAGGGCTCGTGGAACAGGTCCTGGCCAAGACGGTCGCGCACCTCGCCCGGGTTCATCAGCAGGCTGGCGGCGCGGTGGCCGAGGCGGTCGCTCGGCGCCTCGGCGCGGCGGCCCCACGGGAACACCACCAGCCACAGCAGCCAGCCCACCGGACGGATCGGGAAGTTGCGCAGCGCACCGGACAGGGCCAGCTCGATCTTGTGGATCGCGTCGTGGAAGGCCCAGGCCAGCAGGGGATGATCGGCGGCGGGACGGCCCTGGTCCTCGTAGCGCTTGAGCATGGCGCTGGCGATGTAGAGATTGCTGAGCACATCGCCCAGACGGCCCGACAGCGACTCCTTGAACTTCAGCTTGCCGCCGAGTAGCAGCATCGAGGTGTCGGCCATGACCGACAGCGCGGCAGAGTAGCGGTTGAGCTTGCGGTAGAAACGACGGGTGTAGTCGCCGCCGGGCGTGGTGCCGACGTGGCAGCCGGTGAAGCCGAACCACCAGCTGCGCACCGCGTTCGACAGCGCATAGCCGATGTGGCCGAACAGCGCGCCGTCGAACTGCTGCAGGCGCTGCTTGGGGTCTTCCAGCTGCGCGGACTTCATTTCCTTCATGACCCACGGATGGCAGAGGATCGCGCCCTGGCCGAAGATCATCAGGCTGCGGGTCATGATGTTGGCGCCTTCGACCGTGATCATGATCGGCGCGGCCTGCCAGTTGCGTCCGGCGTAGTTGCGCGGGCCCAGGATGATCCCCTTGCCGCCATGGATGTCCATCACGTCCTTGGAGACTTCGCGGCCCATCTCGGTGCAGTGGTACTTGGCGATGGTCGAGGGCACGGCCGGGTTCTCGCCGCGGGTCACGGCGGCGGCGGTGGCTTCGGCCAGCGCGCTGCAGGCATAGGCACGGCCGGCGATGCGCGCCAGCGCTTCTTCCACGCCCTCGAAGCGGCCGACCGACAGACCGAACTGCTTGCGGATGCGCGAGTAGGCGCCGGTGACCAGCGCGCCGGCCTTGGTGCCGCCGCTGGCGGTGGAGGGCAGGGTGATGGAGCGGCCGATCGACAGGCACTCCATCAGCATGCGCCAGCCCTGGCCGGCGTATTCTTCGCCGCCGATCAGCTGGCTCAGCGGGACGAACACGTCCTTGCCGACGATCGGGCCGTTCATGAACGGCGAGTTGAGCGGGAAGTGGCGACGGCCGATCTGCAGGCCGGCGGTGTCGCGCGGCACCAGCGCCAGCGAGATGCCGATGTCCTTCGTGTCGCCGAGCAGGCCATCGGGGTCGTACATGCGGAACGCGACGCCGATCAGCGAGGCCACCGGGGCCAGGGTGATGTAGCGCTTGTTGAGGGTGAGGCGGATGCCCAGCACCTTGGCGCCGTTCCACTCGCCCTGGCAGACGATGCCGTAGTCGGGAATGGAGGTCGCGTCCGAGCCGGCGAACGGACCGGTCAGCGCGAAGCAGGGCACTTCACGGCCGTCGGCCAGGCGCGGCAGGTAGTAGCGTTTCTGCTCTTCGGTGCCGTAATGCATCAGCAGCTCGGCCGGGCCCAGCGAATTCGGCACGCCGACGGTCGAGCTGAGCACGGTGGAGACCGGCGCCAGCTTCTGGATGACCTTGTGGTTCATCAGCGCGCTGAAGCCCAGGCCGCCGTATTCCTTGGGAATGTTCAGGCCGAAGAATTTGTTGCGCTTGATGTAGTCCCAGATCTCCGGCGGCAGGTCGGCATGGACGTGGGTGACTTCCCAGTCGTTGGTCATGCGGCAGACCTCTTCAACCGGGCCGTCGAGGAACGCCCGTTCCTCCGTCGTCAGCTCGGGCTTGGGCTGGGACAGCAGCTTGTCCCAGTCCGGCTTGCCGGAGAACAGCTCGCCCTCGAAACCGACAGTGCCCGACTCCAGCGCGGTGCGCTCGGTGTCCGACAGCGGCGGCAGCAGGCGGGTATAGAACTTCAGCAGCGGCGAGGTGACCAGCGCGCGGCGCACCGGTCCGAACAGCAGCGGCAGCGCGACCACGGCGACCAGCGCGGCGGCCACCAGGGTGGCGGTCGCGTTCACGTAGGTGGTGTTGGCGGCGAGCAGCCAGCAGCCGACGAGCAGGGTGGCGACGATCGCGACCCAGACCGCCAGGCGCAGGCGGTGATAGGCGGAGAAGGCGCTGGCGATCAGGATGGCGAGGAAGGGAATGACGACACTCATCATGGCGCTCCGAAGTGGGGACGTCGGTCGGGACGTTGGACAGCGGCAAACGAACTACGCGAACGGACTACGAAATCTACGCAGGCGCGGGGTGGTTGGAGGCGGCTGCCCCCGAGGGACGTGCCGCAGAACTCGGCCCCGCGTCCATCACGCACGTCCATGACGCAGCAGACGCATGCATGTATGAAGGGCGGGGCATCGAGCCAAACCATACGCTGAAGTATGGACAGCAGGCCGAAAGCCTGTCAATCGTGCAGTGCAGCATTTTTCCTGCCCGGCCGAATTTGCGAGCGTCGCACGCGATATCAAGCGGGTCCGGCCGCGTCAAAACTCACACAAGTATCTGTATCTATTTGGAAATGCCACCGTGGCCGAGCGGTGGTCCGGAGCCTGCGGTCTGCCTCGGCCATCGTGCACGATACCCACGGCATGGCTTCCGTACGGTTACACTTGGCGGATGACCGGAGCAGCTCTCAAGAACGAACGCAGCGGCCGACTCAGCGCCGACGACTGGGCGCAGGCCGCGCTCGACCTGATCGCCGAACAGGGCGTGTCCGCGGTGGCGGTGGAGCCGCTGGCGCGGCGCCTCGGCGTGACCAAGGGCAGCTTCTACTGGCATTTCCCCTCGCGCGACGCGCTGCTGTCCGCCGCGCTGGAGCGGTGGGAAGCCAACGAGCAGGAGGCGATCTTCGGCCGCCTGGAAGCGGTCGCCGATCCGGCCCAGCGGCTAGGCGCGCTGTTCCAGGTGGTCGCGCACGAGGTCAAGTCGCACAAGGTCTACAGCGAGCTGCTGAAGGCGCTGGATCACCCTGCCGTGGGCCCGGTGATCGGCCGCGTGTCGCAGCGGCGTCTGGACTATCTCACGGCCGCCTTCCGCCAGACCGGCCTGAGCGCGACCGACGCCCAGCACCGCGCGCGTCTGGCCTATGCGGCCTATGTCGGCTTCCTGCAGCTCAGCCTGCAGCTGCACCAGCCGCGGCTGGCCCACGACGAGTTCGAGGCCTATGTCGAACACGTGATGAGCACACTCATTCCCCGCGCTGCGCATCCGCGCGCGACTGCCGAACACCCCTGACCGAGAGCCGCCCCATGAGCGCCATGCCCCGCCCCGAATTCCCTCCGTCCCGATCGGACGCGTTGAACGACTGGGTGGCTGAGGTGGCCCGGCTGACCCGCCCCGACGCGATCCACTGGTGCGACGGCAGCGATGCGGAAAACGCGGCGCTGATCCGTGCGATGCAGGCCGACGGCACCCTGCTGCCGCTCAATCCGGAGACCAACCCGGGCAGCTGGCTGCACCGTTCGCACCCGGACGACGTGGCGCGCGTGGAGCATCTGACCTTCGTCTGCACCACGCACGTCGACGACGCCGGCCCCAACAATCACTGGATGGCGCCTGACGAGGCGCATGCGCAGATGGACACGCTGTTCGACGGCTGCATGCGCGGGCGCACGATGTACGTAGTGCCGTATTGCATGGGACCGATCGACTCGCCGCTGTCGCGCTGCGGCGTGGAAATCACCGATTCGCCCTACGTGGTCGCCAACATGCGGATCATGACCCGCATGGGCGCCGCGGCGCTGGCGCGCATCGAGCGCGGCGATTCGTTCGTGAAGGGCCTGCATTCGATCGGCGAGCTGGACCCCAACCGCCGCTTCATCATGCATTTCCCCGAAGAACTCACGATCAAGAGTTACGGTTCGGGCTACGGCGGCAACGCGCTGCTGGGCAAGAAGTGCCACGCACTGCGCATCGCGTCGCACCAGGCGCGCAGCGAGGGCTGGCTGGCCGAGCACATGCTGATCCTCGGCATCGAAAACCCGCAGGGCGAGACCCACTACATCGCCGCCGCCTTCCCCAGCGCCTGCGGCAAGACCAATCTCGCCATGCTGATTCCGCCCGAAGGCTACCGCCAGGACGGCTGGAAGGTGTGGACCATCGGCGACGACATCTGCTGGATGCGCCCGGGCGACGACGGCCGGCTGTATGCGATCAATCCGGAGGCCGGCTTCTTCGGCGTCGCGCCCGGCACCTCGGCCAAATCCAACCCGAACGCGCTGGCGACCATCGGCCGCGACACCATCTTCACCAACGTCGGCGTGACTGCTGACAACCGTCCGTGGTGGGAGGGCCTGGGCGGCGGCGAACCCGTGATGGATTGGCGCGGTCGTGACTACGATTTCAGCCGCGCCGCCGAGCTGGGGCCGGCCGCGCATCCCAATGCGCGCTTCACGGTGAGCGCGAAGCAGTGCCCGTCCTATTCGCCGATGGCCGAAGACCCGCGCGGCGTGCCGATCAGCGCGATCGTGTTCGGTGGGCGCCGCGCCTCGCTGGTGCCGCTGGTGTTCGAGGCCCGCGACTGGACGCACGGCGTGCTGGTCGGTGCGGCGATGGGCTCGGAAACCACTGCCGCCGCCACCGGCGCAGTGGGCGTGATGCGCCGCGACCCGATGGCGATGAAGCCGTTCTGCGGCTACAACTTCGCCGACTACTTCGCGCACTGGCTGTCGTTCGACCATGGCGGTGCGAAGCTGCCGAAGGTCTTCCACGTCAACTGGTTCCGCAAGGGCGCCGACGGCAAGTTCCTGTGGCCGGGCTTCGGCGACAACCTGCGCGTGCTGGAGTGGATGATCGGCCGGGTGAAGGGCGACGCCAGTGCGGTGGAGACGCCGATCGGCGCGCTGCCGGCGCCGGAGGATCTGAACCTCGACGGCGTGCAGCTCGGCGACGAGGCGCGCGCGCTGCTGTTCGGCTTCGATGCCGACGGCTGGCGTGCGGAATTCGCCAGCATCGGCGAGTACCTCGACGAATACGGCCCGCGCATGCCGCAGGCGCTGAAGGACGAGCAGCAGCGCATCGCCGCGGCGCTGGGCTGACCGCAGCGCTGGGCTGACGGCAGCTCTCCCAGGCAGCCGCAACCGACGGGGCGTCCACTAGGGCCTGTTCACGCGATTGGCGCGCATTGCGCTGCAAGGCTGACGCCGCCATGCGGCGCCAGCCTTGCAGCTCTTCGGGTTGCGTTTCAGCGGCCTTGGGCGGGGCGCGGGCCGCTGGACTTGGCCACCAGCCAAGCGCTGCGCGACCCGCACCCCGCCCAAGGCCGCTGAATTCGCAACGCAATACACGCCAATCGCGTGAACAGGCCCTAGCATGGGCGCCCCGTCGTCATTTCCGCCGTCGCCGCCAGCACCCCGTCCGTGACCGCAGCCAATCCGAACAAGCTCCCCACCGCACTCGCGCCGGTGGACCCTGCCGACCCGACGTGGTTTCCGTTCGATGTGGACGTGGCCGGTGGGCGGCTGCAGTGGCTGTGCGTCGACGAGGCGCTGATCGCCGAGAGCGCCTTTCTGGACCCGCGCATGCCGACCGCGGGACGGCCGCAGGCGCTGACCGCGCTTGCCCCTGTCGCAGACCTCCACCCGCCCGCGGTCACGCCGGCCTGGCTGTGGCACACCTCGTTCTGCGGCTCGACTCTGCTCGCGCGCATCCTGCACCTGGCGCCGTACAGCGTGGCCCTGCGCGAACCGCTGCTGCTGCGTCGGTTGTCGGATGCGGCCGACGCCGGCGTCGACATCACGCCCTGGCTGTCGCCGCTGATCGCGCTGCTGGCGCGGCCGTGGCGGCCGGAGGGTCGCGTCGTGATCAAGCCGACCCACGCCGCGCTCAATCTCGCGCGCGTCGCGATGGCATCGACGCCGACAGCGAAGGCGCTGCTGCTGACCTCGCCGCTGGAGGACTTCCTGGTCTCGCATCTGAAGAAATCCGCGGACACGCTGTCGAAGATTCCGCTGCTGGCCGAGCGCGCCCTGCGTGCCGGCGATCTGTTGCCCCGCCTGCCCGCCGAGGCTCTGCAGCCGCCGTCGGCGCTGGCCGCCGCAGCGCTGCAGTGGGCGGCGCAGCGCGAATTGGTGGCGGCGCTGCGTGCGGACTGCGGCCCGCGCCTGCGCGTGCTCGACTGGGCGCGCCTGCGCGAGCGCATCGAGGACGGTGCGGTGGAATCCGCGGGCTTTCTCGGGCTGGATCTGCCCGAAGCCGCGCTGCGTGCGCATGCGCGCGCCTGCGCAGGCGTGCACGCGAAGGCGCCCGCGCGGCGCTACGACACCGCCACGCTGCGTGACGAAAATGCGTGGCTGCGCACGCAGCACCAGGCTGTCGTGTTCGAGGCGGTGCGTTGGGCCGAGGCCCACGTGCTGCCGGCGCTCTCGCCCGAGGCGCTGCGGGTCGACGGCTGAGCCGGCACTCCATGCCCGCCGATGCGCTCCGCGTCGACGCGCTCCCTGTAGAGCGGAACGCAGTTCCGCTATCGGCCAGGATCGCCGCGACAGGCACAGCACGCACAGCGGAGCTGCGCTCCGCTCTACGGCGAGCTGTCGCCGGAGGCGCTGCGAGTCGACGACTGAGCCGCCGGCAATCCATGCCCGCCGATGAATTTCGCGTCATGGGCTCCACGTGGTGCGCTTACCGCCGATGCGCTCCTTGTAGAGCGGAACGCAGTTCCGCTGTCGGCCTGGCTTGTTGCGACAGGCACAGCAGGCACAGCGAGGTGCGCTCCGCTCTACGGCAAGCGTGGCAGCGACAGCGCTTTGCGGCGATAGAGGACGTGCCGATCGACGCCTGCTGCACCGCGGCGCTCAATCGCGCAGACGCATCCACACCGGCCGCAGTTGCGCGATGCGCGCGTGGGCAGGACAGTCCTCGCGGTGCGCGCCGGGGAGATAACCCAGACTCATCAGGAATTCGCCGACGATCTCGCCGCCGGTGAAGCGGAAGGTCTTGCCGAACAGCTTGACCCAGGCGGTCTTGTCGCGCGGCTGTCCGTCGTGGATGACATGCGCATCCAGCCACTCGGCGAAGCCGCCGTGCGAGTCGCGCAGGCCGCGGATGACCTGCGCGTTGTGGATCGCGGCGTTCACCTTCAGCCGGTTGCGGATGATGCCGGCGTCGGCCAGCAGGCGTGCGCGGTCGTCGTCGCCGTAGGCCGCGACCCGGTTCACCTCGAACCCGTCGTAGGCGCGGCGGAAGCCGTCGCGCTTCTTGAGGATGGTTTCCCAGCTCAGCCCGGCCTGGTTGATCTCCAGCACCAGGCGCTCGAACAGCGCGGCCTCGTCCCGGGTGGGCACGCCGTATTCGTGGTCGTGATACGGCCCGTGGACCGGATGGCCGGGCGCGATGTCGCAATAGCCGCTCATGCCCGCAGGATACCGCCTTCGATGCCGAAACCTGTCAGCATACGTCCGGCGGGCCTGCCACGCCGCCTTGACCGGAGTTGGGCGGTAAAACGCTGCCGAAGCCCGCAGGGCGGACCGGGGCCGGCCGTCACGCCTGTCCCGCCTGCGGCAGCCAATGATCGAAACCACGTCGGGCCGCCTCGATCGCGCCGGACGAGCGGAATACGGAAAAAAACGGCGGGCCGGGGCCTGCCCTGCGCCCGGCGGCGCCCTGCCGGCAACGCCCCGGGCGCCGCCCGGTATAATCCGCGGCTTCCTGCAGCTGCCAGTGCGCCCCGGGGCGCCGCTCCGCCATGTCCGAACTCCAGACCGAAGTCGCGCGCGAATGCGCGCGCCGGCGCACTTTCGCCATCGTCTCTCACCCCGACGCCGGCAAGACCACGCTCACCGAAAAACTGCTGCTGTTCGGCGGTGCGATCCAGATGGCCGGCTCGGTCAAGGGCCGCAAGGCCGCGCGCCATGCCACCTCCGACTGGATGGCGCTGGAGAAGGAGCGCGGCATTTCGGTCACTTCCTCGGTGATGCAGTTCCCCTACGAGGGCCGCATCGTCAACCTGCTCGACACCCCCGGCCACGCCGACTTCGGCGAGGACACCTACCGCGTGCTCACCGCGGTGGACTCGGCGCTGATGGTGATCGACGTGGCCAAGGGCGTGGAGGAGCGCACCATCAAGCTGATGGAGGTCTGCCGCCTGCGCGACACGCCGATCATGACCTTCATCAACAAGCTGGACCGCGAGGGCAAGAACCCCATCGACCTGCTGGACGAGGTCGAGTCGGTGCTGGGCATCCAGTGCGCGCCGATCACCTGGCCGATCGGCATGGGCCAACGTCTCAAGGGCGTCGTCCACCTGCTGACCGGCGAAGTGCATCTGTACGAGGCCGGACGCAATTTCACCCGTCAGGATTCCACGATCTTTCCGTCGATCGACGACCCGGCGCTGGAAGCGAAGGTCGGTGCGCAGATGCTGGCCGAACTGCGCGAGGAGCTGGAGCTGGTCGAGGGCGCGTCGCACCCGTTCGACAAGGAGGCGTATCTGGCCGGCAAACAGACGCCGGTGTTCTTCGGCTCGGCGGTCAACAACTTCGGCGTGCAGCTGCTGCTGGA
>ERZ1066123.815-NODE-815-length-20957-cov-7.122524_pt1 | contig 20957 bp, 18 predicted proteins | sample MGYA00382770_ERZ1066123 | MGnify/ENA primary metagenome ERZ1066123 (study PRJEB33369, sample SAMEA5778353) | biofilm metagenome | biome: Industrial cooling water; feature: Water cooling tower basin; material: Biofilm | place: United Arab Emirates | collected...
AGGTGGTGCTGCGCGTCGCGGTGCGGGACGCGAACAAGGCCGCCGTCGAGCGGTTCACGAAGGAGTTCGCCCCGCTGGTGACGGCGGGCTTTCCCGGCACGACCGGCTACACCACGGGCCGGCCGCAGGTGCGAGAGGTGTTCGCGTACTGGCCGGCGCTGGTGGCGAAGTCGGCGGTCCCGGCACGGGTGGAAGTGCTGGGGTAGGTCACGGCCGGCCGGGCGGCACGGCCAGGGCGAGTTCGGACCGCGCCTTCGGGAAGTCGGTCTTTTGCTCGAACGTCGCGAACAGCGGCTTGCCGAGGGGGAGTTCGTTGCCGGGCTTCCCGTCGAAGCCTTCGACCCGCACGAGGTAGGTGCCGCCCGCCACGCCGCGGCCGTTCGCGGCCGAGTCGAACGCGCCGTCCTTGATGTACGCGAACCCCTGCGGGGCGGCCGACCCGGTCGTCGCGTCCGGGTCGAACCACACGACGCCGGCGGGGACCGGCTTGCCCTTGTAGGTCACGGTCCCCTTCACGGGGTACAGTTCCAGCCCGCCCGAGCACCCCATCAAGGCCGGCAGGGCGAACGCGAACACTCCGACCGCCCAGCGGCAGGACATGGCGGCTCCGGGTTAGAAGTCGGGGGTCGGCTCGCCGCCGTCGCGGCTGGCCAGGGACCGGTACGTCGCCAGCGGGATCGTGTCGCGGAGGAACCGGACGGACCCGTCGGCCATCGCGAAGTTCGCCCCGCCGGTGTGGGCACTGCCCATCGCGATGTCGTTGAAGACGGCGATCGACGGGGTGTTGATCGAGTTCGCCACGTTCTTCGCCCCGGCGACCCAGCCGTCCGGGGCGCTCGGCCCGCGGACCCAGCTGCGGTAGCGGGTGCCGGTGATCTCGTTGTCCCAGGACATCTCGCCGACCATCAGGGTGTTGGACGTGCCGTCCGTGATCGACGACATCTTCGTCCCCTGGTCCACCTGGAAGACGCCGTGCGCCGAAGAACCGCCGTAGGTGGACGGGAAGCCGGCGTCCGTCTGGTACGCCGTGCCGGTGGCCGGGTTCGTCCCCTTCGGCCCGAGGATGCCGTAGTAGTGGGTCGTGAACGGGGACGCGGTCCCGACCAGGTCCGGGGCGTTGACGTGGTCGTTCGGCCCCTGGCCCATGACGGCCTGCGTCGAACTCGGGCACTGGTACAGGTCGATCCGGCGGAGCCCGTGGGGGTTGTTCTTCCCGGTCGCGGTGTAGCCCCCGGCGGCGAAGCTGAACGCCTGGAAGAGCGGCTGCTGCTCGATGTACGGCAGAATGTAGACGTGCCAGCTCAACTGCGTCGAGGACTCCCCGGCTTTGAGGAACCGGCCGTTCGCGTCGTGGGCCATGTGGCAGGCGATGCCGAGTTGCTTCAGGTTGTTCTGACACTTCACCCGAGCGGCGGCCTCGCGGACCTTCTGGACCGCGGGCAGGAGAATCCCGATCAGGATGGCGATGATCGCAATCACCACCAACAGTTCGATCAACGTGAACGCGCGACACCGGGGGCGGACGGGAGGCATGGAGATGATACCTCGGCGACGGGTGCGATTGGTTCGGACAGTCCGCGAACGAACGAGTGCGAGTCGGTTCGGCGGCGGTCGGGGGTAAAGAGCCGACCCCGGCCGAGTTGGACAGAAAAATTTCGGGCGGACATCACGCGGACGGAAGTGGGACCCGCGCGACACCCAACCGTAGCACGCGATCCGGCGGAAAACCAATCCCGTGACGGCGTGAGTCCGGCGGTCCCCGGCTCGTCTACAATACGCCCCTGGCCGTGCCGCCCGAGAGGACCGTCGATGCCCCGCGCCTGCGTTCTGCTCACCGGCCTCCTCGCCGTCGCCGGGTGTACGTCCGCCCCGCCGGAACCCGCCGGGCCGCCGAGCCCTGACCCGGTCGCGAAAGCGCCGCCGACCGAACCCGCGGTGGCCCCGCCCCGCGAACCGAAGCTCCCCGGCCCGCGGGGCGGGAAGAACCCGAAGCCGCCGGCCGTGGACCCGTTCGCGGAACGCGCCGCCGTCAAGTACGTCGCCGACCTCGGCGGTGTCACCGTCCGGTACGAGAACGTCACCGACTGGAACCAGCTCGGCACGGTCAAGTTCGAGAACCAGTCCGTCGCCAAGGTGGACGCCGGGAAGCTCGCACCCCTCAAGGCCCTCGTGTTCCTGGGGCTGGAAGGGAGTACCGACACGGACGCCCTGCTGAAGCAACTCCCCGCGAACCTGCCGTGGCTGAAGAAGGTCGAGGTCAACGACTCCGCCGCGACGGACGCCGGGTACGTCGAACTCGGGAAGGTGCCGGACCTGGAAGAGGTCTACGCCCAGAAGGCGAAGGCCACCGCGACGGGTGTGGCGGCCCTCGCCGGGCTGCCGAAGCTGGCGGTCGTCGACTTCAAAGGCTCCCCCCTCGGCGACGACGCGGTCAAACCCCTGGCCGCGTCGAAGGCCCTGAAGCGGCTGACGCTCGCAGATACGCCCGTCACCTTGGACGGCGTCCAGCCCGGCGGGTGGGCCGCGCTGGAACACCTGGACCTGTCCGGGGCACCGGTCACGGACGCGGGGTTGAAGGCCCTCGCCGGGGCACCGCACCTCGCCGAACTGAACCTGACGGGGACGCAGGTGTCGGACGCCGGCCTCGCGGCCCTCGCCGGGTTGAAGGCCCTCCGCGTGCTGAAGCTCGGCGGGACGAAGGTCACCGGCCGCGGGCTCGACGCCCTGGAGAAGTTGCCGCGGCTCGAAGACCTGACCCTCGCCGGGCCGCGGGTCGACGACGCGGGCTTCCGCCGGGTCGCCGGGCTGACGCGGTTGAAGAAGCTCGACCTGACCGACGCGGCCGTCACCGACGCCGGGTTCAAACCGGTCCTGGGCCTGCCCGCGCTGGAGCAGCTCGACGTGACCCGGTCCGGGCTCGGCGACCCGACCGCGCGGGACCTCGCGAAAATGAAGGGGCTCAAGCAGGTGACGTTCGCGAGAACCAAGGTGACGAAGGCCGGCACCGACGCCCTTCGGGCCGCCCGCCCGGACGTCGTCGTGACGGCGGAATGACTTCAGCCGTCCGCCCGGCGTGCCCACCGCAACTTCGCGGAGCGGGATCGGGGGTTCGCGGTCTTCTCCTCGTCCGTCGGCCGCACGGATTCCTCGCTGACTTCCGAGTAAAACCCGGCCCGGAGGCCGTCGCGAAACGTCGCCTTCACGACGCGGTCTTCGCCGCTGTGGAAGCTGATGACCGCGGCCACCCCGCCCGGCGCGAGCACGTCCGGCAGCACCCGGAGCAGCTGCCGGAGGTTCGCCAGTTCCCGGTTGACGAGGATCCGCACCGCCTGGAAGACGCGCGTCGCGGGCAGTAGCAGTTGCTTCCGTTCCGGCGGCGCGCCGGGGGTGCGGTCGATTCGCACCGGGGCCGCCTCTTCAACGACTTTCTTCAGTTCCCCCGTGCGGGCGAACGGCTGTGTCGCCCGGCGGGCGACGACCGCGGCGGCGATCGCGGCGGACGCGGGCTCGTCCCCGAGTTCCCGGAAGGCGGCTTCGAGGTCCGCCTCGGGGAGCGCGTTCAGCAACTCGGCGGCGGTCGGCCCGCGGGTCGGGTCCATCCGCATGTCGAGCGGGCCGTCCCGCATGAACGAGAACCCCCGGGCCGGGTCGTCGACCTGCATGCTCGACATGCCGAGGTCCGCGACGAGCCCGTTGAGGCCGGTGACCTGCTCCTCCGCCAGGATCCGCGGCAGCCCGGCGAAGTTCGCGTGGTGCAGCGCGAACGGGTGCCCGACCGCGGACAGTTTCTCCGTCGCCGCCGGGAAGTTCGCCGGGTCGAGGTCGGTCGCGACGAGCTTCCCCGCGGGGCCGACCGCCTTCAGCAGTTCGACCGCGTGACCGGCGAACCCGAGGGTGCAGTCCGCGACAGCGTCCCCCGGTTGCGGGTTCAGCACCGCCAGCACTTCCGCGAGCAGCACGGGCCGGTGCTCGCCGGCCGGCGTGGACCGGTCGTCCCGCGGCGGGCGGTCGGGGTTGGTCGGCCGGTGGTACGGCTTCCCGCGCGGGGACTTGCGGGGCATGGCGGCGGCTCCGGGTGCGGGGTCATCTTAGGAATGGTCCAGTTCCAACACCGCGTTTTGACTTGTGGCACCGGCCTCTGGCCGGTGCAGGCTCCACCGGCCAGAGGCCGGTGCCACAAGTCAACAAGTCCCGACGGAAAACACGGTGTTGAGATCGGACGGCTCCCGAGCGGCCCGCGGGCGGGTCGATCCCCGTCGTGCCCCGGTTCCCTCCCCGGCCGGGATGCGGCCGGTTCAATTGGGCAGCGACTTGACCTGCCCGGAGTCCCGGATCGCGAGGTGCTTGAACAGGGTGGTGTCGAGCCCTTCGGTGAGGAACCGGACGCCGCCGTCGGCGAACACGACCCAGCACCCGCCGGGGTGGGCCGAGCGGACCGGCGTGTTGACCGCGGCGTTCTCGACGCCCCCGTAGTCGTAGTCGCCCGGCGGACAGATTCGGAGGGGCCGCACGACGGTGCTCCGGTGGGTCGAAACGAGTGTAGCTCAGATTCCCGCGGGACGCCATGACGCAAATCCGGCCGTTCCACTTTCCCGGTTCTCGTAAGCTAGCCACACACTTCGAGGGAGAGCCAGCATGATCGTCCGCGATTCGAGTCTGGACATCGCCACGCCGACGGGGCCGATGCGGACGTACCTGTACACCCCGCACGACCCGCACCGGCCGGACGCGACGTTCCCCGGCCTCGTGCTGTACTCGGAAATCTTCCAGCAGACCCCGCCGGTGCGCCGGCTGGCGGTGCAGTTCGCGAGCCTGGGGTACGTCGTGGCGGTGCCGGAGGTGTACCACGAACACGAGCCGGCCGGGACCGTCCTGGGCTACGACGACGCGGGTAAGGAAAAGGGGAACCGGTACAAGGTCGAGACCCGCCTCACGACCTACGACGCCGACGCGAAGGCGGTCTTGAGTGCCCTCGCCGGGTTGCCGCAGTGTACCGGGAAGCTCGGCGTCGTCGGCATTTGCCTGGGCGGGCACCTCGCGTTCCGGGCGGCGCTCCTGCCGGACGTCCGCGCCGCGGCGTGCTTCTACCCGACCGACATCCACTCCGCGACGCTGGGCCTCGGCCAGAAGGACGACACCCTACAACGGGTCGGCGAAATCCGCGGGGAAGTGCTGCTCGTCTTCGGCCGGCAAGACCCGCACGTCCCCGCGGCCGGGCGGCGGACGATTTACGAAGCCCTCGACGCGGCCGGGGTGTGGTTCACGTGGCACGAGTTCAACGCGGCCCATGCGTTCTTGCGCGACGAGGGGGAACGGTACGACCCGGCCGTCGCCCGGCTCGCGCTGTCCCTCGCGGCGGACCTGTTTCAGCGGACGTTGGGGTGATTCACTCGTAGAACGCGGCCGCGGCGAAGCTCACGCTCTCGTGGCCGTGCGGGTGGACGTACCGGTTGTAGTGCAGCACCCGGCCGGTCCGCGGCTTCAGCACCTCCAGCGTCAGCCACGTCGGGGGCAGCCCGCAGATCCGCCGGGCGTCGTTCTCGTCCGCGATGGTGCGGAAGTACCCGGTCGGGTCCGCGGCGTTCAACCGGTCGAGGATCTTCTGGTCTTGAGTCCGACTCTCGGCCAGCCACGCGGCGTTGACCGGGTCCGGGTCGTCGAACTTCGGGCCGATGTGGGCGAGGTCGCCGCTGATGAGGTAGCACACGGGTTCGCCGGCCGCCGCCTCCGCGGACCGCAACGCGGACACCATCCGGGAAACGTCCTCGAACGCGGCCGGGGAAGTCTGCCGGTCGACGCAGTCCCCGAACGACCCGACCAGTAGCGGCACGATGCGGAACGGCTCGCGGTTCTCCAGCAGGTACTGCAACAGCACGACTTCGAGCTCGATCGAGTGCTCCGGGACGTGCGCGTACGGGTCGTCGAACACGGCGTCGCCGTAGGCGGCCGCGATGCGGTCGACGTAGGCGGCGTCCGTTTCGACCACCCCGAGCGGGGACGAGAAGTTCCGGCGGGTCAGCGTGAACCGGTGGGGCGAGTAGTGCGACGTGGCGACGACCACGAACAGCCGGGCGTCGGTCTGCTCGACGAGTTCGCGGAAGCCCCAGCCGTAGGTGACGCCGCCGCGGGCGTAATCCATGTGCGGCAGCAGGGCGGCCCGCAACCTCCCGTGCGGCGACGGGGCCGGGTTCGCGGCCGGCAGCCCCGGCCCGCCGCGGCCGACGAACAGGTCCCGGAACAGCGCGCGGATCTCGGCGGGGTCTTCCGGGTAACACCCGATGCACGCCGGCGGCCGAACCGGGCCGTGGAGGAACTCGCGGAACGCGGGGCTGTCCAGGAACAGGGCGTCGTCGAGCGCCTGGACGAGTTCGCCGACCTGTTCCAGCGACACGAACACGCCCCCGGTGGCGGCCAGGGACGCGAGCTGGATCTCCCGCACCGTCAGCGAGCCGTCGAAGAGCTTCACCAGATTCAGCGCGTGCCGGGCGAGGGTGAGCTGCCCGCGGGCGATCCGGCGGGGGTCGAGGAGCGTGACGTGGCCGAAGGTCTTCGCGGGAACGGCGGCGACCTCGGGCCGCAAGCGGGGGCGAAAATCGGGGGCGGGCGGAGGCATGTCCTTATGCTACGCTCCGCCGGCCGGCAACGGAATCGAATCCCCGACGGTCTCTCATCCGACGCTGCGCACTCCCCCCGACGAGGAGGCCCCGCCCACGTCGACGCCGCCGAGGAACTCGGGGTCGAAGGCGTAGAAGCTGGCGAGTTCCGCCCCGGACGGGACCGCGAACACCTTGACGTGCGGGCCGCCGGCCGACCGCGCCCCGGTGACGAGGTCGGCGGCACCGTCGCCGTCGAAGTCCGTGGCCGCCACCGTGACGCCGCCGGTGTAGGCTTGCTCGTACGGCCCGTAGGGCTCGACGGTCACCACCGGGGAGCCGGTGGACACGTCGATCACGGTCGCCAGGGGTCGGTTCCCGGCCCCGGCCCCGGCGAAGACCTCGGCGATGCCGTCGCCATTGGTGTCCCCGGCGGACACGAACACCCCGCCGACGAACGACGGGTCGAAGGCGTAGAAGCTCAGCACTTCCGCGAGCCCGGCGAACCGGAACGCCTTGACGTGCGGCCCGCCCTCGCCGGCCCCGGTGATGATCTCCGCGACGCCGTCGCCGTCGATGTCGCCGACCGCCACGTTCACCCCGCCGCGGACGCTCGGTTCGTAGGCGAAGAAGCTGGCGACCTCGGCCCCGGTGACGCCGTCGAACACCTTGACGTGCGGGCCGCCGCCGAACCCCGCCCCGACGACGAGGTCCGCGACGCCGTCGCCGGTCACGTCCCCGGCGGCCACGTTGATCCCCCCGGTAAAGGATTGCTCGAAGGCGTAGAAGCTGCGGAGTTCCGCCCCGGTGACGCTGTCGAGCACCACGACCCGCGGGCCGCCGCCCGTGCCGGCCCCGGCGACCACGTCCGGAACGCCGTCGCCGTTGGTGTCGCCGACCGCGGTCGTGACGCCGCCGAGGAATGCGGACTCGAACGCCTGGAAGCCGCGGAGGAACGTACCGTCCGCGGCGTAGACGTTCACCACCGGCCCGCCCGTCGGTCCGGCCCCGACGGCGAAGATGCCGGCCCGGGCGACGGCCTGCGACACCGGGTTCGAGGTACTGGCCAAGAAGTCCGGGGTGGCGACGAACGCGGCCGTGACGACCGTCGTGCCGACCGGGAAGGCCGTGGTCGTGAGCGTCGCGACGCCGTCGGTCAGCGTGCCGGTCCCGAGCGACACGCCGCCGGCGAAGAACTCGACGGTGCCGGTCGGTTGGTTCACGCCGCCGTTGCTGGTGACGGTCGCCGTCAGCGTGACCGGTTGGCCGGGGGCGGACGGGTTCGCGTTGGAAGTCAGCGCCGTGGTTGTCGTGAACGGCTGAACTTCGACGGCCCCGATGTCCGTCCCGGAGCCGAACGTGCGGGCGAAGCCGGCCCCGCGCTGGTCGGTCGTGAGGCCGCCGGCGTTCGAGCCGACGTTTAGGGCGGGGCTGTTGGCCGCGGGCAGCCGGGTGGCGGTCGGCCCGCCGTTGTTCTGGAGCGGCCCGAGGAGGGGGTCGGTGTCGACGAGGTTCGCGGTGTTCGTGCCGTTGATCGTGCCGTCCCCGACCGGGTCGGTCGAGAACAGGTTGTTGCTGGCGTTGACGGTCGCCCCGTTGCGGCGGGCGATGTCCTCCGCCGTGCCGGTGGTGTCGGTGTTGCCCGCGACGATGGTGCTTTGGAGGGTGAACGTGCTGTAGGCGAAGTTGATGCCGCCGCCCCGGCCGTTCAGAGAGGTGTTCCCGGTGACGGTCGAGTTCCGGACGGTCGCCGTGCTGTTGAGCTGCATCGCCCCGCCTTCCGCGCCGGAGGTGTTGCCGACGAACGTGCTGTTCTCGACGGTGAACCCCTCGGTGCTGTTTCGCTCGAACAGCGCGCCGCCCTCCGCCCCGGCGGTGTTCAACTGGAAGGTGCTGTTCTGCACGACGAACTCGCCCCCGTTGCCTCTCACCCACACGGCCCCGCCCTCGCCCCCGGCCGTGTTTTGCACGAACGTCGTGTTCCGGACGGTTCCCACCGTTGTGAGGTCGCCGACGAGTGCAGCGGCCCCGCCGTCCCCGTTGGTCCTGTTGGCCGAAAAGACGCAGCCCTCGATCAGAATGGCGGTCGCACCCCGGAGGTACACTGCGCCGCCGTCGCCGAATCCGGTCGAGGAGTTCGACGTCAAGACGCTGTTGCGGACGGCGAACGCGGGCACGGAGCCGCGGGCGTAGATCGCTCCGCCGCGCGAAGCCGCGGTGTTTCCGGTCAGCGTGGACGAATCGACGAGTAACTGGCCCGACGACGCGATCGCCCCGCCCGCGCCCGGACCGATCCCCCCGCTCCGCGCGTCGTTGCCGGTGAACGTCGCGTTCCGGACCGTCAGGTTCTCGTCCGCGTTGAGAATGGCCCCGCCGTTCCCGGCGACGGACCCGTCCGCGAACGTGAGCCCGGAGACGGTCACATCCGCGGTGCCGGGCGCGTCGATGTTCAAAATCCGGCCGGCGTTGTTGCCGCTCACCGTGAGGACGCCCGCCCCAGGGCCGTTGATGGCCACCGAGTTGGCGACCGGGATTTCCCCGCTCGTCAGGGTGATCGTCCCGGTCAGCCCCGGTGCGAAGTCGACGACCGCGTCGCCGGACAGGATGGCCGCCCGCAACGAGCCCGCCCCGGAGTCGTTCAGGTTGGTCACCACCGCGGGGACGGACCGGACTTCCAAACTTTCCACCTGAAGAAGAGTCGTCGGGCGGCGCTTGACGGCGGTCGGACGGGGGCGACGGGCGAACATGCGGGCACCTCGGGAGGGTTTGTCCACAGTCACGGTTGGTTCGGATCGACGGTCTGCGAGTCTGCAAAGAAAGGACTACGGAAACCGGCAGGCGCGTTCGGGGAATCCGGGCAATCCGGGCAATCCGGACGACTCGTAAACCGGAGTGGTCGCTCCGAACCCGGCGGACACGTACAATCACCTCACCCGCTCGGTTCGAGGTCTTCGCTGACATGGACAAAGTCGCCCTCTCGTTACTGCGTGGCGTGTGCCAGCTCCCCGGTTACGTCGCAACCGCGAAGGGGTTCTTCCGCGAGGTCGGCATCGACGTGCGGGCCGCCGTCGAGCCGACCGCGACCGTCGTGCCGGACCGGTTGATCCGCGGCGACGTGCAATTCGCTGTCATGCCCTGGACCCGCGTCGCGGCGGCGAACGTCCGCGGCGAGCCGCTCGTCCTGGTCTGCGGTTCCGGGTGCGAGGAGGCGGCGATCCTCGTGCGGACCGGGGTGCGGACGGAAGACGTGAAGCGGGTCGCGGTCCCGCAGCGGGGCGGCATCAAGGACCTCACCGCGCAGGGGTTGCTCGAAGACCTGGGCTGGGGCGGGACGGAATCCCTGCGGCTGCCGTCCGGAGACGGGGCCATCCTCGCCCTCGTCGGTCAGGGGGCGGACGCCGCCTCGATGGTCGAGCCGTACTCGACGATGCTCGAAGAACTGCAAATCGCCCGCGTCGTCCGCCGGGCGGGCGACCTGTGGCCGGGCGTGCCGGGGTGCTCGCTGACGACGACGCGGGAAATCGTGGACGGGAACCCGGACCTCGTCCGGCGGACGGTCGCGGCGTTCGTGCGGGGGGCACGGTTTGCCGACGAGAACCCGGACGAGGCGGCGGCGATCGCGGCCGGGTTCATCGGCATCGCCCCGCGGTTCGTGCGGGCCGCGCTGAGCCGGTGCCGGCCGAACGTTCGGGCACTCACCCACACCGCCGCGATGGACGGCGTGCTCGCGCTCATGCAACGGCTCGGCTACCTCGACCGCCGGCCGGATTCGGGCTTCTACGACGGCTCGTTCCTGGCCGCCGCGACATGACCCGGACCCTCGCTTGCTGCGCCCAGCCGTTCGGCTACGGCCCGGCCGCGAAGCTGGTCGTGATCGCCGAGGAACTGCGAAGGCGCGGGTTCCGGCTGGCCTTCATCGGCGACGGCGTGGGGCACGAACTGGCGGCACGGAGCCCGGCGTTCGACGAGATCGTCCGGGGGCGGCCCAGCGATGACGCGGTTCGAAACGCAGTCGCGGCGTCCGTGGGCCTGCTCTCCGTGATGGACCGCGGGTTCGCGACCCTGGCAAAGGAACTCGGCCGGCCGTTGTTCGTGGTCGACAGCCTGGCGTGGCTTCGGGACGCGGTCCCCGAGCCGTTCCGCGGGGCGGCCCGGTACTGGGTCCAGCGGTTCCCGGACGGAGCGGTTCCGGAAGGGGCGGTCGAAGTGGGGCCGATCCTGGGTGTGAACGAAGGGACTTGGTCCGGACCCGGACGCGGGTTGGTCGTGAACCTGGGAGGCGGCGAATCCCCGGACGGTGACGACCCGGCCTACGCGGAGTTCGCGGTGCGGGGACTGCGTGACAGCGGATTGACGGGAACCGTCCTCGCCGGCAGCCGGTGGACGGCGTGGCTGCGGGAACGGTTCCCGAATGCGGGGCTCGCGTTCGAGTCCCTGCCTCACGAGGAAGCCGTTCGCCGGTTCGCAACGGCCGGGCGGGTGCTGACCGCCCCCGGCCTGACCGCGAGCCTGGAGTGCTTTCGCCTGGGCGTGCCGACGGCGTTCCTGCCGCCGCAGAACTACAGCCAGTGGCGGATTCTGCGGACGTTCCGCCGGCACGGGCTGGCCCCGACCGCGTTCCACTGGGAAGACGAACCGGACGCGGGGCCGTCGCCGGACGGGTTGCCGGAGGCCGACCGCACCCCGCGAGTGCGCGAGATTGTTCGCACCGCGACACCGGCAGCCGCGGCTCGGTTCCGGGACAGCTTGCGGGTGCCGAGTGACACCGCACTGTCACGGAAGCAGCAAGCGTTCTTCGCCGGGCTTGGCCCGAACGGAGTGCAAACGATCGTGGACGACCTGACCCGGATGTGCCATGCCTGACGCCTTGCCCCCGGTTCGCGGACTGCCCAGCCCGGCGGAGTTGGACCGCATCGCGGCCGCCCTCGGCCCGGCGTCCCGGCTCGCCTACGCCCCGCCGCACATCTACCCGATGTCCGCCCCGGCGTTCGTCCCCGCAATCGGTGCGGACCGCCCGCACCCCGGCGGCGGCGGCGCGACGGGCGTGTACGTCCACGTCCCGTTCTGCAACTACGCCTGTAGCTTCTGCTTCTACGCGAAGCGGGTCGGCGACACCCGCGAGCAGATGGAACGCTACACCCGCGCCGTGGTGAAGGAACTCGACTGGCTCCGGCCCGGAACGCCGCTCGCGCAGCTGTACGTCGGCGGCGGAACCCCGACCGTTCTCCCCCCGGACTTGCTCGACACGGTGCTGGCGGCCGTCTTCGCCCGCACCACCGGCGGCGGCGTCCATACTGTGGAATGTTCGCCCGAGTCCGTCACCCCCGCCCACCTCGACGTGCTGCGTTCCCGCGGCGTCGGCCGGGTCAGCATGGGCATCCAGACGCTCGCCGAGCCCGTCCTTGACGGTGTCCGGCGGAAGCACGGGAGGAGTGAAGCCCTCGCCGCGTGCGACCTGCTCGCTTCCAGTGGCTTGACCGTCAACGTGGACCTGATCTACGGCCTGCCGGACCAGTCCGAATCAGATTTTCACAAGGACTTCGAGGCGGTCGCCGGGCGGGGGGTGAACTCGGTCACGGTGTACAACCTCCGCGTGAACGAACGGACGCCCGTCGGTCGGTCGGTGAAGTCGGACGAGCGCCTGGACCTCGCCCGGCTCGTCCGGTGGCGGGCGTTCGTGAACCAGACGGCGGCGGACCTCGGCTTCACCCAGACCCGCTGGCACCTCTTCCAGCGGCTCTCCGCCCCGGCCGCGGCCCCGAAGCCGGCGAAGTTCGAGGACCGCACCGGCGAGGGGAACCAGATCGGCGTCGGGATGTCCGCCCGGTCCCGGCTGGGGGGGACCGTCTACCGCAACACGCCGGACTTCCACGCCTACCTGGCCCGCGTCGAGGCGGGGGAAAGCCCCGTCGAGGAGGTCTTCCCGCTCGGCGAATCGGAGCGGAAGACGCGGTACGTCGCCCAGACGCTCGGGGACGGGAAGCCGATCGACCGGGCCGCGTTCGCCGCGACCTTCGGCGGGGATTTTGACGCGGAGTACGGCGTGCCGCTCCGCCGGATGCTGGCAGCCGATCTCGTGGCGGAAGACGGGGACCGGGTCGTTCTCACCGAAACCGGGAAGCTCGTCCACGACCTCGTGACGCTCGCGTTCTACCCGCAGCACGTCCGCGACTGGCTCCGGGAGCGGGAAGTCGCGGCCGCCCGCACCGGCCGGGTGGCGCTGGCGTGATGGGAGAGCGTGCGAGGTTTAACCCCTCCCCCCGGCCCCCTCCCCGAAGCGGAGAGGGGGAGGAAGAACGCGCTGAGGAAGCGATTGCCGAGGGGTTTCGGTTTTGCTTCCCCTCTCCGCTTCGGGGAGGGGGCCGGGGGGAGGGGTTGACTTCCAGCGACCTCCACTGCTTTCCTGAAACAGAGGCGAGCCTTGACCGACTGGATCGCGCACCTGTTCCGCGACCCGGAACTCCTCCGGATGGGCCACGGCCAGCGGGCCGCGGACCTGAACCTCGGGCTGGGGTGGGTGTACTACGGCCTCGGCCGCGTGCTGCGGCCGAGCACCGCGGTCGTCATCGGCTCGTACCGGGGGTTCGTGCCGCTCGTGCTGGGGAAGGCCCTCGCGGACAACGTCGAAGGCGGGCGAGTGGTGTTCGTCGACCCGTCCCTCGTGGACGACTTCTGGACCGACCCGGTCCGCGTCCGGGGGCACTTCGCCCGGTTCGGCGTGACGAACGTGACGCACCACCTGCACACGACCCAGCAGTTCGTCGAGACGGCGGCGTACCGGGAGCTGTCGGGCGTCGGGCTCGTGTTCGTGGACGGCTACCACACGGCGGAGCAGGCGGCGTTCGACTACGAAGCGTTTCGCGACAAGCTCTCGCCGGACGGGGTCGTCCTGTTCCACGACAGCGCGGCCGTCCGGCGGACGCGGATCTACGGCCCCGAGCGGGCCTACGAGCACCGGGTGACGGACTACCTCGCGGAACTCAAGCGGGACCCCGCGTTGCAGGTGTTCGACCTCCCGTTCGCCGCCGGGGTCACGCTGGTCCGGAAGGTCTCCCGCGATTCGTGAGGGGGTGTCGCGTGTCGTTCTTCCACCTCCGCACGCTCGCCGGGAACGGCTGGCCCGCGCTGCCGAACCCGCCGTTCAGCCTGCTCTGGTCCGCGTACCAGCAACTCGACCGGACGCAGTGGCTCGACGCCCCTGCCCTCGAACGCGGGCAACTCGTGCAACTCCGGACCCTCCTCGCCCACTGCCGGGAGCACGTCCCGTACTACCGCCGCGTTCTGCGGGAAGCGGGCGTCGACGTGGCGGGGCTTCGGTCCCCGGCGGACTTCCGCCGGGTCCCGGTCCTGACTCGCCACGGCGTGCAGCGATCCGCCCCGGACCTGCAGGCGGCCGTCCTGCCGGCCGGCACCGTTGCCGGGGACACCATCACCACGTCCGGCAGCAGCGGCGTCCCGGTGACGGTCGGGTTGACGAACGCGAGCCAGCTGTGGTGGTTCGCCTGCTACCTCCGCGACCTCGAGTGGTCCGGCCTCGACCCCCGCGGCCGGCTCGCGGCGGTCCGCTACTTCAAGACGACCGGCGAGGCCGGCCGCCAGGCGCTCGAAGGCGTGCGCGTGCCGTACTGGAACGACGTGCTCGCCCAACTCGCGGAGAACGGACCGTCCTACGGCATGGACGTCCATCAGGATCCGCGGCGGCAACTCGACTGGCTGCGCCGCGTGGACCCCGACTACCTGCTCAGCTTCCCGTCGAACCTGGAGTTCCTCGCCGGGTTGGTCGCGGAGTCCGGCGTCCGCCTCCCCAAGTTACGGGCGATTCAGGCCGTCTCGGAGACGCTCACCGACGAAGCCCGCGCCGGGATCGAGTCCGCGTTCGGCGTGCCGGTGCGGAACACGTACAGCTGCGCGGAGGCGGGCTACCTCGCGTCCCCCTGCCCGGCGGGGCACGGCCTGCACGTCCACGCCGAGAACGTCTACCTCGAAGTGCTCGACGACGCGGGCGACCCGGTCGCGCCCGGCGAAACGGGCCGGGTCGTCCTCACGACCCTCCACAACTTCCGGACGCCGTTCGTCCGGTACGAGGTGATGGACCGCGCGACGGTGGCCGCCGGCCCGTGCCCGTGCGGCCGGGGGCTGCCGCTGCTGACGGCCGTCAGCGGAAAGTCCCACCCGGTGCTCCAGCTCCCGGACGGCAGCTGGCAGAACTCCAGCCGCCTCGCGGTCCGGATGCGGAAGATCGGCGGGTTTTACCAGTTCCGCATCGCCCAGCTCGCCCCGGACCGGTACGCCGTCCGGGTGATCCCCCGCGCCGACTGGTCGCCCGACCACGCCGGCCGGGTCGTCGACATGGTCCGCGAGTTTTGCCGGCACGCCGTTGAGGTCACCGTGGAAACCGCGACCCACCGGGAGTTGAGCGCCGCCGGGAAAGCGGCGGACATCGTCGTCGCCCCCGCCCGACCGCCCGGGCCGGGGGCGACCGGCTGAGGCGTCCGCCCTCAAAAGTTCCGGGCGTTCAGCGGCACGTTCGGGTCGTCCGCGACGTTGACCCAGATGTGGACGTGCGGGCTGCCGCGGTAGTACCACACGAACGCGGGGCCTTCGAGCCGCCAGTTGTCCCACTCGCCGTCGTCCCCGGTGTCGCCTTCCCGGAAGAACGCCAGCGAGCACTTCTCCAACCCGCCCTGGGCCTTCAGGCACGCCTTCACCTCGTCCCGGTCTTCCGCGCGGTACGGCTCGATCAGGGCGAGGAGCACTTGCTCCAGGGCGGCCCGCTGGTCGCGGGTCAGGTCCGCGCACGGCAGGCCGTCGACCTTCCCCTTCCCGCCGCGGAACGGGACGGCGTACTCCTTCGCCGGCAGTTTTTCGACGAGGGCGGCCGCCTGCTGTTTGCCGCCGAGCAGGGTGTACACCTTGTTCGCGAGTTCCGCCTGGTACCAGAAGACGTTGCCGGGGTGGTGGACCTTTTCGGTGTAGCCGCTCGGCGCGTGGCCGTGGAAGATCGGCCCGCCGAGGGCGACGTGGGCGGCGGAGTTGCCGTCCGCCCGGACGGTCATGTGCCGGCCGGTCAGCACGAACTCGCAGGCGTCCGTCCCCGGCTTGCCGAAGATCGCGCAGGTCAGCCCGCTCCCCCACGGGCCGTCGTGGTCGTCCGCGAGTTGCTTCGTCAGCCGGTCGTGCCAGTCCGGGTTGAACATGCCCTTGAAGATGTCCAGCAGGATGGCCCGCTGCTCCTTGGTGTAGAAGTCGCTGGTCAGCGTCGGCTCCGTGACGTGCCAGAAGTTCGAGACGTGCGTCCGCAGCAGGCCGCGCTTCGGATCCTTGTGGTCCCAGTCGAAACAGATCTCTTTCTTTTGCCTCGCGGTGAGGGTGTCGTACAGCGCCGCGACGGCCGTTTCGGCCTTCGACTTCGGGCTCGGGGCCGCGACGGAGCGGGCGGCCGGGCCGACCACCGCGGCCGCGGCGACGGCCGACAGGAACCCGCGACGGTCGACGGGAGGGGTGTCCGGGCGCATGGCGATTCCGGGGAAGGGAGGAAGCGTCGCTCCAGTGTCCGGCGCGACTTCCCCGGCCGCAAGTGGCTTTCGGCGAGTTCCGTGCAGCTAGAGACAAGACGGTTTCATTTGCGGCCGGTGACGAGATCCACGACCCAGCACCCGCGGACGTGTTCGCCGGGTTGGCGGCAGTGGTTCAAGATGGCCTCGTTGTCGCAGCCGGCGTCCTGCAGCGCGTCGGCGAGGACGGGCAGGTTTCCGAAGGTGCGATCCTGGTAGATCGTTTCGGCGATGCCGGTGACGGTCGACGTGAGCCAGTTGGGATCGACACTCAATGAAAGAAAATCGCCAGCGAAAAGTTCGATCAAATGCTGTCGCGCCACTTGTTCCAACTCTCCGGGATCACAACTTTGGCTGGTCGTGAAGTTCACCAATGCTTCCCACACGGGCCAAATATCAAATGGCGACTTTGATATCGCCATCAATGCGTCCGATTTATACATTGCATAATCCGTATAAGTATCAAAAGTGGCTGCAATCTCGCGGGCGGAGAATCTTTCAACCTCTCCCACCAGTCCATCCGCAAACTGTTCGATAGGAGTCAAGACTTCCTCATCGGCGTAATCATCCCCGCCATGAGGATTGCAGAAGAAATGACGACAGGTACGAGCAGCGAAGAACCGGAGTTTTCGTTCGCTTGCCGTCTCCGAGAGGGAGTTTAGAAGATCCCACGGGTCAGTTGTTTCAAGCCAGTGAAGTTCGGCCATCGATAAGCGACCTCACCCCGCCGCCCGTTGGCGGCGTTCCTCGTCGTACTTGTTCAGCTTGTTGTACAGCGTCTTCAAACTGATGCCGAGTTCCAGGGCGGTTTCTTGTTTCTTGCCGTTGTTCTTCATGTACACCGCGAGGATGTACTCCATTTCCACGTCGGACAGCGTCTTCGTGCCGGCTCCGGTCGCGGGGGCGGGCGCGGCGAAGGCGGGGGGCATCGGCAGGATGCCGGAATCGCCGGCGTGCTGCGGGCGGGCCGACAGCGGTTTCGGCGACGGGGTGCGGACCTCGTGCGGCAGGTGTTCCGGCAGGATCGGCTGCCCGCCGGAGACGATCCAGGCGTACTCCATCGCGTTCGCCAGTTCGCGGACGTTCCCCTGCCAGTAGCAGTTCATCAGCACGTGCAACGCCTCGGGCGTCAGCAGGTGGGCGACCGAGTCGACGGTCCGCTTCGCGTGCCGGGCGAGCAGGTGCTGGGCCAGGGCGGGGATGTCCTCCGGGCGTTCCCGCAGCGGGGGCAGGTGGATCGGGAAGCGGTTCACGCGGAACAGCAGGTCTTCGCGGAAAGTCTTCTCGGCGACCATCTGCCGCAGGTCGCGGTTCGTGGCGCAGATGACGCGGACGTCGACGTGCAGCGGCGAGTTGTCGCCGAGCCGCTGGATTTCGCCGGCTTCGAGGAACCGCAGCAGCTTCGCCTGGACGTTGATGTCGAGTTCGCCGAGTTCGTCGAGGAAGAGCGTGCCGCCGTTGGCGACCTCGAAGAAGCCTTTGTGGTCGCGGTCGGCCCCGGTGAACGCGCCCTTCTTGTGGCCGAACAGCTGGCTTTCCACGAGCGTCGACGACAGCGCCCCGCAGTTGACGGGGACGAACGGCATGTCGGCGCGTTTGCTGTTGAGGTACAGGGCGCGGGCGACGACTTCCTTGCCGGTGCCGGTCTCGCCAGTGATGAGGACGCGAGCATCGGTCGGGGCGAACTGGGTGATCGCCTGGTTGACCGGCCGCATCGCCGGGGAACTGCCGATGAGCAGGCCCGGCCCCTCGGCCGCTTGCACGCGGGATTCCAGGGCGGCGGCTTTATTCTTGAGCTTCTTCTTGTCCGCGAGCCGCAGCAGAACCGCTTCGATTTCCGAGAGCTTGCACGGCTTTCGCAGGTAGTCGCACGCCCCGAGCCGCATGGCCTGGACCATGCTTTCCTCGGTGGCGTAGCCGGTCATCATCACCGCTTCGGTGTCCGGGCTGACCTGCTTCAACCGTTGCAGCACGTCGATGCCGGTGATGTCCGGCATGCGGATGTCGAGGATGGCCGCGTCGAAGCTGGTCTGCTCGATGGCCTGCAGCGCGGTCGTCCCGTTCGGGCAGACGGTCACGTCGTGGCCGAGCCGGGGGAGTTCGGTCCGCATGAACTCCTGGAGGGACCGCTCGTCGTCGACGAACAGCACGCGGAGCCGGTTGTGCGAAGGCGTGGCCAAGAGCGATCTCCAACTGGATCCCGTTTAGCCGCGACGCGCAGCGGAGCGCGTGGGGCGAAAATCCTTGCCGGCTCCCGCGCTCCGCTGCGCGTCGCGGCTAAACGTGGTCTATGCCGCGGCCGCCAGCGGCCGCATTCCGGGGAACGCCAGCGTCTTCACGTCTTCCGCCGGGTCGGCCGTCGCCGACGAGTGCAGCGGCAGCCGCACCGTGAAGGTGCTCCCCTTGCCGGGGCCGGCACTCGTCGCCGCGATGGTACCGCCGTGCTGGTCGATGATGAGGTGGCTCGTGGCCAGCCCCAGGCCGGTGCCGTTGCCGGTGCGGTTGCGGGTGAAGAAGGGCTCGAAGATGTGTTCGAGCACTTCGGTCGTCATCCCGCACCCGGTGTCCGTGAACGTCAGCTCGGCGGCGTCGCCCCGGTCGGCGAGAGATACCGTCATCGTGCCCCCGCTGTCCATACTTTCCAGGCCGTTCACCAGGATGTTCAGGACGACGCCCTTGACCTCGGGCACCCGCACCGGGGCGATGAGCGAGCCGTCCGCGTGGAACGTCACGGTCTTCCCGCGGGCGGCCGGCAGGCACTCGGCGACCTCGATCACGTCGCGGACGAGGTGCATCAGGTCGGTCGGCTCCTGCTTCCCGCCGCTGCGGCTGAAGTCCAGCAGCTTGTGCGTGATCTGCTTGCACCGCTGGGATTCTTCCTGCATCATCCGCAGGTACTTGAGGATCACCTCGGCCTCGCCGGGGTTCCGGGCCAGCACCTCTTGCAGCCGGCGTTCCAGGGCTTCGGCGCAGAAGGCGATCGAAGCGAGCGGATTGTTGATCTCGTGGGCGACGCCGGCGGCCAGGAACCCGACCGAGACCATGCGCTCGGACCGGACCAGCTGCCGGGTGCGTTCGTTGACCTGCCGCGCGAGGTCGGCGTACATCGCCTGGAGGCGGCCGGTCATCAGGTTGAACTCGGTCGCGAGTTCGTCGAGTTCGTCCCCGGAACTCAGGCGGATCGGCTGGCCGAAGTTGCCGCGGTGGACCCGCTGGACACCGGCTTGAATCGCGCTGATCGGGGCGAACACCCAGACGCGGAAGTAGTGCATCAGCGTGAGCACGAGCACGACCACCAGCACCGTCGCGGAGCCGGCGACGTAGGTGCTGCGGCGGAGGTTGGCCGTCGAGCGTTCCCGGGAGCGTTCGATGTCTGCCACCAGGAATTGCAGCAGCGAGCCGTTCAGTTTTTTGAGGTCTTCGTACGCCTTGCGGACGGCCTTGTCGTCGATCAGCCGCTCCGGGCGGGTCGTTTCGATGCGGGCCTGGGCGGCGTCGACGGCCGCGTCGAGGGCGGTCAGGGACTGTTCCAGCTTGCGGATCTCGGCCCGTTCGTCGTGCCCGTCTTCGGGGTCGAGCCCGCGGCGGACGGTTTCCTCGTGGAGCATCGTCTGGTAGATGCTCAGGTTCTTCCGCGCGTCGGCGACGGCTTCCTTGATCTGGCGCTTCTCGCGGTCCGCGGGGGATTCGCGGAGGTCGGCGGCCGTTTCTTCGCCGGCCGTGGGCAGTTGCCCGGCCGCCGGAATCTTGTGGATGTGGTCGCGGAGTTGAATCACGACCTGCATTTCGTTGAGCTTCCGCTCGGTCGTCTGCATGTTCGCGACGAACGAGGACTGGCCGAACAGCGCCCCGCCGAGCAGCAGCGCGACGCTGCCGACGACGAGGGCCAGGCCCAGACCGAGCTTGTGTCGAAGCCGCCACGGACGCGCCACGCGGGCACCTCCCGAAACTTCGCGGCCGCCGCCGAGCCCCATCCGTGGGGCGGGGAGCCGTGAAGCGGGCGGGACTGTACCAGAACCTTTTTTTCAAAGGGAGAGCACTTTTTGCACAATCCTCGGGAGTTTTTTCCGACCCGACCGGGGCGGTTTTCCCGCCCGTTCGCCGTATTCTGACGGCATCACCCGGAGGATTCCGTCATGGCGACCGCCGCTCAACTGACCGCGAAGAAGTGCGAGGCGTGCGAAGGAGGCATTCCCAAACTGCCCGAAGCCGACATCCCGGACCTCCTGACGGCGATCCCCGGCTGGCGGCTCACAGCGGGCGGTCAGCGCATCGCACGGGACTGGAAGGCGAAGGATTTCGTTTCGGCCCTGGACTTCTTCAACCGGGTCGGGAAGCTCGCGGAGGACGAGGGCCACCACCCGGACCTGCACCTCGTCGGGTACAAGAACGTGACCGTCGCGGTCTGGACCCACGCCGTCAACGGGCTGACGGAGAACGACTTCATCCTGGCCGCGAAGATTGATGCGTTGGACGGGCCGGGGTAAGCAGCGGAGGGTTCCCAGTCTCGTAGGGTGGGTCGAGCGCTTCGCGAAGACCCACCGGAGTGGCAAGCACTCCTTTCCGGGACTGGTGGGTCTTCGCCGCAAAGCGGGCTCGACACCACCCTACAAATCCGTTCTGAATCCGTCACAACCGCATCCCGCCCGGCATCTCGCTCGCCTCGCTGACGGCGGTTGCCGCTGCCTCGCCCGTCGGGGTTGTCGGCGGGTGAAGTTGTTCCCCGATTTGCCGCAGCCACGAGCCCGCGGGCACGCCGAACGGCCGGAACTTTTCGGGCCGTTCGGAGCCTTCCTCGGTGTAGAGCGCC